>Ga0116158_10005705_pt1 | contig 10480 bp, 9 predicted proteins | sample AD_UKC052_MetaG_FD_89883 | JGI IMG/M metagenome (GOLD analysis project Ga0116158, IMG submission 89883) | Active sludge microbial communities of municipal wastewater-treating anaerobic digesters from USA - AD_UKC052_MetaG | ecosystem: Engineered > Bioreactor > Anaerobic > Digestate | place: USA... | reverse complement strand
AGCGCCCGTCCAGGAGGCGCTCGTGCGGCACGAGCGCCCGTCCAGGAGGCGCTCGTGCGGCACGTACCGGGCCTTGTAGGCCATCGACGGGCACTCGGCGATGTAGAGGCCGAGGTAGAGGTAGCGCAGACCCCAGGTCCGGCACAGCTCGAGCTGCTTGAGGATCGAGAAGACGCCGGGCGAGAGCGGCTCGAAGTCGGGGTCGAAGTAGAAGTAGACGGCGGAGAGGGCGTCGTCGGAGCGGTCGACGACGGCGACACCGACCAGCCGACCAGCCTGGCGGTAGCGGATCTCGAAGGAGTCGCAGCAGGTGTCGACCAGGAAGGCGCGATAGCCCTGCTCGTCGATGTCCTGGCCGTCAGGGCTGAGCGCGCGGCCGTGCTTGTGGCGGTTGTAGAGGGCGACCTTCTCGGCGCTCAGCTCGGGCGGGCCGACCTCGATGTCGAGCTGCTCGAGGCCCCTGCGGTAGATCCTTCTCTGGGTCTTGTTGGCGACGAAGCCGTCGACCTCGATGCGGATCGGCTCGCAGGCCCGACAGCTCGGGCAGCGGGTCCGATAAAGGAGGACGCCCTGACGCCGGTCGCCGCTGCGCAGCCGTTCGCCGAACTCCTGGGCGCTGAGCATGCGCGTGGGGACCCGCAGAGGCATGCGCGCCTGGCGACCCTCGAGGTAAGGACACGGCGTCGGGTCGTCGTAGACGAGCATCTCGGGGGGCTCGGCCGGGAGCAGACGGGGACGCCAGCGCATGTCGTCGCAGTATAGGCCGCGGTGGTAGAGTTGGCTGGTGTCCGAATTGCGAGAGATCGCCGCAGGAGTGCGACTCCTGGCGCTGCGCACACCGACGCTGCCACCAGCGACCGCGACCAATACGCTGGTGGTCGGGCACAAACGCCTGGCAGTGATCGAGCCGGCCACGCCTTACGCGGATGAGCAGGCCGCGCTCGACGAGCTGCTGGGCGCGCTGGCCGGCACCGGCGCGGAAGTGGCGGCGATCTTGCTGACCCACCACCATCAGGACCACACCGGCTACGCAACGGCCCTGCGCGAGCGCACCGGGGCGCCGATCCATGCCCACGCGCTGACCGCGGCGCGCCTGGATTTCCCGGTCGATGTCCTGCTCGCGGATGGCGAGGAAGTCGCGCTCGACGACGGCTTTTCGCTCGCGGCGATGCACACGCCCGGGCACGCCCCCGGGCACCTGGTGTTCTGTGAGCGACGCTCCGGTCTGGCGTATGCGGGCGACCTGGTCGCCGGGACCGGCACGATCCTCATCGACCCGGAGGACGACGGCGACATGATCGCCTACCTGGCCTCGCTGGAGCGGGTCGCCGCGGCCCGGCCGACCGCGCTGGTGCCCGCACACGGACCGGTGCTGGACGACCCGCAGGACACCCTGCGCCGCTATCGGGCCCACCGCCTGATGCGCGAGCAGCGAGTCCTGGCAGCGATCCCGGCCGCATGGCGCGCTGTCTCCGCGATCCTGGCCGAAGCCTACGCCGATACACCGACTGCCCTGTGGCCCCTGGCCGCCCGCTCGCTCGAGGCTCACCTGCGCAAGCTGGCGACGGAGGGCCTCGTACGCCGCTGCGGGGCCGAGGTCCGCCGGCCCTGAGCGGCCGGGCGCGGCTGCGCGCCTGCGGACCGGGGCACTTCAGGAGCGATCGTCGTCCGTGCAAAAAACCCGTAAGATGGCAGCCCGGCTCCCGGGGTTGTCCTGGGAGCTCCCCGCGCCGATACGGCAAGCGAACTCAAGCCATGCCCAAGATCTTGATCGTCGAGGACAACGAACTTAGCCGCGACATGCTGTCCAGGCGGCTGCGCCGAAAAGGCTTCGAGGTGCTCGTGGCGACCGATGGTCAAGAGGGCATCGCCATGGCCCAGCGCGAACTTCCGGACCTCGTGCTGATGGACCTGAGCTTGCCCGACCTCGACGGCTGGGAAGCCACGCGGCGCCTCAAGAAGGACGCCAAGACCCAGCACATCCCGGTGATCGCGTTGACGGCGCATGCGATGTCCGGCGACCGCGAGAAGGCGATCGACGCCGGCTGTGATGAGTACGACACCAAGCCGATCGACCTGCGGCGGCTGCTGTCGAAGATGGTCCGCTTCGTCGAGGACCCCGAGGCCGGCGGCGGCGAGAAGTCGCTGGCCTGACCTTTCGGTCATCTTCGCCGCGCAGCCGCCCGGCCGTCTCCGGCGGGGCGTCCCCATGCCGCTCGCACGCGCCCGAAAGCGTGGCGCAGTCGGCCCGTGGTCCGCATGCGCGTAGGTGAACCGGCGGCCTCTGCATCACAAAACTGGCATAGAACTTTGTCCCGGCGCCGTTGGGCACCGCCGGGCGATTGACACTGGTGGGTCCCCGCTGTAACGCTCTTTTTGGACCGATCTGTCGGTCCTTCGTGGGAGCGCTGCGATCTCGGACCCATCGACTCAAAACGCCGACGCTGGTCCCCCCCGGACCGACTTGTCGGCAGACGCCGCTCGCAAATCGGGCCGCATGATCGCGTCCGTGCGCGCGCAGCTCGAGCTGCGCCTCGGCTACGTGCCGGCGATGTTCGAGCCGGCCTTCACCAGCGCCGACCTGCTCGAGTCGCTGTGGCACCAGACCCGCGTCGCCTACCTCGACAACACCCTGCCGGCCCGCTTCAAGGAGGGCCTGCTGCTCGGGGTCATGCGCCGCAGCCCGACGCCCTACGGCCTGGTCGGTCACGCCGCCGCGCTCGCGCGCCAGGGCGTTCGCGGCGCCGAGATCTACGCGCAGCTCGAGGACCTCGCCGGACCGCAACGCGAGTACCGCCGCAACCTCGAGATCCTGTGCGCATGCACTGAACCGTGGACGACGTGGCCGCAAGGCCCGGCCGCGACGGCGCTCAACGACAGCCTGCTCGCCGCCTCGGTCGCCTACACGATCGACCCGGTCGGCTGCGCGGGCCTGCGGGTCGAGCTGCGGCGACTGCTGACCGGCGAGTTCTACGCCCGCTGGGCCGCGCTGGTCGCCTATGCGTGGCTGCGCTGGCACTGGTGCGCCGCGTATCCGGAGCTGGCGGCGCGCACCGAGTCGGCGCTCGCGGAGGCGCGGCTGCGGCTGCTGGAGGACGAGCCGCGCCTGGCCGTGCACCTGTCGCCGGCGGACTCGGCCCAGGCAGAGCTGCCGCTGCTGACCCGCCGCCCGCTGCCGACGCCCGACGCGCTGAGCCAGATCATCGACGCGGTGCCGACCGGCATCTTGCAGCTGTCGATCGACGGCGCGGTGGTGATGACGAACGCGCCGGCGCAGCGGATGTTCGGGCTGTCGGCGGACGAGTTCTCGAAGTTGACGGTCACGGATCTGGAGATCGCGGCGGTGCAGGAGGACGGCCAGCCCTGCGCGCCCGAGGCCTACCCGATGACGCGCTGCCTGCGGACCCTGACGCCGCAGCAGCCGACCACGCTCGGGGTGCGCCGCAAGGACGGCAAGCTGTTCTGGGCGACCTACACGGCGCTGCCGCTGATGGACCCCGCGGCCCAGGAGACCAGCGGCGTGATGGTGACGATCGTCGACGTCAGCGAGCGCAAGCAGGCCGAGCGCGCGCTGCACGAGACGGAGACCAAGTACCAGATCCTGGTCGAGGCCTCGGACGTGCTGGTGCTCTGCCTCGACCTCGAGGGCCGGATCACGCGGGCCAACGAGCAGGCCGCGCTGATCTTGGGGATCCCCGCGCCGGCGCTGCTCGGCAAGAGCATGCATCAGGTGCTCGCCTCGGCCGAACTCGCCGACGCGCACCATGCCCGCTATCAACACGTGATGCAGACCGGCATCAACATCGACGTCGAGGAGATGGTCGAGGTCGAGGGCCAGACGTTATGGTTCGCCTCGACCAGCGTGCCGCTGCGCAGCTCCGCCGGCGAGATCATCGGCGTGCAGGTGGTGGCCCGCGACGTCACCGGCAAGCGCCGCGCCGAGATCGCCCTGCGTGACCGCGAGGAGCGCTCGCGCCACGAGGCCCTGCACGACCCGCTGACGCGCCTGCCGAACCGACTGCTGTTCATGGACCGCCTCGAGGTCGAGGTGATCCACACCCGTCAGAGCGAGGGCTCGCGCTTCGCGGTGCTGTGCCTCGACCTCGACCGCTTCAAGAACATCAACGACAGCCTCGGGCACTCGGCGGGCGACCGCTTGCTGGTCGACTTCAGCCGCCGCCTGCACGAGTGCATCGGCCCCGAGGACACGCTGGCCCGCCTCGGCGGCGACGAGTTTGCGATCCTTCTCAAGAACATCCACGACGCGAGCGACGCGATCCGGGTCGCCGACCGGGTGCTGAGCCTGCTCAAGCAGCCGTTCTCGCTGCGCGGCCAGGACGTGTACGTGCCGACCAGCGTCGGCATCGCATTGAGCGTGACCGGCTACGAGCGCCCGGAGGACGTGCTGCGCGACGCGGACACGGCGATGTACCGGGCGAAGCGGCGCGGCAAGGGCCGCTACGAGCTGTTCGACGCCGGCATGCACGTCGAGGCGGTGGCCCTGCTGACCCTCGAGAACGACCTGCGACGGGCGATCGAGCGCGGCGAGTTCCAGGTCTACTACCAGCCGGTGATCGAGCTGACGACCTCGCGGATCACCGGCTTCGAGGCGCTGCTGCGCTGGAACCATCCGCTGCGCGGGGTGGTGCTGCCGGGCGAGTTCATCGGCTGCGCCGAGGAGACCGGGCTGATCGTGCCGATCGGCGAGTGGGTGCTGCGCGAGGCCTGCAGACAGATGCAGGGCTGGCACACCCAGTACCCGAGCAGCGGCCTGCTGACGATCAGCGTCAACCTGTCGGGTAAGCAGTTCTCGCATCCGGCGCTGATCGGCAAGGCGCTGCGAGAGAGCGCGCTGACGCCGTCGAGCCTCAAGCTGGAGATCACCGAGAGCGTGATCATGGAGGACCCGCTCGCCGCCTCGAAGCTGCTCGAGCAGCTGCAGCACGAGGAGGTCCAGAGCTACGTCGATGACTTCGGCACCGGCTACAGCTCGCTCAGTTATCTGCACCGCTTCCCGATGTCGGCGCTGAAGATCGACCGGTCCTTCGTCACCAACATCGGGCCGCGCGGCGAGAACGCGGCGATCGTGCAGACGATCGTGACCCTCGCCCACAACCTCGGCATGAGCGTCATCGCCGAGGGCGTCGAGACCGCGGCCCAGCTCGAGCTGCTGCGCCACATGGGCTGCGAGTACGGGCAGGGCTTCTACTTCTCGCGCCCGGTCGCCGCGCCGATCGCCGAGGCGATGATCTCGAAGCAGTACGAGGCCGAGCGACACTTGCGGCGCGGCTGAGCTGTCCCTCGGGTCAGGTGGCCCGCGCGATGGTGTCGAAGGCGGCGATCACGTCCGCGGGCGCCTGGACCAGCTCGATCAGCACGCCCTCGCCGCCCAGCGGGCTCGCGCCGTCGCCCTTCGGATGGATGAAGCAGACCTCGTGACCCGCGGCGCCGCGCCGGATGCCGCCCGGCGTGAAGCGCATGCCCTGCTCGCCGAGCCAGGCGACCGCGGCCGCGAGGTCGTCGACCCACAGACCGATGTGATTGAGCGCCGGCTCGTGCACGCGTGGCTTCTTGTCGGCGTCGATCGGCTGCATCAGATCGACCTCGACGCGGAATGGGCCGAGACCGGCGACCGCGATGTCCTCGTCGACGTTCTCGCGCTCGCTGCGAAAGCTGCCGGTCAGCGGCAGGCCGAGCAGGTCGCACCACAGGCGGCGCAGGGCGGCCTTGTCGCGGCCGCCGACCGCGACTTGTTGCAGGCCGAGCACACGGAAGGGACGGGCGGGCGAGTCGGTCACGGGGCCGACTGTAGCAGCGGGCCGGTGGCGCCGTGCAGGCGGACATCACCGGGTGGTTCGCGGAGCACCGCGGCCTCGTGGACGGCGAGCTGCCCCAGGCGCGCGAGCAGCTGGGTCTCGGGCACGAGCGCCTCTTTGCGGGCGAGGTCGAGGTAGCTGTCGAAGTGGCGGGCCTCGCACGCGAGCAGGCCGCGGTAGAGCTTCACGAGCGCGGGGTCCTCGAGCACCTCGCTGAGCAGGCGCATGCGCTCGCACGAGCGGGCTTCAATCAAGGCGCAGCAGAGCAGCGTGTCGAGCAGGCGAGCGGGCTCGTGGGTGCGCACGGCCGTCATGAGGCGCGCCGCGTAGGGGCTCGGCTGCTGGCGCCGGTACTCGAGGCCGCGGGTGCGCAGCGCCTCGATGACCTCCTCGAAGTGGGCCAGCTCCTCGCGCGCCAGGCGGGCCAGGGGGATCATCAGTCCCGGTCGCTCCGGGTAGCGGAAGATCAGCGACATCGCCGTGGATGCGGCCTTTTTTTCGCAGTGCGCGTGGTCGAGAAGGATCTCCTCGAGGTGGTCGCGGGCCTGGGGTGCCCAGGCCGGGTCGGTGCTCGAGGCCAGGTGGAGCATGCGGCGCGGGAGGGTAGCCGATGCCAGGCCGGTCTCGGGCTGTTACTCTGCGCCGGCGTGCCCTCCCTGCCCCGCCTCGCGCTGCCGGTCCTCGCCTCGCTGCTGCTCGCCTGCGTGGGCGGGCCGCGCCTCGAGTCGACGCCGCCGCGCAGCGAGGGTCCACCGCCGACCTCGGCGGTTGCTTCGGCCGCACCGCCGACCCTGCTGCTGACGGCGCATCTGCAACCACCGGGTCCGGGCGACCGCGACTACGTGTTGCCGGTGCGGGCCGTGGTCCACCTGCTGTTCTCGCGGCCGATCGATCCGATGAGTCTCACGCCGCAGGACTTCGTTCTGGCCCTGGCGAGCGGCAGCCGGGTGATGCCGGTCGGGGCCTTCCTCAGTGCGGGGGCCGAGCCCGGGGAGAGCCGGAGCGTCGCCCTGCTGGTGGCCGAACCGCCGCGAGCAGCCGCCGAGGCCGGCAAGCCGGTGAGTCCGCCGGCCGAACCGATCAGCGTGACCATCACGGGGCTGCTGCACGACGCCGAGGGCCGGGTGCTCGAGGGGCTGTCGATCGACGTCGTGCCGCGCGAACGGCCGGTGTTTCCGGTGCGGGCCGAGACCGCGGCCGGGCTCGGCTGCCGCGGCTATGCGCAGGCGGTGCGGGTGTTCTGGAGCGCGCCGGTGCATCGGCCGGAAGCGGCGCCTATGCCGCAGATCGGCCGGACCGACGGCAAGCAGGGGCCGGCCGACGCGGCCGACGACGATGACGACACGGCCGACGACGCCGTCCTGGATTTTTGTCTGCGGAGCCCGGCGACCGGGTTGCGCATCGAATTGCCGGCCGGCGCCGCGGCCGACCTGCGCGGTGCGCCAACGGCCGGCGCCAGCTTGCCGATCACGTCGGGCCCCTCACCTTCCGCCTGAGCAGTCATGGCCGCGACCCGATCGATCTCCCTGCCGATCGTGCTGTCCTCGGTGGCGGTCACGCTGACCGTCGCGCTGGTCATCGGCTGGACGCTGCTGATCGTCCGCAACAAGACCCTGGCCGACGACATCGTCGCCAACACCTGGTTGCTCGGGGTCGGGATCGGGGCGCTGATCGTGATCATGACCGTGCTGGTCCTGTTCTCGGTGTTCCTGGTCCGCCAGATCGTCGAGGTCCGGCGCCAGACCAGCTTCATCGACTCGGTCACCCACGAGCTCAAGAGCCCGCTCGCGGCCCTCAAGCTGTGCCTCGAGACCCTCGGCCGGCCCGACCTGCCGGAGCCGCAGTACGAGCGCCTGCGGCACATGATGCTCGACGACGTCGAGCGCCTCGGTGGTTTCATCGACCGCGTGCTCGCGGCCACCCGCCTGCCGGCCGAGCGCAGCAGTCACCCGCTGCAAGAGGTCAGGCTCGCCGCGCTCGCCCGCCGCTGCATCGCCGTCGTCACCCGCCGCGCCCATCAGCCCGAGGAGGTCGTGCGCGTCGACATCCCGCCGGACCTGGTCGTGGTCTCCGACGAGGTGGCCCTCGCCGCGGTGCTCGAGAACCTGATCGACAACGCGGTCAAATACTCGCAGCACAACGTCGAGGTCGAAATCTCGGCCCGGCCCGAGGGCAAGGCCGAGGTCGTCATCGAGGTCCGCGACCGCGGCATCGGCATCCCCCGGGCCCAGCTGCGCCGCGTCTTCGACCGCTTCTATCGCGTGCCGGACGAGGACGTTCGCTCCCGCCGCGGCACCGGCCTCGGCCTCTACGTCGTCTCCGCCCTGGTGCGCTCGCTGGGCGGCAAGGTCGAGGCGTTTTCGGCGGGCGCCGGCCAGGGCGCCACCATGCGAGTCACCCTGCCCGTGCACCCCCGCACCCGCGCGCTGCGTTTGCGCGGTTGATCTCGGGTACGCGCCAGCAGCGCTCTGGTTATAGGGAATTCCCCATGTTACATTGTGCGCTCTTTGCGCATTCTCGATTGAGTCGTGAACTGTGAACGCCCCCAACCCTCGCCTGTTGGTCGTCGAGGACGAACAGCACCTCGCGGCCGGCCTCAAGCTGAACTTCGAGCTCGAGGGTTACGCGGTCGACATGGCGGCCTCGGCCCGGCGCGCGGGTGAGTTCTTGCTCCAGGCCCGGGGTTACGACGCGATCATTCTCGACGTGATGCTGCCGGACATGACGGGCTTCGAGCTGTGCCGCAAGCTGCGTGACAGCGGCAACTTCACGCCGGTGTTGATGCTGACGGCGATGGACTCGACGGAGGACCGGGTCGCGGGCCTCGAGGTCGGGGCCGACGATTACCTGACCAAGCCCTTCGAGCTGACGGAGCTGCTGGCCCGGGTGCGCTCGTTGTTGCGGAGGCGCAGCTGGGAGCGGCAGCACTCGCCGCGTCCGGGCGCCAAGCCGTCGGCGACGATCTGCTTCGGCGGGGCCAACATCGATTGCGAGCGCCAGGAGGCGCGCATGAACGGCGCCGAGGTCAAGCTCACCCGCCTGGAGTTCGACCTGCTGCGCTACTTCGCGGACCACCCGGGGCGCGTGCTGACCCGCCAGGAGCTGCAGGAGCGGGTGTGGAAGCTGGCGAACTACCCGAACACCCGCATGGTCGACAATTTCATCATGCGCCTGCGCCGGCACTTCGAGCCCGACCCCTCGGCGCCGGCGCACTTCGTTTCGGTGCGCGGCTCGGGCTACAAGTTCGTGCCCGACCCGCAGCTGGACGTCGGCCCGAGCACGTGAGCCAGCGCTGCGGCCACACCGCTGGGGTGTGCGGCCGAGTTCACGGCCGATGACAGAACCGTGACAGGCGATGACAGGTCCGTGACCGGCGTCTGGCGGCAGCTTTGCGACATTGGCAGGAGGCCGCCATGCAGCAACCGATGCCGATCCCCGAGAAGTTTCGCGACCTCCCGCTGCCGCCGCCGAGCCGCGGTTACGACTGGTTGCCGTTCACGCCGTTCATCCTGCTGCATGTGCTGGTGTTCGGGGCGCTGTGGACGGGCACGAGCTGGGTCGACTGGGCCGCGTGCGCCGTCCTGTACTTCGTGCGCATGTTCGCGGTGACGGGCGCGTACCACCGCTACTTCTCGCATCGCACCTACAAGACCAGCCGCTGGTTCCAGTTCTTCCTCGCGTTCCTGGCCCAGACCTCGTCGCAGAAGGGCGCGCTGTGGTGGGCCGCGCATCACCGCGATCACCACAAGTACTCCGACCTGCCCTGGGACGTGCACTCACCGATCCAGAAGGGCTTCTGGTACTCGCACGTGCTGTGGCTGGTCGACCGTGGCACCGAGACCACCGACTACAAGCGCATCAAGGACTTCGCCAAGTTTCCCGAGCTGGTGCTGCTCAACAAGTTCTGGCTGGTGCCCCCGGTGGCCCTCGGCGTCGCCACCTGGTGGCTGCTCGGCTGGTCGGGCCTGTTCATCGGCTTCTTCCTCAGCACCGTGCTGCTGTGGCACGGCACCTTCCTCGTCAACTCGCTCGCGCACGTGCTCGGCAACCGCCGCTTCGCCACCGAGGACACCAGCCGCAACAACTGGTGGATCGCGCTGGTCACCCTCGGCGAGGGCTGGCACAACAACCATCACCACTACATGGGCTCGGCACGGCAGGGCTTCTACTGGTGGGAGATCGACATCACGTATTATATTTTGAAGGGGCTCAGCTGGTGCGGGCTGATCTGGGACCTGCGGCCGGTGCCTGACGCGATCCTTGCCGAGGGGCGCACGCTCGATGCGGCGGCTCGGCGCGGTGAAGTGGTCGCGCCTTTGCCGGGGGCTGCGGCGCGGCGCTTGGAGGATTTGCTCGAGTCGGTTTGAGGTTTGTGGATGGTCGCGGGCTGATGTTGGGTCGCGGGGCCGATGTTGGCTGATGTTGGGTCGCGGGCCGATGTTGGGTCGCGGGCCGATGTTGAGGGCATGGGGACGCGGATGACGTCGCACGGGCCGGTACGGGGCCGGCTGGGACGCCCGCGTAACCTGGCGCAGCCGGGTGTCCGGCGGGCCCCGCGACACTACCAAGAAACTGGCTTCGTATCGGGCGACGTCGGGGTGTTGTCCGGGTCAGGCAGCGCGCCGGAGCTCGACTTCATAGCCGAGGCTGGCGAGTCGTTGGGT
>Ga0116158_10005699_pt1 | contig 10487 bp, 9 predicted proteins | sample AD_UKC052_MetaG_FD_89883 | JGI IMG/M metagenome (GOLD analysis project Ga0116158, IMG submission 89883) | Active sludge microbial communities of municipal wastewater-treating anaerobic digesters from USA - AD_UKC052_MetaG | ecosystem: Engineered > Bioreactor > Anaerobic > Digestate | place: USA... | reverse complement strand
TTCCGCCTCATCGAGGACCGTATCCACATCCGCGCCGGGGGCGTAGGTCTTGCCGAGGATCTCTGTGGCGGTATTGATCAGGCCGCGCAAGATAGCTTTTTCTTTGACTATCTTAGCGTAGTGAACGATATTGGCCGCCGACGGCACGTTGTCCACCAGACCGGCGAGATAGGCCGCACCGCCTGCCTTGTCGAGTTGTGTCCGGTCCTTGAGGATGCTGCTCAAGGTAATGAGGTCCACCGGTTCGCCGCGTTCGGATAGATTGATCATCGCTTCGAAGATCCGGCGGTGGGCCTCGCTGTAAAAATCACGGCCGGTAATGACCTCGAGAACGGCGTTCAATCCCTGGTTGTCAAGGAGTATCCCTCCCAGAACGGATTGTTCCGCCTCGATGTTCTGGGGAGGGATGCGATGAAGCGAGAAATCTGTCTCTCTGGCGTCCGGCAAGGTTTTATCCTTTATCCTTCCTTTACGACCTGAATGTTGATTTTCGCCGCCAAACCGGCGGGAAGTTTGATTTTCACCGGGAATTCCCCCAGGGTCTTGATCGGTTCGGACATGACGATGGTTTTACGGTCGATTTCCAGGCCCATTTCCTTCAAGGCCTTTTCGATGTCCTTGTTGTTCACGGAACCAAAGAGCTTATCCTGTTCCCCCACCCGCCTAGCAATGACACAGGTGAACCCGGCAAGCTTTTCCACGAGAGCGGCAGCTTGTTGCTTCTCCTTTTCCGCTTTTTGGAGTATCCGTTTGCGCTCATGTTCGAGGGACTGAATGGATTTACTGGTTGCTTCGGCGGCGAAACCCTTCGGAATCAAGTAATTTCTGGCAAATCCATCGGAAACGTTCACGATATCGCCGATCTTTCCCAGGTCTTCCAGATTTTCTTTCAATATGACTTTCATCTTATCCTCCTAATTTATTGCTAAGGGTTTTTGTTAACTTTTGGCGCTGGTGTGGAGAGTTTGCGAAAATCGAGCCACAGATCGAAAAGACCGGCGGCAGCGATTAACAACATGAGATACTGTTGAATCATAATGAGAAAATAGAAAAGGAAGCGCAGGAAAAAGGGCGCCTTTCTCTTGTGGAAGAAAAATTCGCCGATCGCCAGACCCTGAAGGAAATAAACAAACAAGCAGATGGCGAGGATATTCAGGGACAGGAATTTGATCTCCGCCAGGGGGATCAGAAGACCGATTCCGGATAGGATAAATAGCCAGACGAGGTGCTCCACGGCCTTCCAGCGGGTCAGGTTGCCGAAGTCCGGGAAGGGGATCGCTCGGAGCCTGAAAACTGCTCGAGATACAAGGACGTTGATCAGGACGATGATGGAGATACCGATAAGGGACAGGGCCGGAAAAGTATACTTTAGAACCCTGGCTATCCGAGTGGAATTATCTTTCAGGAACTTCAACTGTTCGGCGGGCAGGTCGAGCTCGCCATACAATTTGATGTTTTCCGCCACCATTGCCTGCACATAATGATAGATATGATCCCCAGGAGTCTTTCCGTGCATCATGCTGCTTGCAAGGATCATTGTACCCATGATGAGAGTCCCGGTGGCGGCCGCTAGGGAAACCGTCCACCCCACGGTGAGGTTCCTCTTCAAGAATTCCGAGATGATCATCCCCAGACCTCCCAGGATGATAAACGCAGTCATAGATACCTGCGAAGCAATGGTGTGCTGCACCACGACGAGGATAAGCAGGGAAAAGATTAATACGGCCAGGCCGCCGGTCCGGCCGAGCTTTGCAAAGGAGAAACATACCGGGAACGGAATGAAAATCAGCAGCATGGAACTGAGAAAAGGTACCAGCGCCACGGTTAGAAAGAAGAGCGAGGTAGTTAATGTACCTCGGAAGATCCCCCGGATCATGAGGCTGTTTCTTCCTTCCTCCCCGGTCATGCCCGTTTAACCATCTCCATACCAGCCGGGACGCCCGAGGGGGCGAATTGGCCGGGCGACAGCCGAACCTGGTGAATATCAGCTTTCGGATACGGCGAAGGGAAGCAGGGCTATCATCCGGGCCCGCTTTACCGCCAGAGTCAGGGCACGCTGGTGTTTGGAGCAATTCCCCGTTATCCTTCTCGGCATGATCTTTCCCCGCTCGGTGACGAAGTCCCGCAATGTGTGGGGATCCTTGTAGTCTATCTTCAGATTGGAATCCGTACAGAACCGGCAGAATTTTCGCCGGTGAAAAAACTTCTTTTGCGGCCGTTGCGGCCTTGGGCTTCTTACAGGTGTCATTTCCTCTTCTCCACTTATTCTCCTGATGACGTTGGCGTTACTGCTAACGTGGAATCATTTCCGGCGGCCTCTTTTTCCTCAGATGCGGCCGGGGCAGCACTCTCCAATGGTTTGGCTTCCGGGGCGGCGGCGCTCAATTCTCCTTCCAGGGCCTGGAGATCGACAACCTCGTCTTTCTTCACAGTCATGTATTTGAGAATCTTGTCGTCAATCTTGAAATTTCTTTCCAGTTCATTGACAATGTCCGTTTGGCCAGCGAAATCCAGCAGCACGTAAAAACCACGAAGCTGCTTCTTGATTTCATAGGCCAGCTTACGCTTGCCCCATTTTTCCACCTTGACCAGCAGGCCTTTACGACCGGTAATGATCGCAGCGCACCTATCTATCAAGGTCTGCAGTTCCTCATCAGGAATGTCAGCGGGGGTAATGAAGATGGTTTCGTATCTTCTCGTCATCTTTCCTCCTCTCGGCTCTAAAGTCCAGGCTCCGGGCCTGAACAAGGAGTTCCGGCAATGATTATAAAAGTGCGCACTTATTACATCAAGCCGTTTTGGAAAGCAAGGACTTTGTGCGCATCCAAACCAAGTGATGAATGAACTTGTAAAACAAAACGCATTCAGGTAAATAGGAAAGCCGATCTCATTTGGATATACTAGAGAACAAGATGAACATAAAAAGACTGCTTGCCAAATCATCTCTCGAGAGCAGAAGTCTTTACTACCGACTAACGATAATCTTCAGTCTGTTTTTTCTCTTTCCCCTCCTGGGTTTTTTCTTTTTCGCTTTCAAGTACAACATCCTTCATGATGAATATATTCCCATTTTCTTCATCAGCCTGTTGTTCTTTTATCTTTTTGGCTACTCCCTCGTGCGCCGGATTTTCGATACGATTGTCTCCGTTTCCAAAAAGATGGCGGTCTCCATGGCCGAATCCGGAAAGGTCGTCCCAAGCGATGAAGTCAATGAACTGGAAGAGATCGTGACCTCCTTCCAGATGTTGGAGAAAGATCTGCGGTCTACCTTTGCCGATTTGAGACAAAAATCCGCTCAGATAACGACCCTCAAGGAGCTATCTGATCTCTGTTATGTTACCTTCGACACGGAAGATCTCTTCTATATTACCCTGGAGCGGGCCCTCAAAATCGTCAATGCCGATGTAGGTTCGGTATTGCTCCTGGAAAATCCTGATCGAGAGACCTTCCTTGTCCAGGCAAGCATTGGCCTGGGCGGTATAATAAAAAAGGGAGATCGAATTGATTTCACGACGAGTGTTGCCAAATTCGCTGTTATCAACAAATCACCGTTGCTGGTGAATGATATCGAAACCGACAGCCGTTTCGGTCGCAGAAACCGGGAGCAGTACGGGACGAAATCCTTCCTATGCATGCCTCTGAAGGGAATTAACGAAGTCATCGGGGTCATGACTATGTCGCGGCGTGCCTCGGATAGCTGCTTCACACAGGAAGATGCCGATATCCTCACGCCCCTGTTGAGCAATGCGGCGTTTACCTATGACAATCTGGCCCTTATGAAGGAGAACGAATCACAGCGCCGGTTGGTCAAGGTCATGGATATGGGCTTCAAGATGATCGGAGCTAAAAGCATGGATCTCGACCTTGTCCATACCTACCTGTATCAGATGCGGGACGCCGTCATTTACGATCTGGCCGTCATCATGTTGGTTAGGAAAGACGAAAACGCCACGGTGAAGATCTTCGATTATCTGGCATACATTCCGACGGATTTGGTCAGGAACAAGATTTATCCTTACCGAGGCACCGTCCTGGAAAAGGTCATGCAACAGGGGAGCGCCCTGGTTATCAAGAATCCGGCGGAATTGGGGACAAGTGACGTCGAGCGGGATCTTAATGACAAACATCAGCTCAAATCAATCTGCCTGGCGCCGTTGCAGAGCCAGGGTGAACCGGCGGGAGTCCTTTTCTTGGGTTCCCAGCAGGCCTCCTTTTTCCACGAAAAGAAAGATCACGTGGATCTGGCAGCTAGCCTCATATCGCTGGCCATAGATCGGGGGCGCCTGACTTCCCTGGTCGAAAAGAGGGATCGGGAGATGGATTTTCTCAAGCAGATCGGCAGCCTCCTCGCTTCCTCGACCTTTGACATGGATGAAGTCATCAAGCACACCATGCAGATGATCCAGGTGATGATCAACGTCGAGGCGGGTTCGTTGCTGTTGCGGGAAGATGATCAACTCGTGTTCAAGGAATCCTTCAATACCAATAAGGAGGTAAATCTGTCAGCACTGAAGAATCTCAAGCTGCTGCTCGGAAAAGGCATTGCCGGTTATGCGGCGACGCGGGGAGAGGCGGTAATAGTCAATGATGTGAAAACTTCCCAATATTTCTATCCCCTGCTGGACGAAAAGACCGGTTTTGTGACGAAATCCGTCCTTTCTGTACCCCTCGTATCCAAGGGGAGGGTCCTGGGGGTGATCGAGGTACTCAACAAACGACGGGGAGAATTCAACGCTGGAGACATGCAACTTCTCCAGTCCATAGGCACCTCGGTGAGTATAGCTTTGGAAAATGCCAGTCTGTATCGGGAGACCCTCGCCATGGCGGAGCAGGAACGATGCATCCGGGGGGTGTTCCAGAAATTCGTGCCCAAGGAAGTAGTGGACAGGATCGTGCACAACGTCCAGATGGATCAACAGGTTGCCGAGGAGCTGCGCATGCTGACGATGCTCAATATCGATCTGCGTGATTTTTCCCGTCTATCTATGAAAATCGGACCGCGGAAAACGGTGGCCATGCTCAATCTTTTTTTCCATGTCATGGGTGAGATAATCTTCAAACACCGGGGAATCGTCGATAAATATCTTGGTGATGGATTCCTGGCCGTTTTCGGTGCCCCCGTTTCCTATCCCCAGGATGCCGATAACGCCATCGCCGCCGCCTTGGAGATGCAGCAATCCATGAAAGAGCTCAGTTGCCGGGCGATAGAGTTGATTAACATGCCCCTGAGCATGGGCATCAGCATCCATACCGGCGAGGCGGTGGTGGGCAATATCGGCTTCGAAAAGAAGATGGACTACTCGGTGATCGGGGATTCCGTGAATATCGTCTTCCGTCTTCAGGGGCTTACGAAGCGGAGAGCGAATTCGATTCTGATAACGGAGAAGACCCTGCAGTCGGCAATCGGTTCCGTGGTGGAAGTGAAGAGTATTGAAATTGTCGATGATCCTTCGCTGATCAGCAATCTGGCCGTTTACGAGGTCATCGGCCAGCAACAAAGGGATAAGTTATCAACTAATTAAGAAGGAGGTAGAACTTTATGGCTACGATCATGCCGGATAGCGATGACGTACAAAGGGCGATCAAGTGGATTTCTCAGGCTCTGGAAGAAAAGCCGGATCAATCCGTTGGGAAGCTGGTGGAGCAGGCGGTTTTCAAATTCGATCTTTCTCCGGTGGACAGTGAATTCCTGATCGGTTTTTTCAAGAAACGTTAAATGATGATGAACCACCGTTCCATATAAACGGTAAAAACTTCAAAGGAGGATAAGCGATGAAAAAACTGTTGGTAATTGTCATGGTACTTATGATTTCCGGCTGCGCCGCGGCGATCAAAGAATCCGAATTGGGGAAGCATGATTCTATTTACAAAGATATGAGTCATCTATGGTTCAGTTGGGTTGGTTATCGGGATGTGGATCAAAACGATGTGAACAAATCGACGGCCCGCGGATGGTGGGGTATCACCACCCCATATCGACCCGATGATGCGAAAGGATCGGGAAAGCCTTAATATCCTTTACCGCAGAGATTAGTTGAAAAGTGGGGCGGAAACGGAATGGGCGACAGGTGTCCGTTCCGATGTATCTTAACCCGGGGATCGCAGTCTGCCGCGGTGATTTCCGGGCAGATAACCGCTGTCAAGCTTGATGGCTTCGTATACAGTCCGACTGTGGCAAAACGTTACATCTCTGGTCACGACGGCTTAAGCATAAGCGCTCATTGTCCCTCATTATGAGCGTGCCTTGCCTAAATCTGTGGCAGATGTCCGGTTTAGGAACGTTAGGCTTTGCTTGCTGGACTTTTACGGAGTCATCGAGCTTGATGCTGTATCAAGAAATACCTCATGTTCCGTGAACTTTGACGAGCATGAAAAGGTAGTATATTATCTTTTTAACTTATTATCGTTGTCCCAATGCTAGACTTATTTATGCAAAACGATGCTCTCGTCGGGTAACAGCCAGTCACGGGTATATTTATATATTACTGAACCTATTGAAAGATGGTAGGATCGGCAATATCTCCGGTCCTGGGTGAATAGTGGAGGGACAGATTATCTTCCTTCGGCTATGGCCCGAATTTTCGCCTCCAGATTGGTACGGTAGGGGCGGGCATCCTGGAGAATGGCCCCGGTGGCTGTAAAAACCTCCTGAAAGATCCTTTCCGCCACCTCCTGGCAATTTCCATGGCAATCAGTAAGGTAACGTTCAATCCTTGCTTTGAATTCCCGGGTTGCCACCAGGGATTTATGCACATATTCACGGGCATTGACGCCGGTGAGCGTGAAAAAATAACTCATCATCAGTATTTCTATTGATAGGAAAGATAAAATATAGAATGAAAACAGGTAATTACGATAGCATGAAGTGAATTCGTGATGAATTTTGAAATTGCGGTCGAAAACGCCGACCGCCTCGCCCATAATCATGGCTTCCAACTCGGGGAGGGAAAAAGACAAGGAATCACGGGTGTGTCCAGGGGTAGCGATAACCCAGCAGGTCAGCCACGACCCCAGTTCCCGCTCCATGCCGTCTTCAAGAATCAGATCGATTTCCAGACCGGAAAAGTCAATATCCTCGCCCCCAGTCAAAATTTGTATCTCTCTTCCCAGGGGGAGCTGAGTTCGCGGATCATCTCCACGGCACTGGATTTACGGAATGTTTCCGCTGCCGCCAGAGCAGCGCCGATCTTCAGTTTGGGGATAAGCCTCTTCAGACAGGGAGAGGCGCCGGCATGGTCGAAGTAGGAATGGGTGAGAAAGTGGCAGCGCAGATGGTTGCTGTCGGTGAAAATCTTTTCTAATTCGTCGATATAGTCTGGATCATGACTTGATTTTTGATCACGTGGGCAAAGCTTGATGCTCTTAGGTTCATGTTGTTACCTCCCTGGCAGGGGGAATTGAACCGCGGGAAATTCTTTCCCGATGATTATGAAACCAGCTGGGCAAATATAGCACAGGTCGGAAGACTCCGACTATAAAAGAGTTCCTACGATCGATCACTAAGGTGGACTCTTTCCTTTGACTGGGATCGCGATGGCCGGGAATACAGCCGGCAAGAAATTTCCGGCAGCATGAGATTGCCGCATGTCCATTTCTCCGGTCACCGTCGGTTACGGCAGGAAAAAAGCTTTGCGTACTTATTCGATTTGAGCTACAAAAAAAGATGTGAATGATTACCTGGCGACATATCTCGACTACCTGACGGTGGAAAGAGGCGCCTCCCCACATACGCTGGATGCCTACCGACGCGATCTGAGACGTTTTATCGGGTTCATGACGGAACGGGGACGGGAAGACATCGGAACGGTTACACCGGAAGATGTCTTGGCTTTCATTGCCTATCTCCGGGGTTTGGATCTATCCGCTAATTCCGTGAACCGATCCCTGGCGGCCATCCGCGGTTTTTACCGTTTTCTGTCCAAGGAGAGGAAAACGCTGGCCAGCCCCGTGGATCGTCTGGCCACGGGCAAAACCTGGATGCTTCTCCCCAACGTGCTCAGCATCCATGATATCGATCGCCTCCTGGCGCAACCAGGGATGAACAGCCCGGCGGCGATGAGAGATTCGGCGATTCTGGAGATGCTCTATGCAACTGGATTACGGGTTACGGAACTTATTGAATTGACGGTCCACGGCATCGATTGGCAGGCGGGCTTTGTGGTGGTCATGGGAAAGGGAAGGAAGGAACGGGTAACGCCCATGAGCCGGACGGCTTACGATCTCCTGAGGCGTTATGTGGAGGAGGCGCGCGGCGCACTCCTGAAGGGACGGATGAGCAACAGTCTGTTTGTCAATAAATCGGGCGGGAAATTTACCAGGCAGGGACTATGGAAGCTGGTTAAGAAATACGCCCGAGCCGCCGGGATGGAAGAAAAGGTGCATCCCCACACCTTTCGCCATACTTATGCCACTCATCTGTTGGAGGGGGGAGCGGATCTGAGGGCGGTGCAGGTTATGCTCGGTCATGCCGACATCGCCACCACCCAGATCTACATGCATATAACTCGAGATCGACTGAAAAGCGTCCATAAACGATTTCATCCCCGTGGTTGAGTGATCATGGAAACCGATTTGATCCGCAAAAGAAAACCGGAACGTTACAGGCAGTATAGGCAGTATAGAAAGTTGGTATTCGCGGCGGCGGCCGGCCTCGGTGCGGTTGCTATCCTGGCCGGAATTATATGGGGATTGGCGGCCATTTTTCCGAAGAATATGCCACCTGTGTCTTCCGGATGGCAGCGGGTAAAGAATTTCACCAGCTTCACGGTTTTGGGCAAGCAGCCGCAATTATACTATCTGGATATAGAAAAGAATGGCAAGGTTTATCGAATCACGCCCCGAGACCATTTCGAGGTGACCTACAAAGACGAGTTCATCATTACCGGGGTAGCCAGCGACGATCTCCGAGGGAAAGGCATAACCGTCGATATTGACGGAACCGGACGGCGCAACGATTTCCAGGTTCTCATGAAAGGGATAGAGTTCGTGGACAGGCTGATGAAACAGGTAGGGGCCGGCGGAGAAACGCATACCGGCGGCGATTATCGAATCCATGTCCGATACCGTGATCGAGAAATCGGCACGATCCCCTTGAAGATCGTTTTGCTTCCCCAGGATTGGCTGAGGCACGCACAGGGATCGGCGAGCGAACGGCATCAGATCGAGTCCCTGAGAAAGGCGATTGCGGCAAATCCCAACGACATGGGGATCAGGAAGGTTCTGGCGGGGATTTATTACCGCCAGGGCATGTTCAAGGCGGCGGGCGACGAATACGAGCGCATATTGAAGATCAATCCCCATGACGGCGGCGCCCTCAAGGAACTGGCACGTTGCCATCAAAGCCAAAAAAACTACGAACAGGCGGTCAAGGCCCTCGAACGTTTGTCGGCGGTACAGCCCAACGATGCCTCGGTATTCACCAGTCTGGGAAACACCTATGCGGCCATGGGTGCGTGGTCCAAAGCGGCATCATCATATCAGCAGTCTCTGCGCCTCAACTCGGAGGACGGCAAAGTACATTTCCTCTTGGGAAAGGCATACGAAGCGGGCAACCGCATGAAAGAAGCCATCGGTTCCTACCAGGCTGCTCTGAGCAAAAATCCGACCGTGGACGAAATCGTCACCGCCCTGGCCAATGCCAATCTCAAGGCGGGAAACAACGACGAGGCCATCAAGTGGTACAATGAACTGATCAAAAGACAGCCGCGCAATGCCACCGCCTATGCTAATCTTGGCCTGGCTTACGGAAACAAGAAACAACCCGGCAAGGAAATGGAAAATTACCGGAAGGCGTTGAGTTTGAATCCGAAGGATCCGGTTATCCAATACAATCTAGCTGCCGCCCTACAAAAATCAGGAAAGGCGCCGGAAGCCGCCAAACATTACCGCAAGGCCCTGGAACTTCGACCCGACGACGCCGACGCCCTGATTCGACTGGCGGACATGGAAATGAAAAACAAGAATTACGACCAAGCGATCAGACTCTACGAAAAGGCCTTGCCGAAGGTAAAAAACAAGGCCTCTTTGTATGCCAATCTCGGCTTTGCCTATGGTGAACTGAAGGTTTACAAATCATCGGCGGAAAATTACGAGCGGGCACTCAAAGCTGGATTACGGAATGCCCAGCTTTACTATAACCTCGGCTTTACCTATGCCAAAATTGGCAAAAGGAAGGAATCGATCGCCAACTATGAGAAATTTGCCGCCGCCCAGCCAACGGAGAATGTGCTGAATATTCTCATGGAGGCTTATATGCGGGAGAAGCGTTATGACGAGGCGATCAAGACAGCGAGAAGACTCTTGACGATTACCAAGAAGAAAGGGCGGGCATATGCCAACCTGGGCCGGGCCTACGGCGCCAAAGGGAACGCGGACCTGGCTATCGAGATGTACCGGCAGGCGCTGAAGTATGACCGGGAGGATGATGCCGTTTATGCCGGTCTTGGGGAGGCCTATGAAAAGAAGGCTCTTTATCAGGAGGCGTTGAA
>Ga0116158_10005698_pt1 | contig 10487 bp, 7 predicted proteins | sample AD_UKC052_MetaG_FD_89883 | JGI IMG/M metagenome (GOLD analysis project Ga0116158, IMG submission 89883) | Active sludge microbial communities of municipal wastewater-treating anaerobic digesters from USA - AD_UKC052_MetaG | ecosystem: Engineered > Bioreactor > Anaerobic > Digestate | place: USA... | reverse complement strand
TTGTTCCCAGGCAGGCAAATTTTCTATCCATGCAGGTTGCTGATTGCCCCAGATAAGCGTATGCATTTTAAATGGAAAACCATGGTCTTTTGCCAGCTTGTAGGCCGAGTCCATGCCAGCCCAGTTCATTACATCCCGTGTTCCTTCCACCACGCCCCATTTACCATCATTTTCCGGTGTTACCTGGTTAAAGTATTTGGCAAAATTTATTTTTTGAGAAGCGCTGTACACACTTCCCAAAAACTTGGACTTGCCTGTTGCAATAGGAGGGCCGGGTGGAATGTATGCCGGAGGATTATCTGCAGAAACAATGCTGACATTATCAATATAAAAGGTACCTGCAGCAGGAAAATTAAACCGATGCTTCAGGTTTACTTCCTGTGCCGTAAAAGTCCATTCATATTTTTGATAAGAAGTGTTTATGCTGAAATCCCTTTGTGCATAGGTAGTTGCCTGTTGAACTGCCCTCAGGGTAAGGCCGGTTGAAGATGCTTTGGCATAAAAACTAAGGGTGTACAGTTTGCCTGTTTCGGATGGCCATCCGCTATGAATACTCTGAACATCGTAGGCGTTTGCGCCGGGAGTATTTACCTGTACCCTCATGGCCTTGGCGCCATCTTGAACCTGCAAATTTTCAATAGCAAAACTCGCAGATGAAGTGCCGCCCGAAAGGTTTTGCCAATTGGTAAAATCGCTTTCAAAACTGCCATTCGTCAGCAGGTTTTGTGAAAAAGAAAGGATCGTTATAAATGAAATGGCTAGAGAAAGAAATAATCGTTTTTTCATGGATATTTCAAATAATGGAAAGTGCCATAAAGATAGGAGTTTGCCTTCAGACAGATTTTGCCAACCGGTATTTTCAGCACTTCAAAAAACCTGGTTGATTGATTTTCACATATTTATGTGGTGAAATGCAAAATTTGCCGCTGATACTTTTGCTTCATAAAATCACACACACTATGAAAAAAATCTCACTCGCAGGCTTATTGCTTGCATGCCTCACCACAGGTGCTTTTGCACAGGAATCATCACCCGTAAGCAACGTTAAGGTGAACATCCTGAGTCCGTTGGCCCGAACCTTTTCCGGATTTTATGAAAGGAAAATTGCCCCCAACGCATCCGTGCAGCTCGGGCTATCCTTTACCGGTGCCGAACTTGATGATGTTAAACTAAACGGATGGAGCGTTACCCCAGAATTCAGGTACTATGCCGGTCAGAAAGGTGCCATGCAGGGCTTTTATGTTGCTCCTTTTATGCGCTTCGGAAATTTTGAAGTTTCGGATGATTTGGCCAAAGCGGACCTGAAATCCATTGGAGGCGGGCTGTTGGTAGGAAATCAATGGATTTTCAGCAAAAAGATTAGCCTTGATATTTTCATGGGCCCTTCTTACAGCAGTGGTAACCTCAAGTTAACCGAAGGACAGGCTGAACCTGATGCCCCCTCAACCGTAAATGGTTTCGGTCTTAGGGCAGGGTTAACGTTAGGTATTGCTTTTTAATCAGGTAAAAAATGGTGAATGCCCCGCAATTGGCGGGGCATTTTGTCTTGACTGGGATTTTTTAGGATTTAAGGAATGCCGGGAATAAATTCAACTAAATTCAATTGCTCTAAAATTTTTTTAAATTTGGAATAGTTATTTATAACTCCTTGTCCTTGTATTGATCTCCTGTTTTAAATTTTCGGTTTAGAAGGCGTTTGTATTCGAGTGAGCGTGCGCCAAAGTTTATGAGCAGACCAATTTCAAGATTGTAGGCTTCAAGGTAATTAAGCCCCTGGTTAAGGTGGTTGTCATCAAGTTGTGATGTAGCTTTTAATTCCACCATTACCTTTCCTTCCACAAAAAAATCAACCCTCCGGTCGCCAACATGATGGCCTTTATAATTCACCTCCATTTCCTGCTCGCGAATGTGGTCAATACCTCTTAGTTTTAATTCAATTGAAAGGGACCTTTGGTAAATTACTTCCTGGAAACCACTGCCAAGGTGCTTGTGTACTTCCATTGCCGCCCCAATTATGGCATGGGTAAGCTCTGCATGTTTATAGGTTTGATCCATAAAAATTTGGTTTTAGATTTATGGATAAAAGTAAAATAAATAGTATAAAATGCCAAATAATTTAGCAAAAAATTTTAAGCTTTTTTAATCCTTCGCTTCATCCTTTCTCCAAAACCAAAGAGTAACCAAAATCCCGGCAATCTTCTAATCTGCTCAAATCCGGGTCAAGACTATTTATACTCCCCAAATACCCCTCTCAGCACATCCGATATTTCCCCAAGCGTGCATTTATTTTCCACCGCCTCAATTACAACGGGCATCAGGTTAGTTCCATCCTTTGCAGCGGCATCTATTTTTGCCAGGCAGTCACTTACCGCACCGTTATCCCGGTTGGCACGCAGCGTGGCTAGTTTTGCCGATTGTACATCACGGATACTGTCGTCAATTTTAAAAGGGGGAATTTTTGCTTCCTTATCAATGGTGAACTTATTTACGCCGACAATTACTTTTTCTCCACTCTCAATCTGCCGTTGGTATTCGTAGGCGCTCCGGGCAATTTCATCCTGTATAAAACCTTCTTCGATGGCATCCACACTGCCTCCCATGGCATCAATTCGGTTGATCAGTTCCCACGCCTTTGCTTCCACTTCATCGGTCAGGCTTTCTATGAAATAACTTCCTGCAAGCGGGTCCACCGTATCGGCAGCGCCACTTTCGAAGCCTACGATTTGCTGTGTACGCAAGGCAATCCGTGCTGCTTCTTCGGTAGGAAGGCTGAGGGCTTCATCGTAGCCATTGGTATGCAGGCTTTGGGTACCGCCAAGTACCGCAGAAAGGGTTTGCAAGGTTACCCGTGCAATATTATTGAGTGGTTGTTGCGCGGTAAGTGTGCTTCCGCCGGTTTGCGTATGAAAACGGAGCATCATGGCCTTTGGGTCGGTAGCGCCGAGTTCCTTCATCATGTTGGCCCACATGCGGCGGGCAGCGCGAAATTTGGCTACTTCCTCAAACAGGTTGTTGTGCGCGTTGAAAAAGAAGGAGAGCCGTTTGCCAAACACATTGATATCAAGGCCTTTTGCCAGCGCGGCCTGCACATAAGCCTTACCGTTGCTGAGGGTAAATGCAATTTCCTGTACAGCGGTACTGCCTGCTTCGCGTATATGGTAACCGCTGATGCTGATGGTATTCCATTTGGGCAGTTCGCGGCTGCACCATTCAAAAATATCAGTAATGATGCGCATGCTTGGCTTAGGCGGATAAATGTAGGTGCCCCTTGCAGCGTATTCTTTTAAAATGTCGTTCTGAATAGTACCGGTAATTTTTTTAAGGTCGGCACCCTGCTGTTTGGCAAGCGCCACATAAAAACTGAGTAATATAAACCCGGTGGCATTAATGGTCATGGAAGTGCTAACCTCCTCGAGTTTTATTCCCTTGAACAGGTTTTCCATATCCTCAATACTGTCAATGGCAACCCCTACTTTCCCTACTTCACCTTCGGCAAGGGGGTGGTCGCTGTCGTAGCCAATCTGGGTAGGCAGGTCAAATGCCACACTTAACCCGCTTACCCCCTGGCTTAGCAGGTAATGGTAGCGTTTATTGCTTTCTTCGGCCGTGCTGAAACCTGCGTACTGACGCATGGTCCACAGTTTGCCGCGGTACATATCGGGCTGTACGCCCCTTGTGTAGGGGTATTCACCGGGTTTCGACAGTTGTTTGTCGCTGTTCCAGTCCGAAAGGGAACTTGCATCGTAAAGGGTTTTTATTTCAATTCCGGAATCAGTCGATATTTTTTTATTTTCAGACATAGCAAATACAATCGTTTGGGTATGAAATTTACATCAATTCCTGCGCCTCGTGCCGGATGGCATCAAGTACGAGTTGGTTAAGGGTAGCCTCGGGGTTGTTGAGGGCAAATTGTACGAGTTGCCTGCTGAGGTCCAGCGAAGTGGCATTTTCGGGCAGGGTAGAAGCTATCTGGTTGATAATGAAGCTGTTCTGCTCCTTCATTTTGTTTACCGCGTCCCAAATTTCCTTTTTTACATACAGTTGCTGGGTAATATTGTGGTCAATTTCTTCGCGCATAGAGGCGAGCATGAGCTGCTGCAATTGCCTGGCTGAGAGATCGCTTTGGGTTAACCGCGAAGCGAGATTGGTTAATTTCAAGCGCTCGGTAAGCAGGGTAAGCCTTTCGTATGCGGCAAGTACCAAACCCGGGTTTTTCCCGTTTTTCTCGTTTTGCGCTTCAAGTAGCTCAAATTTTGTTTTAGCCCAAAACAGGTAGGCTGCAAAACTGCCAACCAATACAGCAATAATGGCACTCAGAATGAGTTCATTGGTAGTTAAAATCATGCGGCGAAGGTAAGCAGCCGCAGCTTTAATTATTTAATGCCATATTTTCTTTTTTGGGCATCGGTAAAGGCTTCAAAACGGAATGTTTTCAGGAAAGCTTCCATGGGTTGTTTTTCATGGAACATTTTCAGGTCGCCATCTTCTGAGACAACAGCAACCTTTAAACCTGTCGGTAAGAAGCTTACAATTGTTGCTTCCAATGAGTCTGATTGGTAGGTACTATCAGTGTACGCAGTTTCAAATTCGGTTCCATCGGTATTGTATTTGATTTTTTTTCCTGTTGCAGTATAACCAAAAAACAAATTTTCTGCTTCATTAAAGTCAACAGCAACATAAAATTCAGGTTCCTTTTTGTGCCGCTCCATCTTTGGGGCAGGTTCCGTTTTATTTTGTGGAATTTTCCATTTTCTTATTTTATCTGATGAGGTAATAATGGTTGAATCCTTTGGGTTATTGAAAAAGGCTGCTGAATTTAATTTGGAACCAGGACATTTATACTGTGCAAACAATTCAATGGAAGAATTTCTGCCGGCATTAATTCTATAAAGTTGAACAATTTGTGTGGCAGTGTTTCCAAAACTTACCAAAAGCCTTTTTCCATCAGAGGAAAATTGGTAGGAATTGATCTTGTAACCAAATAAGGATATTCTTGGACCTTCATCATAGGTAAATCGTGCAACAACCTGACCATTATCTATTTTTTGAAAATAAAGACGGATGAAAACATTTGTCTCCACAAGAAGGGTAGTTTTATCAGGTGAAAAAGAAAGGCTTTCAACCGGATTTGCAGTATTGATGGAGAATGCCTGATGCTCCTTGTCGGATTCAATTATTGTTATTGTATTTGAAAAATTATTATAAGCAATTTTTTTTCCATCTGATGAAACAGCCATATTGGTAGTACTTCCTGAGTCTGCACTTATTGAAGCTGTTAACTGCCTGTTGTTATCCAGGGAAAATGCCCTGTTTCCAAAAACAAATAATCTTTCAGCCCATCCTTGCGAAGTATCTCTTTGTGGCAAATACTCAATTTGTTTTACCACATTCCTTTTCGTTCCAGGTAAGCTGATGGGAGGTTGCTTGTGCGTTGTTAACCAAATTTTTCCACTTGCCTTGGTCTCGTTTTTTTTATATCCATGAATAATTATTACACCCTCTCCTGATTGTTTGAATACGTATATATCTAAAGTCGGGTCCAGTTTTAAAGAGTCAGTTAAATTGCCGTTGGTATCCCATTGATAGGCATATGCCGAATCTGTTAAAGTCCATATGGATTTACCATCCCGGGCATAAATGGCCTGTATAAGTTTGCCATGAATGGGCTGTTTGTTTGCCGGATCAATAATTGTTTCCCCAAAATTGTTTTCATAATATATTCTAAGTGCTTTTTTATTTATATTAGTTGTATCATTTGTATCATTAATCTTTCCTGATCTCATTATTTTCAAGGCAGTATCAGCAAGGTGCATAGCTAAAATGGGATCATTTTTTAACGCTTCCTGGGCGAAGAAAATAAATTTGTAGGCATCCGAAATTAGTTTGGCATTAATGGCTTTTTCCTCATTTTCCCTTGCCTCTTTTTCATTTTCCTCTGCTATGCTCTTGAGTTTTTCAATTCCATTAAAGGCTTTAATAATACCATCTCTTGCTTCCTTTGCATTATCCGGGCAATGCAGCAATGCGATGCTGAATTTATTTATAGCGTCTTTAAACTTTTGTTCTGCAAGTAACAGGTTGCCTTGATTTATGTATTTTTTATAATGCGGGCAATTATCCTGAGCCAACAAAGCGCCTGAAAAAAGTATGAATATTAAAATCAGGATGTTTTTCATTTTCTTAGTTTCCTCATTTTTTGATCTAAATCCTTTATTTTTTCATTTAGGGTTGAAATCTTTCTTTTTTCATCGTCAATTACATCGTTTTCTGCACCATATTGTACATAGGATTTAATGTTTTTCTCTAAAATTTCTTTTTCCTTTAAATACCTGCTTTTTTCTGATTCATATACTTTTAACAAGTTTTCCTGGGCCAATTCTTTTGATTTATTGGCAGCAACTTTTGCAGAATCTGCAATCTTCAGGGCATTCAACGTTCTTTGTTGTGAAATTATCAATGAATCATTTTTTTTATCCAGCTCCTTGTTTGTATTAAATAGTATTTTTTCGGAATTATTTACAATTTTCAATAAAATGCCAGCCGCAATAAAGGCCAGTATTGCTACAATCAAAAATCCTGCTAGTGTTCTATTCCGCTTTCTTGCCTTTGCCAGTTCAATTTTCTTTTGTTCTTCTTCTTTTCTTTTTTCTTCATCTGCTATTTGCTGACTACTTTCTATAGCTTTTACTTCCTCCGGTTCAAGCTGTATTCTTTCCCTGAATTGTTTAATTATGGCCAATTGTTCTTCATCAAAAACCCTGCTTTTGCCCTTTTGTGCTTCCACCAGGTTTTTAATCATTCTTTTTACTTCCAGGATGGCAATTTCTTCGGGGCTTCTGTGCGCATTTACCTGCTTGGCAAGGGCATCATGGGTAATTTCATACCGCTGATTATTTTCATTTAACCTGAGGATCCGGCTTTTAACGAATACATCAATTACCTTTTCAATAAAATCATGTGGTATATCCCTCAGTATTTCGAAAACTTCTATTTTCTCAATTGGGTTCTTGGTTCCCTGAAGCGTAACAAAAGGCGAAAGAATTCGCCAGATGATTTCTTGCGGTTTTTCAAGCTTAAGGGCGGTTTTCGAAACCTGTTCAACCAAAAAGCTTCGCAGCACATCGCCAATATTACCAAACTTGTTTAAAGCTTCTGTGGAAATGGTGGCTTCTGCCTTTCGGGTTTCATCTCCTGCTGTTGGATATTCCTTTTTAGTAATATCCATGTACAGATTATCTAAAAACACCTGCAGGTAGGGTAGCTGGATGGTATTGCTTTTTTCATCCTCCCTTAATTTTTCGAAAATGGTGGTTGCAATATCTTTTTCTTTTCCTTTTTCAATGCTTATATTACTGTTTTTGCTATTGCCAATACCTTCAATTACCGTCGTTACCTTGCCAAGGTTCATGGCCTCCACCCGTAATTTCTTGCGCAATAGTTCAGGTACTGCCTGTTCAAATTTGTACAAATGACCAAGGTATTCTTCCCTTATGCTGATAATGATTTTAACCGGCCTTTTTATGGATAGGATTTCGCGTATTACTTTGAAAAATCCGTTCTGTTCATCGTTATTACCCAGTATGTATAGTTCTTCAAACTGGTCGAAAATGAGGTAAATAGGTTTTAGGGAGACTTCATAAATGGATTCAATTTTTTCGGTGAGGTTCTTGATTGAATATTCCTTTTCGGCCGCTGCGGGAAAGGCTTTATCGGTTTCCTCACAAAGGATTTTATCGAGTGCATAAATCAGATTTTTACCTCTTCTGATAAAAAGCGACGACCAATCGTAGGATTGAAATTTGTTGGCAAGTCCGCATTGTATAAGGCTTGTTTTGCCGGTGCCCGAAGTGCCGTAAACCAGCAGGATGTTCGATTGAAAACACATCTTGTATAAGTCTTCAATTTCGTCGGTACGCCCAAAAAAGAAATCCTTATCCTCCCTTGTGTAGCTGTCCAGAAATTTAAACGGATATTTTTTTTGCATAAAAATGCTTTGCTGTATTAACGGCTGAATGGCGAAGGTTTCCTGATTTTGGTTTTAGGTTTAAATTGAAAATCAGTTTCGAGTAACGTATTCATGGCCGCTTCAAATTGCTTAATAACCTGGTCGAGCCTGATACCCTGCTGCACATCATTTTTCTTTTCTTCAGATTCCATTTCCACCTCATCCAGCTCGGCTCCTTTAAAGTAAATGCTTTTTTGTTCTTCACTGTTCAGCGAATAATACAGCAGGCTTACATCATCCTCCCTGCATTCATACAGGTAAATATGAAAATCGTCGCCCCCGGTCAGCGCGTTATAATCAAGCAGAAAGGGAAATAGGTTGATATTTTTTTCGCCATTGTTAAATAAAACCGAATAGGGTTGGTGTGGTTCTTCCTCGATGCTAAGGTAACGGGTCAGTATTTCCGCGTCTTTTTTTTCAAGATAGTTATAGTCTTTCAAATATCTTCCCGCAGCATTACGGCCCCCCTGGTACTCCACTTTTTTCAGCGAAATCATTTCATAGTTGGAAAAGAATGGAAAAGCGGAGAGAATGGTCGTTAAGGACACTACAGCTTTTTGGTAGTGTCCGGTTTCAAATTTGCTGTTGTATTTATCCATTTCATCCAGCTTTTCAATGGCAGAACAGGCAACATTAAATTCGCTTTCGTTGTTTAAAAAGGAATCCATGTTGCTCAATTCGTTTTTATCTACCGGTAACTCAAGCCCGTTTGTAGTGAAAATATCAAGTAAACACTGAAATACTGATCTTAGTTCCGGGAGGTCCAATGGTCTTTCGGAAGAAAAAAAGGTATTGATAATGTCCTTGTTGGTATCTAAACCAGGGTTTTGTATTTTTTTATCCCACAACCTCGAAATAAACAGGAAATTGGCCAGCTGAAGGCTGATGCGGTAGGTTTTGCAGCAAAGCCGGATATAGTCGTTTATTTTGGTTTGCAAAGCGGCTTTCCGGTCGTTTCCAATGGCAAACAGCCGCCTTAGTTGCGATCCTATTACCGATACAAAACAATAATCCACCAGTATGTTTTGAGCTTTCACCAAATCGGCGGGTTTTACTTCAGCATCCCAGTTTTCAAGGTCTTTTGGTACCGAGCGCAGGTCTTTTAAAAATTTCCGCGGCTGATCTTTATCCTTCAGCATCAGGATCAGTTTCCTGGTAAGGATGTTTTCAGGCCTGTAATTTTCGGTAAAGCCATCTACCTCAAGCCGGTCGAGTTCCTTGTTGAACTGATTCCACAAGTCGTTGCTATCGGTAAAAGTGGCGTAAAAATGTTTTAACTCACCCAGTTTCTTTTTAAAAAGCTCAAGGCTTTCATCAGCATTATCGGGTGGCGGTGTTTTAAAATAAGTGAATATAAAGGGCTTGTTGGTGGATTTGAACAGGGGAAATGCCTGTTCAAATTCTTCTTCGGTGTACATACCAACCTTTGACCAGGCAAGTAAAACAAACAGATCGGCTTCCTTTACATATTTATTATACTCGCTCTGCGATCCTGTTACCGACATTTGGGCCGACATGTCTTCCCATATATTCAATTGGAGTTTAATGCCTTTATCTTCCCAAATCGAGTTCTTCCAGGTAATTTCTTTTTGTAACTTATCTCTTTCAGCCTTTAATTCATTGGAAGAGGCCAGAAAAATTTTTATTAGCTGCATATTTAAAATCAGGGCTTTTGGCAAACGAGGTATATGTTTTTTTTCTGTATATCGCTGTATACCGTATCGAGTTCATGAATATCCTTCAGATATTTAATCAGTTCATCTTTATCGTAATGTGTTGAAAAGGCAATATCGAAGGGGCTTTGGTCAGGAAGGTCCTTGTTGTCAAACTTCACAATTACGCGTATACTTTTATTTACATTACAATTTTCTGCATCTTTTACAAACGAAAGGCACTCCCTTGGCGCGTCTTTTACAAAGGGCTTTACAGCCGAAAGCAGGAAGTCCTGCAGTTTTCTGTCTTTATATTTCCCTGATTCAATCGGTTCGCCATTTTTCGCTGAAACCAGTTCATCATCAAGCTGTCCTACTTCCAATACCAGGTAATCGCCGGTTTCCATACAGGTGCTAATGGCGTTTAACAGCGTTACCTCGTCGTAATTACCAAGGGTGCAACCGAGGAATGAATAAATGGCGTGGGTATTTTTTCTTTTAAAAATATGCTGGAATGAAGGAATTTTCCGGAAATCGGCCCTGATGCCATTCACGAAAATTTCTTCGGCGTTGATGTTGGAAAGGGTTTCAGTAATGGCATTCTCCAGCAGGGTGTAGCTCTGATCAATAGGGAAATAGCTTACCAGTCTCTCATCAGGTGAAAGGGAGTTCATTATCAGGATATCCTTATCGCCCGATCCGCAGCCAATACTGATAAACTGCAGGTTTTCGTCTTTGGTATTGTCATCAATGTATCTTGCTAACAGGGCAAGCGCTCCATTGGCATTTTGAAAAGTTTCCTGTTCATAATTCAGCCAGGCATTTGCCGA
>Ga0116158_10005686_pt1 | contig 10499 bp, 10 predicted proteins | sample AD_UKC052_MetaG_FD_89883 | JGI IMG/M metagenome (GOLD analysis project Ga0116158, IMG submission 89883) | Active sludge microbial communities of municipal wastewater-treating anaerobic digesters from USA - AD_UKC052_MetaG | ecosystem: Engineered > Bioreactor > Anaerobic > Digestate | place: USA... | reverse complement strand
CGCATCCGAGCCGTTTACTTTGCCATCACCATTGATATCAAGCGTGTTGCTGACAGCGTTGATGGCCGACTTAGCGGTATCACGCAGGCCATTGCCCACAGCACTCAGGCCCTTCATCGCATCTGCACCGTCGACCTTGCCGTCATGGTTTAGATCCCTGTCAACAACTTAGATTTCTCCGACGAGGCTCCCTTAATTATGGGCAGCCATCGGATCTTTATTTCATGTAATTATTGTGAGATTAAGTACGAACTAGAATCACATGCAATCAAAAACCCACGCCTGGATGTTCCGCGCCGGAACGGGTCGAGTGTAGAGCGTTCCGCGTGGCGTAGCTGAGTCAGACCAAAGCTCACCCACGGACGAGCCGCTACGCCCCTGTCTGGTCATCGAAGTAGGAGCTGCGGGTGGCTATCCGAGGTCTTTCAGTCCGACTCTTCGCTCTCCTCGGACGAGGGTTGTGTCGGCGGCTCGGTCTGCTGGTTGCTGGCGGCGAGCCTTGCACGATAGGCAGCAAGTACGTCATGAAGCCGCCTCTTCCGCGTGCAGTCATCTTCCCACGCGAGAAACGCCCGTTGGTTGGATCGCAGAGCCGTGCCATCGGAGAAGACCCAAATAAGATCATAAAACGCGGCGAGCGGCGAGATTGGTATTTCCACCGGGTCAAGTGTGAAATTGCAGTTAAGTGGTTTACTGCCATCCCGCCGCGCTGTGTCTGGGATAGGCAGCGTAATCTGAAGCTCTGGCGAGTAGAGGCGGTAGCCTCTTGCGCCTTTGGGTTTTAGGCGAAGAATCGAATCAACATACTGATTATACTTCTCAGTAACGATTTGATTTGCCTCTTTGCGTTTTCGCTCAGTGCGCTTCTTCCTCTGAGTGTTCTTTACGCAAGTCACACTGTGATATTGTTGCAGCGGTGACACAGGAACGAAAAGGCGTTTGCATCCCTTGCAAGGCTGCAGTTCTGGCATATCCATCCGATTAGTATTTTCGCGCGGGGATTTTTTTCAATTGCTATTGCATAAAGTCCCGTAACACAGAGGAAATTCGTCGAAGTTTAACCGGGCCGGGGAATCGAGCGGGAGACGAGCCAGCAAACTTACTGCCGGATCGCGCAGCAGAACGGGCGCGTGGGGTGCACGATAGGGAATCACACTTGGCAGTTACGCCAACAGGTTTGCGCCGCATCGCATTCACAGCGCTCAAATTTGCCAATATCTGATTTGGCACTGATTACATGCACTTGGCAGGCTTGGCCAGCACCATGACATTCAGCTTGGGAGCAATTTTAGGACCGTGAAATCTCTGCCTAGCGTGACTGCCTAGCGTGATTCCACAGCACCCGAAGTCCAAACGGACGGCAACAGCCCTCAAGTGGCAGGGGTGGTTGCACGGCTAGTTGCCTTGCATCCGGTAAGTCCTATTTCTATGCACCAGTGCACCTGCCGCCTGAATCCCTGAAAAGCCGACCCAAAAAAACACAACGGAATCGCGGAGTTATGGCGCATCATTGCCAAATAACTGCGAACCGGTCACGCTATATTCATGATTGAGGACATCGTCAGCGCCAATCGCCCCCAAGGGGCAACAGTGTATTTGCTGCGAAATGGGTCGCGCGTATATCCAACATCTGGGGCCTACCAGCTAGACCCGTTCGAGGAGCCCCCCCGACTGCCTCCGGGGCTATACAGCATCGCTTACAGGGAGCACGCGTATGCACATGCATCACTGCCGCCCCTTCTGCCTAATGAGCAACCTCCGACCATTCGGATTGGTGATCCGTCCATAACTGCCGTAGCGACAAGGCACAACAAAGGAAGCGGCTCCATAGCGACAAGAGACAGCGGCGATCCACTGCTGCACAACAAACAACATTTAAATGATCGGATCGGCTACCTCCGCACCAAAATGATGGACGAAAATATCGTCTCCGAGCATTTGATTGGCAAGCAGCTAGTCAAAAATAGCGAGATTGGGGAAGCCTTTATTGTTGCAAAGGCCTGGCGGCAGGAAGCGGAGAATGTCGCGCGTTCTCGAATTCTGTTGCAGGAGGACAACCTTCGACTCGCCAAACAGCTGCAAGAGGAGCGGCTAGCATTCCCAAAGCCAGCAGAAGGGAGCGCTAACTCGTTTATGGCATTTGCCAGCCAACTGCTTGGACTCATTCCTGCGTTGGCCCCTGCTCTTGCTAAACGGAGCGGAATCGAATCAATGCTTGACCCTACGATTGGGGAATCAAGCGAATCACAGGTTGAGCGTGAGATTAAGGCAGCCAAGCAAGAATTGGCCGAGGTCAATCAGAAGCTGGCGCAAAAAAACAAGCAGCGCAAAGGCGATAGAGTAGCGCAGCTAGAGCAAACAATTGCTGCTGCTATGGCGGAACTGGAGGAGTTGAAGCGCCTCAACCTGCAGCGCAAAGAAAAGCCACGCAGCAAACCGAGAGCTCCCAAGAAGGCCACGACAGCTGCGCCAGCCACTGCCAAGTCTAAGAAGGGAACTCGCAGAACGCCGAAACCCAAAAAGACTGCAACCTAGGCAAATCAAGGACAAAGACAAGTAACCGGTTAACACGTCAGATAAAAATGTGAGACAATTTTCTCTGACAATAAAACAATAGGCAGACGATAATACCAGCCGCAGAATCCGGCTGAGCCCAAGGCGAACAAGAAGGAAACTTTGGTTTCTGTCCGTCTCTCCGACGATGAAACAAAACGATTCATGGAGACCGTGAAACTCTGTCGGTCGCGCCACAAGTCACGCCACCCGAAAAAAGGGATCGCCTACTCTGACGTGCTTCGCGCTGCAATTGAGACATTGCAAGATAGTTAAGAAATTGGAATAAGCATGGAACGAATAAAAAACACGGCGAAGATAATTGGGCTGAACCGGTGGGTAAATAAATGACCAATACAGAGTACGAGAAATACGTTCGTAGTATCGTTGAAGTACTCCTGCGTGCACAGGGGTTAGAGACTGTAGAAGTCAAACATGATGTTCAGATACCAGGTCTTTCCAGAAGTCATCAAATCGATGTTTATTGGGAATATCGCCTAGGTGGCGTGTCCCATCGCGTAATTATGAACTGCAAGCGCTATAAGGACACAGTGGAAGTTACAGACGTATTAACATTAAGTGGTGTTCTCACCGACATGCCTGGTGTGCGTGGGCTGATTGTGTCAACCGTTGGTTTTCAAAAAGGCGCAGTCGATTACGCAAAGACACATCAGATCGGCCTGAAGATTATTCGCCCGCCACAAGACGCCGACTGGAAGGGGCGTACTAGAGAAATACAGATTGCATTACGTTTAAATCACCCAGAACTACTTTCTTGTCATGTCCAGCTTGACCGCACTTGGGTAGAATCTAACACTGCACATGACCCTGATTCATTGGCAGGCACATCTACGAATGATCCTAGAACAACGTTGATCAGGGATTTGAAAACTGGCTCAGTCGAAGACATGAATGCCCTCTGGAATCGCGCAATGCAAGAGAACCAAACTGCGGTAGGAGCAGAGGGTAGCGGAACGTTGCAATGGGATGATGCTCGCCTGGAACGTGCGGGGGCGCCCTCCCTCCGAGTTACCAGTATTACTTTTCGCTGGAAGATAAATGAAGGTAAAGATTCAACGCTCATCAGCATGAGGTCTGAACCGGAGGCAATAGTAAAAGACGCTATTGATGGAACGTTATTGTTCGTTGATCCAGACGGGTCCATTTCAGGCGACACAGCGGAAGAATTAGGTTCTAAAAATAACCCGAACGTCAATTCCAGCCGTTAAGGGCGAACGATTGGCCCCCCGGCCCTCAGCATTCAGCGATTGCGAGCATCACGCGAACGACCGCCTGCGTTACCTTCGGGTCAGGGGTGTCCGCACCTTGGCTTTCTCAGCTGGTGGTGGTGGACGGGTCCGCACACCGCGATGGCAGCGTTCAGCTCAACACCTAGGATCTCGTCCACCGCGCGAAACTTCTGTTCTACTTTCGGCGTGAGCCGGAAGCGGTCCCGCTCATCATCCGGATCTACCTTCGCCTGCCCCAAATCCTGCTCTGCCCCTAATCTCTCTACCTGTCAATTTGAGAGTCCAGACTGTGCTAACCTGGCACCCAAAGTTGCCCCCGAGGAGACTCTAGGAACGGCTTTCTCATACTTTTTTGTGCAAGTAATCGTTCGTACTCCATTGGGGTCACATTCCCCAGCGCGCTGTAGGGACGGTTCTGGTTGTAGTCGATTCTCCTGGCTTCCTGTTTCTCCTTCGCGTCCATGATTGTTGTGAACAGATGCTGGTCAAACAATAATCTCGCAGCTTGCCATTGAAGCTCTCTATGTCGCCATTGTCCGTCGGTTTTCTGGGACAAATGAAGAGTAGTTTCACACCGTTCCTATAGGCCCACGCGTCCATCTCCTTGGAGCAAAATTCCACTCCATAGTCTACCCGAATCGCCTCCGGATAACCGCGCACCTGCGCTACCCGCTCCTGAGCCTCCACCACCCGTTTCCCCGTCAGAGAAACGGCGAGCTCAAGTAACTAACTTGCGCGACTAAAGATATCCACTACTGTTAAGCTGCTAACTAGTTCATCTGTGACGAAGTCCATACACCCTGCTGTCTGCAGCGCGTAGAAGCCAGAGGCTCCACGCGGAACTGGCTCGCGCGCTGTTTCCGCCCGACTTTCCGTCGCAGGTTCAACTCCAGAGACTTGCGCGCTCCAGGTGAGCCGCCGGAGGCCGAACATCACATCCGGTGGTGTGGCAGCTCGGGGGGGGCAACTGCCCCTGGCTACCTAATCCACTACAGCGTCAAGCGAGAGGCCATTCGCCCCGCCTGTCCCACGTCGCTGGAGCAAGCTCGCCGCCTGGTCGCCGAGTATGTGCAGCACTATAACTGCGTGCGCCTACATAGCGCCCTTTCCTACATTGCACCGATGGACTTCCTGAACGGCTTGGCACCGCAGAGCTGGGCCGAGCGCGACCGCCGCTTGGAGCAAGCCCGCTCCCAGCGAGCCGCGCGCCGCGCGCCGCGCGCAGCTGCGAGGCCAGCAGGGACAACCTGCAACATTCTCAGGAGAGCTGGCTTGTGCTTGAGCTGGCTTCTCCACTTTTGATTAACTTCCTTGGTGGGTCTACGCTGAACCAAAACACACTGACGTCGAGTTCAGTACGTGCGAGAGAGGAAAATCAGGAGGAGGTGCGGCAGGGCCGACCGCTGCTAACCGGTGGCCAGCTACGTCTTCCTGAGCCTAGTAATTTGCCGTGGCACCGATCTCATTGCCAGGCAAGACAGGCCAGTGTAAGACGGCAGAGAAAGTGACGACGCTCATGAATGACATTAGACGCTGGGTTAAGGATTCCCGCATTGATATTTTGGCTCTTGACCGAGACGGAAATCCTGTTTTGCTGGTCGAAGTGAAGGGTTCTCGGCAAATAAACGAACCCCGCAAAAAGGAAATACTCTCGTACCTCAACGATCTCGCCAAGAAATTTTCGGTTCCTTTCATCATGATTGTCGATCTCGATAATATCGACGTATATTCCTCTGAGAATAATCCAGACGCAAAGTGGTTCAAATCACCCTTATTGGAAGTAGCAACTAACAAGATACTTTTAGAATACGATCCAGACTTTAGCAGAAAACTATCAGGAAAAGGAAAAATATTCAGCCATTACCTAGAAAGGTTAACAGAGGGGTGGCTTCGAGATATTGCTTATCATTGGAAATCTGTCTCGCCACCGCTCTCTAGCAAGTTACAAGAGATTGGTTTGGCAGATAAACTAAACAATGGAACAACGCTGTCCGAGTCGTGTATTTCGAGATAGGGCAGGTCATGCTATTGTATATCGAGACGAATTTCTTGATGGGAGTAGCCATGGGGCGCGAGGAGCGACTAGATGACCTATTGGCGCTTCCTGTCGATAAACTAAAAATTGTATTACCAACGGTGTGTATTATGGAGGCATGGTCTGCTTTCGAGGATGAGCGGAAACGTCGGAACCGTTTTCTGAATCAGTTAGATCAGCAAATAGGACAATTGTGCAGAGATAATACCTCTACGAATGCCTCTTTACTCCTGGCTAACCTGGAATCAGCCAGAATTACTAATAGTGATCTCCTGAACGACATCGAGGTACGTCTCTGTGAAGCATTGGACAAGATTAGTAATGGCCGAATTATCTTTTTGACCTTAAGTTTTGATGCTTTACGGTCTAGCCTGACCTCTCAAGATATTGATGAACCAACTGATAACCTCATATTTCATTTAATCAAAAGACACGCACATAGCATTTCGGGCGAAAGAAAAGTGTTATTAACTGGAAATACAAAAGACTTTCACACTTCCGCAATCAAACAACAGCTAAAACCAGAAGAATTTATCAAAGTCTTCGCAGACACTGGAGGCTTCATTGGTTGGTTCCAAGCAGAACTCAGGAAAGAGGCTCTTCAAAATACCACAGGAGCTCTTTAGGTTTTGCGCTGGCGCTGCCATGGGCAGAGCCTTGCTCGGACCAACTGAGTTGCACAACTGGAGCCCTGCGGACCTGCCCGACGCATCGAGCGAGCTGCCCGGTAGGCAAGGAAGCCTCCAACATGAGAAAGTTCAGGAGGGAATGCCAAGCGGAATGATTCCTGTGGCATGGCTCAGTCTGGACTCTCTTATTGATTGGTAGAGAGATTGGGGGCAGATCAGAGGGTAGCACTGGCAAGACGGCCACATTGCCCTGAGCAGGATCTGCGCCGCCGCGATGGAGGGCCCAGATGCGCTTCCAGCGCATCAAAGGCTACCGAGGGATTCCCATCCTCCTACGCACCATGCGAGCCAACGACCAACATTGAGGCTTTGTGCCTACTTCCCAAGTAGCTTAGCAATGCACTTGCGCCGCTTTCCTATATTTCAAAAGGCGGGAGGACAAGGGATCGACCCTAGAAGCTTCTGCAACTGACGCAGCTTATCATTGTATTGAAAGTCCTCTAGCATTGTATCGACAAGGCACGCTAGCCCACCGGGCGGACCAGCTCCGTCCTTAATTAGACGGATAGCTGCGCGCCAGCGCGCAGTTCCGTCTGCACCTTCGGGGAGCTTCTTGTTCTTGCCACCTGCTCGCTCCCAAAGATCGCTCTCTTGAGGGCCTTTCCCATACAAGTCGCTTGCTACATCCAGAAAGGCATCCCACATCTCCGCTGGGGGGGAGCACGGCTCGTGCCTACTGAAGATGAATAGAGACGTCCGCTCCCAGAAGTTCAACAACGAACTCCCTTCCAAAATGACGTGGGAAAGGTCTGCCCGTCGCCAGATTTGCTTCGATGAGACCATCTTCACGATGTCCCGCCATCTCTTTTGAACGCAGAACCTGCCCAGATTGCCAGCTGTTTGTGGAGACAAGCATTCAGCGTCAATCGCACTACTTAGACACGGCAAGAGCTCCGATTCCGATACTTCGGGAAACTGCGATGCAAATTCCAGCATGAGGTCAACAGAAACTGGAGCGCCAGCCCATCGTTTCATCGCTAGCGACACTACGGATTTGCGGAGAGCCGCCTCTGAGGGCTCCGTTGCCAGGGCATTCTCAAAATCCTCTAGCCACGCTCTGGCCGTATTCTGCAAGAAACTCTCGCGGCACTCATGGGGCAGTCGAGTCCAGATCTCGGCTCTTCTCGGATAGTGAACCAGCCGACTGGCAGAAGCAGAAGCCACTTGTCGAAGTAGATCTTCTTCTACTGTCCGCCCATCTAAGAGCATATCGAGCAGTCCGAAGAGAACTTTTTGTGGATCTGGAATTCCTGTCCATACGTCCGTTCCCCCTCGCAATGATAGGAGCCAGATCTGCCGATACGCATCTATGCGGGGATCAAGCGCATTCAGTAAGCTTCGCTGTTCTGCGGCTAGCCTACCCACCTCCGCAATGAGTGCGGGAATCGGATTCCTTAGCGTTTCCTTTAGCAGTAGCGATGGCGGACAGAGCGCCACGACTGCAGCAAGTCCATGCCCCGGGCCACCTGGAAGGGCACATTGCCGTCGAACCAGTTCCTCTGGAGACAGCACCCGTGCCATCACCACTGCGTGCAGGAGAAACCAATCGCGCCCAATTGCAAGCTCTGCGACCTTCTCAGCGATAGTTGGCTCAATGTGATCGGGGCAGCTATTCGCCAGCGCCTTCTCATGCTGCTGCGTGGACGCCAGGGAGGGGAAGATCCATGTGAGGAGCCTGCTCTCTGCTGACCACCAACGCCATAGGTTTGAGAAAAGGACGGGATTCTGCTGAGAGAGTGCCTTGGCAACTCCGTCTCGCAGTGCCTGATCCCACCAGACCGCGCAGCGCTGCTGAACGGCCCGAGCCAGAAGCTTATAGGCGTCCTTCTCACCAACGGTGGCAAGCGAGAATCCAGCCCAATCGCGTAGTTGTCGGGCGATGTGGCTTGCCTCCTCCCCAAACGGTGTTAGGTCAAGGTTCGCCAGGGAGCGGGCTAAGACATCATTCCAAGATGCTTCAACTACGCGCTGGGCCAACAGTGCCTTCAGCGATGTTGCTTCATGCAACTCTGGTGCGAGTAAGCCCACAACACGGAGCACGTTTGAATAATCTAGAGGTTCAGCGGTCCCTCTGAAGATCGAATTCCACGCGGCAGCTCCGTAGGCCAGCCTATCCAACATGGCGAATTCGCCAGGCAGCCGACCGAAGTGCTGCCGAAAGGCGAGTACCTCAGGCGTGCTCGCTCCGAGCAGCAACTCTGCCGCCGGACGCGCTGCCAGCTCTGGTATCTTCTGCTGGTCGACTAATAGGTGACCTGCCCACCGTGAGTGTAGGCCTTCGGGAGACAGGACGATCAGTTCCTTATTGGGCTGCGTGAGCGTACCTGGCTCAAATGCCGGTAGACACGTTAGCCTCTGGCGTAGTTCAGGCCACGGGCCGAACGCTCGCCATAGGATTACTAACAGGCGATCGAAATCTCTTCCATTGCCTGTGTAGACAATCGGTTGAGTCCGACCAGGCTCAGTAAGTAGGTTGGCGAGTTGTGTCGTTAACGGGTCGCTGAGAGGTTGCTGGTTTTCCGACGGAGGCGTCAGCTCAAATGACGTGGCTTTAGGTTCGGGTACTACCGTATAAGGGAGGGCCGCCAGCAATGGATCGAGATCGGGCAAGTCTGCGATGTTCGCTAGCGAGATCAGCAGACAGTGGCTTTGCACCATCCCGCCACGGGATGCTTCAGTATCTTCGATACTCCGCCAAACAACCCAGAAGTTGCCTACCGGTGCACAGGCCAGCAGGGGTGACCAATTGATGCCGGGCGGAACCGTTCCAGGAGGCCGATCCGCCAGCCCACGCAACGCAGAGGGAAGCTGGTTCCGCGGAAGGCTTGAACATAGCAGATCGTGGGCTCCGTCTTTCTCGCCGTACACTGCACGATGGATCACGAGCGCCATCAGACGGCACCATCCATCAGCCAGTGAACAGGGAGAGTAAGATCAATGTTCTTCTCGCCCGCTGGGTTGATTACATGACCGGCTCTTTCTGGACCGTTCAGAGCAAATTCTTCGTCCTGGGAGTCTTTGTGAAGGGCCCGGCCCAAAGCCGATAGGCCCCAAACGCTACGGGAGTCACTCTCCCAGTTGGCCTCGATAAAGCGAGATACCAAAGGAAGGAGTTGCCCAAGAAGCGCTGCTGGTCGATGGGCTTGCTGATCTTCAGACAGCTCATCCCAGCAAGAAACGATGACTGCGAGTCGAGGAACATGCAGTCGATTCAACGAGAAGTGGCGACTCGAATACAGCAGGATCTGCAAAAGTTCCACCAGCGTCGCGTTGTCATCCCAGAGTTGCCAGGGAGGTGTATCCTTGGGGGCGCTAGGTTTACGCTCAGGATTCGACTCCAATCGAACGATGATGTCCTTCAAGTCGCGACCGATGGGACGGAGCTGCGTTGGACGAACAAATAACATCCACCGCGAGCTCTCCTGAAGTCGCGTCAACCAAGGCGCATTTACCTTGCGGGTGTTCAGAATATCCCTGATTTGCTCGCCAGCATACTCTGGCCAGAGTAGTTGTGTTCGGACACCGCGCTTTGTCCGAAGGGACAGTTTCAATGCGTCGTGCGTTTTCGAAGCTGTGTGCTCAGCCGTTCGCCCGCCTTCCAAAGCGCGCAGTCCTTCTGCAAACAGTGTGAGGTCTTCGACTGATCCGTCGGTTGTTAGCGCCGAGTCTGAGCAGTGCTGCATGCGTCCCAAAAGCTGGATACCGTAGTGGGTCTTCCCACTACCCGACGCACCAATGAGAAGAATGCTCTTGCTATCATTCGTCATGCTGGCCCTCGGAAGGCAAAGAACGGACGATGGTCCAAAATCGGAACAGAAAGAGGCTGAACCTTGACCGTTTTCAATGCCGCGCTAACGATGGCCGAAACAGCATGGAGAATCTTCTCAGGTTGCTTGATGCTGGCCTCGTAGAACTCAGCGGCGCTCATGTACTGCCTCTGGTTCTTGGTGATCGCGTCGATCAACACCTCTT
>Ga0116158_10005685_pt1 | contig 10501 bp, 9 predicted proteins | sample AD_UKC052_MetaG_FD_89883 | JGI IMG/M metagenome (GOLD analysis project Ga0116158, IMG submission 89883) | Active sludge microbial communities of municipal wastewater-treating anaerobic digesters from USA - AD_UKC052_MetaG | ecosystem: Engineered > Bioreactor > Anaerobic > Digestate | place: USA... | reverse complement strand
TACCTTGAAAAGCCGTTTTAAACGTTCGATCATAACATCCAGATGGACCGAGCCGATCCCTGAGATAACCATTAACCTTGGCTCAGAATTACATCCTGGTGCGTATATGATAGAAGTGAAGCAGGGAGCTGTGCAAAAAGTAGTTCGCGTGGTGAAGTTTTAAAAAAATGATACAGTTCTTCAAAGCGTACTCTAAACGGGTGCGCTTTTTATTTGCAATAATTCTGATAAAAAGACGAATGATTCCCTTTTTTCAAGAGATGGATTTCGGTTAATCATTTATCTCCTAAAAGTAAAGAGATGCACCAGGAAGATTAATTCAAGATATAGAAAGTATGAAATGCTGCACAATGTTTTATGGTATACGACTGCTGCGCAACGATGCTGCTCATGTTTAGCCCGCCGGAAACACAAAAATAATTTTTTGAAATTGAAATGAATGTTTATCTTTATATAGTTGTTTAAACAACTATATGCCAAACAACCAATTTAAAAAAAGCGAATTATACAGTTTTATCACGGGTAAGGCCAGTACGGCTATTGCCCGTCGTATGCAGAAGAATTTCAAAGCCAATAGCATCGACATCACCATTGAACAATGGAGTGTTTTATACCATTTGTGGAAAGAAGATGGCATGAGCCAGCAATCTCTATGCGACGCCACTTTCCGCGATAAACCCAGCATCACCCGCCTGGTTGATAACCTTGAAAAGCTCAGATTGGTTAAACGGGTTGCGAGTAAGGATGACCGTAGGATTAACATGATCTACCTCACACCCGAAGCATTGGAATTACAGGTGAAGACCATGGAAGTAGCCAACCAAACCCTGAACGAAGCATTGGCGGGCGTTACCAACGGACAAATTGAAATTGCAAAAGAAGTATTGCAGCAGGTTTATGAAAACCTTAAATAACGAAGATCAACTTTTTGATTAAATAGAATTCTCAACACATTTAATATTATCACAATGAGTACCACATCTGAAACAATCAATTTACTGAAAGGCGGAGAATGGCTGATCAAAGAAAGTAATGCTGCAGACATTTTCATCCCGGAAGATTTTAATGAGGAACAACAAATGGTGAAAGATATGTGTCACCAGTTCCTGCTTACGGAAGTATTACCGGTAATCGACCGTATCGACCAGGCAGAACCAGGATTGATGCCATCCCTGTTGATCAAAGCGGGAGAGCAGGGTCTTTTGGGCGCATCCATTCCAGAAACATTTAATGGCCTTGGTAAGGATTTCATTACATCTACCCTCATCAATGAAGGTCTGGGTGGAGGATTTTCATTCAGTGTGGCCGTAGCAGCGCATACCGGGATCGGCACCTTACCCATTTTATATTTTGGAACAGATGCACAAAAGGCAAAATATATTCCCAAGCTCGCCAGCGGTGAGTGGAAAGGCGCCTATGGCCTAACGGAGCCGAATAGTGGCAGTGATGCATTGGGTGCGAAATCAACCGCAGTATTATCACCCGATGGAAAACATTATATCCTCAATGGCCAGAAATGCTGGATCACCAACGGTGGATTTGCAGATGTATTTACCGTATTCGCAAAAGTAGATGGCGATAAATTTTCTACGTTCATTGTAGAGCGTGGCATGGAAGGATTTACGCAAGGTCCGGAAGAACATAAAATGGGAATCAAAGGTTCATCAACTGTACAATTATATTTCCAGGATTGTAAAGTGCCGGTAGAAAACCTGTTGGGTGAAGTGGGTAAGGGACATATCATTGCATTTAACATCCTCAATATTGGCAGGCTCAAATTATGCGCCGCAGCATTGGGCGGATCTAAAATGGTTTTCACCGATACGGTTCAGTATGCCAATACACGGGAACAATTCAATACCGCCATTGCCAATTTCGGCGCTATCAAACACAAACTGGCCGAAATAGCCATACGGATATGGGTAGGCGAAAGCGCCTTATACCGTACAAGCAAATGGATCAATGATAAAGAAACCGAATTGGCTGCATCCGGCAAACCATTTAATGAAGCCTTACTCGGAGCAGCAGAAGAATATGCCATTGAGTGCGCCATGCTGAAAGTTGATGGAAGTGAAGTATTAGATTTCACGGTGGATGAAGGCGTACAGATCCATGGTGGAAATGGCTTCAGCGATGAGTACATGGTGAGCCGTGCATATCGCGATAGCCGCATCAACCGCATTTTTGAAGGAACAAACGAAATTAACAGGCTGCTTACCGTTGATATGATGCTTAAAAGAGCAATGAAAGGAAAGCTTGACCTGATGGGTCCTGCTATGGCGGTTTCTAAAGAACTGATGAGCATTCCCGATTTCGGCAGTGAAGACGAAGGTTTATTTGCAGCTGAGAAGAAAACGATCGCTAACATGAAGAAGGCAATCCTCATGACCGCCGGAGCTGCCGTACAGAAACTCATGATGAACCTGCAAAATGAACAGGAAATACTCATGAACATTGCAGACATGGCCATACTCACCTTTCATGCAGAAAGTGCATTGTTAAGGGTGATCAAACTCTCCGATAAATTGGGAGAGGCTGCAGTATCCCATCAAACCGATATGATGCGCTGTTACCTGAATGATGCCGTTGATAAACTGAATAAAGCCGGCAAAGAAGCATTGAACGCATTTGCCAGTGGCGATGAGCAACGCATGATGTTGCTTGGTTTAAAACGATTCACCAAAACAGCGCCTTTCAACAGCAAAGATGCCCGCAGAAGGATCGCAGATAAACTGATCGGGGAAAATAAATATGCCTTTTAGAGACCATTTACGCAAGGGTAATACGAGCGGGTGCCATTCTTTACAGGGATGGCATTCTTTTTTGATGACGGATTACTGCTGCTGATTATTTCAACCTCTTTAATTAAATTGCTATTATAATAAATAGCACATGAAACAAATTGCTCTCCTTGTTTTAATTGTCCTGTCTACAGGATCAACCTTTTCGCAAAACACTCCATCAAAAAAGCCCCGGGCCCGCGACCTGGGTATTGGCTTTGATGGAAAACCAGGGTTGTACAATGCCATTACGGATGTGAAAGGTGTGTTGGTTGGATATAAAACGATCATCAAAGAAGCCAATATCACTTCTACAGGAAAAGGCCCGGTGCGAACAGGCGTTACCGTTATCATGCCCAGGAATAAATCAAACGACCCGGTTCCGGCTGCGTGGTTCAGCCTGAATGGCGACGGAGAAATGACGGGACTTGCATCTATAGAAGATTATGGTTTTAATTATGGCCCAATCGGCATCACCAATACCAACAGCGTTGGAGTAGTACACGACGCCATCGGTGAATGGAATATCAAGCATTTTGCAACCGGCGAAATGATCGACTTTTCATTTGGATTACCTGTAGTAGGAGAAACCTGGGATGGTATGTTGAATGATATACAAGGTTTGCATGTGAACAAGGAAGATGTTTTCAGTGCATTGGACAGCGCCTCTTCAGGCCCTGTACAGGAAGGCAATGTTGGTGGAGGAACCGGCATGGCACTGTATGGTTTTAAAGGAGGCAATGGTACATCCTCAAGAATCATAAAGATCGATTCTGCTATTTATACCTTGGGTGTATTTGTGCAGGCAAATTTTGGTGGTAGAAACGATCTGCTCATTTCAGGCATCCCGGTAGGCCGCGAAATCCAGGGATTCAAACCCATACTAAATGATCCGAAAAGAAAAGACGGGTCGGTGATCATCATCATTGCTACAGACGCACCCTTGCTCCCGTCACAATTAAAACTCGTTGCCAGGAGAGCCGCCATGGGCATTGCCCGTACAGGAAGTTTTGCTCACAACGGATCGGGAGATATTTTCTTTGCTTTCAGCACAGCCACTCCAATAAATAATGTAAAAGGAACCCATCAGCAATGGAATGTACTTTCAAAAGATGCATTGGATGCAGTGTTCAAGGCAACCGTGGAGGCAACAGAAGAATCGGTCATTAATGCATTGGTGGGGGCAGAAACGATGACCGGGTTAAATGGAAATACATTCTATGCTATTCCGCACGACCAAGTAAAGGCCATCCTCAGGAAATATAACAGGCTTGTTGAGCCAAAATAACGGTACCCCTTACCTGCAATCAATTTTTGTGTAAGGATGATTGGTTTCATACCGTAACGATGAGGGATACTTGAAAATAACTGTATCATGCAGTTGCTCCATATCGCCATATCCTTCAGAAAGGGTATTGTTATCGATCTTAAAAATGACCTCATTAACAGAGATCGTTCCCTCTGATTGAAACCGGTACCATGCCCTGAGCGTATTTTCCCTGATAACACCCTGTAGTTCACCACGGCTATCATCTTTTTCAAATCGATTGTACGTCAAAGAACCGGTAACAATGGAATCCCGGAGAATTAAATTTAAATCCGCTGTATCCTTACCAATGATCATCCGAAAACAACCCGGAAGCAATGCATGATCTGAAACAGTAGTATCTTGTATTGTAGCTTCCATGATCTTCGTCGTCTTTTCTCCCGGTTGAGTACAGGATGATATGATCATGATCAGCAGCGAATTGAGTAAAATGTATTTCATTTGTATGAGGCTTTTAGCTTAGATAACGAATAAACATGCCAGCTTTTACGGCACAAGCTTTGTAACCTTACTAAAAAGAAATTGTATGACTGAAGACAAAAAAAACGGGATGCCAAATCCGGAAGAAATTAGCAGCGATATTACAGCTGAAGAAAGAGCTTTACTGGATGAAAGCCTGGAAAACAGCAGCTCTGTAGACAATAATAATCTATGGAGATCGGCGTTGGATAATACAGATGACTCAGGTGAATTACTGAACGAAGAAAGTTCTGCAGATGATCTTACCGGCGAAGACCTGGATATTCCCGGATCCGAGCTGGATGATGCAAATGAAGACATCGGTGAAGAAGATGAGGAAAATAACGGCTATAGCCAGGCTGATACTGAATAACGACATCAAATGATAACGGGAACGCATACATGAATTGCATGCGTTCCCGTATCTCTTTTTAACTGTATTTAATCTAAAGTCTTATACAGAAGGGCTGGTAAAAGCGCCGGTAGTAAGGTGTACCCCTTCGGCAATTTCTTCGATCATTTTTGCATTGAATGCCTCCAGGTCTCCGGGATTACGGCTCGTCACAAGGCCATTGTCAACAACCACTTCCTTATCTTCCCACAATACTCCAGCATTGACCAGGTCGGTTTTTATCGATGAGAAAGATGTCATTTGTCTGCCGCTCAACATACCCGTTTCAATAAGTAATTGGGGGGCATGACAGATCGCGGCCAATGGCTTGCCACTTTCTAAAAAATGTTGTGCAAACTGAACATAAGAAGGATGTCTTCTCATCTGGTCGGGATTGATCACGCCGCCCGGGATCATCAATGCATCATAATTTTCCGGCTTCGCATCTTTCAGCAATACATCAACCGGCAACTCGATCGACCAGTTCCCATTGCTCCATCCCTTTACCGTTCCCTCCTTCAATGACACAATGTGAACGGTTGCACCCGCTGCTTCCAATGCTTTCTTCGGACTTGTAAGTTCAGATTCTTCAAAACCCTGGTCGGTTAAAATGGCTACCTTTTTATTTTGTAATGTTTGCATATGATTTTGTATTTGTTTAAGAATAATACAAAGACCATTGTTCAAATTTCATTCCAATGAATTCAAAGAGAATATTGGCTTGAGCGTGGCGGATGTGTTGAGTTTTTTCCCCGAATTGTTTCCGTAAATCAATTTATATATCTTTAATCATGATACGTTCCATATCATTAACCTTATTCTTATTACCATTATTTAACTGCCTGCTGGCCCTAACAACAAGCTCCATGAACACCATCACAATCAGGAAATCATTGACAACGCTAACCGAAGGATTAACATACAGCAGCGAATCCGATTATCCTTTTGAAATACTGGATTGGGGTAAATTGAAAGAGGCGGCAATCAAAGAGCATATTGCCGGGCTTCATGCCACATCTTCAGCGCCCGAGCAAGTACCGGTTGATGCTTTCTTTAAAAAATATATTCACAACCTTGAATTAAGTGGTGACCCCGACATGAATAAGTTGGTTTTACGGTATAAAAAACTGCGTGATTTCCTGGCCGATAAATCTTTGCATATTCAACTATGGCGTTGTGGAAAGATACAAGTTGGGATCTATTTTGTCGTAAGCAGTCAGGATGGAAATCTTGTTATATTAAAAACAACAGCCATCGAAACTTAAAAAATGGATAAAATAAACGCCCTGTAATGACAGAGCTTTGTATTTGTAGAAATTAAATTTATTTACAGTGGTCCATTATCAGCATTTGCTTCGATTGCCGCCTGTATAGCCGGGGAAACATTCGACAGGAAATCATATCCAAGGATCGCTTCCAAATCGTCTACTGATACCCGGTAGTTCCCCCATGGTTGGCTATTAACGGTCTGCGTGTTTGGCATACTCACCGCAATAACCCTGGTGGTTGTGGTTACCCGGTTTACATCATCTGCGCCAACCGGCAATACAACGATGAGCTTCCAGCAGTTAGCTGGAACTGCAATTTTCCCCGAAGCAATGGTACTGGTAATACCGCCATTACTGCCGGTTCCGCCTGTTCCGTATCCGCCCGACATGATGTATAATTCATTGCCACTATCCATCAACGTTCTGCAATAGTTTTCAAGTGCCACCCAGGTAACCCTGTTTAAATTAGGCGATTGCGGCATCATGTTGGTCATTACAAAAGTAGCCGCATTGTCAGTTGTATTCAGATCACGGTCTTCCGAAGGGCACATATGCCCACGATCAAATCCAGTATTGGAATAACTTGAAGTTGCCGCTTTGTAGAATCCTGTCGGGAGTGTATTGTCAACAGCGAAACAATCGCAACGTGGAGCAAGACCTTTCCAGGCTGTGCTCAAATGCCAGCCAACCCAATTGGCCGATCCCCTTCCATTGTTATAGGATAATGCATATTGATTCTTTACCATTAAATAATTATTGGGAGAAGCTATATCAGTTACCGCAGCAGTTGGATTGCCCATAGAGATGTTATTATCCTGTGTAGGCCCGCCGATATTTTCCTGGATATCGATGTCATCAATATTAATTCTTCCGCCATCTTTTTTTCTAACCTGGAAACGAACGGGGCCGGTAAAATTGGTGAAGAAGGTAGCCTTGGTTAACGTAAAACTTGTAACAGCAATCGTGTTGCCAACCTGTGTCCAACTGGCACCTCCATTTATAGAAGCCCAGAGCTCAACGTTACCATTGGCTTCGCGGTTATAACGGCCGTGAAAAAAACTGATGGAAGAAGCTCCATTAGGCACATCAAAATTCATCGTTAACATACCACTATTTTGCATACGGGCCGATTTTGCACCAGTCTTTCTATCACCTGTTGCATCGCCGATCCGGGCATCATTGAAATTCCAGGAGCCAGATGATAAAACGACATTGCCGGTTGTGTAAGATGTTTTTATGCCCGATTCGAACCCTTCAGGGAAATTTGAAGCTGATCGGTTTGCGATGTTTGCAGAAGTTGATTGCCGATCCTTTTGCATGCTTTCGGGTTCGTATGCAGTTTCTTTCCGACAGGAAATGACCAATAACGACAAAGCAATGAATGCAAGAAATTTTGATGTTGATCTCATAGCTGGTTTTATTGCGGATACTGGATAACGTTAAAACTAATTATTTTGTATTTATTTATAAACTAAATGGCATAAAAACCGGGAAAGTTGATGCAGATTACAACACAATACCAGGTAGTATCCTTTGATGCGATAAAGCCGGTGCCATTTTTATAATACTTTTGCCTTATGAATGTTAAAGCGATCCTGATCCTTTGTTGTATAACCCTGGCTTTGTTTGGAAGAACACTGGCGCAGCCTGCTGCAAAACCATTTATTAAATTAACCGAACCATCTAAGGAAAATAATAATGTATCCGCTGCGAGGCAATTCATTATAGGCAGCGTAACCAAAAACAGCTCGCTTATGATCAATGCGCAGCGGGTTAAAGTTTATTCAACCGGAGCATTTGCCTGGGAGTTAAATCTTTCTGAAGGTGATACAGCCTTCACGATCGTTGCCATTTCGCCCGAAGGAAAATCCATTTCAAAAAGAATTCATTACAACCTTCGTTTTCCTAAACCTGCCGAACCTGTAAAGGATTTTGGAATAGAAAGTATACAAACATTTCCCGAAGGCAACCTGGTCCTGATGCCCGGCGATGCCATCCAGTTTAAAGTAAAAGCATTTCCGGGGGCCAATATGAGTACTCTTAATGGAACTGTGTTATATGAATTACCGGTAACCCAAACCAACGGGATGACAGGAATTTACCAGGGAACTTATGTGGTGCAATCTTCGGATAGTTTTTTTGCCAGCAGGTTCCAGGTTACATTAAAAAGTGCCGATGGACAGGAGATCAGTAAAGCAACCCGTGATAGTTTTTCGGTGATGTCATCCCTGGCATCTGATGTTGCCATTACAAAAGGAAGGCTTGCTCACCTTGAATACGGCCTCGGTGACGACAGGCTGGGTGGCGCCAAGATCGGTTATCTAGATAGCCTGATCCCGCTAAAGATCATTGGCAAAGTGGGAAGTCATTATAAAATCAGGCTGGCCAAAAGCCGGACAGCTTATATTCCCGATGAGCATGTAACATTGATGGCTAAAGGCAGTTTTGAACCGTCATCGCTCACGGGCAAATGGAATGTATATGGTGATTCGGTTTACGACTATGTAAACGTGAATTTATTTTCAAGGTTGCCTTACCAGTCTTTCCAGTTAAACGATCCGTCCAGGATCGTTGTAGATGTTTTTGGCGCCACCAACAATACCAACTGGATCACGCAAATGGAATCGGTGAAGGAAATTGAACGGGTGTGGTATGAGCAGGTTGCCGATGATATTTTCAGGATCAACATACAGCTTAAGCACCGGCAACACTGGGGCCACCAGGTATCCTACCGGGGCAATACACTCGTGATAAAAATAAAACAGCAGCCTAAAAACCTCTCCATTAATAAAATGGTAATCGCCCTGGATGCCGGGCATGGCGGTACCAATACCGGCGCAGGCAGTCCTACCGGCGTGCTTGAAAAAACCCTAACCCTTGCCGTTACCCTGAAATTACAAAAGTTACTCGAAGCCCAGGGAGCTACTGTGATCATGACCCGCAATAAGGAAACATTTTTTGATAACAAGGAACGCATTTTATTTTACCGTGATAGCCTGCCCGACCTGCTGCTGAGCATTCATTTAAATTCATCTGCCGATCCCATTCGTGTAGGTGGTACGAGTACGTTTTACCGTTATATCGGTTTTCGTCCGTTGAGTCACGCTATTTATAAACGCATGCTCGAACTTGGCTTAAGCGAATACGGCAACAACAGTTCTTTTAATTTTATGCTGAATAGCCCGATCGAATATCCCAATGCATTGGTTGAAGCGTTGTTTTTAAGCAACCCGGAAGAGGAAGAAAAAATACTCAACGAAACTTTTCAGCAACAAATGGCCGAAAAGATTGCTCAGGGCATTAAAGATTTCCTGGAAGGCTGTGAGGAAGTCCAGGGGAATAAATAGCAGTTTCGCATAAACGCATTCTTCATCACAGTTTCATGATCATGGGTTGAAGCAACCAGCAAAACAAGGTGATCAGGATGATGCTGATAATATTGAGTACGAAACCTGTTTTAAGCATATCCCTGATCTTAATATGCCCGCTGGCAAACACAATGGCATTCGGCGGTGTGCCCATGGGCAACATGCCCGCACAACTCGCTCCAAGTGTCATGGGAATGCCCAGCATCAGCGGATCCATGTGGAGGGCTACAGCTACCGAAGAGATCACTGGCGCCATAACGATCACCTGTGCTACATTGCTCATCACTTCACTCAGAAATACAGAAACCGTTGTTACCACCAGGATCATGATAAATACATTGCCGGTAGCATAAGAGGCAATATACGTTCCCAACTGATCCATTAGTTTGGCATCTTCCAACGCCTTGGCCAGTGCAATGCCACCACCAAATAAAAGTAATATTCCCCAGGCCATGCGGGTTGTATCTTTCCATTCGAGTAATCGTTCTCCGCTATTGTCATCTTTTTTGCCGGCAGCGATCATGAACAATGCAATGGCGCCAATCATGGCGATGATGGAATCATCGAGCACAAGCCAGGGCTGTAATCCATTGATGATGTCTTTACAGACCCATAAAAAAATAGTTCCAACAAAAACGATCAGTACTCTTTTTTCAGGTGTGGAAGTGGGACCGAGTTTTTTTAATTCAGCATGAATGAATTCTTTTCCTTCTACACTCTGTCTGATACCATTGGGATAAAGCCATTTCACCATCACCCAATACAACATCAGCAACAGTACAATGGTCAATGGCATGAAAATGATCATCCAGTCGGTGAAGCCAATGGTATAATTAAATTTTTCATGGATATAATTTACATAGGCCACATTGGGCGGTGTGCCAATGATTGTTCCCAAAGCAAAGTTG
>Ga0116158_10005683_pt1 | contig 10501 bp, 9 predicted proteins | sample AD_UKC052_MetaG_FD_89883 | JGI IMG/M metagenome (GOLD analysis project Ga0116158, IMG submission 89883) | Active sludge microbial communities of municipal wastewater-treating anaerobic digesters from USA - AD_UKC052_MetaG | ecosystem: Engineered > Bioreactor > Anaerobic > Digestate | place: USA... | reverse complement strand
TGACGAGTGGCTGGTTTGCATGATTGACGCTACAGATTCCAGTTCTACCCGCCCCTATCTGATTCGGGCGTTATACGAGTGGTGCACTGACAATGGGTTCACGCCTTACGTCGCCGTCAGGGTGGACGAGGGCGTGCGTGTTCCCAATGAATACGTGAAAGACGGTGAGATAGTCTTGAACATCAGCTTTGATGCGACTAGTTCTCTAAAACTCGGCAACGAGTTCATTGAATTCAAAGCCCGCTTCGCTGGCACCGCGCGCGAAATACAGGTGCCCATCAGTCACGTACTTGCCATCTATGCCCGTGAAAATGGGCAGGGAATGGCTTTCCCGGTTTTGGCTTCAAGCGATCCGGGAAAAGTCATCACGTCGTCCGGCGAGGTAAAGTCTCCGGCCAGCGCTGGAGGTTCTGCGGAGTCTGGCTCACGTACAGTCCAGTTGACACGGGTAGAAACCGAAAAAGTTTCGGATGATTCTCCTCCGGAGCCACCCCGAACTCCCTCCGGTCCAAGGCCCGTACTAAAACGTATCAAGTAGCGCGGTCCTGTAAAATAGTTTTGTGCCGATTTAGCTCAGTTGGTAGAGCAACCGCCTTGTAAGCGGTAGGTCGTCAGTTCGATTCCGACAATCGGCACCATTTCACCGTTACACGAAGTTACCTCAGCGATCTTTTGAGGTTTGAACTTTCAGACGAATTGAGTTAACGTCCCATCCCTTGACTCTCAAATGTGATTCAAGCGATGGAAGCATCTGGCGGAGCTTCGCTGCGATGGCATTGTTTTCAACGATCAGGCACCAGCTTGATCCATCGATGGGTCCGGCCTTGATGCCGGATTTGAGTTGAGCAGGAATCAGGCTCGCAATAGCTATGAGTCGCGCCGAAGAGTCTGCCGTCAGCTCCGTCAGTCTCGCCAGAGTTGGCGAGTCTTGTGTGGCTTGCTGCAGGGTTACGGATTGAGGTCGGCGAATCATGAAAAGTAAAGTGAACAGGAGGCCTGAATGCACTTGATTATCACGGATGCCTGGCTTGCGAAGAGCCAGGCCATTCATCTGAGCGGCAGGCGTCTGGTATTGGCTGGTATGGCGCTGGCGCTGGCGCTAATGTTGGTTGCGGTGGGTCTTTACCACTGGGTTTTTCTCAAAGGAGCGCGCGAAGGTTGGCCTGTGTTCGGCACCTTGGTCAAGCTGGTTGTTCGCGATGAAACAGATCAACGTGACCGATTTCTTCGTGAAAATCTAGATGTCATGGCTAAGCGACTGGGCGAAATGCAGGCCAAAATAACCCAACTTGAGTCCCTCGGAGAGCGTGTTTCCGGCCTGGCGGGCATCAGTCCTGCGGAGATCAAGGCTAAGCCTGGGCGCGGTGGCGCCTTGATCTCTGGGCATGCACTGTCTCTGGAGGAGTTGCAAGCAACTCTGACCGAACTCGAACAATTGACGGCACAGCGTACCGACCTCATGACAGTCATGGAGTCGCGACTGTTCGAGCAAAAAATCAAACTGATGATGGTGCCAACCCAAAAACCGGTTTCAGCTGGCGTGTTGGGCTCGGCATTTGGCTGGCGCATTGACCCCATAACCGGAGGTTCAGCGTTACATACCGGCCTTGATTTTCAGGCCGAATCCGGTTCTCCAATTCTTGCTGCCGCTGGCGGTGTGGTTGTCACACAGGAATACCATGGCGCCTACGGCAATATGGTTGAAGTAGATCACGGCAATGAGTTGATTACTCGATATGCGCATGCATCGAAAGTCTTCGTCAAAAAGGGCGATCTGATTAAACGCGGTCAGAAAATTGCCGAGGTCGGGACAACCGGTCGCTCGACTGGTCCTCACCTTCATTTTGAAGTCTGGGTGGAGGGGGTTCCCCAAGACCCCCAGAAATTCCTGAATGCGGGCAGTTCTGTTCCCGTTACTCAAATGGCTGCTGCCCGTAAGCGTTCACACGGCATCCCGCCACCTTCATCTGCTGGTCTGTCCGGGTTGCCTCAATAACCACCCTCTCGGGCAAAGGTAAAATCACCCGGTTGGCTGACTGGGTGCTGCATATTCTGCTGAAGGCGGTTGTGTTTTTCCTTGGTAGCCTCATATCCCTCTTGATTAATAAAAGGATTGCACTGTCCTGACACCCCGGTGGGTGGCGGGGCGGTCTTGCATTCATGGCAACCAATATTCTGACAAAAATTTTCGGCAGTCGTAATGATCGCCTGCTTAAGCAATACAAAGCAAGCGTCACTCGCATCAACGCGATGGAGGTCGAGCTTGAAAAGCTGTCAGACGACGAATTACGCGGGAAGACACTGAAGTTCAAGGAGCGGGCCATCAATGGTGAGTCTCTCGATTCGCTTTTGCCTGAAGCCTTTGCAGTTGTTCGCGAAGGCTCCAAACGCGTCATGAAAATGCGACATTTTGATGTCCAGTTGTTGGGCGGCATGTCTTTGCACAATGGCAAAATTTCCGAGATGGGTACCGGAGAGGGCAAGACACTGACAGCTACTTTGCCGGTGTATTTGAATGCTCTCACCGGCAAGGGTGTCCACGTCGTGACCGTCAACGACTACTTGGCCAGCCGCGATGCAAAGTGGATGGGTAAGCTCTACAACTTTCTTGGGTTGACGGTGGGGATTAATCTGCCTCAAATGCCAAGAGAAGAGAAGCAGGCTGCGTATCTGGCGGATATTACCTATGGCACGAATAACGAGTACGGCTTCGACTATCTTCGCGACAATATGGTCTACGAGGCAGCGGACCGCGTGCAGCGTGGCTTGAATTATGCGATTGTCGACGAAGTCGACTCCATCCTGATTGACGAGGCACGTACGCCTCTTATCATCAGCGGCCAGGCAGAAGATCATACGGACCTGTACCTTGCCATTAACAAGGTTGTACCGCAGCTATTCAAGCAAATTGGTGAGGCCGACCCGCGTACGGGAGAGGGAGTTATTAAACCCGGCGACTTCACGATGGACGAAAAGAGTCACCAGATATTCCTGACAGAGCAGGGGCACGAGAGCGCAGAGCGCATTCTTTCAGGGATGGGGCTTATTCCTGAAGGGGCAACCCTGTATGACCCGGCCAATATTACGCTCATGCATCATCTGAATGCGGCGTTGCGGGCCAATCACCTATATCACCGTGACCAGCACTATGTGGTTCAGGACGGTGAGATCGTTATCGTTGACGAGTTTACAGGCCGGTTGATGTCTGGGCGGCGATGGAGTGACGGTCTGCATCAGGCGGTGGAGGCTAAGGAGGGTGTTTCCATCCAGCCTGAAAATCAGACGATGGCGTCTATCACGTTCCAGAACTACTTCCGCCTGTACGGAAAATTGGCGGGAATGACTGGCACGGCTGATACTGAAGCCTATGAATTTCAGGAAATTTACGGGCTTGAAACCGTAGTGATGCCTCCTAATCGTCCGAGCAAACGAGACGACCAACTGGATCGGGTCTACAAAACGACACGCGAGAAGTACGAAGCTGCGATCAAGGACATTCGTGAGTGTTATGAGCGCGGGCAACCGGTTCTTGTTGGCACGACGTCGATTGAGAATTCCGAAATCATTGCCGAGTTGCTTGAAAAAGAAAAGCTGCCGCATCAGGTGCTTAACGCGAAACAGCACGCACGTGAAGCGGATATTGTGGCCCAGGCAGGGCGGTCCAAAATGATAACCATCGCTACCAATATGGCCGGTCGGGGAACGGACATTGTTCTGGGGGGCAATATTTCCAAGATCATCGAAGCCATTGAGGCTGATGATTCGCTTGGCGAAGATTCCCGACAGCGCCAGATAGAGCAGGTCCGGAGTCAGTGGGCTAAGGACCATGAGCAAGTTACAGCGCTAGGTGGTCTGCGTATCATCGCAACAGAGCGGCACGAATCTCGCCGGATTGACAATCAGCTGCGTGGTCGTTCAGGTCGTCAAGGCGACCCCGGTTCATCTCGTTTTTACCTGAGTCTTGATGATGCGCTAATGCGCATTTTTGCAGGTGACCGTGTGAAAGCGATTATGGACAGGCTGAAAATGCCAGATGGCGAAGCGATTGAAGCGGGTATCGTCACGCGCAGCATCGAGAGCGCGCAGCGCAAAGTGGAAGCACGCAACTTTGATATGCGTAAACAGCTGCTTGAGTATGACGATGTTTCGAATGACCAGCGCAAGGTAATTTATCAGCAGCGCAACGAAATTCTGGATGCATCAGACCTGACAGCTCAAATTGCGTCGTTGCGAGAAGGTTGTTTCACCGATCTGGCCCGGCAATATGTACCGAATGAGTCAGTGGAGGAGCAATGGGATCTGCCTGGCCTTGAAAAAGTGCTTGCAGATGAGTGGCAGATTCAGTTGCCGCTCCAGCAAACCGTACAAACAGCCAGCGCCATTACTGACGAAGAAATTGTTGAAAAAGTCTGTTCTGCCGCTGACGATGCCTTCAATGCCAAGGTGGCGCAGGTTGCAGGTGGCCAGTTCACGCAGTTTGAACGTATGGTATTGCTGCAGAGTATTGACACCCATTGGCGGGAACATTTGAGCGCGCTTGATTATTTACGCCAAGGCATACACCTGCGAGGCTACGCTCAAAAGCAGCCCAAACAGGAGTACAAAAGGGAGGCGTTTGAGCTTTTCGGGCAATTGTTGGACTCAGTCAAAAACGACGTGACCAAGGTGCTGGTGACCGTCAAAATCCAGTCCGGGGAGCAACTTGAGCAAGCCGCCGAGGAGCTTGAAGCACGTGGTGAAAATATTGCCAATGTGACCTATACGGCTCCCACCGAGACCGGCGAAGTAGAAACCATAGTTGACGCTGACAGCCAGATTCGTCGCCCAGGTGCCGCGGTACCAAGAGTGGGTCGAAATGACCCTTGTCCTTGTGGAAGCGGCAAAAAATACAAACTTTGCCATGGCAAACTGGCTTGAGCTCTTTACAAGCTGTGAAACGGGCCTGGCGGCCCGTTTTTTTTAGCCCCCGGATTTTCTGGATAATTCGCTAATTCCCTGAAGGTATATATGCCCGTAAACCTGTCTGCCCCAAATCCGTCGGAGTTGTTTCCTATAGCGGGCGTTCGTATCGGCGTAACCGAAGCGGGTGTGCGTAAGGCCAATCGCAAAGACTTGACGGTCGTGTTGATCGACGAAGGTTCTTCCGTCGCAGGTGTTTTCACCAAAAATCGTTTCTGCGCAGCGCCCGTGCAAATCTGCCGAAACAATCTGTCCACAGGGCGAGGCATCCGTGCCATGCTGATCAACACCGGCAATGCCAATGCAGGAACCGGTGAAGATGGCCTCGCGAGGGCGCGCAGCACTTGCGCGGCATTGGCGAGCAAGCTGAAACTATCTCCTGAAGACATTCTGCCGTTCTCGACCGGGGTGATCATGGAGCCCCTTCCGAGCGATCGTATTGAGGCCGGTCTGGATGCCGCGCTGGCTGATGCAAACGCAAGCAATTGGTTTCGAGCGGCTGAAGGCATCATGACCACAGATACCGTGGCCAAAGCATTTGGTGCGCAGATAGTGGTTGGTGGCGCAGTGATCAGCATTACCGGCATCAGCAAGGGGGCCGGCATGATTCGTCCGAACATGGCAACCATGCTGGGATTTATGGCGACCGATGCCTGCATCTCGCCATCGGTGATGCAGCAACTTGCCCGTGAACTGGCTGATGGGTCGTTTAACCGGGTAACAGTGGATGGCGATACCTCTACGAATGATTCGTTTGTTGTGATTGCTACCAACAAGGCGGAGCACGCGCAAGTTGATTCATTGGAGAGCGTCGACGGTCAGGCGCTGAAGGCGGCTATGCTTTCTGTCGCAAGAAAGCTGGCCCAGGCTATTGTTCGGGACGGTGAAGGTGCCACGAAGTTCATCACCATTCAGGTTGAAGGTGGCAAAACATCCGATGAATGTCGGCAGGTGGCCTATGCCATTGCCCACTCACCCTTGGTGAAGACAGCGTTTTATGCCAGCGACCCTAACCTGGGGCGCATACTCGCAGCCGTGGGCTACGCGGGTATCGATGACCTCGACCAGTCAGGCATTGACCTGTTTCTGGATGATGTACATGTGGCCCTTCATGGCGGACGAAACCCCGCCTATCGTGAGGAAGACGGACAACGTGTGATGAAACAGTCGGAGATTCTGGTCCGTATCGGGCTGGGTCGTGGGCAAGCCGCTGATACGGTCTGGACATGTGATTTCAGCCACGACTATGTGACGATCAATGCTGACTACCGATCCTGATTTTTGATGCTACTTGCCAGATGAACGAAAAATTTGAACATTTGCTGGTGCGTGCCGAGCAACTCATCAGCCGGATTGAGGCCGTGCTGCCGCAACCCTTGTCCAGCCCGGACTGGACCTCATCGGTAGCCTACCGGTATCGCAAGCGTAGTTCAGGTCATGGCACGCTGGAGCCTGTACGCCATGTGGGTGAAATGCGTTTGCATGATCTCCAGGAAATCGACGTACAAAAGGAGAAAATCCAGCGCAATACCCAGCAATTCGTTCAGGGCAAGGCGGCGAACAATGTGCTTTTGACGGGCGCGCGGGGCACGGGCAAATCATCACTGATCAAAGCCTGCCTGAATGAATACAACAGTCAGGGTCTTCGCCTGATCGAGGTCGATAAGGCGGACCTGACCGATTTACCGGATATCGTCGATGTGGTGTGCGATCGCCCTGAAAAATTTATTGTTTTTTGTGATGATTTGAGCTTTGAAGATGGGGAGCCCGGCTACAAGGCGCTCAAGTCCATTCTGGATGGTTCGGTGGCTGCTACCACGCCAAACGTGTTGATCTACGCTACCAGTAACCGCCGCCACCTGTTGCCCGAGTACATGAAGGAAAACCTGACCTACACCCACACGGAAGAGGGCGAGGTGCATCCTGGTGAAGTTGTCGAAGAAAAAATCTCCTTGTCCGAGCGATTTGGGTTGTGGGTGAGCTTTTATCCATTTACCCAGAGCGAATATCTCACCATCGTGGCGCAGTGGCTGGCCTCCTTTGGGGTGCCCAGGCCGGTTATAGACAAAGCGCGACCCGAGGCGCTGGTCTGGGCACTGGAGCGCGGGTCTCGAAGTGGACGGGTCGCCTATCAGTTTGCCCGTGACTTCAGCGGGAAGCACGCCACAGACTTATGAGCGCCACAACCCTGGTTGCGGATGGCGAGCAACCTCGCTGCGGAGGTGCGAACAGAAAAATCGTCGACGTGGCAGTTGGGATTTTGATCCGCGCAGATGACAGCTTTTTGTTGACGTCCCGACCTGAGGGCAAGGTGTATTCAGGTTACTGGGAATTTCCGGGGGGAAAACTGGAAACTGACGAGACCATTGAGCAAGCCTTGAAGCGCGAGCTGCAGGAAGAGCTGGGCATAGAAATTGGCCCTGCACAGTTGTGGAAAGTCGAAATGGTGGACTACCCCCACGCGCTGGTTCGCCTGAGTTTCTGCAAAGTATTCGATTGGGAGGGGGAGCTTCAAATGCGTGAGGCACAGACATTTTCCTGGCAGCAACTGCCGGTTCAGGTGGCTCCGGTATTGCCGGGAACCATACCAGTCCTTACCTGGCTCGCAGAGGAAAAAAGCTTTGTTGGTGCTACATATTTCGTAGCTAGTAGCGCTATGAAATAAAGGTCTGGCGGCCAACTTCACGCATAAATTGCAACACTACTGCAATTTGGCATCCCCATATAACGAGTCTTCTGGCGGTGCCTCCGTGGGTACCCGAAACGACTCACTGGCCCACGCACCCAAGTCAAGATTTTTGCAACGTTCACTACAGAACGGGCGAAAAGGGTTGCTGGAGTTGTAAACGCTGTCACCGGCGCATGTGGGGCAAATCACCATTCGGGTTTTGGCAGAATCGAGGTTATCAAGCTTGCGCATGGTGAAAAAATATGCAATGGGCGCTGCAAATCAGGGGCGTGCTCAAGAGCAAAGGGTTAATTCAAATGCAGCATCCTCGCCGCTCGAGTGAAGTCGGTCATCACTTTCATGGCGCATCAGCCGGATTGACACCATCAGGCGATTTCCGCTAATTTCTGGAATTAATCCGAGAGCAGGGTCCAGTGTCAGTCGTAAAAGCTGGAAGGTTCTGCCCTGCGGCAAGTTTTGCTGGAACTGACCTGCACTTGCAATGACTTTCTGTGGCGCCCCAGAGTCGCGCAATAGGGTCAGCAGTAACTGCACGGACTCTGCCAATGGGCTGAACTTCTCGGCCCATTGAGCCAGGTTCCTGCGTCGCTTGTCGCTGCTTTCGTGCTGCCATGCGTAATAGGCTGGCAGATCAAATTCGCAAGTACCACCCGGAATGCCAACTCGACTGCGGATGCCCATGAGCCAGTCGTTTTCAGTTAGTGATTGCCCCACCTTTCCAGGCAAGCTGTTGAGTTCATAAAAGCACCGGTCGAGCTTGCCAACTACGTCGTCCAGAACGCTTTCCGCAATGGCCGGGTTGCCGCGATACCCGTTGAGGATTTGCTTTTGTTTCTCAAGGTCTTTGAGGACGTCTGATTTGAGATCAGCTCGCGCGCCCACGTCCATAACCTCGAACAGCGTGGTCAGCGCGTAGTGATGGTCAATTGCGTGGTCACGCGAGACAAGCTCACCGAGCCGGCGGAACAAATGCTCCAGACGCAGATAAGTGCGTATGCGCTCATTAAAAGGATATTCGTACAGGATCACGCTAATTTTTCCAGTGGGCGAATCATAGCCCGAAGCATAGGGGTATTTTCCCCACCTCGGTGGCCAGCTGATCGAGGGAAATGCCCGCGTTGTAGATCACGTAGTCGGCGGCTCTTAGACGAGTTCCCCGGCTACTCTGGGAGGCGATGATTCTTTTGACAGCTTCTTGGGTCAAAGCACTGCGCGACAAAACCCTTTCAATCTGTATGTCAGGTGTGCAGTCAACTACCAGCACTTTGTCGACCTCTTGACGCCAGTAGGTTGATTCCACGAGCAATGGAATATCAAAGACGATACAAGTTTTGCCGCTCGCTGAGGCTTCAGAGGCTTGCCGGCGTGTTTCATGCCCAACCAGCGGATGGATGATGGCCTCAAGCCGTTTGCGCGCATCAATGTCTGCGAACGCCAGAGAACGCATCGCGTCGCGGTCCAGTGCACCTGCGCTGTTGATGAACTGCGCACCGAACTCTTTTCGGATCGTGTCAATTGCTGCTCCATCTGGTGCGGTCGTGCTGCGTGATATGGCATCGGCGTCAATGACCGCTGCCCCAAGGCGACTCAAAAATGATGCAACAGTGCTTTTCCCGCTGCCAATGCCGCCAGTCAAGCCCAGCCGCAGTGTCTGCGTCGTCATTCAGAGCCCGATAACGCGCAGGATGGACTGTGCACCAAAAAGCAAAGCAGCCAAACCGGAGAGAGCCAGGAAGGGCCCAAAAGGGATATAACCCCCTTCCCGAAGACCGCTGGTGAACTTCATGCCAATGCCAATCACTGCGCCAATGACCGAGGCCATCAAAATCATGGGGATCAATGCTTCCCAGCCGAACCAGGCCCCCAATGCGGCGAACAGTTTGAAATCTCCGTAGCCCATGCCTTCTTTGCCGGTGGCCAGCTTGAACAGCCAGTAAATGGCCCACAAAGACAGATAGCCCACGACGGCCCCCCAAAGCGCTGAGTTTAGAGGTACGGTAGTCCATTTCAGACCAGCAAATACTAAGCCTGCCCAAAGTAAAGGGAGTGTGAGATCGTCGGGAAGCAGGGTGGTATCCCAATCAATTAGTGCCAAAGCAAGCAACGTCGCTGAAAATCCGCACCAGAACAGCGTGGTGGGTGTAAGTCCCCATTTCCAGGCGCAAAAAGCAAAAAGCAATCCCACGCTCAGTTCTACCAGCGGGTATCGCACGCTGATGGCGGTACCACAAGCCGAGCACTTGCCACGCAAAAACAGGTAGCTCACGATGGGGATATTTTCATGCCAGCGGATCTGATGCCCACATTGCTGACATCTGGATCGTGGCAGCATCAGATTGAAGACTTCTTCTTGGGCAGGGGTTTGGCCTCCCAACTCGGCGCATTCTGCTGCCCATTGACGCTCCAGCATCTTCGGCATGCGGTAAATCACCACATTCAGGAAGCTTCCAATCAATAAACCCAGCAGTCCAATAAGGAGCACCTCAGCCAACATCCCTGCCGGCATTAGACAACCTGTCCGATTTTGAAGATGGGGAGGTACATGGAAACAACGATGCCACCAATGATCACGCCCAAGACAACGATGATGATGGGCTCCATCAGGCTTGAAATACCCGCAACCATATCGTCTACCTCGGCTTCGTAGAAGTCGGCTGCCTTGCCCAGCATATGGTCAATGGAGCCGGACTCTTCGCCAATGGCACACATTTGTAAAACCATAGACGGGAACAAGTTGGCGTTGGTCATTGCAACCGTCAAAGCTGTTCCCGTGGAAACTTCTTGCTGGATCTTGATCGTGGCCTTGGTGAAAACCGAATTACCGGCCGCCCCACCCACAGAATCCAGTGCCTC
>Ga0116158_10005681_pt1 | contig 10507 bp, 9 predicted proteins | sample AD_UKC052_MetaG_FD_89883 | JGI IMG/M metagenome (GOLD analysis project Ga0116158, IMG submission 89883) | Active sludge microbial communities of municipal wastewater-treating anaerobic digesters from USA - AD_UKC052_MetaG | ecosystem: Engineered > Bioreactor > Anaerobic > Digestate | place: USA... | reverse complement strand
GTAATCAAGGCTCAATGTAATCATGGAGTCTGGAGTGCAGGACATGACATCAAGGAATTACCTATCAATGGCGAAGATCCGTTGTCATTTGATGTCCCGATGGAGCGATTGCTACATTTGGTACAAGATTTACCAATTCCGGTTATTGCGTATGTAGAAGGGTCTGTATGGGGAGGTGCTTGCGATTTGTGTCTGTCGTGTGATATGATTGTAGCAGTTGATACTGCAACATTTGCTATTACACCGGCAAAAATTGGTATACCATATAATGCATCAGGCATAATGCATTTTATTAATCAGTTAGGTATCAATAAAGCTCGAGAAATGTTCTTTACAGGAACACCAATAACGGCACAAGATGCTTTAAACGTGGGATTTTTAAATCAAATAGCACCAATTGACAAATTGCCTAAATTGTTAGAAGATAAATTTTTAAATCCAATGCGTAAAAATTCAATCTTGTCAATAAGTGCAATTAAAAGACAATTTAGGGTTTTAAGTCGTGCAGCAGCCAGTATATCTGCCGAAAATTTTGAAAGCATTAATGCATGGCGAGAAAAAGTTTATAGAGGGGAAGATTATCCCGAAGGAATAAAGGCATTTTTAGAGAAACGTGAGCCTAAATTTAAAGGCAAAGCATCAGATTTAGATCATACAAATGTAACAAGAATAGTAGGTTAGACATATTTATTTAATTAATTCAATATGAAAATATTACGTTATTTTTTAATATTCTGGACTCTTTTCATAGGTATTGGAGCCTTATGGGGAACAACAATGATGTTTATTGATCCAAGTGGTGAAATGTGGGGAATGGAAGAATTACTATACGGAATGCAAGTATTGCCCTATTCAGAAATACTCTTTCAAGACTTTATTTTCCCTGGTATAGCCTTGTTTTTGGTGAATGGACTTTTCCAAATCATAACATCTATATTGCTTTTTTCAAGAAATAAATATGCTTCTATTTACGGTATGTGTTGTGGTATAATTTTGATGTTGTGGATTTGTTTGCAATTTTATATTTGGGATCCTAATCCATTGTCAAATGCGTATTTCATATTCGGTTTATTAGAAGCAACTAACGGATTTGTTTTGTACCGCTTAGAGCGAAAAAAGCAGCACAAAAAACAATAGAAAACTTACAAGAATAACGATATATTAATGAAAGTTTGTATAGCCGAAAAGCCAAGTGTGGCAAAAGATATAGCTCAAGTTTTAGGTGCTACCAAACGCTGTGACGGCTATATTGAGGGAAATGGGTATCAAGTTACTTGGACTTTTGGTCATTTATGTACTTTAAAAGAGCCTCACGATTATAAAGAAGAATGGAAACCATGGCGTATGTCAGAGTTGCCGATGATTCCGGAGCGTTTTGGTATTAAATTGATTGATGAACAAGGAATTATTAAACAATTTAAAACCATAGAGCGTTTATTCTCGGAGGCTGATGAAATTATTAATTGCGGTGATGCCGGTCAGGAGGGTGAAGTTATTCAAAGATGGGTATTGCAGCAAACGAAATGCAAGAAACCTGTTAAAAGATTATGGATATCATCACTCACAGAAGAAGCAATCAAAGATGGCTTTGAGCATTTACGCGGAAGTGAAGATTATGATAAATTATATGCTGCAGGATGTGCGAGAGCTATTGGTGATTGGTTATTGGGAATGAATGCAACTCGTTTGTATTCACTTAAATACGGAAATGGTAAAGCAGTATTATCAGTTGGTAGAGTACAAACGCCGACATTAGCATTAGTTGTTAATAGACAGTTAGAAATAGATAACTTTGTACCACAACCATATTGGGAACTTAAGACTAAGTATAAAGATGTTGTATTTCAATTAAAGTCCGGAAGATTTACCAATGTTGAAGATGCTCAAAAAGTATTGGATACCATTAAAAACAGTCCTTTTACAATAAAATCAGTAGAAACCAAGAACGGCAAGGAAAGTTCACCTAGATTGTTTGACCTTACGTCATTACAAGTAGAGTGTAATAGGAAGTTTGGATATTCAGCTGATGAGACTTTGAAAATTATTCAATCATTGTACGAAAAAAAATTAACTACATATCCACGTGTAGATACCACATATTTACCTACTGATGTATATCCTAAAATTCCGGAAATATTAAAAGGAATAACTCCTTATCAAAAATGGATAGAACCCTTACTAACTTCAAAAATAAGGAAATCGACTCAGGTATTTAACGATAAAAAAATAACCGATCACCACGCCATTATTCCTACAGGCAAATTTCATAATAATTTTACTCCTCAAGAAAAATGGGTCTACGATTTAATTGCAAGACGTTTTATTGCAGCTTTTTATCCTGATTGTAGTGTAGCAAATACTGTTGTTGAAGGCATCACCGCAGATGTCGAATTTAGAGTATCCGGTAAGCAAATTCTTGAACCGGGTTGGAGATTGTTATTTGAGAATGAAAAAAATCAAGAAGATACTGAAACTGTTATTCCTGAGTTTATAGTAGGTGAAAGTGGCGAACATACACCCGATTTGGCAGAAAAACAAACTCAACCACCAAAATATTTCACAGAAGCCGGTTTGCTAAGAGCAATGGAAACAGCAGGTAAAATGGTAGACGATGAGGACATTCGTGATGCAATGAAAGAAAATGGAATAGGGCGTCCATCAACTCGTGCTAATATTATAGAAACCCTTTTTAAACGCAGGTATATAGTAAGAGATAAAAAACGGATTTTAGCTACACCTACAGGCATAGAATTAATATCAGCCATAGACAACGAATTATTAAAATCAGCTGAACTTACAGGTAGGTGGGAAAGAAAAATGCGTGAAATAGAAAAGGGGACATACGAAATGTCAACTTTTATGGTCGAATTGCGACAAATGGTTGCAGATGTTGTAACACAGGTTAAATCAGCCCGAAGAAGATCAATAACCATAGTTGAACAAGAAATCAAAAAAGAAGAAAAACCTAAGCAAAAAATTACTAAAAAGACTAATAAATAAGCATCTAATTAAAAAAGCAGTTCTGTATTGAACTGCTTTTTTGTTGTATATATTACAATCATTTTTTTGATTGATGAACTGTAATTTGCGGGAAAGGAAATCCGATGCCTTTTTTATTAAATTCAGAATAAACAGTCTTGTTGAAATCAAAGAAAACGTCCCAATAATCTGCACTTTTAACCCATGCCCTAATTGCGATATTTACTTTACTATCAGCTAATTGTTCGAGAGCTATAAAATATTCAGGAGTTTTAAGTATTCTCTTATCAGCATTCAATAATTCTTCTATTGCAGCCTTTGCTTTTTCGTAGTCTTCACCATATTCAATACCTATTGACCAATCAACACGGCGTAAGTCTTGGTCACTAAAATTGGTTAAGACTCCACTACTGATGCTTCCGTTTGGAATAAAAATTGTTTTGTTGTCAGCTGTTGTAATAATAGTATGAAATATTTGAATTTCTTTAACTAAACCTGTTTTTCCTTGTGTTTCGACTACATCACCTATTTTATATGGTTTGAAAAGTAATATAATCAAACCTCCTGCAAAATTCTGCAGATTTCCGCTTAATGCCATACCAATTGCAACGCCGGCAGATGCTAATAATGCTGCAAATGATGTTGTTTCAATTCCTAATGCGCTAATAACTGCGATTATTAATAAAATTGTTAGAGTAATATTGACTAAACTACCTAAGAAAGATTTTACTGCCGGGTCTAGTTTGCGTCTTTCCATCATCTTATTAAATACTTTGTTAATTAGCTTAACTATGTATCTACCAACAAAGTAAATTACCGATGCTGCAATGATACTCTTACCTAAATCGATTCCTGATGTAATCAGATTCTCCCATAACTGATTTAATTGTTCCATAATTATATGTATTAATAGTTTGTAATTAAATTTTGTTTTGCAAAAGTAGAAATATATTTTTTATATTTGCATTCTATCAATACTCTAAACCAAAATTTATGAAAAAATTAAGTTTAATTTGTGCCGTTTTTTTTGTGCTTACGGCGAATCTTCATGCTCAATCGTTTACCGGAGAGCAAGCCTTGCAAGGATATGGTGTATTTGGCGATCAACTTACTTTTATTTTTGACGAAGCTTTATATGGCGTTACTCCTAAAAAAGTTTTTGTTACAGGCGAATTTCGAAATTGGGATACGTCAATCAATTCACCTGAATGGAATTTGAAACAAACAGGGCAACAATGGCTATTGACAATAGATAATACTGATTTTGCAATAGTAAAACCAAATACAAAATTCAAATTCAGAACTGATAATGGAGACTGGATGTCACCTCCTTCAGGGGCTCCTAATCAAAAGGGTGGTGATTTGGTTTTCATGAAACAAGATGAATCATTAGAACTAAAAGCAGAAATTAAAAGCGACAATTTGATTTGGGCTGAAATAGGTGCAAATAGGTCTTTTTTACCTTCAGATTACGTTATTTCAGATGCACAAGGGAATAAAATTAAAGTAGCAAAAGTTTTACCAAACGGAGCTAAAACGACACTAATTGTTCCTGAATCTCCATTAGATAAACGCAGAGCATATTATTTAGAAATACCATCACAAAATCAAAAAGTAATATGCTCTTATGATGGTTGGTTTAGAGAATTGTGCTCAAGTAAAGAAATGGGCGCAAATATAGATAACGGAAAAACGACTATAAGAGTTTTTTCTCCTAGAGCCGAAAAGGTGAAATTATATCTATATAAGAACAAGGATGATGATAAGGCATATCGCATCGAAGAAATGAAGCAAGATAAAGATGGTGTATGGGAAAGTTTCTTCAATGAAGATTTACACGGTGTTTACTATGATTTTACAGTTCATGGCTCTAAAGATCCGGGGAACTTGTTCTATGAGACACGTCCGGTTCATGTAAATGATCCTTATGCTCGTGTTAGTGATGATACTTTTGGAAAATGTAGGATATGGCATCGTACAGTACCTGCTAAACCATTAAAGAACGGCATACCTACTATGGAAAATGTAATAGCCTATGAGGTTCACGTTCAAGATTTTACAGATAAGTTACCTTTGCCCGACAGCTTAAAAGGTACATTAAAAGGTATGGTTGCATCCGGACTTAAAAATGAGAACGGTAAAAAAATCGGTTTTGATTATCTAATAGAATTGGGCATAAATACAGTGCATTTGATGCCTGTACAAGAGTATCTTCATTTCCCGACAGACGATTGGAAAGCTTCGTTCGAAAATGATCCATATATGAAAGAACAAGGTGTATCCGAAGAAAATTATCAATGGGGATATAGAACGTCTTTCGCAATGGCTGTAGAATCTCGCTATCGTACAAAGGGTTCTGAACTTGGCTCTGAACGTAATCAATTTCGCGATTTAGTACAAGCATTTCATGATAAAAACATTGCTGTGATAATAGACATTGTACCTAACCATACTGCAGAAGATATGGACGGGCAATCATGGAATTTTAATTTTAACGGATTCGATAAACAATATTATTATAGAACTAAGAATTTCGAACACATAGGTGGTTATGGTAATGAAATTAAAACAGAAAACAGACCAATGACACAACGTTGGTTGATTGACCAATGTTTGTATTTTATTAATGAATTCGGAATAGATGGATTTCGAATTGATTTAGCAGGTCAAATAGATCAACAAACTCTGTTAGCCTTACGTGAAATTGTCGGAAAAGATAAAATAATATACGGTGAACCTTGGATTGGATCTAATGATCCTAATTACGAAAATAATCCTGATTGGGATTGGTACAAAGAAGATTCTCCAATAACATATTTCCAAGATGAGGTGCGTACAGCATATAAAGGACCTGTTTTTGAATTAAAAGATCCGAAAAACGATAGGGGATGGTCAGGTGGTAAGTATTCTGAAAGACCAAATGTGATGAAAGGTTTGACAAATTCATATAAAGATGACAAAACACCAAATAGCGGAATCTCATATTTGGATATTCACGATAATTTTGCTTTGGCAGATCAATTTGGTAAGAATTTTGATGGGCGCACAGATGTTTATCAAGATGAATATAAAATTGCTGTTACACTTTTGTACACAACCTTAGGCCCTATTGTTTTGCATGGAGGTTCTGAAATAATGCGTAGTAAGGCACATGCTCCACTTAAAGAAGTTGTTAAAGAAACCAAGTTAGGATATAAAACCTATATGCATGGCTATCGTGATACATATAATCATCGTGAAGCAAATGATTTCAAATGGAATTTAGTCGGTCAAAAACCAAACAAACAAAATCGTAATGATTATGCAAATATGTATGCTTTTTGGCAAGGACTTGGCAAATTGCGCAACTCAGATTATGGTAAAGTATTTAGAGTTTCAGAGGCAGTACCTGAAGGATACTATACTTGGATACTTCCAAAAAATGAAAGTATGTTAGGTTATTTGGTTAACGAAAAGGTATTGGTATTAATTAACGCAAGTGAAAAAGCAAATAGCTTTGATTCTGTCAAGTTACCGGCAGGAAAATGGAGATTGGTTGGTACTACAGAAGAGGTTAATTTAAAAGGTGTAAAATCTTCAAATAAAACTACTAAAGTAAAACAAGGTCTTAATAAAGTAGATATGGAGCCGACTTCATTATATATTTGGGTAAAAGATTAATTCTTAAAATCAATATTTAATGCATGGGGATGTGTACACATCCCCATGTTTTTTATACCTTTGTGAAATTTTTTTAAAGAACAAGACAATTTATGGATAAGATTATTTTGACAGGCGATAGACCTACAGGCAAGTTACACATAGGTCACTATGTGGGGTCTTTACGTCGTCGTGTTGAATTACAAAATTCTGGCGAATACAAAAATATTTTTATAATGATAGCTGATGCTCAGGCATTAACAGATAATGCTGATAATCCTGAAAAAGTGCGTCAAAATATTATCGAAGTAGCGTTAGACTATTTGGCATGTGGTTTAGATCCTGAAAAATCTACTCTTTTAATTCAATCGCAGATACCGGAATTATGTGAGTTGTCATTTTATTACATGAATCTTGTTACGGTTTCTCGTTTACAGCGCAATCCTACTGTAAAAACAGAAATCAAAATGAGAAATTTTGAAGCAAATATACCTGTCGGTTTTTTTACTTATCCAATAAGTCAAGCTGCTGATATAAGCGCATTTAAAGCCACAACTGTTCCGGTAGGAGAGGATCAGTCTCCAATGATAGAGCAAACAGCCGAAATAGTACGCAGATTTAATTACTTATACGGTGAAACGCTGGTAGAACCTAAAGTATTATTACCTACTAATCAGGCTTGTTTACGTTTGCCGGGTATTGACGGAAAAGCAAAAATGAGTAAGTCTTTAGGCAATTGTATATATCTTTCAGAGGAAGCTGACGAAGTCGCTAAAAAGGTGAGAATAATGTATACAGATCCAAACCATATTAAATTGGAAGATCCGGGAAAAATAGAAGGTAATGTTGTGTTTACATATTTGGATGCTTTCTGTAAACCTGAACAATTTGCTCGTTATTTACCCGAATATGCTAATTTAGATGAACTTAAAGCCCATTATCGTAGAGGCGGCTTAGGTGATGTTAAGGTTAAAAAATTCTTAACTGCTGTACTAGAAGAAGAGTTAGCTCCAATTCGCGCAAGACGAAAAGAATATCAAAAGGACATACCTTATGTTTACGAAGTTTTGAAGAAGGGAAGCGAAGCGGCTCGCGAAGTTGCGATAAAAACATTATCGGAGGTTCGTTCTGCAATGAAAATTAATTATTTTGATGATATAGAGTTGATTAACTCTCAAGTAGAGAGGTCCTCAAAATGAGGTGTGGAGAATTATTTTCATGGATTCTTATTTCTACTAATTTTTTATGGAAAATATTAAAAATAAAATTGATGATTTGATGCGGCAAGAAAAATACGATGATGCACTTGCTTCAATAAATGCATACTTGGCAGAAAATAATAATTCTGATGAGGCCTGGTTTTTAGCCGGCAATGTACATAGAAAAATGGAAAATTGGCAAGGAGCTATGAATGCTTATATAAAAGCAATGGATATTAATCCTGACAGTCCTGCCAAAGCAGCTTATGGAATGATAGTTAAAATATTGGATTTTTACGACAAAAATCGTTATAATCAATAGATATAAATTTTAAATATTCACTTATTAATTAATAATTTAAAAAATGAAAAAATTAATTGTTTTTGTATCGATTTTATGTGCTTTGGTATCGTGCGTAGGCCCGGAGGGTCCACGAGGCCCGGTAGGCCCAAAAGGAAGTGACGCAGAAGGAGATCAATGGATTGTAGACGAATTTACAGTAAATGAAGGAGATTGGTTGTTGTACGGAACAGAAGGACAACTAGGTTCTTATTATTATTGTGACTTGAATGATCAAAATTTGTCAGAATGGATTTTTGATAATGGTTCTGTTGAAGTTTATTTGTTTGATAACTCGGAAGAGCGTGGTTGGATTCAACAACCACTGCCCGTAACTCGTTTTAAATCAACAGATGAAGGTTTTTTATATCAAGAGGAATATGATTTTGATTATTCTGTAGGTAAGATTCGTGTATATGTAACTTACAACGATTTTGCAACAGCAAACAAACCTAGTGCTATAAGTTTCCGAAGTGTAAAACAATGGTGGCTGGCGGATAATTAATAACTATAGAAATAAAAAATGCTTCCCCAAGGAAGCATTTTTTATTTTACTATTAAACCATCTTTCATTTCAATTATTCTGTCGGATATGTGAGCTAGTTCAAAATCGTGAGTAACTACTAATATTGTAAGTTTAAACTCATCTCGTAATTTGAATAATAATTTGTGTAATTCTTCTTTGTTTTTACTATCCAAACTGCCTGATGGCTCATCAGCCAATATTAATGAAGGTCTATTTATTAAAGCTCTTGCAACTGCAACTCTTTGTTTCTCTCCTCCTGAAAGTTCGTTAGGTTTATGATCCATACGTTCTGCCAAACCTAACATATTGAGTAATTCTTTAGCGTTTTTTTCAGCATCTTGTTTGCTTCTTTTTGCAATTAATGCAGGAATTTCAACATTTTCAAGTGCAGTAAATTCAGGTAAAAGTTGATGAAACTGAAAAATAAATCCAATATGTTTATTCCTAAAATCAGCGAGTTTATCAGATTTTAATTCATTCACTTTTGTATTATCTATCGAGATAGCGCCTGTATCAGATTTGTCAAGTGTGCCTAATATTTGTAATAGTGTTGTTTTTCCAGCACCGCTGGCTCCCACAATAGAAACGAATTCACCTTTGTCTATGTGTAAGTCAATGCCTTTTAAAACTTGCAGTTGACCGAATGATTTTGTGATATTTGTTGCGTTTATCATTTTGTTAGATTTTTTATAACATGTGCTGCTAAATAGCATCCGAAAATTGCCGGAAGATATGATATTGTACCTAATGTTGAACGTTTATTCCTTTCATCGAACACTTCTAAAATCGAACTTCTATTTACAGGCTCTGTGCTGAATACAACCGGTAATCCTTTATATATTCCTTCCTTTTTTAGTCTGTCGCGCATTGTCTTGGCAAGTGGACATTCAAAGGTTTTCGAAATATCGGCAAATTTAATCTTAGACGGGTCAATTCTACCTCCGGCTCCCATAGAAGATATAATAGGAATTTGATGTTTTATGCAATATGTGATAAGGGCAACTTTGGGAGATATCGAATCGATGGCATCAACTACATAGTCATATTTATTGTCAGCGAATAATGCTTCAATAGAGTCTGCTTCAATAAATTTAATTATTGGTGTAATATTGGCATCAGAATTAATTTCTTGTAATCGTTTAGCCATCACTGTAGCTTTATTTAGTCCAAGAGTTTTTGTCGTGGCAGGTAGCTGTCTATTAATATTGCTTTCTTTTATAGTATCGGCATCAACTAATGTAATATCACCAATACCACTTCTACAAAGCATTTCAGCAGCATAAGCTCCAACTCCGCCAACTCCAATTACTATTATTTTTGAATGGCAAAGCGAATCAGTACCTGATTTACCTAAAAGTAGTTTTGTGCGCTCTAACCATTCCATTTGTGTTGTCTCATTATTTTACGTGTGTTCTTGTAATCAGGGCAAACCTTTTCAACTTCTCTCCAAAATAATGGGCCATGATTCATATGTCGTGTGTGGCAAAGTTCGTGTAGTATCACGTAATCGATGCATGCAGTTGGTAATGCCGCCAAGTATGATGATAGATGAATATTCCCTTTTAGCGAGCAACTTCCCCATCTTGATTTCATTTTCCTAATGCTTACATCTGCATATTTGAATCCATATTGTATTGCTAGTTCTTTAACACGTTTTGGAAATGTTTCTTTAGCAATATTTTGTAATTCAAATTCTTCCTCTTTTGTGATATTTGCTTTTTGTCTACTTTTAACCCTTTCGAGCATATTTAAAAGTTGGTCTTGCTTGCTATCTATAAATTCTATTCCGTTTTTTAAAAAGCGTTTATTTGGAATGTGTAGATG
>Ga0116158_10005675_pt1 | contig 10512 bp, 9 predicted proteins | sample AD_UKC052_MetaG_FD_89883 | JGI IMG/M metagenome (GOLD analysis project Ga0116158, IMG submission 89883) | Active sludge microbial communities of municipal wastewater-treating anaerobic digesters from USA - AD_UKC052_MetaG | ecosystem: Engineered > Bioreactor > Anaerobic > Digestate | place: USA... | reverse complement strand
CCCTCTGCGTTTCTGCGGCTCTGCGTGAATTAATCGTATGCGTCAGCCCTCTGCGTTTCTGCGGCTCTGCGAGAAAAAAACAGGTCCGTCAGCTCGCTCTACCTCTGCGAGAAAAAAACCGGTTGTGCCACATTCTGCATGAAAGAGAATTGGCTTCGGCCTATTTTTGACCAATGCTCTCAATTTTAAACCGGCCATTTCCGCCCTTTGTTTCAGGCAAACGAAGTATCCGACCGGCGCTGATTACCGGTTTGGTGGTATTCGCCATCCTTTTTTTGTTTCAGCCATTCGGGCTAGATGCTTACGATGCACCGAAGCGGGCTTTTACCGCCGGCATGTATGGAATCGCCTCCTTTTTGGTAGTCCTCCTTTTCCTTGTTATACTGCCTGCCTTGTTTCCTGGCTTTTTTGATGGATTACACTGGACAGTTGGAAAAGAAATCCTGTTTTTTTGCATCCTGCTTTCCTTTTTATCGGTGGCCAATGCCTGGGTAAATATGTGGCTTCAATCCATTCCTTTCAGTTTTTACATGTTTAAATTGATGTTTGGGTATACCTTGCTAATAGGCCTTGTTCCGGTTACTTTTGCCATCCTCGTTAAACAACAGGTGCTGTTGCGCAAATACCAGGCCGAAGCGGGTGCCATTGAGGCCGGGTTAAAGCATCAGCCTGTTATTCGGGCAAAAAAGGAGGAAAATGAAATGCCCCGTTCTGCTATCCTGATTACGGGCGACAACCAGGGCGAAAACCTGGAACTATTCCCCGAAAATTGGCTTGCCGCCGAAGCAAATGATAATTATACACGTATTTATTTTCTGAAAGCCGGTAAGGCGGAGTCGGTACTTTTTCGTTGCACACTTAAAAAACTGGAACAGGCACTCGCCGGAAATGATTGGTGTTTCAGGTGCCATAAAAGTTTTTTGGTGAACCTATCCCGGGTGGAACATATCAGCGGCAATGCGCAGGGATACCGGCTGCATTTACCATTTATGGATGAAACCATTCCGGTAAGTCGTGGAATGAATATAACCATCCGCGAAAAACTAACCAACCAGCGGGGCTGAAAAAATCCAAAAAGGGTTACCATTCACCCCGAAACTCAATGTTTCCGGGCTTTCTGCCTTTGCCATTCATCCCAAAAAAGCCCATTGGCCCCTTAAGGTTGCAGGTTGCCCCTTCCTTTTGCTGCCTGTGCAGGGTGTACCCATTTTTGTGTGGTCAAATCAATTTTTTACAAAAAAAAGCACACACTATGGAAAAGGTTTACCAGGCAGTATTGATACTGCATATTCTTAGCGGCACCATAAGCCTGTTTTGCGGAACGTGTATCATAAGTTTACAAAAAGGGGGGAAAGCCCATCGTACCCTTGGAAAAATATTTTTTACAGGTATGGCGGGTGTATTTGCCACGAGCCTGTACATGAGCCTCGCCAAAGCAAACTGGTTTCTGCTTTGTGTGGGCTTCTTTAGTTTTTACCTTTCAGCTTCGGGTTACCGGATGTTGCATTTTAAAACTGTTATGGCCTGGAAGCAGCCAATTGCCCCGGTGGATCATATATTGGGAATAGGTGGATTGGCCGCTTGTGCAGGTCTTTGGATTCTGGCTGGTATTTTGTATGTAAAAGGGGAGATGTTTGCAGTGGTTCCCGCAGTGTTTGGCACCATTTCAGGATATCTTGCATACCAGGGTTACCGTAATTTTACCCATCCGCCTGCAGGTAAAAAATACTGGATCCGCAGCCATGCTATCCGTATGACAGGTGCTTTTACCGCTGCCGTAACGGCTTTTTTGGTGGTAAATGTGCAATTGGAACCCAATTGGGTATTGTGGCTGCTACCTACTGCCCTCATTACCCCTTTGGGCTTGTTTCAACTTAAGGCTTTTTTAAATAAAAAGGCCGGCATTGGCAAAAAAATGGCTGTAGCGGTGGCTACATTGATTTGTTTTCAACCCATTAATGCCCAAACCACACATGTGGCCATTAGTGTTGAAGGCTTTGGCGCGGGTTTAGGGGCAATAGTAACCACGAAGGTTTCTGCCGATAGCTTTTCCATGAGCCAAAGAATTTTGCCCGGTATGCAAAAACCACTGTTGTTTACCGAAAATGGGTTCCGGAAGGGGAATGTGGTTGAAGGAAAGATGGTTTTACTTGGCAGCATGATTTACCGGTTTGCCGGCTATTGGTCGCAGGACAGTATGATGATAGCCCTTTACCGTGCCGGGGATCAGCCGGTTGGCAAAATCGTTTCTTCACCGGGTTTACCTCCCATGGCCTCCATTGCAATTGCTGCCAAAGAAATAACCGACACCTTTGCCGCCTATTTGTACAATCACAGTGAATTGGAAACCCCTGCCTTTAAAGCATTTGCTGAAAAGCTCAGGTTTTATGGCAGCTTTTTGCAGGATGAGTGGGAATTGTTTGCCGCAGTAAACCGCGATATGCGCAGCCTTCCCTTCAGCCATACACGGCTTACCAAAATGCCTGAAAAGGATTTCAGGAATATGATCAACAGCCAGTATTCCTCGCCAGATACCGATGCTGATCTAAGTTATCCTGCACCGGCTACGGCACTCATTACCATCCGTAAGTTCAACGGCAGGGGCAATAACCTGTCGGATTTTATGCGCGAAATAATTTCAAAAGAGATATCCCACCTTATTATAGACCTGCGGGGAAATACAGGGGGCGGTGCGGGGGCAGCCTTACAACTCGTAAAACACCTTTCCCCGGTTTTTGAAACGGCAGGCGCCCTTGTAACCAATAAGTGGTTTGATACTACCTCACGCATACCTGTTCCTGCTGATTATGGCCGGTTTTATACCTTTAGCCAGGGCCCAACCACCGTATTAATTGATGCTTTAAGCAAAAATGCAGGTGTCATACTTTCTGTAACCCCTGCCCTGGAACAATTTAAAGGCAAAGTGTATGTGCTTACCAATAAAGTAACAGCGAGTGCCTGCGAACCTACCGTGTATGCATTGCAAAAGCGCGGACGTGCTGCCGTGATCGGTGAAAATACGGCAGGAGCCATGCTCAGTTCCGGTGCTTACCGCCTGAGCACGGGCTTTGCACTTACCCTTCCTGTTGCAGATTATTACACATTTGATGGTACGCGTATTGAGGGCCTTGGTGTTAAGCCGGATGTGCCTGTACGTTCGGAGAAGGCTTTGGAAAGGGTGCTGAAAATAATCGGGGAACAGCCTGAATAGCTGTCGAATCAAAACCCAATCCATTTTTTATGCTGATCGCCTCAATTACTTTATGCGATTGTAAAAAAAATGTAAAACCTTTTTTACGCCGTTTACCTTTTTCAAAACAATTTTGTTTAGTTAGTTGTATAGTATAATGTTACCTATATTGGTAATAATGTTTTGAGTGGTTGCAGGCATTATTTTCATTTAAACTATTAATTACCAATGCCTTGCAATATGACAAATTTTATTATTTATGAATGCCTTTACCATTAAAGATCTTGAAAACCTATCGGGCATTAAGGCGCACACCATCCGTATTTGGGAACAGCGTTACACTTTTTTGAGGCCACAGCGCACCGGCACCAACATTCGTTATTACAATAACGATGAGTTGAAAACCATCCTTAATGTTGCCCTCCTGAATAAGTACGGGTTTAAAATTTCGCACATTGATAAAATGAACGAAGTGGAAATGAAAGACCGTATTCTTTCGCTTTCACAGGTGCAGGCACAGCAGGAGCGGATCATTAATGACCTGATCCAGTCAATGGTGGATCTTGATATTGAATCCTTTGAAAGCATCCTCGATAATTACATAATGGCCCGCGGTATTGAGCGCAGCATTACACAAATTATCTTTCCTTTTCTTGAAAAAATAGGCATTCTTTGGGCTACAAACCACATTAATCCGGCGCAGGAGCACCTTGTTACCAATATTATCCGTCAAAAATTAATTGTAGGTATTGAAAGTGTAAATACCCACATGCATGTAAATAAATCCATTCTGCTGTTTTTGCCCGAGGGAGAACATCATGAATTAGGCCTGCTGTTCATCTATTACCTGTTGCGCAGCCGGGGTGTAAAAGTGCTGTACCTTGGCGCTAATGTTCCTTTAAACGATGTAGAATATGTGGTAAAAGTGAAAAACCCCGATATCGCTTACACCCACCTTACTTCACTTGCCAACAACTTTAATTTCGACAAGTTCCTGAATAACCTCTCCCTAAAAGTAAAAGGGGTTCCCATTGTGGTTTCGGGGCAGGTTACACAGCAATACCGTAAGTCGGCACCACAGGGTATCCATCTGAAGCGGTCACTTCCGGAAGTGATGGAATATATCTCCGCACTTTAGCAGTTATTAGTTTAACTTTTCGTTTAACCATCCTCTATAAAGGGTGGTTTTTCTTTTTAACAGCCGCTTACAAGGCCTGTTTTGTCCTTCCTTGTTCTCAAATCCGGAAAATAAGGCCATTTTTCCGGGTCGGATAAATGTTTTAACATCAATTATTTTCCAGACCAGGCCCAATTCTGTAAATTTGTTTCATCTTTTTTTTAAAAAACTAAACAAAAGTTTGATTATTTCATTTTATTTTGTTTAGCTTTACACCATAATTAATTAAACAAACTTTTATGTCAACTGTGGATTTTGATAGGATGCTGCTTGAAAACACCGATTTTCTGAAGCCGTTTGCAATAACGCTTACCCGCGATCAGGAAACAGCAAAAGATTTGTTACAGGAAACTATTTACCGGGCGCTTGCCAACCGCGACAAGTACAACGTAGGCACCAATGTGAAGGCATGGTTGTACACCATCATGCGCAACATCTTTATCAATAACTACCGTCGTAAGGCCAAGCAAAACACCATTTTTGATAAAACGCCGAATGATTACCTGATTGACTACAATCAGAACGCTATAGATAATACAGCCGAAGGGCAAATTAAAATGAAGGAAATTAAGGCTGCCCTGCATGAACTTCCTGAAATATTCAAAAATCCGTTTGTATTGTATTACGAAGGTTATAAATACCATGAAATTGCCGAAATGCTGGAAGAGCCGCTTGGTACCATAAAAAGCAGGATACATTTTGCGCGCAAACTGTTGAAGGCGCAACTGGAGAGACGTTGATTTTTTTTGAACGGTTTTACTTCTTATTTGTAGTATTGAATCCCGCTAATGAAAAATTACCGGGATTTTTTAATAGGGCTATTTAAAAAGAACAAACAGATTGGCTAAAAAAGCGATAGTAATTGGCAGTGGGTTTGCCGGCATGTCGGCAGCAAGTTTTATGGCGCGCGATGGCTGGCAGGTAACTGTGCTGGAAAAGCATGAACAACCCGGTGGACGTGCAAGGGTATTAAAAGGCGAAGGTTTTACTTTTGATATGGGCCCAAGCTGGTATTGGATGCCCGATATTTTTGAGCGGTACTTTGCACAGTTTGGTAAAAAAGTTTCAGATTATTATCAACTCAACCGGCTTGATCCCTCGTACCGGGTGTACTGGCCCGAAGATGAGTGGGATATTCCGGCCGAATACGAAGCGTATAAGGCTTTGCTCGAAAAAATGGAACCCGGTGCCGGTGCCGCCCTCGATAGGGTAATGAAGGAAGCAGCCTATAAATACAAGGTGGGCATTAACAAACTGGTATTTAAACCGGGGCAGTCGTGGACAGAATTTATTGATCCCGACTTAATGAAGGGCGTTTTCAGGCTGGATGTGTTTACCAGCATTAAAACCCATTTTAGCAGGCATTTCCGTCATTCCAAAATAAGGGAACTGATGGAGTTTCCCGTGCTTTTTCTGGGTGCGCTTGCCGAAAATACGCCTGCTTTGTACAGCCTCATGAATTATGCCGATATAAAAGGAGGCACCTGGTTTCCGGTGGGCGGAATGACCCAAATTGTAAAAGGCATGCACGGGCTTGCCACCGAACTTGGGGTTAATTTTGTTTTTAATGCCGATGTTAAGCAAATTGAAACAGAAAATGGCAAGGCAACGGGTGTGCGTACGGCCGATACTTTTTGGGAGGCCGACGTAGTGGTAAGCGGAGCCGATTACCATTTTACCGAAACCAGACTTTTACCGGCTGAATACAGAAGTTACACCGAAAAATACTGGGATAAAAGGGTGATGGCGCCAAGCAGCCTCCTTTATTATGTTGGTATCCGAAAAAAAATACCCGGACTATTGCACCATAGTCTTTTCTTTGATGTACCATTTGCTCCGCACGCCCGAGATATTTACACCACACCCCGTTGGCCCGACGAGCCACTTTTTTACGTAAGCGCCACCTCGGTAACCGACAGCAGCCAGGCACCGGAAGGTTGTGAAAATCTTTTTTTCCTGGTACCGGTTGCCACCGGGCTGCAGGGCGACGATGAATTGCTACGCGAAAAGTACTTCAAAAAGATACTGGCAAGGTTTGAAAAAAGAATTGGAACCACTATTAGTGATTCAATTGTATATTACAGATCGTTTGCACAGGCCGATTTTATAAAAGATTATAATGCTTTTAAAGGAAATGCCTATGGTTTAGCGAACACTTTACTGCAAACTGCTGTTTTAAAACCTTCGTGCAGGAGTAAAAAGCTGGAGAATCTCTTCTATACCGGGCAACTTACCGTTCCCGGTCCGGGAGTACCACCCAGCCTGATAAGTGGCGAAGTGGTAGCACAACTTATTCAAAATTCCTATACATAAAAATTCATGTAAGCCTATGATGCATATTTTTCACTCGGTAAGCCAAAATTGCAGCCGCCAAACAACCGAACAGTACAGCACTTCGTTCAGCAGCGCCATACGTATGTTGCACAGCGACCTCAGGCAGCCTATCCATAATATTTATGGATTTGTGCGTTTTGCCGATGAAATTGTTGACTCTTTTCATGATTTTGAGAAGGATACGCTGCTTGCCGAATTTAAGGCGGAAACTTTCAGGGCAATTGAAAGGGGTATCAGCCTAAACCCGATTCTGAACAGTTTTCAACTTACGGTAAACCGCTACAGCATTGATCATGCGCTGATTGAGGCCTTTTTTTACAGCATGGAACTTGATCTGCAGAAAAAGCAGTACGACCATAGTGGCTATGAAACCTATATTTATGGCAGCGCCGAGGTGGTTGGTCTTATGTGCCTGTATGTGTTTTGCGATGGCAACAAAGCGCAGTTTGATGAATTGAAAGCACCCGCCCGAAGCCTTGGCGCCGCTTTCCAAAAGGTTAATTTCCTGCGCGATGTAAAGGCCGACTACGAAGGAATGGACCGGATTTATTTCCCGGGTTGCGATTTCAACAATTTTTCGCAGGATCAGAAAAAATGTATTGAAAACGATATTCAGAAAGACTTTGATGATGCCTATAACGGCATAATCAGGCTGCCGCTCAAATCCCGTTTCGGGGTATATGTGGCGTACAAATATTACCTGTCGCTTTTTAAGAAAATCAAGCGTCTTCAGCCGCAGCGCATTCTTGAAGAGCGTGTACGCATACCCAATTATGGTAAAATGGTGATTGTAGCCAAGGCCGGTCTTCGCAGTCAGCTTAATATGCTCTAAATTGCAACATTCAATTTTTTTTGAACAATTTTACCCGCAAAACCAATTTGAATAATGCCTGATGTTGTTTTAGTAAACCTGAATGATGAACCGGTAGGTACCATGGAAAAAATGGAAGCCCACCGTTCGCCGCACCTGCACAGGGCATTCAGCATATTTTTGTTTAACAGCCAAAATGAGATGCTGCTGCAACGCCGCGCGCTTTCAAAATACCATAGCGGCGGGCTTTGGACGAATGCCTGCTGCAGCCACCCTTACCCCGGCGAAAAAGTGGAGGATGCCGCTAACCGCAGGCTGAAGGAAGAGTTGGGTATAGGTACCCGGCTCAAAAAAGCCTTTCATTTTACTTATATGGCCGAATTTGAAAATGGCCTGTTTGAACATGAATTCGACCATGTTTTTATTGGAGCATTCGAAGGTCAGGTTCATCCTGATCCTTCCGAAGTAGCCGACTACTGCTACAAATCAATTGAAGAAATAAAAAGCGATCTTGAACTTGTGCCGGCAGCCTATACCCCATGGTTTAAAATAGCCCTGCCATATCTTGAAGAATATTTACAGGAAAAGGAAGCCACGGAGGGTGTAGCCGCCTGATTGTGATGAAACAGGAAGCCGTAATTATAGGAGCGGGGGTTGCAGGTCTTGCTGCATCCATCAGACTTGGCTGCATGGGTTATAAGGTTCAGGTATTTGAAAAAAATGCCTTCCCCGGTGGTAAACTAAGCGAATTTTCGCAGGATGGATACCGTTTTGATGCAGGTCCGTCTTTATTTACCCAGCCCGATAATATTGAAGCGCTTTTTCAGTTGGCGGGTGAACCCATTGCCGATTATTTCCAATACAGAAGGGTTCCTGTTGCCTGTCATTACTTTTTCAGCAATGGCAAAAGGGTAAAAGCATGGGCCGATAAAGAGCGTTTTGCCGCAGAAATGGAAGCGCAATTGGGCGAACCCCGTGAAAACCTTACCCAATACCTCGTTAAATCGGAAGATTTGTACAATAACGTAGGCGAGCTTTTTTTAAAACACTCCCTGAACCGGCCAGCTGATTTTTCGATGGCGGAAATTACCAAAGCATTGGGTACGGTTAAGCTTTCATACCTGTTTCAATCGCTGAACGGATACAACCAACACCAATTTAAAACACCTGAAGCGGCGCAGCTTTTTAACCGCTATGCAACCTACAACGGCAGCAACCCCTACAAAGCGCCGGCCATGCTCAGCCTGATTCCGCATCTTGAAATGAATGAAGGCACTTTTTACCCGGAAGGCGGCATGATAAGCATTGCCAATGCCCTTTACCGGTTAGCCCTGAAAAAGGGAGTTAAATTTCATTTTAATTGCCCGGTGGAGCAAATACTGGTAACCAATGGAAAGGTTACGGGAATTAAAGCAGCCGGAAAGGAATTTGCAGCCGGATTGGTGGTGAGCAATCAGGATGTGTATTTTACCTACAAAAACCTGTTGCAAAATGCCGGGTTGGCTGCAAAAGTGCTTAAGCAGGAACGCAGCAGCAGCGCACTCATTTTTTACTGGGGTATAAAGCATGATTTCAAAGAACTCGGTCTTCACAATATATTTTTCAGTGCTGATTATGAGGCGGAGTTCAGGCATATATTCAGCGACGGAACCGTTTTTGAGGATCCAACCATTTATATCAATATTACCTCAAAAATGGAAACAGGGATGGCGCCGGATGGCTGCGAAAACTGGTTTGTAATGGTAAATGTACCAGCCAATACCGGTCAGGATTGGGGCGCTTTAAAGGCCGATACCCGAAAAAAGGTACTGGATAAGCTCAGCCGGGTACTTAAGGTGGATGTAGAAAACCTGGTAGCATCCGAGGAAACCCTTGATCCCCTTAGCATTGAATCGAAAACCATGAGTTATATGGGGAGCCTGTACGGCACAAGCTCCAATTCAAAAATGGCGGCCTTTCTCAGGCATCCCAACTTTAGCAAGGGATACAAGGGGCTTTATTTTGTGGGTGGCAGTGTGCACCCGGGCGGTGGTATTCCGCTTTGCCTGCGCAGTGCGGCCATTATGAGCAAGATGGTTGCAACTGATTTTCCCGGAGGGGCTTATTGAATCTGCGCGATCCTGCATCTTTGCAATATGGCAACTACCAAAACAAATTCCGGAAACTGGAGCAGGCAGCAGATAGCTACGGCAATTGCCCTTGCCTTTCATGTATCGGGATTTATAGCCATTGGTTTTTTTAAATCTCCCCTGTTTATTGCGCTCACCCCGCTTAACCTGCTGGTTTGTGCAGCCCTTATTTTTTGGACGCAGGAAAAAATCAATATCGGATTTGTTGTATTTTTTTTGATTGCTTTTGCCATTGGTTTTGGCAGCGAATGGGTAGGCATCAATACAGGGCAGTTGTTTGGCAATTACAGCTATGGAAAGGTATTGGGGCCGGCATGGCAAGGTGTACCGTACCTGATTGGTATTCAATGGTTTGTTGTAATTTATTGTACAGGCATCAGCGTAGCTATGTTGCATGAGTTGCTGGTTAAAAGGCAGCCGGATGCACAGGAACCCTTTCCAAAATTCTGGCTTGCGGTAAGTATGGTGGCAGATAGCGCCCTGCTTGCCATGTTTTTTGATTGGGTGCTTGAACCGGTGGCGGTTGAACTTGGCTACTGGACCTGGGCCGATGGTCTGATTCCCTGGTTTAATTATGCCACCTGGTGGGGGGTAAGCGCGGTAATTATGTTATTTTTTCATTTTTTACCGTTTCGCAAGCACAACCTCTTTGCGGTTCATTTGTTGATGATACAGGTGATGTTTTTTTTATTGTTAAGAACTTTATTGGGTTGAAATTTTAGAAAAGAAATTCCAAATAAAGAAATTCCAAATTCCAAATCCTGCCTGGCGGCAGATTGGGGAATTACTTCTTAAGTGCTTATCTGAAAGACGTAGATTCGGTGTATTTTGGAATTTGGAATTTGAATTTTTGGGATTTGTCTCAAATCCT
>Ga0116158_10005672_pt1 | contig 10515 bp, 9 predicted proteins | sample AD_UKC052_MetaG_FD_89883 | JGI IMG/M metagenome (GOLD analysis project Ga0116158, IMG submission 89883) | Active sludge microbial communities of municipal wastewater-treating anaerobic digesters from USA - AD_UKC052_MetaG | ecosystem: Engineered > Bioreactor > Anaerobic > Digestate | place: USA... | reverse complement strand
CGGCCGCGGCGGGGCCCACCGGCACGGCCGGCGCGGGCGGTGCGGCCTGGGTCCCGGGGCTGGTGCCAGTCGTGGTCTCGGTCGTGGTGCCGGTCGTGGCGCCGGTCGTTGTGCCGGTCGTGGTCGCAGCAGCGGCCGGGCTCACCGGTGTGCTCGGGGTCGGCGCTGCGGTGTGGGTCGGCGGGGATGTCGTGGGTACAGTGGATGTCGGTGCCGCCGGGCTCGCGGCGGCCGGCTCTGCGATCGCCGAGGCCGGCGGGGCCAGCCGGGACGTCGGGATGCGAAACGGCGACGCTTGCGTCGATCCGGGCACGAACGTGGTTATCAGCGCAGCAGCGGCGAGCCACCCGCGAACAGCGACGCGGTGACGGGCAGCAAAGCGAGTGTGACGGCCACGGGAAGCCCTGCTCGGCATGCGCAAGGGCATTTTTCCAGCTTGCATCGTCGTCGAGGCCATAACATATCCGGCAAACGCTTTTCAAGCCGCCCGGTGCGCCGCGGCGACGTATTGCGTGCGGGTCGAACGACGAGCTGCTGGCACCTCGAGGATTGATCGGCGGCTCGCGGCCCGACGCTGGCGACCCGCGTCGTGTCCACCGTGATGTCGATGCGACGGCGACGGCGACGAGGCGCGCCGGGCCGAGGGTGCGGGGGCCGTGAACCGGGGCGTCGGGACCTCGGGCCGCGAGCCCGGCGATCTCGCCGCGGTGGCCGACGATCTCGCTTGCGTCGCCGCGGCGGCGGGTGTTAGGAGATGATCGCTTTGTATGGTGCTCGGCTCCTAGGCCCTCTCCTCACGTCGCTGACGCTGATCGCCTGCTCGGGCGAGTCCACGTCGGACGACGCCTTGCAGCGAGTGCGCGACGCCGGGGTTTTGCGATGGGGCGCGGATGTTCAGGGCGGAGCCCCATACATTTACGAGGACCCGGATAACGAGGGCAAGGTCAAGGGCTTCGAGGTCGACCTCGCCGAGGCGCTCGCCGCGGAGCTCGGCGTCAAGGCCGAGTTCGTGCAGAACGACTGGAGCGCGCTGGTCCCCTCGCTCGAGCGCGGCACCTTCGACATCGTGATGAACGGCCTCGAGGTGACGCCGGCCCGCACCGGGCGCGTGCTGTTCACGAGGCCGTACTATGTGTTCGCCTCGCGGCTGATGGCCCGCCGCGACGACCCGAGCGTCACGGCGGATCTCGACTCGGTGAAGGGCAAGCGGGTCGGCACGCTGACGAACAGCTTCACGGCCGACCAGCTGCTGGCCAAGGGCATCGAGCCGGTCTACTACGAGGGCACCGACGAGCCCTATCAGGACCTGATCGCCGGCCGCATCGACGCGGTATTTCACGACGACATCATCGCCGGCCGCTACGGCGAGTACCGCCCGGAGCTGCGGGTGGTCGGCGACTTCAAGGACGGCTTCTACGCGATCGCCACCCAGAAGACCGACAAGTCGTTGCACGACGCGGTCGACGCGGCGCTCGAGAAGCTGATCCAGTCGGGCCGCCTCGAGGAGATCTTACGCGAAGAGAAGATCTGGAACGATCGCCAGCTCGGCTTGACCGCGTGGAGCGAGGCGGACCAGCGCCGCCTGCTTGGCGAGGCGACGGTCAGCACCCTGCGCTGGCACCATATCGTCACCTTCATCGAGGCGGCGGGCGTGACGCTGGTGCTGAGCTTCCTGGCGATGGCGATCGCCATCCCGCTGGGGCTGTTCCTCGCGGTGTGTCGGCTCTACGGCGGCGGCGTCGTCTCGCGCCTCGCCACCGCCTACGTGGAGATCTACCGCGGCACGCCGGTGCTGCTGCAGCTGTATGTGCTCTACTACGGCCTCGCGGATGTCATCAAGCTCGACGCGTTTTCGGCGGCGGTGATCGGGCTCGGCATGAATTATGCGGCCTACGAGGCCGAGGTCTATCGCGCCGGCATCCAGGCGGTGCCGCGCGGCCAGATGGAGGCCGCGCTGTCGCTGGGCATGAAGACGCCGCTGGCGCTGCGCCGCGTGATCCTGCCGCAGGGCTTTCGTCTGGCGTTGCCGTCGGTCACCAACGATTTCATCGCCCTGCTCAAGGACAGCTCGCTGGTCAGCGTGATCACGGTGGTCGAGCTGACCAAGCGAATGACGATCACCGCGGTCGACGTGCGCTCGTGGATGATCCCCGGGGCCCTGTGCGCGCTGCTCTACTTCGTGATGAGCTATCCGCTGTCGCTGTTCGCGCGCCGGCTCGAGGCGAGGCTGGCGAGGTCATGATCGAGGTCAAAGCACTCTCCAAGGCCTATGGCCCGCGCACCGTGCTCGACCGGGTGTCGCTGGCGTTTCAGCCCGGGCAGGTCGTCAGCCTGATCGGCCCCTCGGGCGGCGGCAAGAGCACGCTGCTGCGCTGCCTCAACGGCCTCGAGAGCTTCGACGGCGGCGAGATCACCATTGTCGGCGAGAAGCTGGTGCCCGGCGGTGCGCAGCGCAACAAGAAGGCGCTCGCGGCGATCCGCTGCAAGGTCGGCATGGTGTTTCAGCAGTGGAACCTGTTCGCGCATCGCACCGCGGTCGGGAACATCATCGAGGCGCCGGTGCATGTGAAGGGCCTGACGGTCGCCGCGGCCACCGAGCGGGCGCACGCGCTGCTCACCCGGGTCGGCCTCGGTCACCGCGCCGACGCCTACCCGCACGAGATGTCCGGCGGCGAGCAGCAGCGCGTGGCGATCGCCCGCGCCCTGGCGATGGACCCGGTGGCGCTGCTGCTCGACGAGCCGACCAGCGCCCTCGACCCCGAGCGCGTGGGTGAGGTGCTCGACGTGCTCACCGGGCTCGCAGGCGGTGGTCTGACGATGCTCGTCGTCACCCACGAGATGCGCTTCGCCCGCGAGGTCAGCGACCGGGTGCTGGTATTGCACGGCGGCAGCGTGATCGAGGATGGTCCGCCCGGTGAGGTGCTGGTGCGTCCGCAGCACGAGCGCACCCGCGCGTTCCTCGGCCTCGACCGTCAGGCCCGCGCCGAGCCCGGCTGAGCAGGATCATGTTCATGCCTGATCGGGCATGAGCATGCCTGATCATGCCTGCTCGGGCGGATCGCCGATGACCTTCAGCGGCTTGCCGACAGCCTCGGGGCGGCAATCCTGGACGCTGTGCTTGACCACGGCGCCGTGCCACAGCGCGTCGGTCTGCAGCCACAGCCGGACGATCTCCGGCGAGTGCCCGAGCTCCTCGATCGCGCGCTTCAGCAGGCGCACGCGCTCCCTGAGCATCGGCTGGGTGATGTACATATGCGCGTGGGCGATCATTGGATAATTGCGGACATAATGCGGCTCGCCGGGGGCCCCCGCGCACAGGAAGTTCTCGAGCCGCCGCGCCTGGTCGCCGAGGTCGATGTCCACGAACCACCGGCCGAGCCAGGGGTCGGCCGCCATATGTGCATAGAAGCGCTCGATCACCGGGCGCATGGCCTCGCGGCCGCCGATCGCCAGATAGAGCTGAACATTATAATCCATGGTGATATCACGGCGCCCGGTGCGGGCGCGTCGCGGCACGGTACCCGGGGGCGACGGCCCCGGCAAGCGCGACGACCTCAGACCGGGGGCGTTTGCAGCTCGAGCCAGCGGAAGATGTCGCGCCGGCGCAGGACGCCGACGAGGCGGCCGTCGCTGACGACCGGCAGCTGCTCGACGTCGCGGCGACCGAGCGCGCGCATGGCCTCGTCGATCGGCTCGTCGGGCGTGACGACCGCGAGCGCGGCGCCCGGGGTCATGACATCGCCGACCTGGGCGTCCTGCCAGGCGGTGCGGGGCACCTTGCGCACGTCCTCGAGGCAGACGAGCCCGACGAGATGTCCGGACTCGAGCACCGGGAAGGCGCGCTGGTCGCTGCGCATCAGGTGCTCGTCGACGAAGCGAACGAGCGGCAGCCCGGGGGTGACCGCGTCGACGTCGGGGCGCATCAGCCGGCGCACGGGGATGCCCGCGAGCAGGTGGCTGGCGACCAGCTGGCGGTAGCTCGCGGCGGCGGCGCTGGCCAAAAACCAGCCGATGAATCCGAGCCACACGCCGGTGACGATGCCGGTGCCGAAGAACGGGATATCGGCGCCGAAGGCCATGGCGATGCCCGTGAAGACGAGCAGCATCCCGAGCAGCTGGCCGGCGCGTGCGGCCCACAGGGTCGCGCGCTCGAGGTCGCCGGTGACTCGCCACAGGAATGCGCGCAGGACCCGGCCGCCGTCGAGCGGGAAGCCGGGTAGGAGGTTGAAGACGCCGACCAGCAGGTTGATCGGTCCCAGCCAGAACAGCAGGGTCGCGCCGGGTCCGAGGCCACGCATCAGCCCGGTCGGGTCGGTCGGGTCGGCGGCCGGGCCCTCCGCGAGCCAGGCGCCGATCAGCATGAACAGGACACCGAGGCCGATGCTGACCAGCGGTCCGACGATCGCCATCAGGAATTCGGCGCGCGGGGTCTCGGGCTCGCGCTCGAGGTTGGCGACCCCGCCGAAGATGAACAATGTGATGTTGTGAATGTTCATCCCGAATGCGCGGCCGACCAGCGCGTGTGAGAGCTCGTGCAGCAGCACCGAGCCGAAGAACAGCAGCGCCGCCACGAGCGCGACCCCCCAGCGCAGGCCGGGGCTCCAGTCCGGATGCCAGGCCGGGAAGGTCCCCGCGGCCAGGCTGACCGTGACGAGCCAGATGATGATGAAGAGGCTCCAGTCGAGGTCGATGCGCACACCGAAGAGCCTGCCGAGGCGAAAACCACCCATGATTGTCTCTCCTGGCCGCAACCATGGGTGGTGATGTCCGGATGGGCAAACCGGGCGAGCCGGGCAGGATCTGCGCCGGAGCCTGTTCACGGGCGCGGGCTCGCGATAAGGTCGGGAGACCATGATCCGACATTCGTCGCCGTCGCTGTCGCCGGGCTGGGCCCTGCTCCTCGGTCTCTCTGGTTGCGGCGCGGACTCCGGGGCGACCGAGGGGGCCGGCAGCTCCGGCGCGGCCTCCACCTTTGATGCATCCACATCCGGTGTCATGACCTCCGGTGTCACCACCTCCGATGCCATCACCTCCAGCGGAGGCAGCGACAGCGGCGGCGTGGCGCTCGAGAAGTTCAGCTTCTTCGTGACCAGCCTCAAGGCGATGCAGACGCTGTCGGGCAGCCCGCTCGGCTTCGGCGGCGATCTGCGCTTCGGGGAGCAGGGCCCGGGTGCCGGCCTGCGGGGCGCGGACAAGATCTGCGCGGCGGTGGCCGAGATGAGCATGCCCGGCAGCGCGGCGAAGCAATGGCGGGCCTTCCTGAGCGTCGCGTCGGACGCGGAGGGTCAGCCCGTGAACGCGATCGATCGCATCGGCGACGGGCCCTGGTACGACCGCCTGGGCCGATTGCTCGCGCAGACCCGGGCCGACCTGCTGCACGACCGGCCCGCGGGCGCGGACCCGGTGATTGTGAACGATCTGCCGAATGAAAACGGCATCCCGAACAAGCGGCCCGAGCCGAGCTTGCCGGAGGAGGACAATCATCACACTTTGACCGGCTCGGACCCGCAGGGGCTGCTGTTCGACGCGATGGCGACCTGCCGCGACTGGACCGCCGCGGCCGGAGATCTGGCGACGGAGGGCCGGCCCCGCGTCGGCCTCACCTTCCCGCGCGAGGGCGGAATGATGACGAGCATGTCGATGAATTGGATCTCGGCCCTGATCGAGTCGGGCTGTGCGCCGGGTGTGACGCTGATGCCGACGCCCCCGCCGGGCCCGGATATCGTCGATGTCGGGAGCGGCGGCGGATACGGTGCGATCTATTGCTTCGCGCTCTCGCCGTGAATCGCCATATCGCCGCCATGCGGGCGCTGCGCCGTGTTGCATGAGGGTGCTTCGGCGGGACCCCACCGCTGGGGCTCGCCGAGCACGAAGCGGGCCCAGCATCGTGGGCCGGGGACCCCGATCGCTCGGGCCCACAATGCGATGCGAGTTCGATATATACTTGGCGGATGTGGAGTAAACATCTCTGTGCAGTCGTGGCAATGCTGGCATTGACGGCGGGTCCTGGATGCGAGGCGCCGAAGCCGGCGAACGTGCCGCCGGATCCGCGATTGCGGCAGGTCGAGGACGAGCTCGCCGAGAGCCTGCGTGCCCTCGATGCCGAGCGGGCGGCGGCTGACGCGCTACGCCGGGCGGAGGCCGAGATCAAGGCGAAGGCCGACGAGGTCAAGGCGCTGGAGAAGAAGCTGAGCGAGGTGGTCGGCACGGTCGGCGACGTCACCACGGAGGACGGCGCGGTGCGCGTCGAGCTCGTCGACAAGATCCTGTTTCCGGTGGGTGAGGCCGAGCTGACGCCCGGCGGTCGTGAGGTGCTCGCGCGCGTGGGCGCCGCGCTCAAGGAGATCGAGGACAAGCAGATCTGGGTTCAGGGCCATACCGATGACTCGCCGATCGTGGTGCGCAAGCCGAAGCCCACGGCGCCGGCCCCGGAGGCCGAGGACCCGAAGCACAAAAAGGGTGGGAAGAAGGAAATCAAAGCCGCGAAGGATGTGGCGCCGCCGGCCAGCAACGACGCGGTGCTGCCCTTCATCACCAACTGGGAGCTGTCCGCGGCGCGAGCGCTGACGGTGGTGCATTACCTGCAGGACGAGGCGAAGCTCGACCCGACCCGGCTCGCGGCGGTGGCATTCGGCCAGTACCGTCCGAGCAGCAAGTCCAGGGCGAAGAACCGACGGATCGAGATCGTGTTGTACCCGCGGGCCAAGATCTCGCCGAAATGAGGCCCTGCCGGGATGGGGAGCGTCGCGGTGGGGCGGGGCGGGTGAGTTTTTGGCCCGAGAGGTGGTCACCATGCCCCCCGCCGGATCAAAACGCTCTCGCGGGTCGGGAATCCCCGGGTGCGTTCGCGGTCGGGTCTGCACTTGCTCACGCCGGCCGCGCCCTTGTCGGATCTGCCGCGGTCCGATATGGATTGTTGGAACCGTGGACGAGCGCGAGCGAGACAAGGGCATCCTCCTCATTGTCGAGGATCACGAGGACACGCGCGAGGCGATGCGCGAGTACCTCGAGCAATTCGGGTACACGGTCGAGACCGGGGCCGACGGAGCCGAGGGCCTCGAGAAGGCGCGCGCCAGGTCGTTCGACCTCATCATCACCGATGTCAACATGCCGCGCATCAGCGGCCTCGAGATGATCCAGGCGATCCAGCGCGACGGCGCCGACCCGGATGTGCTGATGCTCTCCGGGGACAGTCAGGTCGGTCGCGCGGTCGAGGCCATGCGGCTCGGCGCGGTCAACTACCTCGTCAAGCCGGTCGACCCCGCCCAGCTGATCGCCGAGGTGCGGGCCGTGATGCAGGCCCGCCGCGACCGCGCCAGCGAGCCGGACCCGGCGAATACGACCTCGATCGGCGACCTCGCCCGCGCCCATGACCGGGCAGGCGGGCAGGCAGGCAGGTCGGCGCGGGCCCGCAATGCTCGCGCCGACGATCTGCCGACCCACATCGCCCGTTATCAGGTGCTCGGCAAGATCGGCGAGGGCGGCATGGGCACCGTCTACAAGTGCTTCGACCCGATGCTCGGGCGCACGGTGGCGGTCAAGGTGGTGCTCCCGGAGTCGGACCAGTGCGGGCAGGAGGAGCTGCTGCAGCGCTTCGCCTGCGAGGCCCAGGCGGCCGGCATGCTGCGCCACCCGAACATCGTGACGGTGTATGACTATTCGGCGGAGCCGACCGGCCCGGTGTACCTGGCGATGGAGTATCTGTCCGGGCCGTCGCTCGGCGCGGTGATCGCCACGGCGCGCAGATTGCCGTGGCAGCGGGCGGTGGGCATCACGTTCCAGCTCGCCGACGCCCTCGAGTTCGCGCACCGCAATCAGGTGATCCATCGCGACGTGAAGCCGGCGAATGTCATCATCCAGGACGGCGACGCGGTGAAGATCCTCGACTTCGGGATCGCCAAGCTCGCCAACTCGGAGCTGACGGTGCCCGGGACCTTCATCGGTTCGCCGCGCTACCTGGCCCCGGAGAGCTTTCGCGGGGCTCGCATCGACTACCGCGCCGACCAGTTCTCGCTCGCCAGCGTGTTCTACGAGATGCTGACCGGCACCCCCGCGTTCGACTTCTCGAACTTTTATGCCGGCATGCATCACATCCTGTCCGAGGATCCCGCGCCGCTCGAGACCATGGGCGTCGACGCGCCGTCGCTGCTCCACGACGTGATCGAGCGCCTGCATCAAAAGGACCCCGAGCGGCGCTACTACAACGAGATGCGCCTGCTCGAGGACCTGACCGAGCTCGGCGAGATCGCCGGCCTGACGCTGCACCTGGCGGTCGCCCGCGAAGCCCCGGAGTATCTGCTCTGAGGCCGTGACGTCGGAGACCCGGGCGAGCGGGTCAGGGCTTGGGAATATGCAGGGTCTTGCTGATCATCAGCGAGCCCGACAGCGCGAACAACAGCACCAGCGGGTGCAGCTGCCAGCCCAGGTCGATCGCGCCGAACCACAGCGAGTCGCCGATGTGGCCGTTCCAGGTGGCGAGCGCCAGCACGACCACCAGCACCAGGCTGGTCGGTATCGGCGTGCCCTCGAAGTAGCGGACCTTGCCCTCGGCGCCGGACAGCGACTCGGCGGTGACGTTGTAGCGCGCCAGTCGGCTCACGCCGCAGCACACGAAATACGACAGCACGATCCAGTCCCAGCCGCCCTGCATGCCGCAGGCGTAGGCGAGCGCCGCCGGTGCGACGCCGAAGGAGATCACGTCGGAGAGCGAGTCCAGCTCACGACCGAGGGTGGACGCCTTGTGCCGCCACCGGGCGATGCGTCCGTCGAGCGCGTCGAACAGGAAGGCCAGCGGGATCAGGGCCATGCCGCGGAGCAGGTCGGCCTGCCGCCCGTCCTGCAGGAAGTGCATCGCGGCGAAGATGGCACCGGTGCCACAGAAGGCGTTCGCCAGCGTGAACCAGTCGGCCAGGTGAAACTCGCGGATCATGGAGAAGTGGCGCTTCATGGCAGTGGTCCTCGCGGCGTGGGCCACAGCGTGGCAAATCCAGGCGGTAATTGCACGTGCTGGTCGGCCGCCGCGCGGCCTCGCTCCGCGCAGCCCTGGCGCGCGTGCCGGCCGAGCCGCGCCGTCACCGAGGTCGGCGCCGGCGCCTGTTCACCCGCTGTACAGGGGCCCATGACTGCGATACATCCGCGACGATGATCCGGGCGGCCACACTCGACGATATCCCGCGGCTGCAGGTGATCCGCGGGGCGGTCCGTGAGAACGTGCTGTCGAACCCCGCGCTCGTCACCCTCGCCGATTACGCGGCGCACATCGTCGGGCACGGGCGGACCTGGGTCGCCGAGGTCGACGGTGAGATCGTCGGCTTCTCCGCCGCCGACGGCGACCACGCCACGATCTGGGCGCTGTTTGTCGACCCCGCACACGAGGCACACGGCCACGGCCGCCGCCTGCTCGCCCACGCGGTCGAATGGTTGTGGTCCCGCGGCGCCGCCCAGGTCGCGCTGACGACGAGCCCCGGCACCCGCGCCGAGCGCTTCTATCGCGCCGCCGGCTGGACGGTCACCGGCACCGTCGGCCGCGAGCTCGCGTTCCAGCTCGCGCGCCCGTCGATATGACGACGATGCAATAGAGGACCCGGCTCGATGCCGTACCACGGTTGCCACCGGCCCGAGGTCCGTGCGGCGACATCTGTCGATGTGGACGGTCGCAGCGGCCGACGGTGGTTCGCCACTTGAGCGAGGAATATTCACGCGTCCAAAAATTTTCGTAAGGCGACGATAGCGTGCCGGTATTGCGAAAAAACTCGACGCACAGGCGGTCTTTGCTATGCCCGACGATCATGACTTACCTTGATCGGATCCTTGGCAGTTTGGTAGTGGCAGGCGCTGGCGTTTGTGCGCTCCCCGGTTGCGCCGGGGATGACGAGCGGGGGACGTCGGCGGGGTTCGGAACGATGCCGGTAACCTCGGTGACGACGTCACCGGGCGAGGGTAGCTCGGAGTCGAGCGGCGGCGGCGAGAGCTCGAGCGGGAGCACGGGCGGCTCGTCGTCCGGCGAGCCCGATACCACTGCGGCGCCCGTGCCGGTCTGCGGCGACGGGGTGGTCGACGCCGACGAGGAGTGCGACGACGCCAACCAGGCCGACGACGACGCGTGCCTCGGGAATTGCGTGGCCGCTCGCTGCGGTGATGGGGTGGTCGAGGCCGGCTTCGAGGCGTGCGACGACGGCAACAAGGACGACAGCGACGCGTGCCTGTCGAGCTGCGAGGCGGCGAGCTGCGGCGACGGCTTCGTGCAGACCGACGTCGAGCAGTGCGACGACGCCAATATGGTGGAGACCGACGCGTGCCGCTCGAGCTGCAAGGACGCGAGCTGCGGCGACGGCGTGGTCGAGGCGGGGGTCGAGGCGTGCGACGACGGCAATCAGGACGACCTCGACACCTGCTCGAAGGCGTGCGAGACGCTGGTGCCGGCGGCGAGCTGCAAGGCGATCCTCGCGCTGGTGCCGGCGGCGACGAGCAAGGTGTACCTGATCGACCCCGACGGCGCGGGCGGCATGGACGCGT
>Ga0116158_10005665_pt1 | contig 10525 bp, 9 predicted proteins | sample AD_UKC052_MetaG_FD_89883 | JGI IMG/M metagenome (GOLD analysis project Ga0116158, IMG submission 89883) | Active sludge microbial communities of municipal wastewater-treating anaerobic digesters from USA - AD_UKC052_MetaG | ecosystem: Engineered > Bioreactor > Anaerobic > Digestate | place: USA... | reverse complement strand
CCATCATTGAGCCAGCGCTCCAAGGTGCTGCGGTCGATCAGCGCCGTGTGGTGCGCCAGGATGAGTTTGCGTGCCAGGTCGTCGTAGTCGGCCAGCAGATACACCGCCATGAAGCCGAGCTGGGCGTTCACGAACAGCGGCAGCTTCACCGGCTGCACGTTCATGTTCTCGCCCAGCGACAGCGCCGATGGCACGTCGGCCAAGGCCTGATCCACCTGGTCGCGCAGGGTCTGCAGACGGGTCTTGGTGTCGGCGAGCTTGTCCTCGATCCGCAACATCCACCAGTCCGAGTACGGGTCGTCCTGCTCGGCGCCGCGCTTCATCTTGTTCATCGCACTGATGAAGCCGTTGAGTCCGATGATGCCGGGGCGCCCCTCGGTCGGCGCGCGGCCGTGCCAGATGCGCGAAGCGTGGTGCGTGTGCAGCGTCAGCGACATCGCGCTGCGCAGCGATCCGAGATTCAGTTGCAGGGGTTCTGTGCGTTCGTTGGCCATGGGAGCGACTCGCGGTGAAGGGGCGAGTCGCCAGCATCGGCATCGGCCGGAAGGCTGTCAGTCAACAAACCGCAGCCCATGCGCGCCCGGTTTGTTCCGCGCGGAAGGCTGTGTGTGCCGGCTATCCCCTGGGGATAGCTCGGCGGATGTGTTCGCGGCTCGCGCGGAGGTGAGACCGCGTTGCGGGGCTATGCTTCGCGAGGTCTGTACCAGGCGGCCCGTTGCCCCTCCACCTCACGGTAGCGAAGCTCGAACAGGCGGCACTCATGCACCACCTGCCGCCAACTGCTGCAGCCGTACTTGGCTGGAAGCTGCTCGGGATGCCGGTCCGCGATCCAGCGGCCAGCGGCGGCGATGGGTGTCCAGCCCTCGACGGCCAACTGCGCGGCGGCCTCGCGCAGCGCGCGGACGATGCCGGCGGCCGGCCAGTCCACCGTGCCGTCCGGCGCGATGCCATTGACCACCAGGTCGTGGAACACATCCGACTGGCCGAACTCCGCTGCCAGGCGCCGCGCCTGATCCATGTGCTCGGCCCAGCCGCGCAGCTGCTCGAAGTGTTGATCGATGCGCGTGTAGGCGGAACCGAGTTCGTCCTGTGCAACGCGGCACCCGTCCACAGTCCATAGATCGTGCTGATCGATAAAGTGGTGCACCAGGGTGTTGCGCAGCGATACCAGGTCTTTGAGGTCGGCCTGGGTGTTGGCGTAGTCCTGCGCAGACAGGCTCAGTTGCACGCGCGTGCGAAAGGAAATCACGTCGCCGGGAAGATCGTCGTCGCGTTCCTCGCCGCCATTTCCATCGGTGACGACATACGAACCAAACAGTTGTCCGACCAACGTGCCCAGGGTCTTGGTCGCGGCATCTTCAATCCGCGCTGCGCGAATGGCCTCCAGCGAATGCGCCGGGCCTGAAATCTCGTGGTGGGCCACGATGGCTTTCATGAGGCGCTCGTATTGTTGAAGGCGCAACAGGCATCTGCCCAGCAAGCGCTGAACGTCTTGCTGTAGTGGTTGCAGTGCGTTTGTGGCGGGGGAAGTCGTCATGTCCATCGTCGGCCGGGCTCGTGCGTGGCTGTCCTCGTCTGATTCACAGGCGACAGTTTCGCCTGTCATTCGGCGGGCGACAATCGAGCGCGGCGGAAAGATGTCTGTTCCAGCTATCCCCTGGGGATAGTCAACATCAGCGATCACGCAAGGCTTCTCGGAGCTGTGCCAGGTAGGCACGTGCCACCTCGGGGTCAGCCGCACGGGATGCCAGCGGTGACGATGGCGCAGGTGGCGAGGGCGCTGGCGGTGCCGATGCACTTTCTCCGGCCCAGGCCTTGAACTCCCCGCGGATCGCCTTCTGGATGATGCCAAACAGGTAGCCGACCGGGTTGCGTACCGCGCTGTTGTGGCAGCGTGCCGCCCACTCGTCGAGAACGGCCTGCCTCTGCGCCTCGTCCACCTGCTGCAGCGCCACCAGCGCGCCGGCCTGCTGCTCGTCCTTCAAGCGCAGGAAACGCTCGGGCAGCCGCAGGTTCTGCAAGGCCCTCGCGCGCGGTACTGTACGTACTTCATTTATACGATCATTACGTACTGTACGGTCCTCCTTCGGAATCCGAAGAGAGCCGTCCGGCGCGGGTTTCGGCCCTGCTTCGGATTCCGAAGACGGGCGCGCAGCATTCCGAAGAAGGGCTTCCTGGCCTTCTTCGGATTCATGGTCGGCACCTTCCTGTGGATAACCTGGCGTCGTCCAGCCATGCCGCGCCATGCGCTGCGCCAGCACCTGCAAGCGGGTCGGCAGCGTGCGGCCGCTGAGCAGCGGGTCTTCGGCAATCTCCTTGAGCGTGTTCATGCCCACGATCTGTACCGCCTTGGCGGCATGGGTCAGCGCCTGGCTGACCAGGCCGAGGTAGTCGGCATCGAGCTGCATCGCCTCGAAGGGCGACAGCGGTTCGTCGTGCAGCACGTAGAGGTTGCCTTGGATGCGTCCGGTCTTCGGGTCGCGCCGTCGTCGCACCAGGCTCAGCCAGCGCGTCAGCCGCAACAGCGTCAGGGCGCGCGCCACGGTCTCGTGCGATGCCTGCGCCGCGCAGGGCATCGAGGCCAGGTAGGGGCGCAATTGGTCGTAGGTGGGAAAGGCGGTCACGCCGTCGTCGTTGAGCTGCAGGCGGAACACCTGCCAGGCGTTGCGCTCCAGCGGCGTCAGGCGCCGGTCGAGGAACAGCCTGCGCGGCACGCTCTCATGGCGGTTGCCGCTGTAGAGGAAACCGTCGGCGGCCGGCGCCGTGCCCTGCGGTTCCTTCGGCTCAAGGTGCCGCAGCGCCTCGTCGAACAACGCCGACAGCGCAACCGGGCCATCGCGCCGTGATGCGCTGCCCGTGGTCATGGCTACACCAGCCCCTGGTCGATCCAGTTCCGTATCGCCGACCAGATCACCGACATGGGCAGGGTCATGGCCTCGGCCAGGTCCATGGTCAGCGCCAGCATCGCCATGTCGTCGGTCAGGGCGATATGGCGCTCGGCGACGCCGGCCTTCCAGCGCTCCCACAAGGCCACGTCCTGCGCCTCATCAAGCACCGGATGCCGGCCCTTGCGCTTGGGCAGCCCGAGGATGTCACGGCGCAGCGCCACTTCCTGATGCGTGAGGCCGTAGAACTTGCTGACCATCTCCGTGCTCGCCCCCAGGCGCAGCATGCGGTCCACCGTGGCGATCTCCCGCTCCACGTCGTGCACCTGGCTCAGCAGCCGCTTCAACACCTCCCGGTTCACCGACACCGAACACCACGACACCGTGGCATTCACCAGCATGCTCACGAGTTCGGGGTGCTTCAGCGCATCCAGCTCCTCCTCGCCGAAGCCCATGGCCTTGCAGCGGCGCAACTAGCCGTTGCGCAGGTCATGCAGGGCCTGGGCGATCACGGCCTGGTTGAGCGGGTGCGGTGCCGACATGCGGGAGCCTCCTGCGCTCAGGCTTCCTGGCCCGCTTCGCCGGCTTGCAGGTCCAGCAGCCGGCGCGCCAGGCGCAGCAGACGGAACAGCTTCACCAGCGCAGCATCGCTCAGGCGTGTGGCCGAGCCGCCATGGCCATGGAGCAGCGCCGCCAGCTCGTCGGCCAGCCGCGCGCGGTCCAATCCGTTCGCGGCGGGCGGCGCCGCACTCAGCGCATGCAGCAGGGTCAGCACCGCCCGCGCGAACGCCGGCAGCGCCTTCGCCTGGCCCACGGCCGGCGCCACGCAGACGAAGCCGATGCCGCCGTCGCTGGCCTCGATGTGGTCGGCTACCGCTGCGTCCCCGGCGATCTCGCGCGCGAATTGCGCGATGTGCACGCGCAGGCGATCCGGCGCGTCCAGCCCCGGCTCGATGTACCAGACGTCCGAGATGGGATAGAGCCCGCCGGCCTGCACGGGGATCGCACGCAGCGCGTCGGCCTCGAAGTCGGGCAGCTTGTCGCCGAGCTGGTCCGCGACCATCCGCTGGATGGACTGCAGGCGCTCGGTGGTCGGCGCCGGTGTCACGATGTGCCCTTGCAGGCGCTCGTCGCGTTGCCCGTGCTGCTCCTCCGGCGCTTGGGGCGGTGCAGGCGATGTCGCTGCTGGCGCCGGAGGCGCGACCGGCGTGGTGTCGGGTGGCTGCCGAGGCGCGGAGACCGGCGGGGGAGGAGCAGCAGGCACGACAGGCGCTGCCGATGGCGTCGGCGCCGCCGGTTCGCTGGTCAGCGCACGCTGGCGGCTTTCGCTGTCGTTGATCTCCAGCGCCAGGGTGTCGTAGTCCGCCTCCAGCAGCTCGGCCATCTGGCCGACCAGCTCGTCCTGCACCCGCTGCGGCGAGAAGTCATCCGGCTGTGTGTCGAACTGCGTCAGCACGTCCTGAAACAAGGTGGCGAAGTCCACGGCCACAGTGCGGCCCAGCGCCCGCCGCTCCCAGGTGCGCTCGCAAGCCTTGCGCAGCACTGCGAGCCGGTCCACCTGATGCCGGCCCAATCCGCCGTACAGCAGCGTCGGGATCGCCGGCAGCAGATAGCGCACCGCATCGTTCATGCGGCTGATGTGTGACTGCGGCACCGGATAGCCGTCGGCAGTCAGCCGCCGCGCGAGTTCGCTCTGCGACAGCGCCTGGCCGCTTTCCTGCTCGTAGAACTCGCGCGCCTTCTCGATGCCCAAGGCCCGCTCGATGAAGGTCAGCCCGCCGCGCAGCTCGTTCTCGGCCAGATGCCCGGTCAGCGCCACGATTTCGCCGCGCGCCGGCCACGGGCGGAACAGGCACGCAATGCGGAAGAAGCGTTCCTCCTTGGTCTCGCTCCACAACTCGCGCAGGATCGCCAGCCGCGTGTTGCCACCGTTGCGAATGATGTAGTGCGCCTCGCCCGGCCTGCGCGTGATCGCGGGGGGCGCGTCCAGCCCACGTTCGCGGATGGACGCCTTGATCTCCGCATAGGCCGGGTTGCGCGTCACGCGGGGGTCGTGGTCGTAGGGCCGCAACTGGTCCAGCGTCACCACCATCGGCGTGTCGGCGATGGGGTCGCTCAAGGTCGCGGCCGAAGGGCCGCTGCGCTCGAAGCCGGTGGCCAGCAGCTTGGCAGCCATGTCCTGCGGCGTCAGCTCAGCCACGGCCGTTCTCCTGCGCTTGCCGGTCGGCGCGGCGAAGCTGCGCGCGGGCATTGCGGTCGGCACGGTGGTCGCTCGCAGTCGAGCTGGTGTAGATCGACGCGCAGCCTGGTTTCGTGAATTTCAGGTGCCCACCGGACGTGCGCACCACGCGCCAGCCTTCGCCCAGCGCGAACTCGATCAGCGCGCGCAGCCGTTCGCGGCCGCGCGCCAGTTCATGCGCGCTCGCCATGGCCGGCCCCTCCCGCATCGGCCCGACCGGTGACCAGCGCGAAGCGCTCCCGCCACACGGGGAACAGCTCGCCGGCCAGCGTGCGCATGGTGTCCAGCGCCGCGGGCGCCGTGCGCCCCGCTGGCTGCCGGTACTCCACCCGATGCACCGGCAATCCTCGTGTCGCAGCGCGCGGATAGGCTTCGATGGCCGGCACGTCGGTGTCCAGCACCTGCACGCCGGCCTGTTCCTGGAACACCTGTCGCAGCGCCTGCTGGACCAGCCGCGCGTTCGACGACACCGGATGCACACGGTTGATGAGCAGGCGCAGCGGCGGCGGCTCGATGCCCAGGTGGCGATACGGCGCGATGTCCTCGATCAGTTGCAGTGTGCCGCGGCGCAGTTCGCGCGCGGCCAGAATCTCCGGCGTCACCGGTGACAGCGCCAGGTCGGACGCCAGCACCGCCATCTCCAGCAGCACGCTGCGCGCGCCCTGGGTGTCGACCAGCAGCAAGTCATAGTGCGTGCGGAAGACGGGAAGCAAATGGCGCAGTCGCAGGCGCCCATCCGGTGCGTGCAGCAGCAGCGTGTTCAGTTCGCCGCGGTCGTCGTTGGAGAGCACCAGGTCCAGGCCCGCGATCGCGGTGCGCGACACCAGTTGCTCGATGCGCCGTTCGTTGAAGGCCAGCATCTCGTAGATGCCGCCGGGCGCGCGCACGTCCAGCGTGAAGTAGCTCGACAGCGTGGGCTGCACGTCCAGGTCCAGCAGCAGCACGCGTAGCCCGGCATCGGCGATGAAGCCGCCTAGGTTGGCCGCCGTCGTGGTCTTGCCAACGCCGCCCTTGGTCGAAATGATGGACACCACCTGCATGGGCTTCTCCTCGTCGAATGGCATGAACCGAGAAGAAGCGTCAGGCGCGTTCTTTGAGGCGATCGGCGATCCACTGTTCGATCTCCACCGAGTCCCAGCCCACCGCGCGCACGCCCAAGCGCAGCGCCTTGGGGAACTTGCCTTCCTTCATCAGGCTGTAGATGTGCGCGCGCTTGAAGCCGGTCTTGGCTTCGACCTCGGCGCGGCGCAGGATGCGGTGCTCGGTCGGTGCCGCCGTGGCGGTGGTCTGCGAAGACATGAGGGTCACTCCTTAACGCTCAGTGGCGCTGATTGGCGTGACTCGCATTAAGAACGCCACGCTGAGTAAAGACACCGCAAATGCGGCATCCGCGACCGCAGATACGGTCTGGCATCGCTCAGGAAGTCGTGCTCTGGAGATTGCGCCGAGCCAGTGCGAACTTGGCCTGCAGGGTGCGCTCGGTGATGCCCATCGCGTTGCCGTGGTGCGCCACCATCGCGCTGATGATGGCTTCCTGCGTCAGGAAGCTGGAATACGGCATGCCGCTGGGAGACTTGCCCAGCAGTAGTGTCAGCAACCCACCAACGATGTTCAGGTAGGTCGATTCGCTGCGCGGCCCAGGTGTGTTCGCACGCTCCGCGTCGGCTGTGTAGTCGGCGTGCGTCTTCAGCAGCGCCTCGTGCTCGGCGCGCAGCGTCTCGTGCACGCCCAAGTGTTCCGCCAGTCGCGCCTTGATCGCTTCCCGCTCGGCCAGCAATGCGCCCACTGTGTCCAGGCTGATCGCCGGGTGAAGTGCACGCTCGACCTCATCGAACAGAAACGCCGGTTTCTCGCCGGGGTAGTAGTGCGCCATCCAGGCTTTCAGATCGACGTGCCGCACCGTCAGCGACGGGTCGTCCATCGCCAGGCCCTGCGTGTCCCGCACCAAGCCTTCCTTGCCATACGGCATCTCGCCGTGAGCCAGCGCATCGAAGATTCTTTCGGTGTTCAACCGCAGCATCGGCCAGCGCGGAAACTCCGTTGCCTCCGGCAGAGGCCGCTGTCCCAAGGTCGCCAGGATGCGCCGCTCGAAACGCAGCAATCCGCTCCAACGGATTGCCGCCTCGATCGGGCGGTAGTAGGTCTTGGCGCCATCGGCCAGGCTGCTCGACTTCGGCATATCGCGCGCCTCCATTCGTCATCGCACCGAGTCCAACCACGCGCACCCGCCGTACAGGCGGCGTGCGTGGCTGTCCAGGAATCTCCGGGCGAAACGAGCAGGAGGCGAAGCGGCGAAGACCGTGGCATCGACGATGCCGCCGGTGTCGGTGCGAGATGTGCGTCTTGCCGCGCATGGCGCCATCACTCACAATTCGCAAGCCGCGAAACATGCTGTCACCAACGTCATTCGCGGGCACCATGCCTGACCCGGATAACCAGGCCAAAGTCTTTGCAGGGGAAAAGGCCCAGTAAAGCGCGATCAGCTCAACACGCCAGAGCCGATGCGCATACGGCAAGCACTGTTGCGCCGCGCGTCTTCGCTGTGACGCGCCGCGACGAGCATGCGAGTTTCATCGCAGGATGCCAACCGCAACCGCGAGCAACGCCTGGGTGTAGCGCGCCCGTGCACAACGTCAATGGAAACCCGCTATGACAAAACAGGTCTGGCGGTTTGACCAAAATGGAATCGGCCAACCCGCCTGAAACAGCCTCATGCGAGCCGTTGCGTATCCAACGGCATATGGCCGACACGCTGCGCACGGTCGATGAAGTGGCGCAATGGCTCCGACATCGCGCCCTCGGGATGTAGCAGGTAGGTCGTCAGCGCCGCCGAGTCTTCATCCAGCGGCCGGACGATCACGTCCGCCTGCCGGCATGCCACCGTGTGCGCCGCGGTGGAGAATCCCACGCCATAGCCGGCCGCCACCAGGGCCAGCATCAACGAGTGGGTCGTCACGTACTCGGCCACGACCGGCGGTGTCTCCACCAGGCGCAGCAGGCGCTCGCATTGCCGGCTGCACTCCGCACACACCTGCGGGTGGCACAGCACCAGCGGGTAGCCCACCACCTCGTCCAGCGGTACCCGCTTGTGCGCCAGCAAGGGGTGCCGCGCGGGTATGACCACCACCAGCGGGTCTTGCCACACCGGCATGGCGACCACACCGGCCTCCATCTCGCCTGCCATCGCAAAGGCCGCGTCGTACAGGTCGTTGCCCAGCCCGCCCACCACCTGCGACAGCGGCGCCTCGAACAGCCGGATGCCCACTTCCGGCGCTTCCTCCCGGCACAGCGCGAGCAGCGCCGACAGCCGGGTCCGCCCGACGCTGCCGGCCAAGGCGATGCGCAGGGTTCCCCGGTGTCCCGCCGCCACCGCCCGCGCCTTGGTCTGGGCTTGCTCAAGGGCCAGCAGCACGCGCCGGGCCTCCTCCAGGAACACCTGCCCGGCCGGGGTCAGGCGCACCCCGCGCGGCGTGCGCTCCAGCAGCGTCACGCCCAAGTCCGCCTCCAGTTGGCGGATCGTCCGCGACAGGGGTGACTGCTCCACATGCAGCCGTCGCGCCGCCCGGCCAAAGTGCAACTCCTCGGCCACGGCGATGAAACAGCGAAGATGGCGTAAATTCATGTACTTCCCCCCAGAAAGTGGAGTCCATTCCTCTGGCCGTAGGGAACCGCATGAGTGCTTCCCGGTGGCGATGCCGGTCACAGAGGCTTTCCAGTTGCCACCATCCGGCCTCAGTCGCCGGCACGAGGCGGCGAGTGTCCAGGCAAGGCCGGGTGATTCCATCGGTGTTGCCATATCACATAAAACCACGGACAATCAATAATAATTCTCATTAGCATCTGTGTCCGAATGGAGTGAAGCCGATCAAGCCCGACGCGGCGAACCTGTCCGTCACCACCCACGTCACGCCCGCCCTGACGCCGGCGTGACGTCGTCGGCTGCACCGATCGTGAACTCCAGCACGCGTGAGCGCCTGCGCGGCGTGCCCAACAGCGACCCGAGGACCGCCTGCGCCACGTCGCCGGTCTGCCCGCCCTGGCATGGCAGCAGCAGGCACTGACCATCAGCATTCAATGTCCGGGCGGTGTGCGCCGTCCCGCTCCGCGCGCGGGTCGGCGACGGGCCTGTTCCGAACGGGCATGAGGCTTTGACGCGATGCCATCGAAGGAGGTGCTGAAGGGATGCGGATCGAGATGCTGGCGCCCGAGAGGCCGAACCAGAAGAAGACAAACAGGAGGTGGCCTTGGATTTCAGATTGCTGCGTTACTTCATCGCAGTTGCGGAAGAACTGCATCTGGCCCGTGCAGCCGAGCGTCTGGGCATCGAGCAATCGCCTGTGTCGCGTGCGATGCGCGACCTGGAAAGCCAGCTTGGCGTGCAGTTGTTCGACCGCAGCACACGCCTGACGCGGCTGACCTGGGCCGGCCAGGTGTTCCTCGGCGAATGCCGGCGCGTGGTGGCCACCGTGGAGCAGGCAGTCAAGAGCGCCAAGGCGGCGGCGCAGGGCTACCAGGGCTATCTGCGCATCGCCTTCTGCGACAGCCTGGCGCAGCCCCGCATCGCCACCTTGCTGGCACGCAGCCGCGAGGATGAGCCCGAGCTGGAGATTCGCGTCTTCGAGCTGCCGTTCGCGCAGCAGCTCAAGATGCTGCACAACGATCTGCTGGACATCGGCTTTGCCTTGTCAAACGCGGTACATGATGGCCTCGTCGCCGAGCCGGTGTGGACCGATCCGCTGTCGGTGATCGTGCCCGCACGCCACCCCTTGCTGGCACACGTGCAGGTGCCGCTGGCCGAAGCCCTGAAGTTCCCGCTGGTTCTGTGCCATCCCGAATCGGGATCGGGCTGCCGCCATCAGATTCAAGCGCTGCTGCAGGACGCAGGCACACCCCTCAAGCTGGTCGATGAAGTGACCAGCCTGGGCGTGATGCTGACCCTGGTCGGCGCCGGCTACGGCATCGGCTTCGCCATCGCTTCGCAGGTGCAGACGCTACAGCGCCCGGACATCTCCATTCGTCCCCTGGCTGGCATCCCACCGATGCTCTCTACCTACCTGCTGCGCCGCCGGGGCGAACCCTCGGAGCCCATGAAGCGGTTCATCGAGCGGGTGAAAGACGGGGCCGCACCGGTCGATGAAGAGCCAGTCCTTTGAGGACGGCAACTCGCCTGTCCGTTGCGACCTGTGGCGTGGTGTGCCAGTAGACAGATAGACTTCCGAATGAAATCCGATGTCCTGGCTGTTGATGGATGTGCTTGGCTCGCTTTGGATCACCCGCCACGGCCTGCGTTGACCAGGCCGAAGACTTGAGTCCACAATCGAGTCCATTCCGTGACGCCTGGATCGGAAAAGACGTTCGTAATAAACGAGTTAGCGACCGGGTGCTGTTCCCTTCACCCGCT
>Ga0116158_10005662_pt1 | contig 10528 bp, 7 predicted proteins | sample AD_UKC052_MetaG_FD_89883 | JGI IMG/M metagenome (GOLD analysis project Ga0116158, IMG submission 89883) | Active sludge microbial communities of municipal wastewater-treating anaerobic digesters from USA - AD_UKC052_MetaG | ecosystem: Engineered > Bioreactor > Anaerobic > Digestate | place: USA... | reverse complement strand
GGGTCTCCTTGTATCTTCAGTTCTGGGGTAAATGAACGTGGTCGTGGGAGGCTGTGGGCATGTGGTCGAAGGACGGCGCGGTGGGCAACTCGTAGAGTTGTCCACGGCGTCGGCCGGTGCGCGCAGCGCATCGTCCACATGTCCACAGCCTGGCTGCGGCCCGGTTGGTTTGGCGGGGGCGTGCAGCCCGAGGTCTCCTGGGACTTCCAAGTCCGCACCTAAGCAGGTGGCGCACGTCCCCGTCGCTTGTCCTCAGCCCGAACGGTTGTAGGAAGTCCAAACTTCGTATGTACAAGGAGGGGCGATGACGAGCTTGCCAAATCCAATCAGCGATGACCGCGTCACCGTGGGCATCGACGTAGCCAAAGCCACACTGGAAGTGGCCATCAGCGGCCGCACCAAGTCGCTGGCCTTTGCCAACGACGAGGCTGGCTGTGCAGCGTTGCTGGCTGAGTTGTCCGGCTTGCGGGTCGGCCTGGTGTTGTTCGAGGCCACGGGAGGCTTCGAGCTGGCGTGCGCGACGGCACTGCAACTGGCCGGCCTGGCGGTGGCGGTGGTGAACCCGCGCCAGGCGCGCGACTTCGCCCGCGCCATGGGCCATCTGGCCAAGACCGATCGCATCGACGCGGCCGTGCTGGCCGACATGGCTCGCACGCTGCTGGCCCGAGGCGACCTGTCCAAGCTGGTCAAGCCTTTGCCCGATGCCCGGCAACTCGAACTGCAAGGACTGGTCACGCGTCGGCGCCAGCTCATGGCCATGAAGCTGGCCGAGGACCATCGCATGAAGATGCCGGGTGTGCGCCAGCGGCGCAGCCTGAACACCATCATCAAGGCGTTGGATCGAGAGATCGCGCGTGTGGACAAGGATCTGCAGACCTTCGTCGGCGCCAACCACGCCGAGCTGGCCGCGCTGCTGGACAGCGTCAAAGGCGTGGGCAAGGCGACCATCAGCACCTTGCTGGCGGAGGTGCCGGAGCTGGGAAAACTGAGCGGCCGCGAGGTGAGCGCCCTGGTGGGGGTGGCTCCGATCAATCGTGACTCGGGCACGATGCGCGGCAAACGCTCCATCTTCGGCGGGCGCCCCGATGTGCGCCGCGTCCTGTTCATGGCCGCATTGGTGGCCTCGCGCCACAACCCGGTCATCAAGGCCTTCTATCAGCGACTGCTGGCCGCTGGCAAACCCAAGAAGGTCGCTCTGGTCGCCTGCATGCGCAAGCTCCTGACCATCCTCAACGCGATGGTCAGAAGCGGCAAACCGTGGGATCAGGCGCTTCATTTGGGTTGACGTTCAAGACGGTTGCTCAGGTGGGTGTCTGGAAGTCGGTGGGGTCGAGGCCTTCGATGTGGGCGGGTCTGACGATCACGCCCGCCTGCTCCTGGCCGCCGATGTCGTGCTGGTAGGTGCGGGGCCGGCGATCCTTGGTGCCTACGAGCATGTCCACGTCGGCCAGCGCGCGCAAGGCCACGCTCACGTCGATGCTGTGAGCCTTGAAGTGCGACACCGGAACGAAGACACCCGAGGCGACGGTGACCGCGATCGCCGATCGCGCGTCGTTGTTCATCGTCGCGATCGCGGCCTGCAGCGCCTGTCGGACCTGGGGGACGAGGCGCAGGGGTGCCTTCAGAGCGAACTGCCGCGACGGCGCGACCGCTTCGATCGGCGGCGCGGGTGGCGGGTCGAGGTCGAGTGCGCCCTGTGCGTCCGGTTGTGGCTCGTGCGGCTCGGGCCCCCCGGCGGCTGCGTCGGGCGCCGACCGTGGTTCCGTTGCTGCGGCCCGCGGGCTGGCGGCCCTTGCCCGCGGTGCCGTCGGAGCAGGAACTATCGGCGCCGACTGAGCGGCGGCGTTCGTGGCGCCCGCCACGCGGGACGGGGCGGTCACCGCGCGCGCAACCAATGGCTGTGCGAGCGCATCGACAGGCCGCGTCTGCCCCGTCAGGAGAATGTCGGGCGACGCCAGGCGGATCGCTTCGAGCGCCGAAGAGTTTCCGGGGGGCAGGATGCTCCAGCACGCCTGGCCTTCAGGCGGCGCGACGAGCACACCGGCGGCGGTGAGGATCTCGACGATCGTCTCCGGCGCCTTGGGAATGCCACGAAGCTCGTCGTCCTCGAGCACCTTGCGGATCTCGGCTGCAGCGTTGGGCCAGACGATGAAGAGCCCCTCAGCACCGAGCCAGACCCGCGAGCGCTCGGTATTGGGCGACCAGGCCGGATGGGCCGCTACCAGGTGGCGCATCGCGTCGAGCAGATAGCGCTCAATGTGCGCACCGAGGATCGGTCTGCCGTAGCGATGCGCGCTGGCCGCGAGGTCACGGTCGATGACCAGCGCCGCGGACCGTTTGACGAGTTCGATCAGGATGCTCTGCTCGTGCAGCAGTGGAATGCCGGTCATTGAGGCCAACATCTGCGGCACCACGACGTGGTTGGCTTCGGCGAGGTGCTGCATCGCCTCTGGCGACACGATGTGGGGGAGTGCGAACAGGCCCAGACCGCGGCTGTCTGGTGCGTTGGCGATCCAGCGCACGAAGAAGCGACGCGCCTCGCGGCGTTCGAGCCAGACTGTCAGGGGCACCAGGTAGGCAGGCCATTCGTTGCCCTGTTCATCGGTGACAGTTGCATGGCTGAGCGTGCGGTGCAGTTCGCTGCACAGGCCGGCGAGGAAGGTCGCCTGTCGCCAGCGCGGCTCGAGTTCCTTGCGCACGGTGATGGTGGCCCGGCCTGAGACGATGTGCGCGTCGGTGCCTTGCAGGGCGAAGAAGGCCACCTCCAGGCCGAGCCTAAAGAGGCCGCCCGCGGAGCAGAAGAAGTTGTCGGCTGTCGCGGGGAGCAGGTTGACGTACGAGGCGTAGCGGCGGATCGGGTCGACGATGTCGCGCTCGAAGGTCTCGGCGTCGCAGCCGTAGCAGTACTTGAAGCGCTGGAGGAATTCGCTCTCGGATGCGATCAACTCGTCGACGGTTGACGCGCCGATGCCGGGATCCACCGAGGGGTGTCCCGCGCCCGAAAGTGGGACGGCGATGCCGCCGGGTTCGGTCCGCGGTACGGGTCCGCCGCGAAGCCGCTGGCGGGTTTGAAAGAGGTCGAGCAGGCCCATGGTCCACGCCACGTCATGAGTGGCGACGATCATGTGGCGGGAAGTGCAGGCGCTTCAACTCGAAAGGCCGGTCGTGCTCCCCCCGGAAACACGCCGTCGGTCCGCGCCTCGCGCGGATCAGTCCCTCAGGTCACGCGGCCATCGCCGGCAGCAGGGTCCGGTGTCGCCGGATGAGCATGCAGAAGGGACAGCCGACCGGGTGCGGCTCGGCCTTGCTCACCAGGTAGTGCGAGCCACAGGACGGGCATTGCAAGAGTTCGAGCTGTTGCGCCGGCACGCCCCAGATGGCGTCGAGCAACGCGGCCACCTCGAAGCAGCGGTCGAAGGTCACGGGCTTCGGATAGTCGCGGCACGCGCGGCGTGTGGTGTCGAAGGCCGCGCACATGGCATCGGTGGGCGTGATGTCCAGGCGGACGAGCCGCCTGAAGTGGGACGCGAAGACCGCGTATTGCACACGGTGCGTGACCTCGGTCTTCGCGGACCAGGTGGCCAGCGGCATCGGCCGGGAGATGTAGGCGCTCGTGACGGTGGGCCTTCCGCGCGGAGCGCGGAACAGCTGAGCGCGCGGCTCCTCCGCCAGCACCGCGCAGATCCTGTCGCCAGCGCCCAATTGCTGAAGCCGGCCCAGCAGGCGAACGTGCGCGATGTCCAGGTCCAGTTGCCATGGCGGGTCCTGCCTGGGCCGTTTCGGCTTCGGCGGATCAACTGCCAGCGCGGGCGGGGTGGACCTGCGCACACGGGCACGGGCTTGAGACTTCAGCCGCCAGTCGGTTCGACAGACCGGGCAGCTGTCGCGCTGGGGCATCCCATGGGGTGCGAGATAGGGGCTGCGGCAGTTCAGGCACTCGACGAACGAGAGACCACTTTTCGTCGCGGCCCAGATACCGTCGAGCCTGGAGATCAGGAAAAAGGCCTGGTCGAAGCCGAGGGTGGACTCGGGCTGCGTCGCGCGGTGGTGCCGGAAGGCGGCAATCAGCGCGTCCGCCTGCAGAAAGCCTTCACTGGTCAGGCGGCGGTAGTGGGTCGCGAGGAAACAGGCCTCGGCTTGCAGGCGCCGGGTGGTCTTGAAGAAGAAGTCCTCCGAGTACTGCGGTCGGCCGATCGGGGCCGGGTAGCGCTTGCAGTAGACGGCTCGCAGGATGTACCCCGGTGTGAGGCCGGTGATGTGGGCGATGGTGCGCAGTCGAGCCCCCAGGATCACGCACTGGCGCGCTGTCTCCAGCGCGCGCAGGCTGTACGCCAAAGGGCTGCCCACGCGTCACCACCGTGACGCGCTCAGGCGTCGGCGACTCGGGTGGCCCGCGCGGTGGCCGAACGGGCCGAGGCGATGGCCGGGGCAATCGCAGGGGGGAGCGCGAGCAGCGAGGAGAGGTCGCTTCGAGGCAGGAAGAGGGCCTGGTCGCCGATGCCACAGACGAAGCTGAGCAACTCGTCTGGCGCGCGGCTCATGATGGCGGCGAAGTCCTGTCGCGCGAGCCCGAAGCTGCAGACGGCGTCGCCCATGTCGCGCATCGCGGCATCGCGCATGAGCAGGAGAAGGTTCAGGTTTGCTCGCTGAACCTGCGAGAGCGAAGTTGCATGGTCCATGGTGACATCCCGGTCTGCCTTGTGGCTGGTCGACGCGGGACGGCATGCGGACCCGGCGTCAAGTCGGAACGGCGGCGCCGTGGCGACTTGAGCCAAAGATTACCGATTCTTGGCGCTTGGTGTCAACGCATATTAGCGTTACATGTACTTTCTGAACAGACTAGACGGCGCTGGAAGTAAATTAGTTAGTACGTATTGCGTCAGTATCCGTTTGTGAATTCGCGAAATTCGTCGAAGGAAGCGCCTTTTGGATTGGTGCTCGGGAGTCGACTCACGCCACTGCAGGTCGCTCGAACTCAGCGCCTGCCAGGGTCCCACCACAGCGCCCTCAGGCAGCTGGCACGCCGGGTGTGAAGCCCACCTGCAGCGCGTTGAAGATCGTCATGGGGCGCGTGGGCTTCTCGAAGAACAAGGCACGGTAGGAAGCGCCCACCATGGCGAGTTCCTCTTCGGTGGCAACGCCCGTCGCGATCTGGCCGGTGAGGATGACCACCGGGCCGGACGGGACCCGGGCGCGAATCTTCGAGAGCAGTTCCTTCGCGGTGGTGTCCCCCAGCAGCCAGTCCACGACGAAGCCCTCGAAGGGCTCGGTGTCCATCGCGGCCAGCAACTCCACGGCGCAATTGAACGGCTGCGCGTCCATCCCCTTGGCACCAAGGAAGTCGACGATCGATTGGGCTGAATCGCTGTCGTCATCGAGGACGGCCACACGCCTGGGCGGCGAGCGTTCGAACAGCAGTCGTGCAAGTGCGTAGCTGGGGCTGTCTGCGACCTCGGACGCCGACGCGACGGTCCATTGATCCGTGGTCTCGTTGTGCATCGCGACCATCGGCCCGATGCGTCCCGCAAGCGGCTCGCCGACGGGCCAGATCGTGCAAGGCAGGGCAGCGCCGGCGAAGGGCAGCGTGGCCGGGATCCCGGGTACATCGGCCAGGGCCGACATGATCGGGATCAGCGGTTCGTGGAAGTGACTGGCGAGCTTCCTGATCTCCTCGATAGACCAGGGGGCCTCGCCAAGCATGCGCCGGCGCACCTGCGTGTACGACATGCCAAGGGCCGCTTCGAGGGCGCGAAACCGCTGGCGCTCGGGCACTCCGTGCCGGTCCAGCATCGTCTCGATGAAGGCAGCGAGGGCTCGGTGCCGATCTTCTTCTGGGTGTTCGGCTGCCATACCTAGCCCAACAGGATGAGCGGGAAACTTGCGTGCGGAGTCATCATTCATCGCCGCCAAGTGCAAACGAAGGCCAAACAAATTGGCATTCGTCGATCCTTGTTCTTGTCCCTCCCCGCAACCATCGGATGCTACTGGATTTCGCGGAGGTCGTCGCCTATGGCGAGCACGGGACACGGAGCGATGCTGTGGGTGGTCGGCATGCCGACGAACCTACCCCGAACTCGGAAGCTTATGTCCCTGCGCGCGGTTGTGCACGGGGGAAAGTCGCAAGCAGGCGAAAAAAAAGGGCGCCGCGGTTGCGGCGCCCCTTCAGGGTGATGACGACCGCGAGGGTCGTTCGATTCAACTCAGGCGGCTTCGGCCAGCTCGCTCCACTCCTTCGCGCCCTGCTCGAGCATGCGGCCGCCGATGGCCTCCAACTCGGTCGAGCGGTCGTACAGGTCGAGTTCCTGCGCATAGCCGGTGACGGCATTGACCAGGCCGAAGCCGGTCAGGTCGCCGTCCTTGATGAGGGCGCGCAGCACCCCGACCTTCTCGTGCTCCTGCAGCAGGTACTTCACCGCCAGGCGCTCGACGCTCTTGACCGGGTCGCCCACCAGCTTGATGCCCATCGTCTTGCGCATGCGCTCGGCGATCAGCGAGAAGGTGGCCTGCGACACCGCCGCTTGCACGGTGTCGCGGACCTTGAGGAAGAACGCGGCGTCGTCGGCGGCGAGCGTGTCGTCCTTGAAGATGGTGACCTCGTCGGGCGACGTCTCGCTCATGCGCCCGATGTGGGTCTTGCGCATGGACTGGTCGGCCGCGATGAGGCCATTGCGGCACAGCAGCCGGAAGATCAGCGGGCTCACCGAGAGCGAGCCCTGGCCGGTCTCGGAGTTGCTGATGACCACGCCGGCGTGCACCACGTCACCCGGAGCCAGTTCGAACTGGACGCGGGAGGTCACGACCTTCAGGTACATGCGGCTGTCGGTGACCTCGCAGGATTCGACGCGGGCGCCGGGCAGTTCACGCAGCATCGGGTAGACGTGCGCCAGCAGGTCGTAGTTGTCCAGCCGGCGGTAGCGGTCCGACAGGAACGCCCGCGCGTTGCCGTCGAGCGTGCGAACCATGCGCTGCTCGGGCTGCGCGTGGAGCCATGTGTCGATGTTGCGATCCAGCAGCGCGGGCTGGTCGGTGCGCATGCGCTCGAAGTAGGCGAACGGGATCTTCAGGCGGTCGGCGAGCTGCCGGCGGCAGTTCTCGGTCGTCCTGAAGGTGCGCACGCTGTCGTGCGTTTCGATGTTGAGGACCGACGTGCCGTTCTCGCTGGTGACGTGGTGCATCAGCGGGGTCGGAACGATCATGTCCTGCTTCGTCGCGAGCTGCCGCTCGAGTTCGGTGGCGAGGTCGACGAGGGAACGTCCGTACTTCATGGAGATCTCCAAATGAAATACGGGGACGGCTCTACCCCTGCAGCGGGGAAGCGCGTCCCCGCGGGGGTGTGGGCTCAGCGTGGCTGAGCGGCGATGCGGCACGAACGGTGACCGTCGTGCACTGGGATTGAAGGGCTACCTTCGCTGGAGTTCAGCGTGGCCTGGCAGCTGCCACTTGGGAAACCTCTGTCGCTGTGCCCGCACGGGGCACACGGAGAGAGGGGGTGGCATTGCTGCCACCCCTGAAAGCCTACGCCGCGCGCTTGTCCTTGGCAAGCGAGGCGAGCCAGATGTCGGCCCAGTCCGTGCCCGCTTGGCGGGGCACGAAGACTTCGACCGTGCGATGGATGCCGGCCTTCTTCGCTTCGCGCACGAGGCGCTGGGCGAGGATGTATGCCGAGGCCTGGCCAGCGAACTCGGCGTCCGCGTCGTTGTCCGCGTAGATGCACACCCGCCGCACCGGCTCGGGGATCCAGATCCTCTCGAGGTTGCCGCAGTTGATGGCCGCCCAGGTCGGCTTGCCGGTGCGCAGGCGCACCGCCAGCCCTGTCTCGATCCCTTCGGTGAGCGCCAGTTCGTCCGTGGCCTCGTCGAGTCGCACGGCCGCACCATTGATGCCGGCAGACAGCAGCTTCTTGGACTGGTCGCCGAGTGCCTTGCGGCCCTCCTTGAGGTACGTCCGGTGCAAGGTGACGGCGTGGCCGTCCGGCCCCTGCACACACGCGACCATCGCGGCATAGCTGGCAATCAGCTTCGAGCGCTTCTGCCCGGGCTGCTTCTCGTAGTAGCCCAGGGACGGATGAAACCGCAGCGTCCTCGGGTAGCCGCCCTGGTCGATGCCGCGGCCGCGCAAGTAGCGGTCGACCTCGTCGCCGATGACGACCGGCTTGGCCTCGGTCCAGGTCTGGTGGCACAGCCGCTTCATGCGCTCCAGCGACGGGCCGGCCAGGCCGGGTGATGACGCCGGCCGCACCGATCCCACGAGCGACTCGATGTCGTCGAGCAGCTCACTGAACCGCCCGCCGCGTACCGCGTGGGCGAGCTTCAGTCCGCCCCCGGCACCGCACGAGCGGCAGTGGTAGTTGCCTTCGCCGAACTTGTCGGTGTACTGGAAGCGGTCGGTGCCGCCGCAGCCGTCGATCGGACAGGGAAGGTTCTTGCCCTTGAGGATGTCTTCGTCGACGCCCAGCGACCGCAGGATGCCCGTCCAATGCCCGTGCGCGCGGGACTTCACGTCACTCACGCGCGCTTCAAAGTCATGGTTCATGGTCTTGTCCAATGTGTTGAGGCCGGGTGGCCGGAGCCCGGCCACGAGGGCGGAACTCCGTGCACTCCCCAGGTCCTCGATGGAAGATTCAGCCGCAACTGCCGACGTGGTTGCACTCAGTGCAGCGGTCGCAGCCATCCACGCGTCGCAGCGCGCGCGCCCCGCATTCGGGGCACTGGTGGCCGCGGGTCACGAAGCTCGCGGTCGTGGGCAGCGCGTCGCGCTGGCCCCGAGGGACCGGTTCAGCGTCGCCGCCCAACTGCAGTTCGAGCTGGCGAGACAGCCTTGCGGACATCTCGAGCACAGGCACCTGATGGCCGTCGGCATCCAGGAACCCGCGCTTGGCCAGCATCTGCTGCAGCCAGTAGCCGATCGCGGCGACCTCGGAGTCATGCCAGCGCCTCGCGGTGTGGCCATCGCCACGCAGGACGACGCCACATTGCACGGGCCCCTTGTCCCAGACCACCTCGCGCATGTTCTGCAGTGCCTTCTCGATCGACCCGCCTGAGCGGCCGACCATCGAGAGCATCCGCATGTTTGACGCGATCCATTGCTGGCCCTCGTCGCGCTGTCCGGCCGGCATGAAGAACTCGACCGGCCGTTCGATGACGACCTGGCGGCCGTCGACGATGCCTGTCACGCGCATGAAGTTGACGGTCAGGTAGACCGACTTCTTGCCTTCGCTCGTGCAGTACTCGACTTTCGAAGTGACCCCTTCGAGGTCCCCCGGCGGCCGGCTGTCGAACTGCTTGCGCAGCGGGTCGTCGTCTTCCGATGTGTGCGAGGCCGCCGATTGAGCGTCTCCGACGCTCAGCACCGATCCCGTCACGGGGTTGGGCCGGAAGGTCGCCAGTCCCTTGATGCCGGCCTGCCAAGCCTGCAGGTACAGGTCCTTGAAGTCCGCGTAGGGGTAGTCCGCCGGGACGTTGACCGTCTTGGAGATGGCGGTGTCGATGCAAGGTGCCACGGCAGCCACCATGGCCACGTGGTCGGTCGCGCTGAGCTCCAGCGCGGTGATGAACGCCGGTGTCAGCGTGGCCTGCTCGCCCTTCAGATGCCGATGCAGCCGCCACGCATGGTCTTCGACTGCGTACTCCTTCGTGCTGCCGTCCGGCATGCGCTTCTTGCGCTGGTAGCTCCAGCTGAAGGCCGGCTCGATGCCGTTGCTGGCGTTGTCCGCGAAGGCCAGGCTGATCGTGCCCGTGGGTGCGATGGACAGCAGGTGCGAGTTGCGGATGCCGTGCTGCCGGATCTGCTCGCGCAGGGGCGCGGGCAGACGCGAGGCGAAAGTGCCACGCGACAGGTAGAGATCGGCATCGAACGCCGGGAATGCTCCCCGCTCGCGGGCCAGTTCCACCGACGCCGCGTAGGCCGCGTCGCGCATCAACTCGGCGATGCGCCGGGCCTCCGAGCGCGCTTCGGGCGTGCTGTAGGCAAGGCCGAGCATCACGAGGGCATCGCCCAGGCCGGTGAAGCCCAGACCCACCCGGCGCTTGTCGATTGCCTGCCGCTGCTGTTGCGCCAGCGGCCACACCGTCGTGTCGAGCACGTTGTCCAGCATGCGCACCGCGACGCCGGCCACTTGCGTGAACCGTTGGTCGTCGAAGCGCGCCGCCGGCTCGAACGGATCGAGCACGAACCGTGTCAGGTCGATGGAGCCCAGGCAGCAACAGCCATAGGCCGGCAGCGACTGCTCGCTACAGGGGTTGCAGCTCTCGATCGTCTCGCAGTACGACAGGTTGTTGTCGCGGTTGATCGTGTCGATGAAGAGCACGCCGGGTTCGGCGTGGTCGTAGGTGGACCGCATGATCTGGTCCCACAGGTCGCGGGCCTTCACGGTGCGGTATATCCAGGCGCGCTCGCTGCCTTCGCGCCGGCGCGCGCCAGTGGCCTTCTGTGCTTCGCCCGGCTCGGCTCGGTGAACCAGGTCCACCTCGCCATCGGCCAGGACGGCCTGCATGAACGCATCGGTCACGGCGATGGAGAGGTTGAAGTT
>Ga0116158_10005655_pt1 | contig 10534 bp, 10 predicted proteins | sample AD_UKC052_MetaG_FD_89883 | JGI IMG/M metagenome (GOLD analysis project Ga0116158, IMG submission 89883) | Active sludge microbial communities of municipal wastewater-treating anaerobic digesters from USA - AD_UKC052_MetaG | ecosystem: Engineered > Bioreactor > Anaerobic > Digestate | place: USA... | reverse complement strand
TATGGATGATAGCAAGGATGAAAAAGCTGAGCCCGGCAATGCGATGGAGGTCTGCCATCGTCTCAGAATATTGTAGTTCTGTGGGCAAAGCGTATAGAGCTATCCCAATTGCGGTGAGCAATGCGGCCAGAAACAACAGGATGTTTACCAGTCTGAGATACTTCATGAATACTCCATAAGTTTCTTTGTATAGACAAGCTATCCGGAGGGGCAATAAAGCCAAGCAAAAAAAGCCACCCCGGAATGGGGTGGCCATGTAATCTATTTGTTCTTCTTGTGACGATTCTTGCGCAGGCGTTTCTTCCGCTTGTGGGTGGCGATTTTATGACGTTTTTTCTTCTTTCCGCAAGGCATAATTTGCCGTCCTTATTTCTTTATCTTGAGGTCAACTACGTTATTCTTAAACTCACGGGAAAACTTGAATGTGGGAACTGTACGTTCCGGTACAGGAACTTTCTCATCAGTTTTGGGATTACGGCCAACGCGGGGTTTACGAGTTTTCAGGCGGAAGGTGCCAAAGCCACGGATTTCTATGTGGTTACCTTCAGCCAGGATGTCCTTGATGCCCTGGAACAGGGAATCAACTACTACTGCGACGTCTTTGCGGATAATCCCGGTATTTTCTGAGATTACCTTTACAAGATCAGCTTTTGTCATGTTTAACTCCTTAAACTTTGTCTGTATTTTAATCTGTGAGTATCAGCGATCAGCCAATAAGATACTCAAAATCCGAACCTTAGCTTTTGTGTCAAGGGAAAAAATGCCGGGAACTGAGTTTGGGATACAGCGCCAGGTTCCAAATGTGCCTTATGTAAAGCACTGGAAGCATTTATGCCCGTAACTGCCCGGATTCGAAATAACCAGTAAAACGCTACCAAACTCTCTGATCTCGTTTATCGGGGTCTTTTCGCCATATTAAAACTGAATTAGACCTCATGGCTGATGCTGATACACCCTACTCTGGGAGCTGGCTAAAGAATAAGCTTTACAAAACTGCGGTCTGATCCAGACTGGACGCATATATGATGGACGGTCATAAGAATATGAAAGATAACACACATGAAGATCAAAAGGGATTTGATAATCTGCAAGAGCAGCTATACCTGAGTGCTGTGAAAATGTTCAAGCTTCAGAGTATAGCCAGAGAGATAGTCAATCAGGTGATTCTGGACATTGCATTAAAGCAGGATATGAAACCGGTTGCAGATATACAAACGGTATTGGAACAGGCCGCTGAGCCATACTTTAATGAGCTCTGGATGTTTTGCTATCGATACGCTGTAATGCTGGTTAAACGTGACGACGCGGCTCAAGATATCGCCGCAGAAGCGATAGCCAGTCTGTATAAATGCAAATGCGAGGTGGAGTTCATTAAAGGCTGGCTTAAACGTACTGTGTTTAACCAGGCTCAGAATTTTCTTAAACGCGAGCATCGGGACAGCGAGTTGGAAGCTCTGAAGGCTGCCGAGAATCTAGTAAATGATGTCCCCCTGGATGAAAATGAATTGGACAAGAAACTCAGCCCCAAAGACATCCGGAAATATCTGAGTAAGGCCGATTACGGCACTTATCAAAAAATCAGGAGCTATCCAAATCTGAAGTCTTATGCAGAGGCTGAGGGCATCAATCATCAAAGCGCTCGTCAGCATAAACAAAGAGTAATGCACAATCTGAAGCGTAACTACTTGGTGGCACATGGTTGGATGGGAACCCCCATAATCCTCAGTTACCGTCAGCTGGCCAATATACACCGCTTTCTGAAGACTTTGGTGGATAGTGCCAAAACCGGTAGCCTGAGCAAACTAAGCAAGTATTGCTCCAAAGCCCTTATTCCCAAGTTTGAAGAAACCATGTATAATCTGAAGGAAGTTAGCGATTGGGGCATTACCAGCGCGGGTGGGATGCATTATGAGTTATTGATACTGGATGCCAGCGGTTTTCCCAAACCCCTGATGTATATCTTGAATATATCAATCAACAAAGGCAATGCGATCCGCATCACAGCTATCAGGCAGGCACGAATGATGTCTATCATCCCTGCTGAGCAAGCTCCACCGATCCCCGTGGAAAAGGGAGTATGCCCACTTAGTCTCGAAGAGATCAAGCAACTACTGCATATATAAACTACCGGCCAGGAATCAAACCTTAGTTTAGGACGTTATACAACACACGTCCCAAGAGAAGGATCAGCGCCAGGATGAAGACCTGTTTGATAAGCTTGTTTCCCCGTAATACTACCATTCTGGAACCCAGCAGGTTGCCGGCAATGCCACAGAGCGCTGCGGGTATCGCTATCGGGTAATATATTTTCCCCGCTATAGCAAAGGTGATCACAGCAGCTATGTTTGAAGCAAGATTAACCACTTTGGTATTGCCGTTTGCCCTGATGAACTGGTAGTGTAGCAAGGCTGAATATATCAAGATCAGGAAGGTACCTGTGCCGGGGCCAAAAAATCCATCATAGAATCCCACAATCAACCCTGCCATTCCTCCCAAAAGAAGTCTGTAGCCAAGTTTTAGTAGGTGTGCTCTGTCGCTAAAACCGAGATTCTTGTTAAACAAAGTAATAACGGTGATCAGCGGGATGAGGATGATCAACAGATAGTTCAGGAAGGAAGCGGAAACCACCAAAGCAGTGCTAGCCCCAAGATAAGAACCGATCAATGCAAGGACTGCGCTGAGCAGAGCCACTGGCACGTCTATCATCCCGGCCCGGAAATATCTGGCGGTAGAGAAGATAGTGCCCGAGCAGGATGAAAACTTGTTGGTTCCCAGCGCGATGTGAGGGGGGATTCCTACACTCCAGTAAGCCGGCAATGAGATAAGTCCACCCCCGCCAGCGATGGCATCGATAAAACCAGCAAGAAAGATGAAGGGTAATACGATAGCGTAGTCCAAAGGACTGAGGATGATGTTCATTACAATTCCGCCTTAAACTCCAGTTTCAAGTTGTGATTGCCTTTATCCGCGGGATACTTCGAGAATCGGTATTCCAAGCTGAAGCTGCTGTAGCTGTTTATCCGATAGATGCCCAATAGCTGCGCGTCGCTGACAAATCCTTCTCGTTTTTGAGGTAAAAAAGCCAGAAATGAGGAGCCTTCCCGAAAGTTGTAGCCCAGGGAAAAGCGTCCAGAGACTCGGTATTTCTGTTTGAAGATACTACGCCATGCGGGGGCTAAACTAAGGCTATGGAGGCGATAGTTTTGCGCTGCATCGGTTTGTTTCTCTCCAGTGTCTGCTATGTAAGCAAGCTCCAGAGTGGCAGTATTGGCAGCAGAAAAGTTCTTTTCGGTGGAGCTCTTTACATGCCAGAGTCGGGTAAGTGAATCGTAACGGCTTTCTTTCAGCTTTTCATTTATGATCTCGAAGCGGTTATTCAATCCCCAATATCCTTTTAGATCCAGCTTCAGGGCATAGATGCCATTGTATGAACGCTCAGCGCTCTGATAGCGGCGATCCAGATCCCGGCCCTGCTCGGTACTGAGGTTTGCAATTATACGTCCTTGATATATATCCAGCCAGAGGTTTTGCAGATAACTCTGGCGGCCATAAATGGTATGATTTTCCTCAAAGCTGTACTCGGGTAGAAACAACCAGGTACCTGCCTTGGGGTTTGTATCCCTCTGCTCTGTGCCGTTCAGGCTGATGTCACTGTGTACTTTTTGCCAGATGGGAGCTTTCAGATAGAGCCCGGGTTTCAGATAAATGCTTGCCAGGGCCGTAATCTCCGTGGAGAGGACGCCATCTTGTGAAGTAATGTACTCATAGTCATAATCACCAGTATCCACCATTACTCCAGTACTGTCGTAGTAACCAAGGCCCTGGCCGACATAGATAAGATCCCGGATCTTTGGGAAGAACTCTGTTTGGTTCAATTCATAGTTGTTGATCAAACTAAGGGAGCCCTGCAGGAGGTCGTGTGAAGCCCTCAGTCTTAGCAAGTCATAAGAGCTTTCAGGATTGTCTATGGATTGGGGATTCTGCATTACACGATGGCTGCACTCCAGGTCCAGGCTGTGCTTATTCCAGGTTCCGCTGTGGCGAATAATATATGTATCAGAGCTGCTAGCCTTTTTCCATTTGTCGATCCGGAAATCTGAATTGTCGTGGGAAAAGCTGATCTGGGTACTCTGCTTTTCACTCTGGTAAGCCAGAGCAGGCTGCATGCGGTAATATCTGGTATCGGGAATGTCTGGTGCGTCGTTGATCATGCTGTTCATCAGACCAGTCATACTCAATTCCAGAGGCAGGTAGCGCCAGCGTAGCTCCGCATTGTGATAGTGCAGGGTTCCGGCCATCTCTCCGCTTTGATCAGAAATGGTGCTTTGCCAACGAGTGGAGGGAAGCACACTCCAGGCATCGGTTTCTGAGGTGAAACGCAGAGCTTTCTGTACGTACAGTCCATCCAGATCGCGCCAACGCAGGAGAAGGTTGGGGCGCCAGAATTGCCCCCGAAGATTCATACTAAAATCAAGTGTGGATTGCGCCAGGGAATCAGCCGTTACCAGAGTGGAAAAATCGTGCTCCGGATTACCCTCAGAACTGAACCTATATGTATCAGGCAATCTGTGTTCTGCCAGGATTCCGAGTTCCAACGGGCTTTCCGGCTCAATGTATTTTAGATAAGCCGAAGCGATGCCACCGGCGTTATCATTGTCATCCAGATCAGACAAGCTGTTGCGATCGTTATTGCTGTACAAGGCATCAATGCCGCTCTGCCAGCCGCCGGATTGCCAGGCCAGACTAACATCCATGTTGCTACGCTTTACTGGAGGGCTTAGCCTTTTCGCGATGATGTGCGTACCGTTTCCGGTACCAACCCACCGGAATCGATCGACCGAAAACTCGGTGTAATCGCCCATTCCTGAACCTACATAACTGAAGATCAAGTTATAGATAGCGCTGCTATCGCCCCAGGCGTACTCATAATAGGTGACACCTTCAGGGCTGATCAAGCGGACGTAGGATCCGCTCCCGGGGTCTGTTTCCATGATACCGGAGCTGTACACATCACTGTCACCGGCCGCGCTGAGGCTGTCCAGATCGTTATCATCAAATTCAAATGGCAGGGGCTTATCCTTGGCATCAAGTTGATGGATCAGATGGGCGGATACGTAAAAATGCTCTCCCAAGTTCACTTTACTCCCTGCGAAGTAAGTTGACTGACTGTAGTTTTCCTCCGAGTACTGGAAATACACATGCACAATATTTACAGATGTTACCATGCGGCGAAACATGATGGAGCCCTCTGCGTAATCGATGTAGTAATCTGTGCCTCGCTCCAGCCGCTCGCCGTCCAGATACACTTCTTCGCTGCCTGCTACCACGATGAAGCTGCGTTGGTAGGAATTGGCAGATAGATAGTATGGCCCCTGTTTTCCATCAATGATGCCCATGGACTGGCTGGCCCGTTTCCCACTACCAGCGCTATATGCAGCCAAGGCTTCATGATCACCTTTGTAAGATGCTGAGATTCCCTCAATCTTAGTCTGGTACCTCAAGTATTTGCTGTCTTCCAGGCTGAGGTCCAGATCTCCCATGCCAATTTGCCAGCGAGGTGAATAAACCCTGATAAACACACGGTCTAGACTGGAGAGTTCTTTAGAATCCCCTTCCGGACTCAATTTGCTCTGGCTATCAGAGAGTCGCGCTTCGATCTGTACGTCTTTGCTTAGTTCTCCACCCAGATTCACATATAACGACTGCAGAAGATCTGTTTCCCCGCTCTCAGAAAAACTGAGCGCGAAGGTCTTGCTTCCAGAGATCTGGAGACGAGAACTCCCGGTAAAAATGTTTTGCCTGGGGCTCATTACCTTGCTGCTATCGCTAAACTCAAAGCTTTCGTAGGTAAATACCGGCTTCGTGAACTCGGGTGGGATGATTAGGTAACTGATACTGATCATTCCCGTATCTGGAAGGTGTTTCAGGTGCAGGTAGCCTGACTTGTAGTCGATGGTATAATCACGATAGGGGAGTAAACTCAAGCTATCAGTTCGAACGCTTTCGCTGCGACTTATGATGCCGGAGTGACTAAGCTTGTAGTCAAGCTGGCGGCTATTGAGGCGGATCAGTTCATCGATCACATATTCGCCAGCCCATAGCTCCAAAGGAATCAGCAGCAGGCCCAGCAAGACAAGCTTGGGCATTATAGCGGATGGATTACGTATGTAACAACTCCCCAGATTACGAAATCGACATCTTCATCGATGGGAATGGGGTCAAACTCCTCATTTTCTGGGATCAAGAAGTAGTTGCCCTGTTCAATCTTCAATCGCTTCAGGGTGAATTCTCCATCCACGATGGCCACTATGATGTTATTGGAAGTGGCCTCCAGTGCCCTGTCCACGATCAATAAATCCCCCGGGATAATCCCGGCATTCTTCATCGAGTAGCCGTCTGCTCGCATAAAAAAGGTAGCGGATGGATGACGGATGAGGTGCTCATTCAGATCTAGTAATCCCTCAATGTAATCCTGCGCAGGGGACGGGAATCCGGCAGGAACATTTGTCCCCAACAGAGGGCGTTTGAGCTTCTGAACCTCTTGGAAACGATAAATCGCCTTAATCGAACCGTCAGACTTGATACTTTTTGAATTCATACAGGGCAAAAAACAGGCGGACAGTGTTGCTGCCCGCCAGTTTATCTCGCAAAGTCTATTTGGGTAAGCTCTTCAGGATGCCTTGAACCTGAGCGCCGTAGGTACTGTCATTTTGAATGCGTTCAAAATCGGCACGTGCGGAAGGATAATTCTTCTGTTGCAGATAGGCCACCCCGCGCAACATACGGGCAGCGGCGTTATTTGCCTGAGAGCTCAGCACCATCGTGCTGTAGGTGATTACCTTACCCCAGTTTTTAGCTCCGTTGTAATGACTTGCCAGGGTAAGGGCAGTGTTGGGATCACGGTCGATGTTTACAGACTTCTCCAGATACTCAGCCATCTTGGCAGAATTTCCCAATTGTTGGTAGTTTTGTCCAATCTGCTTGTAAACCAGAGACAAGGTTTCGGAATCAGGATTAGTGCCAGCGAGCTTCTCCAGATAGGTATTTGCTTTGCTCCACTGATTGCTGGAACGGTAGAAATTTCCCAAACGGGTGTACATGTCTGCGTCTTCGCGTAGTGAAAGAGCTTTCAGGTATGCAGTCTCGGCTGCGGTGAAATCCCGTTTCGCATTGTAGTTGTCGGCCAGCATGACATATGCTGCAGCGCTGTTTGCCACTTCAGCGTAATCACTCAAGACTTCAAACGCCCGGACGTCATCCTTCAAGTTATCGCTTAGCACGTGAAATTTAGCATTGAGAATGCCTTCATTATTGGGATCCCTTTTGAGGATTTCGTCATAGTATTCCACTGTTTTCTCATACTTGGCAGCTTTTTGAGCTACTATAGCCATGTTGTTGTAAGTCCCTAGTATGTCACGATCCAAATCTTCCTGTGTGATAACGACGGGAGTGTGGCTTTTGTAAATATCCAGAGCGCTTTGATAATTCATTAAGGCTTCTTCATAGAGTGTGATATCCATGTTATCGTATGCCAGATCGGCATGACTCTTGGCGATATTCATCTTCATGATTTCCATGTTGTAAGCCACAGAATCTGCTTCAGAGGCTGTGGGGGCAGCTTCGTTGAAAAGATCCCAAGCGTTTTGGAACGCTACGATGGCAGCGTCATACATTTTATCCTGATACATGTCCGCACCCTCAGTGGCGGCTTCACGGGCCAGGGCTAAAGGGTTACGCACGGGTTCGATTACCTCTTCTTCGACAACCTGCTTATTTGAGGAGCAGGCGCTCAGGGCTACGAGAACCAGTAGAGCTACGAGAGCGAAATATCTTCCTTTCAGCATTAAATCCTCCAGATTTCTTTCTGTTTACACGCTGTATGAAGCTGCTTATTTGTCAACTGAAAAAAGGGTTGAATACCACATCTCTAACGAATTGCTAATAAGAAGTGTAAAAAGAGCTACATCACCTATGTATAAGATATAATTATTGTTACAGGCAATCTGTGTCCACACGATGGCTAACTAAATGCAAAAAAGACCATGAAATGGTGATTTTTTGGTTGACAGAAAATCTAAGCCCGCGTTTTGATAGAACAGAATATCTCGAACGCTTATCGAAACTACAACAGGAGGTAAAATGAGCAGAGATGAATTAGTAAAAAAGATCGCGTCCGACACCGGCATTACCCAAAAGGCTGCTGGTCTTGCTCTCGCTGCCGTACTTGAAGGCATCACCATGACCCTCAAGAAAGGCGGAAAGGTTTCCTTGGTTGGTTTTGGCTCCTTCAGCGTTGCACACCGCAAAGCTCGTAAAGGCATCAATCCCAAAACCAAAGCTCCTTTGAAAATCCCGGCACGTAAAGTTCCCGTTTTCAAAGCTGGCAAAAAACTCAAAGACGCTGTCAAAAAATAAGCTAATTATTTGTTTTGACATCCTGATTAGGCAGAGCTTCGGCTCTGCCTTTTCGATTGGTGGGCTTTGTCGTCAATCTCCGCCCTCCAGGCTGATTGAGACTTGGTCAACGGCCTGATCTTTGGGAAGTTAATGAATGACCTTCGATACCGGCAATAGATATATCATTGCCAGCTTCTTTTCCAGAAAGTCAAGCCCAGAGTTCTTCAATTCTTCCAGAGCGAACAGGATATCTTCTTCATCCGCTTCGCCCATGATTACATTGCCGTACCCTGTTCGCATCGCCGCGCTATCCTGAAAACTAACAAAAAGCGGGATGTCATAGAGCATCTTTTGTCCCAGGCTTTCCCCACTGAGCACGATGGTTTCTGAGATTCCTGCCTCTGCAAGAGCCAGGATTACGTCGTCGAGATATTTATCGTTGTAGAGATGAAAAATCATGTACATTATGTGGCTCCTTAGTCCTTCACTTTCAATTCATTGGCTCGTTTCAGGCCATACTTTACCAGCACTGGGCCCACCAGCATGATCAAAAATGTGGTGGCGGTCATCACGCTGATAATCTGATTGGCTTGATAATCCAGCCCCAGATCGCCAAGCACTTTTGCTGCTCCCAGAGTAAGTCCAATGGCTACCCCTGCCTGAGAAAGCAGGGTGAATCCAAGGTTCTTGGTTACTTTTTCCGAGGCTTTGGCCAGCTTCCCACCCCACAGTGCCCCGTAGTATTTCCCCAGAGTTCGGAAGGCGATATAGACTATGATCAGCCAGGCATAACTCCTGATCATGCTAAAATCCAGCTTTGTGCCGATCATGACAAAGAAAAGCAGATACACCGGTGGTGACCACTGAGTGAGTGCGTTTGTGAACTTTCTGGTAATAATGCCGTTGGTATTGGTCATCACTATAGCCGCACTCATACAGAGCAGGATGGGGGAAATGGCAAACAGCTCAGCCAGGGAACACATTAGAAACAGGCTACCCAGGGAGTAAATCAGAAAGAGGGATTGATCGTGCAGATATCTGCCTATCCGTACCAAGAGATAACCAAAGGAAGCTCCAAGGACTAATTCAAGCGTGATATCCCACAATGAATGCAGAATCGCCGCTTCCACGCAGATGTTCTGCGATCCCAGCATGATACCCGCCAATGGCACAGCCAGGGAATACAAGATCAAGGCAAAGATATCATCCAGACCCATCACGGCAAATAGCGTGGAAGTAAGCTCTCCCTTTGCCTGGTATTGTCTGATCACATCCACTGTTCCGGCCGGAGCTGTAGCACATGCCAGAGCGCCATAGATGATTCCCATGGGGATGCTTTTTAACACGATGGCAGTGGCCACACCCGTCACCAAAAACGCGATTCCGGCTTCCATGATCACGATGATCACTATCTTGCGCCCCATCTTGCGCAAATCGCGAAAGCGTAACTCACTGCCGATGTTGAAGCCGATTAGGGCTAGGGTAAGGACGTTTATAAAGCCAAGCTGAGCCAGCTCAATACTATCTACATAGTGCAGGATAGAAGGTCCAAACAAAGCTCCAGTGATTATGTAACCGATGATGATGGGAACCTTGATGTAAGAAGCTCCTCTCCCGGTTAGGATGGAAAAGAGCATGGCAACGCCAAAGAACGAAAGGATATGCGTGCTATTCAAAACTGCTGCTGATCAACGTGTTACTTTCAGGAGATTGTACATAGCCGTTGAATCTGCGGCCTGTATCAGCTCTTCGATAAAATCAGGATTTCTGAGGCGCAACATCAAGCGGGAGAGCAGCCGGATATATTCTTTATCCTGGGTGTCCGACGCCACGATCATAAAGACGATTTTCACCTTTTCCTTATCGTCGCTACCATAATCCATGCCATCCTTGATTCTGGCGAAGGCCACCACGAAATCATCGACTCCAGAGCAGCGTCCATGGGGAATGGCTATCGAGTGTCCAATGGCGGTATTGGCTTTGTTTTCGCGTTCCAGGACAGCTTTCCGCACTGCGACAGGATCCTTGATGGCGGGATCTTGCAGAAGCATCGTGAGCATGAGTTCCAGCAGTTCTTGCTTGGTGCAGGGAACCAAATCCAATACTCTATCGAGACTTAGATAGCTTGATAACTCTA
>Ga0116158_10005654_pt1 | contig 10535 bp, 6 predicted proteins | sample AD_UKC052_MetaG_FD_89883 | JGI IMG/M metagenome (GOLD analysis project Ga0116158, IMG submission 89883) | Active sludge microbial communities of municipal wastewater-treating anaerobic digesters from USA - AD_UKC052_MetaG | ecosystem: Engineered > Bioreactor > Anaerobic > Digestate | place: USA... | reverse complement strand
GGCTTCCCGATGTGCGGCGAGTACGACCTGAAAAACTGCATCGCGATGATGATCATGGACCGGCTGGACATCGGCGGCAGCTTCGCCGAGTTCCATCCGATCGACTTCGACCGCGACACGGTGCTCGTCGGCCACGACGGGCCGCACCACCTCAACATCGCCTCGCGCAAGCCGGTGCTGCGCTCGCTCAAAACCTACCACGGCAAGCCCGGCAAGGGCGCGGGCGTCGAGTTCAACATCAAGGAAGGCCCGATCACCATGCTCTCGATCGGCGTCAAGGCTGACGGACGGCTGAAGTTTGTCATCGCCGAGGGCGAGTCGATGGCCGGCCCGATCCCGCCGACCGGCAACACCAACACGCACGGCCGGTTCCTGCCGGACGTGCGGACCTTCCTGCTGCGCTGGGTGGCCGAAGGCCCGACCCACCACTTCGCGCTGGGCGTGGGCCACCACGCCGAAAGCCTCGTCAAACTCGCCAAGGTGTTCGGCATCGAGGCGACGGTGGTGACACCGTAAAACGTGAGAACGATTCAAGTGAATCAATCCAAAAAAAAGGAGAAACTCATGAAACAACAAAAGGACAAACTGAATCAGAGCGCCGCTCTTTTCAGTGTTCTGTGCGGTATCGCCGCGCTCATTTCGCAGGCTGAGACCGTCGCGCTGTGGAAGCTCGACTATTCGCCCTACACCGGCATGAACACGCGCTGCCTGATCGATCCCGCGAACGATTTCGACGTGATCATCCAAGGGCAGCAGAAGGAGCCGCCCTCCTCGCGCCCGCCGCTGCCGTCGGGGTTCCCGCAAGATTGGTCGCCCCTGCCGCCGAACCCTGACACGACGGCGGACCTTCTGGACTCGCGCGCCAGCACCAATGCGATCTACTATCCCCACGGTATCCTCTTCAGTTCGACCGGCGCGGTGACGCACGTGCAGGATCTCCGGAAGAGCTTCACGGTCGAGGGCTGGCATTATCGCGACACCACATTTGCCCCGCCGGCGATCGGCGCCGACCTGCCGTTCTTCGCGCTGGGCAGACGGGGTTTAGCCGGCGGATGGAATTTAGGCCTTTACAATCTTGACGACACGAACAACCTCTACTTCGCGCTCTATGACTACAACTATGCGTCTGGCAGCGAGAGCCGGCTTTTCGGGACGCCGATCCCGTCCGCTGCGTATTATAAGGCGTGGTGTCACTATGCGCTGGTCTACGACTGCCAGGGAGGCAACGGGCTGGGCACCTGGGAGATATTTGTTAATTCCGCCTCATACGGGGTCATCACCAACCAGACCGCGCCGACGGCCGCCGGCACACAGTCGCCCTTCTGCTTGGGCGGCGACTCGTCCGAATCGAAGTATTACAACCTGGGCGCCTACGACTACTGGCGCGTCTCCGACGCGGCGCTCGCGCCCGACCAGTTCCTCAACGCCGGCACTCCCCAAACCGCGCCGCAGACGCTCGCCTTCTACCGGCTCGACGCGCTCCAGAACGGCTCGTTCGACCTCTCCAACCGCGTGGCGAATGCCTGGCATCTGCAGGCTTCAGAAGGTGTAGCGTCGAAACTGGTAACCGCCAATTACGATCAGGCCGCGGTTTCCGTTCCTAATCCGGATGCGAGCGAGCTTTTCCTGGGCAGCCGCACACTCAACCAAGGCAGCTTGACATTCAGAACGTCTAGCGCCGGCCAGAACTCTTATCTTCTAAATTCCGACGGACTCGGCTATCATCTCGGCACCAACGCGCCCTGGACGGTCGAGACATGGATCAGGATGACTTCGCTCATGACCCGCCAGATCATCTTCGATGTCAAAAACGGCAATGGCGCTGGCACTGACGGCTGGATGTTCATGAATTATAATTCTTTGGGTAGCCGTTACTGTCTCTACTTCGGCGGTACGCCCGGATTCATCAGTTTTCCTGACTCCACCGGCGGCGCGGCCGAGACGCCGCTCGACACGTGGCACCATCTGGCGCTCACGTTCGATCCGGTTTCCGGTCCGGGTTACCAAGGCGTGTGGGAGTGTTTCCTGAACAGCCGCTCGCTGGGCCGGATCGAGTACTCGAACAGTTTTACCCGCGTCACCAGTTCAGCCAACTTTTACGCGGGCGGCCGCGCCACCACGTATGGCGACGCCGTTTACGGCAGCATGGATCTCGTGCGCGTCTCGCGCGGCGTACTGACGACTAACCAGTTCCTGAACGCTGGCGGATATGTTGCCACAACCAACGCGATCGATACGCTCGCCTACTGGAAGCTCGACAGCGACGGCACGGCGATCGACCCGGCCAGCCAGGTAGATCCGCGCCATACGCTGGGCATCGGCACCAACGCCGCGCCCGCCGGCAGCCTGCAGCGCGTCACAGGCACGCTGCCGAAATTCGACACCACGCCCGCCTTTATCGGCGACCCGGCCGCCAACGCGGGCTCGCTGCGTTTTACCAATGCCTCGGCGCTCGTGACCGGCAATCTCGGCGTCCGGCTGGAGCTTGACACGCCCTTCACGGTCGAAGGCTGGATGCGCTGGGAGGGCGGCGCCGCGCGCGCGGTCCAGACGCTGGCCGGCACGCATTTCGACACCGTTTCAGGCATTCTGCTGCCACCGGTCGGCTCCTTCAATCGCGTGCTGTACGGCATCGATGCGGGCTGGCTGCTGACCCTTGAAGCACGCGGCGCCGACGCGGCATTCCGCCTCGCCTGCACCACGCCCGCGCCCAATCCCTTCACCGGCAGCGCGACGGTCATCGACGCCGACCTCGCCGTTCTGCCGGCCGCCGACCTCGCAGGGCGCTGGATCCACGTTGCAATCAACTATGATCCCACTGTGAACGACGGCGGGCAATGGACGCTCCTGCTGAACGGCGTGTCGGCCGGCACGGCCACCCATACCCAGGCGTCCTTCGCCAGCCACGAAAGTCCGCGTTTCCTGCTCGGCGGCCGGGCCGACGGCACGCAGAGCTTCGACGGCCTGCTCGACAGTTGGCGCGTCTCCAGCGGGATTGTGGCACCCGACGATCTCTTGTTTTTCAGCGTCATGAGAGGAACCCTCCTGCGTGTGCAATAAACGACCATTTCTTTTCGCCGGCGTATGGACGCTGGCTGCGCTCTGCGCCGCCGCCGGCCCCCCGACCGGCGGCTTCAAGACGGACACGCCCGACGGCAGGGCCTTCACAGACGGCAGCCTCAAGCTCGAGACCGCCCCGTGGCTCACGGCCACGCAAGGGCTGGTCGATGTCGAATGCCGCTTGCCTGCGACCTGGCCGTCGGGCGGCGACGCGGTCCTGTTCCACGCGCAATCCGCCTCCCATGTGCACGCCACGCTCTTCTTCCGCAACGGCGTGCTCTGGGCGGTCTACAAAGGCGGCGAGGCGTTCTTTTCCTCGGTGACGCTGCCCGAGTCGGCCCGCTGGGCCGCTGGCTCCCGGCACCGCATCCAGTTCGCCTGGCGGCTGGCAGTGGACGACGTCGGCGACACGGTGACCAACGACGTCTCTTACGTCTTGCTGGCTGACGGCGTGCTGGCGGGCGAGGGGTATGGGCGCGTGATGACGCCATGGCCCGCGCACTGCGAACTGGGCGGGCGTCACGGCAAAGCGTTGTGGACCGGCACGGCGCGCCGCATCGCGCTCTCGGACGCGGCGCTGGATCTGACCGAAGCCCTGCCGGACATGAAGCCGGGGGAACGGACCCTCACGGTCGATGCAGACAACGCCGCCGGCGCTTGCTACCGGTTCTGGACGGTTGCCAACTGCAACGGACCGCACCGCTTTTTGCAGCCGAATTACGCGCAAGGCATCGCGAGAGGCCAGCCCTTCATCCGCGATATCAATGCGGTCTACCTGCTGGGCGGGCGTTACCGCGACCAGAACGTCTGGTACCGCGGACTCCTGCCCGACGGACAGCTCGATGTGGACTTCTCGGGGCTGATCGCGCAACTGCGGGCGATGCTCGACGGCGGCTACACGCCGTGGATCGTACTGGACAACACCCCGTACGCCATGACGCAGACGCCGCACGAAAACACCTACGGCAACACCGCGCCGCCTGACGACGAGCGCGTGTGGGCGCGTTATGTCGCGGCCGCCGTGCGCACGATGATCGACGCCTTCGGCCGGGAGCGCGTCGAGGGCTGGTGGTTCCGCGTGGGCACCGAACCGGATCTCAACCCCGGCCACTGGACCGGCACGCGTGAGCAGTACTTCGCGCATTACGATCACACCGTCACTGCCGTGACCAACCTGCTGCCCGGCGCGCGCATCGGCCCCGGCAACATCCTGAATCCGCGCGACGGCCAATTCGGCACCGCGACGCGTCAAATATGGGGACTCGACATCATCGACCATGCCGCCTGCGGCATGAATGCGGTCACCGGCGGGCGCGGCACGCGCATGGACTGGTTCTCCTGCTCGTGGTATGCGCGCGTGGGGCGTCCGCTGTCGGACTTCGACGAGGCGGTGGCCCTCATGCGCGGGCGTCTGGCGCGTTATCCGCAATACCGCGACATGCCGCTGATGATCGGCGAATTCACCGTGCTGCACGACGAGCATGGCCGACGCCTGTGGGCCGGCGACACCACCGAATGGGCGGCGAGCTTCTACGCCGGCCTGGCCGACCGCGTCTATCGGTACGGCATCCGGCAGGTCTACGAATGGGCGCAGACCACGGAAGGCATCCTCCATCCGCGGACGCAGGTGATCGCGATGCTCGACCGCATGGCGGACGGCACACGCCTCGCCACTGAGATTCACGCGCAGTCCGACGCCGATTGCGGCGCCATCGCCTGCCGCAAAGAGGGCGACCTCTACATCCTGCTCTACAACCACCGGGCGCGTCGGCGGCCCTCCGTTCCCGAGCGCGTGCGGCTGACGGTGCGCGACCGGCGCATGTCGCCGGAGCATGCGTGGACGCTGGCCGAACGCCGAGTCGATGCGGCACACGGGACGTGGGCCTACGCCTTCGCCGCGGATTGTCGGGCGGCCGGCGTGAAACCGTTGACGCAGGCAGGCCGTTACGAAGGCGGCGTCTCGCTTCTTTACGGGCCGCCCGGCGTCGCCGTTTTCAGGAAAAACAAGGAGAAGTATCAGCACTTGGCGCGCGTCGACGAAACAACGGAGACTGTCCGTGTCGGCGCGGGCCGGTTCGACCGCGACGTCGAGATGGCCGGGCATAGCGTGCGGCTGCTCCGGCTGACGCCGTCGCCGAAAGAATAATGGTACACTTTCTAACCACAACACGCACCACACACACAGGGGGGAGATCATGAAGCGATTGTTTTCAGCCGGAAAATCAGAGGTCACGGAAGGCGCCAACCACCGCGTTCTATCTGCATGGCACAACATTCTCTGTGCCCTCTGTGCGCTCTGCGGTTTCATTTCAAGCAGTCGCGCCGACACGCTGGCGCAGGGGTTCCGCGACGTGCCGATGGCAGAGCGGCCCTGGTGTTATTACTGGTGGGTCAACGGCAACGTGGACGCCGAGACCATCACGCGAGACTTGGAGGCCATGCGGCGCGTCGGCTTCGGCGGCCTGCTGCTTTTCGACGCGCGCGGGTATCACGAGGACGTCAACCACCTCATCTATCCCAAGCCGAAAATGGCGTTTATGAGCGACACCTGGCGCGCCATGGCCTCGCACACGGTACGCGAAGCCGCGCGGCTCGGCCTCACCGTCAGCGTGAACCTGAGCAGTTGCGCGGGCGCGCTCAAAGGCCCCTGGGCGGTCGGCGCGGATGCGCCCAAGCGACTGGTCTACCAGCTCCTGCCGCTGCGCCCCGGCGCTGCGGAGCTGCTTTCGAAGCCCGCCCCATTCGCCCACTTCAAGGACGTGGCGGCCTTCAAGGTCTGCTACTCGGGCGCCGAGTTGCCCGCCACCGAGTGGCGCAACGCGGGCGACGGTCCGTTTGACGGCTGGTCCGGCAAGCGCATCGGCGACGCGGCGGACACCGCGGTCCGCACGGCCGTGCAGATTCAGGAACTCACCGGGCCGGTCACGGCGGCCGAGGAAGCGGCCCTGCTGAACGGCCTCCTGCCCGACGGCACCCGCGCCGCGCTGCTGCGCTTCGGCTACGCCGTGATCGACGGACACGAGTACGACGTGGACATCCTCGACGCCCGGGCCGTCGAGGGCCACTTCAACCGCATGGGCAAGACGCTCCTGGATGATGTCGGACCGCTCGCCGCCAAGACCCTCACCCACTTCTACAACGTAAGCTGGGAGGGCGCCGTGCCCTCCTGGACGCCCTCTTTCGAGGCGGACTTCCAGAAGTTCCGCGGCTATGCCGTGCGTCCCTGGATGCCGGTGCTAGCGGGCTTCCGTGTGCAGGGCGACGAACAGACCGCGCGCTTCGTGACCGACTACCGCCGCACGCGCAACGAGTGCTTCCTCCACAACTTCTACGGCACCATGGTGCGCCTCTCGCATCAGTACGGCATTCAGTGGCACTCCGAATCAGGCGGGCCCTGGAACCGCACGCCGGCCGTTTTCGGCGAGACCGACCAGCTCGCGTTCCTGGGCGTCAACGACATGCCGCAGGGCGAATTCTGGTACACCGGCGCGAACGACCGGCGCGGACGGCAGCTCAGTCGTCCGCAGGCCATCACCGCGCACATCTACGGACGCCGGCTCGCGGCGGCCGAAGCCTTCACCCACATGGTGCGCCACTGGACCCCTTACCCTGCGATTCTCAAGCGCTGCGGCGACGAGAGCTTCATCGACGGCGTCAACCATCTGATCTGGCACACCTTCACCTGCTCGCCTCAAGCCTTCGGCAAGCCCGGCATCGAATACTTCGCCGGCACGCACATCAATCCCAATGTCACCTGGTTTGAACAGGCCGCGCCCTTCATCACCTACCTTGGCCGCTGCCAGCACCTGCTGCAACGCGGCCTCTTCGTGGCAGACGTCGCGGCGTATGTGGGCGACCTGCCGTATCAGCACTGGGGACGCTACACCACCAACTGGAACGCCAACGCCACGCTCGCGCTGCCGACCGGCTACGGGTACGACATCCTCAACAACGAGGTGCTGCTCACGTGCGCATCGGTCAAGAACGGCCGGATCGCGCTGCCCGACGGCATGAGCTACGGCCTGCTCGCGGTCGATTTCGACGACGAGCGCGCCACCCCGGCCGTGCTGCGCAAGATCGCCGAGCTGCGGCAGGCAGGCGCGACGGTCGTTTTCGGTGCGCGCCGACCCGCGCGCGTGGCCGGCCAGGGCGGCGGCGATGACGAGGTCAAGCGCCTGGCCGCCGCGCTGTGGGGAGAGGCCGCCGCGCCCGCCGCAAGCGTGACCGACGCGCTGAAGGCGCTGAAGCTCGCGCCCGACTTCGAAGGCCCGTTCGAGTACACCCACCGGCGCGACGCCGACACCGACATCTACTTTCTTCTGGGCAGCGGACAGGCCGCCTGCACCTTCCGCGTCAGCGGCCGGCAGCCCGAGCTGTGGGATGCGGTGCGCGGCACGATCAAGGCCGTGCCCTTCGAGACCACGCCCGACGGCCGCACGCGCCTGACGCTCGACCTGCCTGAGCACGGCTCGACTTTCGTGGTGTTTAGAGAGGGGAACGCTCAACGCTCAACGCTCAAACCTGAAACCAGAAACCTGAAACCAGAAACCCTCTCAGGCCCGTGGGAGGTGACGTTCCAGACCGGCCGCGGCGCACCCGCAAAGGCGGTGTTCGACACGCTGATCGACTGGACCGCGCACAGCGATCCCGGCATCAAGCATTTCTCGGGGACCGCCACCTACCGCAAGACCTTCGAGGTCACTGCCGGGCAGGCCGGACGCGCGGCCGTGCTGGATCTCGGCACGGTGGCGGCGCTCGCGCAGGTGCGGCTGAACGGCAAAGATCTCGGTGTGGTCTGGACCGCGCCGTGGCAGGTCGAACTGGCCGGCGCGCTGAAGGCCGGCGCCAACGCGCTGGAGATCGAAGTCACCAACCCGTGGGCCAACCGTCTGGTCGGCGATGCCGCCCTGCCGCCGGAGCAGCGCGTGACGAAGAGTAACATGGCCCTGCGCAACGGTCCCCGCAAAGGCGGCGACTACACGCTGCGGCCCTTCGCCGGCTTCTCCTCCGAAGACGCGCTCCAGCCCTCGGGCCTGAAGGGACCGGTGACCCTCTCGTTCTCTGCCCCGTAAGGCAAAACACGTCCCAACGCAACACGTGTCCTCACTTCGGGCACGAAAGCCGTGAACCCACATATCACAACAAGTGGATTCACGGCTTTCGCTTGACAGTCCTCCCGCTTAACCCTTACGGTACGTTTCATCATGGAGACGGACCGTTGACAAGGAGGAGGGATCGCGTGATGCTGTTTTCCAAGAGCGTGTTTGCCGGGGGATGCGCCATCCTGGCCGCCGGGCTCGTGTCGGCGCAGAGCGAAGCGTTTCAGGCCAGCCTGACGCCGGAGCATGCGTTGCACGGCCGCGACACGCGCATCGAGGGCGTGGCCCTCAGCGTGTGGGGAGAAAATCCGCAGAGCGCGCTCGCAATCGGCTTTGTCAACGGCTCCACCGGCCTCAGCCGCGGCCTCAGCTTCGGCCTCGTGAACTATGCCGAGAGCTATTCCGGCGCGCAATGGTCGTTGGTCAACTTCGCGCACGCCGACATGAACGGCTGGCAGGGCGGCCCGGTCTTCGGCCTGATCGTGAGCGCGCTCAACTACTGCGGCGGCAACATGAACGGCCTGCAGACCGGCTTGGTGAATCTGTCCGGCGGCATGTCTGGCGTGCAGGTCGGCGTGGTCAATTACGCGCAGCGCATGGAGGCCGGCCTGCAGGTCGGTCTGGTCAACCTGATCGGCAACACCGGCGGCTGGTTCACGAACTGGCCGAATGAGGTCGCGCCCTGCATGGTTCTCGCGAACTGGAAATTTTGAGTGACCCTAAAGGAAGCAGTTGAATCGGTCGATTCGACGCAAAACATTCGTGTACAAGAACTTGCGTACGCAGATATCTCCACCTAAATGGCGTAAAGTGTAACTGTACTTCTTATACTCGTTTTTGCTAAAGATAAGCACCCCGCGCGGCTGCGCCACGAACGATCGAGGGGGTAACTATGACATAATGGCCAAGTTACCGACAAGGAGCATAGGAAGAGCGGTGCCGTTACGGCAGGGAAGGATGTCAGAGAGGCGGACGCCGAAGGTCAAGGCGAGGTTCCGCGAGCTGGCGGCCGCCGCGGACTGGGAGTACGTCGTGCTGGTGACCAATGACGAGTCCCTGGACGCGGCCGCCCTCTCCCAGGCGTACAGGGACCGGGCGGACTGCGAAAACGTCTTCGACGAGAGATCAAGAACCTGTGGGCGCTTTCATGAACCGCCTCGCCACAACTGCGGAGCAGTTGAGCGTCGAGCAGGTCTGGGCGCTCATCCTGTCGGCCGCATTCTTCAAATGGCTACAAGGAAAGGTGCTTCACCCGTCACGGATGGCGTTCAAACGCTGCACCGGCGAAACACGTGAAGAGTTAACTGCTCTTTTAAGGATTAAGCCATAACGTTGGGTGTAAGGCAAAGAAAGGCCGGGCGGTTCTCGCCCGGCCAGTCGTTATGTGTGGGGGATTTTCTGCTGCCCACACGCACATTTGTTTAACGGATCCCGTACACGGTGACTGTGGTTTTGCCGACAATGCCGAGCACACTGAACCACTTGTAATCCGCATAGTGAACCGTTTTAATCTTGCCGTTCCTTGCAGCCTCTTCAATCGAGCACTCATCCCATGCAAAACTCATGCCCGTCAAAATGGGGTCATGGAAATACATGCTGGATGCAGAGCCCGATTCCGCGGCCACGGCAGCACCGTTTTCTCCAAAATTATATTGGAGTGGCGCGCTGAATGTGGTCACGATTCCGCCTCTTGGCGGCACGAATGGCGCTTTGACACTCGCGCAACCCGACAACAAGAGAGTCACGGCCATACAGGGGAGCCATACGCTCACCAAGCGTTGAACGCTCATGGCGACCTCCCTCTTATTCACCGTAAGCCATCACGGTCGTCTTTTGATAAATGCCCAACACATTGAAGTATTTGTAATCGAGGAAATGAACGGTCTTTAATCCGCCCTCTTGCGCAGCCGCCTGTGTGCTGGCATCACCCACCGAGACGAGTCCCAAAATACACATCGCCGACGACTCGCCTTTTTTCGACGCCATCGCAGAACGGTTGTGGTCAATCGACAAAGGAGCCTCAACCGCAGTCACCGCGCCCATCGGAGGCGCAAAAGGCGCCGTCAAACAACCCGTAAACGCCAACATGGAACCGCACAGCACAAGACCACTACACAGTTTATGCATACTCATACCCCGTCCTTGAGAACGAAGCATCCCGCATGCACCATGCATATCGAGAGCTTCATGTTTTTAGTTGTATTATTATTTCATCTGTTTGACAAGCGTTTTTTAGAGCATGCGAAGCCGAAAGGCGCATGGCAGTTCTGTTGGGGTCCGTGATTCGTAATCGTAATCTTGCTCGTAATCATAATCTTGAATGTGGCACGCACGAGCTATTACACTGTCATCATGAACGGGCTATTCGACCATGAG
>Ga0116158_10005647_pt1 | contig 10538 bp, 8 predicted proteins | sample AD_UKC052_MetaG_FD_89883 | JGI IMG/M metagenome (GOLD analysis project Ga0116158, IMG submission 89883) | Active sludge microbial communities of municipal wastewater-treating anaerobic digesters from USA - AD_UKC052_MetaG | ecosystem: Engineered > Bioreactor > Anaerobic > Digestate | place: USA... | reverse complement strand
GGGGCCAGCCGGCGCCCGGCGTTGGTGACGGGCTCGCTCCAGCCGTCGAAGAAGCCCGGCTCGGCGAAGCGCAGCGGGCGGCTCGGGTGCTCGCGGTCGACCCCGTGCCAGATGAAGATCGACGCGGCGACCTCCTGGACCGTCCACGGCGCCGACTTCACGTGGCGCAGGTGCCTCGGGTCGGCCACGAAGTCACCCTTGACGCACTGGCCATGGCCGTCGAAGTGCAGGCCGTGGAAGGGGCAGCGCACGCAGCCGTCGACCATGCGGCCGCCGACGCCGCGGTGGGCCCCGAAGTGCGGGCACTGGGCGTCGAGCACCACGGCCTTGCCGTCCGCGTCGCGAAACGCGATCAGCTCGTGGCCCATGAACGTGAAGTTGGTGATCTTGCCGGCGACGACTTCGCTCGAGCGCAGCGGTGAGAACCAGTCGTGTGCGTATTGCGGAGGGGGTCGCATGTAACGCTTGGAGGAGGCTTTGACCGTGGCCATGGCCGGACGATAACACGCTGGGCCTTCGACGCCGGGGGGCCATGGCGACGGCCATTTTTGCGTTCAGACACGTGCGCTTCATCATGTGCCCTGCGGGGCGTTCGCCCGCGCGCCGGTGCGAAGACAGTGCGAAGGGCGACCCGCCGAAGCTGCTACCATCGGCCCCGCCATGAACGCGAGCGTGATCCGATGTCCCGGGTGTGGGGCCGCCGATACCTCCACGGCCACCGCGGCCGGTGTACACACCTGCGTCTACTGCGGCGTGCGCTACCAGTTCTCGGGCGGCACGCCGCACACGATGGCCCCGGCCGGCGCGGCGCCCTCGACCGGACGCGGGCTCCGGTTCGCGGCCATCGGCGCGGGCGTGCTCGTGCTGGCGATCGGGGCGGTTTTGACCCTCGCCGGCTCGGCGCCGTCCAGGCCCATCGACGCTGTCCGGGCCGGTGGCCCGAGCACGGTCGAGGCAGTCAGGAGCGTCTCCGCCGCGCCGATCAACAGCGTCTCCGCCGCGCCGGCCAAGAACCTCGCGGTCAGCGTCACGCCGAGCGTCGAGCAGACCGCGCCGGCGACCGCCGAGTTCACGCTCGAGTCGGCCCAGACCTCGGGCGCCAATGCGCTGTGGATCTACGGATATTTCCACAACACCTCGCCCTTCACGCTGGGCAAGACCAAGGTCACCGCGGTCTTTTATGACAAGGACGACAAGGAGATCGGGCAGGGCAGCGGCTACACCGAGGACGATGTGATCGCCGCCGACGCCCGGGTCCCCACCGTCGTCCTGGTCAGCGATGCGCCCGCGGTCTATGCCCGCATCGGCTTCGAGGTGTCGCCGCAGCGCCCGACGTATCTGCCCGCCGAGGTCGAGGGCCTGCAGATCGAGGCCGAGGCGCCGAGTCGGGATAACTTCCTCGGCTGGAAGTATGTGGGCAAGGTCCACAACAAGAGCGGCCAGGCCGCGAGGTTCGTCAAGGTCGACGTGCTGGCCTTCGATCAGAACGACAAATTCGCCGGCCACGCGTACACCTACGCGTCCGCGGACGCGCTCGCCGACGGCGCGACGGCCCGCTTCAACGGCATGCTGCTCGGCGCGCGCGCGGACTTCAAGCGCTTCGAGTTCCGCGTCAGCGGCCAGCCCGTGCGCTGATGTTCGTGTCAGCGGTGACGAGAAAAGGGTAGGCTCGGTCCATGTTCGCCGCACCACACCGAGGATCGAAGCGAGGCCGACACGGGCACCTTGTCGCGCTGCCCCTATATGTCGCCGCGGGTTGCGGCGATCCGGTGAAGCCTCCCGCCGAGGACAGCGGGGACACCACGACGGCGACGACCACCTCGACGGCGTCGACCGTTGATCCCTCGACCTCGTCGACCGGAGCGAGCACTGTCACGTCGGCCCCGACGACCGGCGGCACCGGCGGGACCACGAGCGTCGAGACGACCGGCGCCGCGCCCAGCACCGGCCCGGCCGCCTGCGTCAAGAACGTGGTGTTGATGGGCTACTGGCCGCCGACCAACGAGATGCTGCGACCGTGGAGCACCGACCCGAAGCAGAACCCGGGCCGCTGGATCGGCGAGAACTGGGGCGATTACGGCTACGACGTGCACGCGTTTTTCCCCGAGTTCCCGCCCGACGGCGATCCGACCAACGACCAGATCGGTGACGAGGGCGCGGTCGGTTCGCCCGACTACGATCTGCGGGTCGACTACCAGGCGACGACGGCGGACTTCTGGCGACTGGTCGATACCTACAAGCCGGTGATCCTGGTGACGACCAGCCGCGGCGGAAAGATCGGCTGGGAGATCGAGGCGCTCGAGGGCGGCCATGGTTTGAACAACGCCGGGGACCCCGCCATGGACTGGGCCTCCGATGCATATGGCGTCGACCACTTCCCGACCGAGGCGACGATCGAGCCGCGCTCGTGGGCCGCGATCTCGACGTATCGGCAAGGCAATACCCTGCCGAGCAAGCTGCCGCTCGACGCGATCTTCGACGCCACCAGCGCGCTCGGCGTGACCGACGTCGTCATCGCTCAGGATACCAGCGGCAACTTTCTGTCCGGGTTCCTCGCCCTGCACGGGCTCGTCTACAATCAGCAGACGCCGCACAACGTCGCCGCCGGCCACATCCATGTCGGCCTCGGCTTGCCGGTCGTCGACGCCAGCGCGCTCATCGAGGCGACCCTGCACGCGGTGCTGCAGCAGCACCCCGCCGACTCCGTCGATTGCCCGTAACGACCTCGCCCGCTACAGGGCGCGCAGACTGGCGATGATGTCGTCCGCGACGCCCATCCGAACGATGGCCGCGCGGGCGACCCCGCCGAGCTGCAGGCGTACGAGCACGGTGCCCTTCGCCCGGTCCGGCACCTGCACGCTCATGTCCAGCAGGAGGCCTCGCACGCGCGTCCACAGGGTCACCGCGACCGTCGCGTCGAGGGTCCCCTGCGCCGGCGTGCCGCCGCTGTAATGGCCGGTCGAGCTCTGATGCGGCTGCACCGGATCGAAGGCGTATTGGGCGGCGACGCCGACGCCGTCGAGGGTCCAGCGGTTCGCGCTGCCGTCACGCACGACGAGCTGCCAGGGACCGACAGGCGGGGCTTCGGGGAGTTCGGACACGGGCGCGTCGTGGGCCATGACGGTGATGACCGCAGGATGCGCCGCGGCGCAGGCGGGCGACAGGGCGAAGATCCTTGCCGGATCGGGCTATCCGCGCTCGGTCGTGTCATGCGCTGTTGACGCGCATGGCGGTGCCGGGGCTGTCCGCGCTAGACGCAGACCTCGTAGGGAGATACGTAATTGCTGCCCGGGAACACGGTGAGACCCTCGAAGCAGCCGGGATCGGTGCCGTGGCCGACGAACTCCGCGACCGGCACGTCCCCCTCGAAGTAGGTGAAAGCGAGGGCGTCGGCGGAGTCCTGCGACCACACACCGTGATACTCGGGGGGCGCGTCGATGAAGGACAGCGTGCCGTCGCCGTGGAATACGACATCGTGGGACGCGAGCGATCCAGGGAACAGCGCGCACTCGAAGAACGAGGTGAGCGCGGTGCCCGTGCAGTGGGTGTTGTGGCCGAGGTCGCCGTCCTGCACGGCGACGGAGTAATTGAGCAGCGTCGGCGTATTGTTGGCGGCGTTGTTCGCCAGGCTGTTCTCGGCGGAGCTCGTGGTCGCGGCGGCGCTGACCGAGAGGACCTCGGCGGCCTCCGGGAGCGCGATGGCGAAGGACACCACGGTGCTCTTGTTCTTGGCGAGCGTGCCCAGGATACAGGTCAATCGGGTGCCCGCGAGCGTGCACCGGGCATCGACGGCGGCGAGCGTGCCCATCACATACTTGCCCGGACTCGTGTGCGTCGCGGGCAGGTCGACCGTCAGCTTCACGGCGGAGGCCGACTGATTACCGATGTTCGACACGACGATACCATACTGGGTGTTGTCGTACACGAACTGCGCGGCCGGTGCCGGGATCACCACGCGCACATCGGAGGCGGCCAACGCCGGCGCGGCAGCGAGGAAACAGGCGGCAGCGAGGACCAGGGAGGGCATCTTGCTCGGGTTCATGACGACCCCCGATGCAGCCCGCGGGCCGGCGACAAATGGCAATGATATCCGGATTTTTTATCCGGGTCCCAATCGTGCGGATGCGAGATGTCCCGGGACGATTGTCCCGGGACATCACGGCCGCGAATGCACTATCGCCGGTTATCACCGTCGAGGTGAAAGGCCCGCGAGGGTAGGGGGTTGATTCTTTGGTTCTTCGGGTGGTTTCTGCTCGCCGACGCCGACGCCGCTCAAGCGCGCGCGGATGGGTACACGAGCGCGCCGCGCAGGCGGTGGAAGCGCGGCGCACCGGCGAGTATCATCCGCCGATGCACTGGACCCTACAAACGCTGATTCTTGGCGCGACCTCTGGCCTCGCCCTGGCTTGCACGAGCGGAGACGCGGGCGAGAGCGCCGGCAGCGGGACCGGAACGAGCACCGGCACCGCCACGGCGGGAGAGACCGGCGATACCGACTCGACCGGCGCGACCGACCCGACGGACCCGACCGCCACGAGCGGTCCGACCGATCCGACCGGCGAGACCGACCCGACGACCGACGGCGCGCCCGCTTGCGGATCGTTCAATGTCACCGAGATCGAGGGCCCGACCGATAACTACGCCAGTCTTTCCGCGCTCGATACCGCGACGTTCGACGGGTCATGCTATTCCGGCTCCGGGCAAGAGACCTTCTTCGCCTTCGTGTCCTCCGGAGGCACCCCGGTCTCGTTCCTGGTGACCCAGGCGGAGTTCACACCGCGCATGGTCGTGTTCGGGGGCGAGGCGGGGTGCGAGCCCGAGCTCGCGTGCGTCGCCGACGTGACCCCCGCGAACGCGGTGTATCGCACCCTCGCCCCGGGTGAGATCGTCCGCGTAGGGGTCGACGCGGCCGGCCCGGGGCAGTTCGGCGAGTTTAAGCTCGAGACCTATCCGGGGTTGCTCGTCTCGTGCCTTGCTTATGCGGAGCTGATCGACTCCGACGTCCCGCTTCCGAACGGCGCGGTCGGTGACCTGTCGGACCCGGATGTTTGGCAGGACACCAGCTTCGGCTCCTGCGGCGGCATGAATCATCGGGACTTCCGCTATGTGTGGGTCCCCACTGTCGGCGGCAAGTTCCGATTCACCTTGACGCCCAACGGCTTCGACGGCGTCCTCTACGTCGCTCCCGACGTCCTGTCCGAGGAGTCGTTGAGCTGCACCGAGGAGCTCGCGTGTGCGAACGAGGCCGGCCTCTCCGGGGCCGAGAGCGTCACGCTGGATCTGCAGGCCGACGAGTGGGTCCGGATCTTCGTCGACGGTCAACCAGGCGTGGGGACGCCTGGCGCGTTCGATCTCACGATCGAGCAGCTCTAGCGTATTGCGGGCATGCGGCGCCGGGCTCATGGGGGGCCCGGGAGGACCGCGGCGCGCTAACGCCGGTTATCACCGTCGAAGTGGAAGGCCGAGAGGCGGTTGCCCATCATCGTGCCGTGATACGCGAGGCGTCCGCGGTCCTGGCCGGCCGCGCCGACGGCGACCATCAGCGGCAGCAGGTGCTCCTCGCGGGGATGGGCCGCCCGGGCCGCGGGGGCCTCGGCCCAGCGCAGCAGCTGTTGCTCGCGCGCGGCCGGCTCCTGGACCAGGGCCTCGCCGAGCCAGGTGTCGAAGGTCGTCGACGTGGCCGCGCCGCGGCCGAAGAAGTCGCGCAGGTTGTGGTAGCTCATGCCGCTGGCGATGATGAAGATGCCCTCGTCGCGCAGCGGTGCGAGTGCGCGGCCGATCGCCAGGTGCTCGGCGGGATCGAGGCCCCGGCGCAGCGACAGCTGGACGGTCGGAATGTCGGCCTGCGGATAGGTGAGCTTGAGCGGGACGAAGGTCCCGTGGTCGAAGCCGCGGCTCGCATTGTTCGCACTGGCGATACCGGCGGCGCCGAGCAATGCTTGTACCCGCGCGGCCAGGGCCGGGTGACCCGGCGCCGGCCACTGGATCGTATAGGCGGCCGGCGGGAAGTTGTAATAGTCGTACAGGATCGGCGGGTGCTCGCCCGACATCACGGTCGGGACCGACTCCTCCCAGTGGGCCGAGATCACCAGCAGCGCCTCGGGCCGGACCGGCGGGGCCCGGCTCAGCCCTTGCAGGTAGTTCGCCAGCGCGTCGCACTCGGCGCGGTCGATGCCGAGGTCGACGAAGGGCCACGGCCCCCCGCCGTGCGGGATGAACACCACGGGCATGCGTTGCTTCGGTCGGGTCGCCTCGGACATGCCGGCACTGTGGGGCGTTTCCAGCGGCGCGACAATCCCGACCCCGGGAACGCATCGTTGCAGCCCCGGCGACCCGCGCCGGCCGTCCTCATGCGGACCTGCGGGGCCGATCCGTGCCACGAGCGCGACACGAGGTGTCCGTGTCCTTGCTGTATCGCGGGATGTCGATCGATCCACCGACTGGATCGCGGTGATTCGCGGCCCCGGGGTGTCGCTCGTCGACCACTTTGTGCGGGTCGGCATTGGCCCCTGAGGCTGAGGGCTGACGACCCCAAAGTGAAACTCCCTGGATCTGTCGACGTGTGTGCTTGGAAGCCGGGCGGGGGGCTCGGTCTATCAGGTTCATGCGAACCCACGCTGCTCCTGCTGTCCGCCTGCGATGCCACCGCGACGGCCGGGTCCGACGCGAAGGTCGATGCCGTTGCACCGACCGTGGTGGTCGACGCCGCGGCGCTTGCCGACGCGAAGGTCGATGCGAAGGTCGACGCGAATGTCGACGCGAATGTCGCGGTCGACGCGACGGCGCGCACGGGTTTGCTCGCGGATGGCAAGCTGACGGTCTCGGCGGAGGCGTTCAAGCTCGGGACCGTGACGACGTTGGTCCAGAGCGGCACGATCGAGACCGCGGAGGAGCTCGAGCTCGCGGTCAACGATCCGGAGTCCGACATCAATACCCTCGACGTCGATCTCGACGGCAAGATCGATCATGTCGAGGTGATCGAGGTCCGCCACGACGCGGACGCCCGGGTCGACTTTCAGATGCGCGTGATCCCCTCGAGCAAGGCGAGCATCGAGCACTCGGTCGAGCTGGCGAGCGCCTCGCTGGTCGCGGCCCGGGCCTCGAGCGAGGTCTCGTTTTCGGCGTCGTTCTCGGCCTCCGTGGGCTTCTTCGCCGGCGCCGGCGCGCAGGCCGAGGTGCACAGCTTCGTGACCCCGGCGACCTTCGAGGCCAGCGCGGTGGTGGTCGCCCTGCCGCTGCTGTCCTGGGCCTTCGTCGCCGAGCGGCCGGTCTATACCAGCGTGTTCGTCCAGGCCGGCACCGGCCGCTGGATCCCCCCGGGTCACCTCAAGCACGGGCTCTGGAAGGCCACCGGCGCCGATGTGCGGGGTCATGGCCATGGGCGCGGTGGCGGCGGTTTTAATGGTGGTGGTTTCGGCGGCGGCAAGGTCGGCAAGGGCGGGAAGTTCGAGGGGCACGTCGGGGCCGAGGTCCATGGCAAAGCCGGCAAGAGCAGCCCGGTCAAGCAGGCCAGCAAGGCCGGCGCGAGCAGCAGCAAGCACGGCGGCGTGAGCGGGGGTGGCAAGGTCGGTGGCAAAGTCGGTGGCAGCAGCGGGGGTGGCAAGAGTGGTGCGAGCGGGGGTGGCAAGAGCGGTGGTAAGGGTGGCAAGGGCGGCAAGGGCAAGTGATGCCAATGGCGGCCCGGGCGATTGGGTCCGGGCCGTGCGTATCGCGGGGCGCACGGATGGGTGCGCGCTTGAGCGCAGTCGCGCGAATATTGCGGCAATTGTTCTACGCGTCGCTGTCACTCTCCGGCCGACACCGTCGAGCGCATCACGCTCGTCGGCCCGGGACCGCTCATGCCTCGACCCACCCGCTTCGTCTGGATCCCCAGCCTCTTTCTCCTCGCCGCGTGCGGACCTGCCGAGCCGAGCTACGCGCTCGCCGTGCCGCAGGCGCCACCGCGGGCGTTCCAGGCGGCGGCGGGTCTGCCGTTGCCGCAGCCGCAGAGCCAGCCACGACCGCAGTCGCAGCCCAGGCCGCAGAAGTGGATGAGCAAGCCGCCGCCGTCCGCCCGCGCCGTCGGTCATACCGCGCCGCGGCAGAACTTCGTCGACGCCAACGTGCCGCCGCCGACGCGCTTCGACTTCGAGGCGCAGAAGGCCGATCCGGTGGCCCAGGCCCTGACCTTGCTGGCGCGGGGATCCGACCAGACCTCGCCGGATCCGCAGGTCGCCGGCAAGGGCATGCAGGCGGTCGCCGCCGCGCGGGCGGTGGTGCAGGGCAACGCCGCCGTCGCGCTCAAGCTGGTGCTCGCCAGCCTCGCCAAGTTGCCGGCCGACGACGTCGAGGCGCACACGATCGCCTTCGCATTGCTCGGTGAGATCGACACCCAGGCCGACGCCATTAAACTGCTCGGCGATCGCCTGTTCATGGGTCAGCCGCGGGTCGCCCGGCCGAAGCCCGCGGTGCCCGGCAAGCAGCCGAGCGAGGGCATCGATCCCCAGGCGCTGATCCGTCAGGCGGCGATCCGTCAGCTGTATCGGGCCGCGCGCTCCGGTCGGGCCGCGGCGAGCGACGCCCTGTTGAAGGCGCTCGCCAGCCAGCACCCGGAGGTGCGGGTGTCCGCGGTGCAGTTCAACTATGCGCTGATCCCCGGCCGCCTCGCGGCGAAGGCGAAGATGCGGCGCTACCTGGCGCCCGCCAATCGCCACCTCCTGAACCACTACTGATCGCCGGAGCCGCCATGAAGACCACGATTCTGTATCCCAGCCTCGCGCTCCTCGCCGCCGCCGCGGCCGTCGTCCTAATGCCCACCGAGGCCGCCGCCGAGTCCTGCTCGGTGCCGCCGTCCGGGGCGATGTCCCTCGCCGATTCACGCGACGATGTGTTCCTCAGCCGGTGGTGCTCCGACCAGAGCAAGATCGACATGTTGTGGAACGGGCTCAGCCTCGACGACGACCTTTGGGACGAGGGCTGGGGCTACGAGAACGTCTGCGACCCGCAGCTGTTCCTGCCCCGCCTGCTCAACGCCGCCTACAACGTCACCAAGGTCCAGGAGATCTCGCGGTACTTCGGCGAAGACAACGCCCCGGCGCGGCGGCTGTGGTGGGACCACATCAAGGCGCGCGAGGGCGACGGCTATGAGCCCAAGTGCTGCAACGACGAGCCGGGCCTGAACGCCGCCCACTTCTCCGGCGGGCTGTCGACCAATCTGTGCGTCAAGTGGGCCTACAAGATCGGCGCCGCGGTCCGCTCGAGCACGCTGGTGCACGAGGCGACGCACGAGGACGTCGGCCACGTCGGCGACGACGAGTGCAGCAACGGCGCCTCCTGCGACACCTACTACGGCGATTACAACGCCAACACGCTGCAGATCAATTACCTGTACGACGCGATCAGCGCGTACCAGACCGAGACCGTCAACGGCAAGCCGCAGCGCAAGGTGACTCGCTTCACCACCGGCGGCGCCGAGATGTGCGCCTATATCCCGCTGTGGACCGACAGCGAGCGCAAGGGCGGCGTCGACCAGATCTCGTACCGGATCAACAACAACTTCGCCGCCGGGTCGGTGTTCCCCAAGTACAGCGACGCCGACAACGTCGACGACGCATACGGCGCGAGCTGGACCTGCGCCAATTGTGATGTCGGCAAGTACACCTTCTCGCTGGCGAACCTCGGCAAGAACAAGGCCTGCAACGAGATCGCCAACAAGGCCAACGCCGGCGTCAACGCGGCCAATCGCGCCCTCTGCACCGGCTTCAACGGCAAGATCGCCAAGGCCCCCGGCGCCGGCGCTTATCAGACCCTCGCCAATGAGCTGTACCTGACGACCAAGCCGTGCCTGGGCTACAACCCCGCCGACCTCGACGCCTATTGCAGCAGCCAGCAGGCGGCCGCCAAGACCGTCAATGAGCTCGACCCCTATGGCATCCTCGCCAGCAACGGCTTCCAGGAGGAGCTCGATTGCGCCGCGGATTATTGCCGCGACCGCTTCGATAACGCGTGGACCAGCCACGCCAACGAGCCGACCTGGGACGACCCGCTCGGCTGCCTCGACCTGCTGTGCGACGACGACACCGAGTGCCGCCGGCGCTTCCTGGTCTACAAGGCCGACCCCGCCAAGTATCACCCGGATCATTGCACCGACGTGCTGCTGGACTGCGTCGAGGCCAGCCCGCAGGCGGCGCAGCGCAGCCCGCAGCTGTGGAGCAACGGCCTGTCGCCCGCGCTGCGCACCGCGGCCGTGAGCGCGACGTGCCAGTCGAGCTATCAGTTCTGCCGCGAAATGGAGGAGGTGGCCCAGCGGGTTGCCGCGATCGTACTGATCGAGCGCTGGACGCTGCCCGGCCCGGGCCCGATCGAGGATCTGCGCACCAATCCTCGCGTCAATCCGGTCGACCAGGCGTTTCGTCAGGCGCTGCTGGCCCTCGGCGCGCGCCTGAAGGCCGGCCTCGCCGAGGCGCAATTCACCGCCGAGCTCGCGGAGCTGATGCGCACGCCCGAGGCGATGGCGGCGACCTTCGACGCCGGTCCCGCGACCTTCGCGGCGCTGTTCG
>Ga0116158_10005646_pt1 | contig 10538 bp, 5 predicted proteins | sample AD_UKC052_MetaG_FD_89883 | JGI IMG/M metagenome (GOLD analysis project Ga0116158, IMG submission 89883) | Active sludge microbial communities of municipal wastewater-treating anaerobic digesters from USA - AD_UKC052_MetaG | ecosystem: Engineered > Bioreactor > Anaerobic > Digestate | place: USA... | reverse complement strand
AATCCCCCGCAACCAGGGTTAGCGGATTGATGCCATTTTCTTTTTCGTACTTTTTTACTGCGCTCCAGGTATTCAGGTAGCCCATCATTTGCTCAAAAGTCCATTGGCAGGGCATTTCAAATAAGGGAACCTCAATAGTTTCAAAGGGAAAAGGAAGCGTTTTATAACTATCATCTATGTATTTCCGTTCGGGTTCCCAGTAAGGTCCGGTAATGTTTTTATAAAAATGATCGAGCACGGCATTTACTTCGGGCGAAATGCGCATGAGTCCATAACCAATTGCCGCTATTACCGCATTTGGGCCCATTACACGGTTGGCTTCGCGGTAAAAGGCATCATGGTTAAACCAATGAATAGCCTGCCCCACCACCACCATATCGAAGAATTCGTCGGGAAAATCGGTTTTTTCTGCAGGCTGAACCGTGTAGAGAATACCCTTGTGCCCGGGCGCGGCAGCTATTTGTTTTTCGCTGATATCACTTGCCAGTACGAGTTGAAAATGCTCGGCAAGCGGAAGCGAAAACTGACCATTTCCACAGGCGCAGTCCCAAACCACCCCGCGGTATTTAACCAGCCGGCTTATGTATTTTACAAAAGCATCCGGGTATTTCGGCCTGAATGCGGCGTATTCTTTGGCATGGCCGGAAAAGAGATCTTTTACCTTTGCAGAAAGCATTTTAGAAGGGGAAAAGTTGAAAAGTTGGATGGTTGAAGGGTTGACAGGTTAACTGGTTAACTGGTTGAAAAGTTGGAAGGTTAAAAGTTCAAAATTTCAAGTTTATCATTTCACCTTTCACAATCCCGTTAATTAGATCCCAGCGTTTTTGCCAGAAACTCCTCCAAAGCAGCCCCGCGAAGGTTCTTACCGATTATGCGGCCTTCCGGATCAAGCAAATAGTTTTGGGGGATAGATGAAACCTTGTACAATTTGGCTACTTCGTTTTGCCAAAACTTGAGGTCGCTTACATGCGGCCAGGTAAGCTGATCGTCGCTAATGGCCTGTAGCCAACGGGGCTTGTCCCTGTCGAGGCTGACACCGATTACCGTAAAATTTTTGTTTTTGTATTTCTGAAAGGCCTGCACCACGTTGGGGTTCTCCTGCCGGCAGGGTCCGCACCAACTCGCCCAAAAATCAACCAATACATATTTGCCCCTGAAATCTTTCAGCGAAACCTGCTTGCCATCGGGGTCGGCCTGTATAAAATCGGGTGCCACCTGTCCGTATCCAAGGGTTCTTTCACTCCCCATTTGCTCATCAAGGCTTTTGGCAAAAATGCTTTCCTTGGCAACAGGCCCCATTAAGCCAAGCCAACCGTCCATTTGCTGCACATTGTTATAAAGTGGCCAAACGGTACTAAGTAAAAAGGCGGAAACCGCAGTGTTGGGATGCTTTTGCACAAACGGGCCAATGCCCTGTGCTATTTCTGCCAGCTGCTTATCCCAGGCTTTTGCCAGGCTGTCGGAATAAAACCCGCTTCCTCCCGACACCTGCCGCTGACGCGAAATACTGGAAAGGTTATCAAACTGAGGGCCAAATGACTGCATCAGCTCGGTAAAGGCAACAGGCGAAGCCCCGCTGATAAGTTGTATGGAGTTAGCAGTGGCATCAATTGCCAATTCTACAATTTCATTATCAAGAAAAACCTGGAACCGCAAGGCCTTTTCATCCTGCAGGCTGCCGATGGTCAACACAAAAAGATCAGGTTGCGGCAACTCCGCCTCAAGGTTAAAGGTTGCTTTAACTACTTTGGCAGGGGGTATACTCCATCCCTGCAGGGTAGACGACACAAGATGTACTTCGGTGCCTTCGGCAACGCCCTTGATGGTACCGGCAAGATGTAATTTTGATAATGCCTGTGCTGTAAGGTTTTCTGAATTCCCAAACAATCCAAGGAAAACCAGGATGACAGCAAAATGGCGGTGTTTTAATTTCATAGCGAATAATACCTTCGCTGCAAATGTACATATCATGCGGATTGGAATATTAGGTGGTGGGCAATTGGGCAGGATGCTGCTGCAGGAAGGCGCAAATTACCCGGTAGAAACCTGGGTTATGGAAAATGATACACAGTGTCCGGCAGCACATTTATGCCATCATTTTGTAAAAGGAGACATCAGAAACTATGAAGATGTGGTGGCCTTTGGCATGCATTTAGACCTGATAACCATAGAGATAGAAGCTGTAAATGTAGATGCACTTGAGCATCTTGAAGAATTGGGAAAAAAAGTAATTCCCCGGCCGGCGGTGCTGAAGACCATCAAAAATAAAATTTTGCAAAAAGAATTTTATAAGTCGCTTTCCATCCCTTCGCCGGACTTTGTAGTGACCCAAACACGGTCGGGACTGGAAAACTTCAGGCATTTTTTACCGGCTGTTCATAAAATTGCCGAAGGTGGATATGATGGCAGGGGGGTTCAGTTAATGCATACAGAAGCCGATTTTAACAAAGGTTTTGATGCGCCCTCCGTTCTGGAAAAAATGGTGGACATTCATACAGAAATTGCCATTACGGTAGCTATTGCCCAGGATGGCAGCATGGCCATCTTTCCCGCAGTGGAAATGGTGGTAAACAACCAGCTCAACCTGCTCGATTTTCAGCTTTGCCCGGCCAATATTGATGAAAAAAACCGTTGGAAGGCAGAGGCCATGGCGTTACAGGTGGCCAAAGGATTTGGCAGCCCCGGACTTTATGCAGTAGAAATGCTGGTGTGCAGGGATGGGAAGGTTTGGGTAAATGAAACAGCGCCAAGAGTGCATAACAGCGGCCATCATACCATTGAAGCGCATATTACCTCGCAATACGATATGCTTTGGCGTATCATGCTGAACTATCCTTTAGGTGCGGTTACCATGATAAAGCCATCAGCACTGGTAAACCTGATTGGGGAACCCGGCCACAGCGGCGATGCATATTATAAAGGGCTGGTAAACCTGTTGGGTATGGAAAACGTTTATATCCATGTTTACGGAAAGACCCAAACCAAGCCAGGGCGAAAAATGGGTCATGTTACCATTTTAGGAAATGACCGTGTGGAACTGATGATGAAATCAAGGCAGGTAAAGGAAATGATAGCCGTTGAGGCAGTAACTAAATAAGGTTAAATTCGCTGGTAGTCAGGTTAAAAATCGTCTTACACTTCAAATATTTTACGTTGAAATTTTCATATCTGTTTTTTGGAATATTATTGCTTGCAACTGCTTCATGTAAAGAAGAATCTAAAAAAGAAATGGGTGCGGGTGGGCCCGGTGGCAAACCCGGCGGTGGCCCACCTCCTGTTTTTAGCGGCATTATTGCTGAAACTTTTCCCATAAACCGCAACATAGAGGTACCCGGAACCATCCTGGCAAATGAAACAACCGATATGCAGCCTGAGATTTCAGGCCGCGTAGTTTCCATAAATTTTAAGGAGGGCACCAATGTAAAAGCAGGGGCACTTTTGGTAAAACTGTTTGATGGCGATCTGCAGGCCCAACTCAAAAAACTCGCGGTTCAGTTAACCATTGCCGAGGCTACCGAAAAAAGGCAAAAAGAACTGCTTGCCATTAACGGAACAAGTCAGCAGGATTATGACAATGCCTCCTTAAATGTAAATAACATTAAGGCAGATATGGATTTGCTGAAGGTCCGTATTGCGCAAACCGAAGTAAGGGCTCCTTTTAACGGAAAACTTGGATTAAGAAATATCAGTTTGGGTGCCTATGTAAACCCATCCACCATCATTACCAATATTTCGCAACTCAATGTTATTAAAGTTGAATTTGCCGTGCCTGAAAAATATGCGCACGAAATGCTTCCCAACAAGATATTAACGCTTCATACAGCTGATCAGGATAAGGTATATTATGCAACCGTAATTGCTTCGCAAAACCTTATTTCGGCCGAAACAAGGAACCTTTTGGTAAAAGCAATTGTAAAAAATCCTGATCAAAGGATTACGCCGGGCATTTTTGTTGAGGTAAGTGTTGGCTTAGGATACAATGCAAATGCCATCATGCTCCCTACTCAGGCCATCATTCCATCCACAAGAACCAAAAGGGTTATTGTATTGCGTGATGGAAAGGCCGTATTCCAGGATGTAAAAACCGATTTTCGCGATGCTTCCCGGATTGAGGTAACCGAGGGGGTAAACCTTGGAGATACCATAATTACCAGTGGGTTACTTACCATAAAAGAAGGCATGGCTTGTAAAGTTACACTTGAAAAAAAATAACCAATCAGGCACACACAGCTTTTTAAATAAAAGGATGGAATGAATATATCTGAATTGAGTTTGCGCAGGCCTGTTCTGGCCATAGTTATCAACCTGATGATACTGCTTTTTGGTATTATCGGGTTTACCTTTTTGGGTGTGCGCGACTACCCTGCTATTGATCCGCCCAATGTAAGCGTAAGAACAAGCTATGCCGGCGCCAATGCCGAAATTATAGAAAGTCAGATTACTGAACCGCTTGAAAAGGCCATTAACAGTGTACCCGGCATCCGAAACATCACCAGCAGCAGCAGCCAGGGTACCAGTTCCATCAACGTAGAATTTAACCTTGAAATACCGCTTGAAGAAGCAGCCAACGATGTTCGTGATAAAGTTTCGCAGGCCATCCGCTCACTGCCTAGCGACCTCGAAAGTCCGCCGGTAGTTTCAAAAGCCGATGCCAGTTCAGAAAGCATACTTTCAATGGCAGTAAGGAGCGATACCCGGAATCAACTGGAAATCACCGAATTTGCCAACAACGTACTGGTTGACCGCCTGCAAACCATTCCGGGCGTAAGCGGCATACAAATCTGGGGGCAGAAGGATTATGCCATGCGCATTTGGCTTAACCCCGAAAGAATGGTTTCGCGTGGGGTAACCGCTAACGAAATTTCATCCGCGCTTGCCCGTGAAAACGTGGAACTTCCCTCCGGAAAAATTGCGGGAGAAAGCACCGAACTTACCGTACGAACATTTGGCCGGCTGAACAGCGAAGAAGAGTTTAATAATGTAATTATCCGCAGCGATGCCAACGGTATCATCCGGCTGCAGGATGTAGCAGAGGCAGTTCTTGGACCGGAAAATGAAGAAAGCGCCTTTAAGGAAAACGGCGTGCCCACCATTGGACTTGCCATTATACCGCAGCCGGGAAGTAATTTTATTTCCATCTCCGAGGAATTTTACAATCGATTCGAACAGATAAAAAAGGAGCTTCCCGAAGATATTACCACCAAAATTTTACTGGATCAAACGGTTTATATCAAAAGGTCGCTGTTAGAAGTAAAAGAGACCCTCGCCATCGCTTTCGGGCTGGTAATTCTTGTGATTTATTTTTTCTTCAGAAGCGCTAATATGGCTTTCAGGCCTTTAATTGATATACCTGTTTCATTAATTGGCGCGTTTTTTATTATGTGGGCCTTTGGCTTTACCATTAATGTGCTCACCCTTTTGGCTATTGTGCTAGCTACAGGCCTTGTGGTGGATGATGGTATTGTGGTAACGGAAAACATTTATAAAAAAATGGAAGGGGGCATGAATAAATGGGCTGCCGCCAAAGAGGGTTCAAAAGAAATTTATTTCGCGGTAATCTCCACTTCTATTACGCTTGCAGTAGTTTTTCTTCCCATCATTTTCCTCGAAGGATTTGTGGGGCGGCTGTTCCGCGAATTTGGCGTGGTGGTGGCAGGCGCCGTACTTATTTCCGCGCTTGTTTCCCTTACCCTAACACCTGTATTAAACATTAAATTAACCCCAAAAGGAGGAGTAAAACACGGTTGGTTTTACAATAAAACCGAACCCTTTTTCAGGGGAATGGAAAATGGCTACCGGTGGCTGCTTTCCGGATTCATGAAAGCTCGCTGGGTTGCCTTTATCCTGATTGCAGGCAGCATTGGCCTCATATTTTGGCTGGGTAATACCCTGCAAAGCGAGTTGGCACCCATGGAAGACCGCAGTCAGTTCAGGCTGAGTGTATCTGCACCCGAGGGAACAAGTTATGATGCCATGGCTAAAAACATGGACCGCATCCAGGATTTTCTGATTGATTCCATCCCGGAACAGCAAACCATCATATCTTTTACAGCACCGGGATTTACGGGTGGTGGATCGGTTAATTCGGGATTTATCAGGGTTAAACTTGTTGATCCTGAATATCGTACCCGCACACAGGGTGATATTGCTAACTATGTACAGAAAAACATGTCTAAGTTTCCCGAAGTAAGGGCATTTCCCTCGCAGGAGCAAACCATACAGGTAAACAGGCGTGCCGGACAGCCGGTGCAATTTGTTATTCAAAACAACAATTTCTATAAAATAACACAGGCCTTGCCCAAATTACTGGAAGCTGCCAAGGAAAATCCGCTGCTAACCGGTGTTGATGCCGACCTGAAATTCAATAAACCTGAGGTACGCATTTACGTGAACAGGCTAAAAGCAAGTGAACTTGGCGTAAGGGTGGCCGATGTGTCGGAAACATTACAACTGGCACTCAGTAATCGCCGGATGGGATACTTTATTAAAAACGGCAAGCAATATTCCGTTATCGGGCAGGTTGAACGCTCAGCAAGGGATAACCCCGATGACCTGAAATATTATTTCGTAAAAAACAACCGTGGTCAATTGGTAAGTCTTGATAACCTCGTAGATATGACCGAAGAAACTACTCCTCCAAGTATCTACCACTTTAACCGGTATAAATCGGCCACCATTACCGGCAGCCCGGCCGAGGGCTATACCCTTGGAGACGGCATAAAAGCCATGCAGGCCATTGCCGACAGTGTGCTCGATGAAACTTTCGAAACCACCCTTGCCGGTCCTTCACGCGATTACGCCGAAAGCCAGGGCAGCACCAATTTTGCCCTGATGATGGCGTTGATATTAATTTTCCTGGTACTTGCCGCCCAGTTCGAAAGTTTTATTGATCCCTTTATAATAATGGTTACCGTACCGCTTGCATTGGGCGGCGCTCTGCTCAGCCTCTGGCTTTTCGATCAAACCATCAACATTTTCTCGCAGATTGGCATGATTATGCTGGTGGGTCTTGTTACCAAAAATGGTATCCTGATTGTTGAATTTGCCAACCAGAAACAGGAAAAAGGGGAAACCCGAACCATGGCCGCCATAGATTCGGCAGTTTCGCGTCTTCGTCCTATCCTGATGACCAGCCTAACCATGGCACTTGGCGCCCTTCCGCTTGCCGTATCATTTGGCGCTGCAAGTACAAGCCGCATACCGCTTGGTATAGTTATTGTAGGCGGCATTATGTTTTCGTTGTTACTTACCCTGTTTGTAGTTCCTGCTGTTTATTCGTACCTCAGTTCAAAACACAATAAGCCCCCGCTGGAACTGATGGATCAGCTTGAGCCAGTAAATTTTAAAGCATTACCTGTTGAACAAAACTGAAAATTTGATGACCAAGATGCTGAAAAATGCCGGCCGCATGGCCCTTTTAATATTGTTTCCCCTTGCAGGATTTGCGCAGGGCACGGGTGATTCTGTTCTTTCCCTGCGTGAAGCCATTAACCTGTCGCTTGAAAATAATTTCGACCTCAAAATTTCGCGAAACAACCAGGATATTGCCGATATCCAGAATAACTGGGGAAATGCAGGCAGGTTACCCACGGTAAGCGGCGCCGCAGGCTATTCGTACAGCAGCAACAACCTCCGGCAAAAGCTGACCAACGGTACTGAAATTACCCGCAACGGCGCTTCTTTTCAAAGTGAAAATGCATCGGTTACCGCCCAATGGAGAATTTACAACGGCGGCCGTGTACTCGCTGCAAAAAAAAGACTGGATGAGCAGGAAAAAATTAGCGCATTACTGTTTCGCCAACAAGCCAATCAGATTGTGTATGAAGTAATTACAGCCTACCTGAATGTATTGCGTTTTGAAAAGCAAAAAGAAACCACCCTCGAAGCCATTGCCCTGTTTGAAGAAAGAATGGTACTTGCTGAAAACCGGTTTAATATAGGTGTGGCCCCAAAAAGCGATTACCTGCAGGCTGTTGCCGACTGGAATTCACAGAAAAACCTGGTGATTCAAATTGAAAACAACCTTGCCATCAGCAAGTCGTTGATGAACAACCGCCTTGCCCGCGGCCCTGAGTACCCGTTCAATGTTTCTTTTGAGTTAGCCGAAGTTGACCTTCCGCCAATGGCCAACCTTGTAGCCGAAATAGATACGCTGAACCCCGACCTGCTGATCAATAAATCGCAGGCATATGTTTTGGCACAACAGTACAAGGAGATCAATGCGCTCAGGTTACCAACTGTAAACCTGAATGCGGGAGCCAACCTCAACAACAGCAACAACAGCGCGGGTTTTACCCTGCAAAATACCACCTACGGCCCCAATGCCGGTATTTCGCTTGCCGTTCCCATTTTTCAGGGTGGGGTTATTAAGCAGCAATTACGGGTAAACAAAGTCTTGCAAAACACACAGGTAATTGGTTTTGCCGCCATTAAAAACGACCTGCTTACCTCGCTGAACAATGCCTATGTTACCTACAAAAATGCCAAAAGATCGTACGAACTCGAACTATCGAACCTTGAAGTAATCAAGGAAAACAATCAGATAGCCATGGAGCGGTTCAAAAAAGCGAGCATCACCACCGTTGAATTCAGGCAAACACAGCTCGACCTGATTGAATCGCAAACCCGGGTGATCAACTCGGTTTATCTGATGAAACAGGCCGAGGCGGATATATTGGTGATTATGGGGAAGTTGGTGGAGTAGAAAAATCCCTTCATTGAATCGTATAATAAAAATCCCCGGAAGCCATTCAGCACCGGGGATTTTCTATTTCGATAAAATGCCTTTTATACCAACATCCTCACCGGATTTTCCAGGTAACCTTTCAAAGTTTGCATGAAAGCAGCACCTACAGCCCCATCAACACAGCGGTGGTCGCAGCTAAGGGTAAGCTTCATAATATTTCGAACGTCAAACTCGCCTTTGGCATTTCGGTAAACTTCTTCTTTTATACGGCCTACTGCCAGGATACAGCTATCTGGTGCATTGATGATGGAAGTAAATTCATCCACATCCATCATGCCAAGGTTACTGATGGTAAAAGTGTTGCCTGTAAACTCATTGGGCTGCAATTTCTTGCTTTTCGCCTTTCCTCCAAGTTCTTTGGCATCAGCGCTTATCTGGCTGAGGGTTTTCTGGTCGGCAAAACGGATAACGGGAACAATCAACCCATCGGGAATGGCAACTGCCATACCAATATGAATATGATTATAAATGCGGATGGAAGTACCCATCCAGCTGCTGTTAACAGCGGGATGTTTGCGAAGCGCCATGGCCGAAGCCTTGATTACCATATCATTAAAACTGATCTTAACCGGGCTAATTTCATTCATATGAACGCGTGCAGCCATGGCATTATCCATGATTATCTCCATTTTAATGTAAAAATGGGGAGCGCTGAACTTGCTTTCACTCAGCCTGCGGGCAATAACATTGCGCATCTGGCTGTTGGTAATATCAGTATAGCCTTCGCCTGCACCACCGGGTACAAATGGTGTAACAGTTGAGGTAGCGGCCGAGGTTGAGGCTGAGGTTAAGGTTGAGGGGGTTTGAGATTGAGGTTCGGGTGTGGGTGCGGCAACAGCCACAGGGGTATAATTTTCAATATCGGTTCGTACAATCCGGCCATTATCCCCGGTTCCTTTTACATAACGCAGGTCAATGCCTTTTTCTTCGGCCAGTTTTTTAGCAAGAGGGCTGGCAAAAATGCGACCGGTGTTGATTACTTCAGGTTGGGATTGGGGAGCCTCCCCGTCCCCCAGCTGGGGGGTGATTGTAGGGGTTTGGGTGGTTGCCGGTGCAACTTCCTGTACAGAACCTGTTAAAGGAGTTCCACTGCCACTTTTTGCTGCAGCAACAATCTCGTCTATTTTAAATCCTTCGGCGCCAATAATGGCGAGGAGGTCGTTAACCTGTATTTTTTCGCCGGCAGCAGCGCCCTGATGCAGGAGGAAACCATCTTTATAGCTTTCCAGTTCCATGGTAGCTTTGTCGGTTTCAATTTCGGCAAGTACATCACCCTTGCTAACCTTTTCGCCCACCTTTTTTTGCCAGCTTGCAATTACTCCTTCGGTCATGGTATCGCTGAGGCGGGGCATCAGCACCACTTCATCTATTTTAGAAAGATCCATTGAGGAGGCAGGGGCGGCAGCGGCAACAGGTGCTGCGGAAGATGCAGCAGCAGGTGCGGCAGCAGTAGCAGCAGGCGCGGCAGCAGTAACAGCAGGGGTGGTGGCAGCAACTGCACCTCCGGCGTTTTCAGCCAATATAGCCGAAATATCTTCGCCGGCAGTACCTAAAATGGCGAGCAGGTCATCTACCTGAAGCTTACTGCCGGGGGCCGCGCCCTGATGAAGCAGTACGCCATCCTTGTAACTGTCAAGTTCCATGGTAGCCTTATCGGTTTCCACTTCGGCTAGCAGTTCACCTTTTTTTACGGTGTCGCCTATGTTTTTATGCCACGCGGCTATCACGCCTTCTGTCATGGTATCGCTAAGCCGGGGCATTTTTATCACTTCAGCCATCAGGTATATCTGTT
>Ga0116158_10005645_pt1 | contig 10538 bp, 2 predicted proteins | sample AD_UKC052_MetaG_FD_89883 | JGI IMG/M metagenome (GOLD analysis project Ga0116158, IMG submission 89883) | Active sludge microbial communities of municipal wastewater-treating anaerobic digesters from USA - AD_UKC052_MetaG | ecosystem: Engineered > Bioreactor > Anaerobic > Digestate | place: USA... | reverse complement strand
GGCATCGAGCATGGCCGGATCGCCGTAGCAAACCGTATCGGGGCCCATGATCGTAGTAACAGGATCTGTGATCAAAAACTGTCCGAACGTATTGACCGTGTTCACATTGGGCGCACTCGGGCCGAACTCGGTGATGCGCGAGGATTTTCCGAAAGTGATACGGCCGGTAGCACCACCGGTAGCGCCGATGGAGGTGCCCTGTTGTCCGGTAGTCCACACGGGTAGATCGGAATTGACGCCGCGCATATTGATCACGTAATTTTGGGGCGCAATGACATTGGTCGCGGGCACGAGGAAATTTTCAAAACGGGCCGAATCGAGTGCCTCAAACGGCTGGTAAACTCCGTAGTTGTCTACGATCCAGTAATGGCTTGCCGACGAATAAGTAGCGCTACAGGGCGCTGCATAAGGCGCCAGGTTGATCCTGCTGACGACCACTTCTCCGTTCGGGATAAAACAAGCGCTCGAAAACGCCAGTTTGACGCCCGTACCGGTAAAATCTTTCAAACCCGGAGTAGTCACATTTACCAGCGCAGATCTGCCGCCGCCAAACGGTCCCGTCGAAACGGCTGTTGTGGCATTTCCCAGAAAAACGGCATGCCGGGTACTCACTTTGTCGTAGGCGGTAGCCGTCGTTTCATTGAACTGATAGTAGGCCACCAGGTTGGGCTGCGTAGCAGGCGTTTGTGTGAGGTGCATCAATTGGCGTACCTCCGTTTGCGTCAGGCTTTTATTCCAGACGGTCACCTCGTCTATTTGTCCTTTGAAATAACGTGATCCATTGTCGTAACCGATTTTAAGCGGCGTATCGAAGGCTTCCGCAGCGTGTGTGGCAGTGCGCGTAGCGGGCACGCCGTTCATATAAACAGTGGCGCTGCCAGGCGAAACAACCAGCGCAATATGCGTCCAGGTATTGTCCGGAATAACAAATTTCGTGTCGAAATTATAGGTACCTGCCACATCGTCCCAGGTATAGCGAAGTTCGTTGAGGGAACTGATGCTAAGGCCGGCGCTTGTAGAACCACCCCGGGCATATACCAGGCCTGAAAAGTTGGTCTGGGCACCGTTTCGTTTTACCCAGGCCGTTATACTCACGGTATTGGAGTTCAGGTTCAGGTTGGTGGCAGGTGTTGCATAATCTCCCACACCATCGAGTAGCAGTGATTTTCCCGGAATGGTATCTGCGCTGCAAAGATCGCCGTTTGCCAGGTTATGAATAAAGTTGGGAATCGATTTGCTGCTGACGCCGTTGTTATCCGTTACGGTAAGCGTTACGGAATAATAGCCGGGAGCAGGGCCGAAAACCACCCTGGGGTTGCGCGCAGTCAAGCCGCTGGTCCACTGCGGCGCAGGTGAAATGGTCCATTGGTAGGAAGCCGATCCGTTGGTAACGGAGTAACTTTCCAGTTGTACAGTGTCGCGGTTGCAGGAAGGCGTCGGGTAATCCACCATCGGTTGTACAAGGGTTGCAGTGGATGGCGTATACAAATCCGCTTCCCATATTCCCTGTCCGCTGGCCAGCCGTAATTTGCCGCCTTTATAATACGGCCGGGCAAATACGCCGCCGAAATCGCCGTACATATTGAGCGGCAGGCCGGTATTGTACGTCGTCCAGTTGGTGGCCGAATTGTCGCGGTAATACACCTTACCACCATTTCCGCTTACAAAATAAACACCGCCATCGGTACCCATTTGGTGGATAAAGTCCGTAGCCGAGACGTTATCCAGCGCGGAGGTGGTCCAGTTGGTCCACGACGCACCCCCATCTGTAGATTTGAATACTTTCTGGCCGTTCGGACCTGTGCGGAAACACCACCAGATCGTATTGGCATCGGTTCCGCTGACGGCAATTTGCGAAAAGCGCCTTTGGGTAGCGCTGAGCGTACCCGGATTCGTGCATTGGGTCCAGTTCTGGCCGCCGTCAGTCGTTTTCCACAGTTGTCCATCCTCTGGACTGTTTACATACACCGTAATGTAGATGACGTCGGGGTTGCTTCTGGAAACTTCGCAATACCTTACTTTCGCCGTTGCAACTGCATGTGTGAACAGAGGGGTGAAATTGAGCCCGTTATCAGTCGTTTTCCAGAACTGATTATTCTTTCCGAGGTAATAGGTATACATGTAGCGGGGGTCCCATTCCATGTCGGCGCCTTCCATAGGGTAGAAACTTTCATTTGGAAATTTGGTGACTGTGAATCCCTGTACCAACTGGTTATTCGTCACGGGCAAAATATGCCCGCCATTGCCAATATCCGAAAAATAGGACATTGAAGCATTGCCAGGATTCACATATCCCGTGGCCGCTTCGCCGCCGCCCAGTCGCAGAAAGTCGCCGGTCGGATACGTTTCGCGCCACGCCGTATTGCCGTTGTGGTATTTGCCGCCTACAAGCACATCTTCATTCCAGCCGGAACCGAAACCCCAGAATTCAGTACCGCGCATGTTATTCGTTCTCGGAAAATAATTGGCAGAAGGCGCCGTATAAAAGTCGGTGGAGAGATTAATACCGCCATCGGTAGCAATCCAGGTGTCCGAGCCGTTGGCCGTCATTTCCTGAATATCCGGATGTATGGAAAACGAGCCATGGTAGCCACCCATCGGCGCATAGGTAAGACCTCCGTCGGTTGATCTGTATGCTGTGGTAGTGGCCACCATCAACTGATCGGCATTGGTTTGCGATGCGACGATCGACAAGTCGTAATATCCCTGCCCGTTGCTCATGCCGAGCGGGCCCGTAATATCGGAGCCTGATAATCCGGTGATAGCGCTACTGGCTACCACGATCCAGTTTTCTCCGGCGTCGTTGCTGCGCATCACACGCGGTCCGCTGCCGGTAAGCAATATAGCATAAATGCGGTTGCCATCGGCCGCAGTAACCGCCAGTCGGCCTCCACCGTCGGTTAGTCCGCTGATCCAGCCGCTGCTTCGAATTGAAAAGGTTTGTCCGCCGTCGGTTGATTTCCAGAACTCACACAAGTTTTGTCCGCTGTTGTTCACCAGCGCATATACGATCAATGAATTGTTGGGTTTGAATGCGAGATCGTACGTTTTGGCGTTCAGCACGCTGGTCCAGACGTTGCCGGAAGCGCGCCGTTGCAAACTTGCGCCCGCAGCCAGTACCACCTCTGGGTCGTCGGGTTTGAATTTAAGGTCGTTGCAGTTGAAACTGGAAATACTCAAAACGGGATTCCAGGTAGTGCCCCCGTCGGTGGTCGAGGAAATCCTGTTCCCCGTTTCACCCGCATACACCAGATTGGGGTTGCTCGGACAAATTGCGACGGCATTGATGTCGTCGGTAAAATAATCCTGGCCTGACGGCGTCCAGTTCAGGCCTTTGTCGGTGGTTTTGCCCACTACGCCCGTTTCCGAGCCGTAGAAAAGAATATTGGGATCACTGGCAGCAATGTCGAGGCAATAAATATTGGCTTGCCAGGGTGCTACGGGCTGTGCCGCATTGTCATTTTTCCTGAATCGGGTGATAACGGGCCCGAGAAAAGTCCAGTTGGAACTTTCCGGTTGATCGGGTTGCGAAACGACCGCTATATCCGTTTTTATAGAAAAATCGAGCGAGCCATCGGGCATCAGATACGGATAAACGCTGCCGCGCCACCGGGTATAGTATTTGTAATATTGTTTGTATAAACTGAATTGTTGTCTCAATGCCGGGCTAGCATCGTTGCCGGCCCGCGCCATTTCCAGTTTGAGCGAGTCGTACGTAATTTTCCAGGGGGCATAAGCGGCGTCGAGTTCGAAAACATTGACATCCAGATCGTCGCGGTACAATTGTTCTGCCCAGGCGGGCATTTCAGGAACATCGGGAAGGCGAAGGGAAGTGTTAGGGCGTTGTGCGACGGCAAATACCGACAAGCCCAACAGCATGAGTGTCAAACGTAATTTCATGGCGAAAACGGGAAGAAAGATTGTCTTGTGAAAGTTGATTAGAAAAAACCAACAAAGGAAAATCTTTTTTAACCCGTTTTCTAATATTTAAATTACTGAAATTCTTTATTTAGAAACTCTCCAGTCCAACTTTCTTTCACCTTTGAAACCTCCTCCGGCGTACCCGCACAAACAATATTTCCGCCGCGCATACCACCTTCCGGTCCGATGTCGACAATGTGATCGGCCATTTTGATCACGTCGAGGTTGTGCTCGATTACGATGACGGTATTTCCTTTTTCCACAAGCCGGTTCAGTACGGACAGCAATTGACGAATATCTTCGAAATGTAGTCCTGTGGTGGGTTCGTCGAGGATATAAATGGTACGGCCGGTGTCTTTTTTAGATAGTTCTTCGGCAAGTTTTACGCGCTGCGCTTCGCCGCCAGACAGGGTAGTAGCCTGCTGACCGAGGGTAATGTAGCCCAGCCCGACTTCCTGCAACGTATTGATTTTGCGGAAGATAGACGGAATAGGTGCGAAAAATTCCGCCGCCTCATTGATAGTCATATCCAGCACGTCGGAAATGGATTTGCCCTTGAACAGGATTTCCAGCGTTTCTCGGTTGTAACGGCGGCCCTGGCAGCGCTCGCAATGCACCTGCACGTCGGGCAGAAAATTCATTTCGATGGTGCGCAGTCCGGCGCCTTCGCATACTTCGCAGCGGCCCCCTTTTACGTTGAAGGAAAAACGGCCGGAATTATAGCCACGGATTTTGGCTTCGGGTGTATCGGCAAACAACTTGCGGATGTCGCCGAACACGTTCGTATACGTAGCCGGATTGGAGCGCGGCGTGCGGCCGATAGGGCTCTGGTCGATCTCGATGACCTTGTCGAGGTGTTCCAGCCCACGAATCTCCTTGTATGGCAACGGCCGTTTCAGGCTGTTGTAAAAATGGCTTTGCAGAATGGGGTAAAGCGTCTCGTTGATGAGCGAGGATTTGCCCGAGCCGCTCACACCCGTTATGCAGATAAAAGTACCCAGCGGCAAACGCAGGGAAACGTTTTTGAGGTTGTGGCCGGTGCATTGGTCCAGTTCGAGCCATTTTCCGTTGCCGGTTCGGCGCACTTCCGGAATTTCCATCTGGGTGCGGCCGGCAAGGTAATCGGACGTTTTGGTCGGGTTTTTCAGAAAATCGGCCGGCGTACCGATGTCGACAATCTGGCCGCCGTGTTTGCCGGCGCCGGGACCGAGGTCGATCAGGTAGTCGGACTGCAGCATGATGTCGCGGTCGTGTTCTACTACCAGCACGCTGTTGCCGATGTCGCGCAGGTTTTTGAGGGCTTCGATCAGGCGCATGTTGTCGCGCTGGTGCAGCCCGATGCTGGGTTCGTCGAGGATGTAGGTAATGCCCGTCAGTTGCGATCCGATCTGCGTGGCCAGGCGAATGCGCTGGCTTTCGCCGCCCGACAGGGTGCGGGCCGGGCGGTTGAGGCCCAGGTAATCGAGACCGACCTGTAGAAGGAATTTCAGGCGGAAACGGATTTCTTTCAATACATCCTTGGCGATGGCCTGCTGGCGTTCGCTCATCTGTTTTTCCACGTCCGACAAAGCGGTGTGCAGTTCCGTCAGGTCCATATCGGCCAGTTCGGCAATGTTGCGTTCACCGATCTTGAACCACAGGCTTTCCTTGCGCAGGCGGGTGCCCTTGCACTCCGGGCAGGGCGCAACGGTCATAAAATCTTCGGCCCATTGACGGATTTTTTCGCTGGTGCTGTCGGCGTACCAGCGCTTGAGCATATTGATCAGTCCGTCGTAGGCAAGGTTGTAACTCCATTCGTCGCCACCCCAGGTCATATCTATTTTCAGGTCTTCGTCGCCGCCGTACAACAGTGTTTGCAGGGCGGCTTCGGGAATATCCTTCACGGGAGTGCTAAACGAAAATTTGTGTTTTTTCGTGAGTTCGCGCAATTGTTTGAACATCATATTCTCACGCACCTCACCCAATGGAACGATACCTACATCATTGATACTCTTGGTATTATCCGGAATCACCCGCGCCAAATCCACCTCGTGCACCTCTCCCAGGCCCTTGCAGTGCGGGCACATACCGTAGGGCGAGTTGAAGGAAAATGTATTGGGCGAAGGTTCTTCGTACGACAGACCGGTGTCTTCGCACATCAGGTTTCTGGAATAATTGGCCAGCGTGCTGTCGTCGAGATCGAGGATCTGCACAATGCCTTCGCCGATACGCATGCCCATCCGCACGCTTTCGGCAAGTCGTTCGCCGCGGTCGTCGCCTACTTTCAGACGGTCGACCACCGTTTCGATATCGTGGATTTTATAACGGTCCACCTGCATACCCGGGGTGATGTCGACGATTTCGCCGTCGATACGCACCTTGGCGTAGCCTTGTTTGCGGATTTGTTCGAACAATTCGCGGTAATGGCCTTTCCGCGAGCGCACGATGGGCGCCAGCAGCGCGATTTTCCGGTCGGCAAAACGCTCCTGAATGCTCTGGACAATCTGTTCTTCGGTGTATTTCACCATTTTTTTGCCCGTAGCCCACGAATAAGCCTCTCCGGCGCGGGCAAAGAGCAGGCGCAGGAAATCGTACACTTCCGTTACCGTACCCACGGTAGAGCGCGGGTTGCGGCCGGTGGTTTTTTGTTCGATGGAAATAACGGGACTGAGGCCGGTGATCTGTTCCACGTCGGGGCGTTCCATTTCACCGATAAACTGTCGGGCGTAACTGCTCAGCGTTTCCATAAAACGCCGCTGCCCTTCAGCATAGATCGTATCGAACGCCAGGGAACTTTTGCCCGAACCGCTCACCCCGGTGATGACCACCAGTTGGTTGCGGGGAATACGCACGTCGACGTTTTTCAAATTGTGCACGCGGGCGCCGATCACCTCGATGTAGCCGTTGTGTCCGTTGGCGGAAACCGGCTGTTCGAGCGTCGTATCGGTGGGTGCCGTCTGGTTGGAGGATGTCGTTTTTGCTTTTGCCATGTCTGCCGGGAAACAATCGAGATGGGGTTCGGTTGCGGGAAACGGCAAAATTAAAACAATTAGTATCAATGAAAGTAGTTCGGTCAAAGTTATTTTGAGAAAAACCGGCAAGTAGAAAGTTCAGCGGCGACTTTTTTTTTCCGATGCGCGCGGACGATCTTTGTTATCCGGAAGTTATATTTACGCACCAGGAGAGGTGCATCAATTTTTTTAATATTAATTCTAAGCAACTATTTAACTTTCAACATCATACTTATAAAAATTTAGCAACATGCGAGACCAGATCTTTCTTTTAACGATCGTATTTTTTCTGGCCACTTTTAATGTACGGGGGCAGAACAGTTCGGGTAGCCTGGCAGATACGGTATTGGCCGACCAATTTCTGAATGAAATGAGATCTTTGATACAGGAAAGCAAATGGACGGAAGCGGAGGTGAAAGGAGAACAAGCACGAGCGATTTACGAGTCTTTGCTGGGAGAGGAGTGCCGGCAGATGGGGGATGTATGGCACCACATGGGGAAGATTTATAGCGCTCAGGGAGATTTTGACCGTGCGATGGAATATTTCCATAAAGCATTTGATATCCGATTTAAAACCTTGGGTGAAAATCATCCTGATGTAGCCCATTCTTTAAATAATATGGGGATTTGTTATTATTATAAAGGAGATTATACCAAAGCAATTGAATACACACAGAAAGCCTTGAAAATTTACTTAATAACCCTTGATGAAAACCATCCGGATGTCGTTAGATGTTTCCATAGTTTAGGTTTTTATTATTCTTATAAAGGCGAGTATGATAAAGCGATTGAATGCTTTGAAAAAGCCTTACGAATTAGTTTAAATACTTTGGGGGAAAACCATGCTGATGTGGCAATGTATTTCAATAATTTAGGCGTTAATTTTAATAGTAAAGGAGAATATGACAAGGCAATTGACTATTATCAAAAAGCCTTGAAAATCGGCATAAGTATTAATGGAGAAGTCAATGCTGATGTATCTGCCTCTTTTAACAATTTAGGCAATAGTTTTAATAGTAAAGGAGAGTACGATAAAGCGATTGAATATCATCAAAAATCTTTGAAAATCAAATTGAAAATCCAAGGTAAGAAGCATCCTGATGTCGCTGCTGCTTTCAATAATTTAGGCCTAAGTTTTAATAATAAAGGAGAGTACGACAAAGCAATTGATTACCATCGAAGAGCCTTAGAAATCCGCTTAAATGCCTTCGGTGAAAACCATCCTGACGTAGCAATGTCTTTCAATAATTTAGGAGTCAGTTTCAATAGTAAAGGAGATTTTGACAGGGCCATTCTATATTATCAAAAAGCCGCACAAATCTGGCTGAATACATATGATGAGAACTACTCTAGTGTGGCCAAATCCTTTAATAATTTAGGTGTTTGTTTTGAAGGTAAAGGGGAGTATGAAAAAGCAATTGAATACCATCAAAAAGCGTTAAAAATTCGCTTAAATGTCTTCGGTGAAAACCATCCCGAAGTCGCTGTGTCTTTCATTAATTTAGGCAATATTTTTTCATCCAAAGGCGAATACGACCAAGCAATTCAATACTATAAAAAAACTTTAAAGATTTTGACTAATACTTATGGTGAAAACCATTCTGACGTTGCTAAGTCTTTCAATAATTTAGGTTGGAGTTTTAATTATAAAGGTGAATACGACACAGCCATTATTTATTGTCAAAAAGCCTTGAAAATCCGTTTAGCAACTTTGGGAAAAGCGCACCCCAATGTTATAGCCTCCTGCCTGGCATTGATAAATGTGTATGATAAAACGCACCAATACGATTCCGTCTTTTACTATATTGAGCAAGCCGTTGCCTCCATTAGGGTACAGGCCGTTGCCCCTATTTCTGTTTCCACTAAAGGGCTTTACCAATCTCAAAACCTCCCTGTCTTCGAACAGGCCATAGATATATCTTTGAAAAATGCCAACTTGCATTATGACTCAACATTAAAGCAAAAGGTTTTTAATTATTCCGAAATGAGCAAAGCCACCATGCTGCAAACTCAGATCAATGCCGCAGACGCATTGGCATTTGCCGGCATACCTGATTCCCTGCTCAGACAGGAAAGAAACCTGCGTATTGATATCACCTGGCGCGAAAAGCAGCGGCAGGGACTATTCGAACAAGGGCTTGCAGAAACCGATACAACCGTACTGCGTATCAGCAGCCTTATATTCGACCTCAAAGATCGCTACGAAGCCCTCAAAAAACGCTTTGAAGCCGACTTTCCCGAGTATTACCGTCTACAGTATGACCTTTCTACGGTGAGCCTTTCTTACGTTCAGGATACGCTGTTGGAAAAAGGCCAGACCCTTGTCGAGTACTTTACCGGCGATTCAGCCATCTACGTCTTTACAATCCGTCCTGATACTTTTACTGTCACCGAAATTAAAAAAGATTTTTCGCTCGACACATTGGTTCGCCAACTTCGAGAAGGGATATACAGTTATTACCAAAGAGGAGTGCCCAGTGCCGAATTTTACAATACTACTGCCCACGAATACACAAAATCAGCCTATACACTTTATGATAAACTCATCAAACCCATTGCCTCGTTGCTGACTGAAAACGTCATCGTCGTGCCCGACGGCGTACTCGGTTACGTGCCCTTCGATGCGCTGCTGACTGAAAAACCGGTTAATCCGACGTATTTTCATAGCCATGCATACCTCGGCCGCGAGCGTCGTATTTCATATGCCTACTCGGCTACCCTGCTGCGGGAAATGCGCGACAAAGTTCGCAAAAGCACCCCTACCGGCTCCGTTCTTGCCTTGGCTCCTTTTTTCCGTGGCGACGCCACCGTATTGCGTGAACAACTTGACACCCTTTCTGAGCTCGTCGCCCTACGTGCCGACACACTGAAACCGCTCCAATACAGCGGCCGCGAAGTGCTTATAGCAGAGAAAATTCTGAAAGGTCAGGCGTTACTTGGTCTCGCAGCCACTAAAGACACCTTCCAATATCTTGCCGGCCGCTACCGTATTCTCCATTTAAGTACACATGGTAAAGCAAATGATCGGATCGGTGATTATGCTTACCTCGGTTTCGCGCGTTCCGACACATCTTTTGAAAAAATGTATGTCAAAGACATTTATAACCTCTCGCTCAACGCAGACATGGTTGTGTTATCAGCCTGCGAAACAGGCATTGGCCAGTTGCAGCGTGGTGAAGGTATCATTAGTCTTGCGCGGGCGTTTGCATATGCAGGTGCGAAAAGCATCGTTACCACCTTATGGCAGGTCGACGATGCACGCACCAGCAGGCTGATGCAGCATTTTTATAAAAATCTGCAACAGGGCATGACGAAAGGTGAAGCGCTTTGGCATGCAAAACGCACCCTGTTTGCCGGAAAAAAAGATAACGCGCATCCGTTTTTCTGGGCTGGCTTTATTCCTGTGGGAGATATGAGAGCGCTGCATGAGTAATCAAAAAACGGCAGTATGCATGTGTTCTGCATACTGCCGTGATTCTCAATAGATAAAAGTTGAGTGACGTATTATTTCTTCCTTACCTCCATCGCTCTCACCACTTGCCCTTTTCCATTCTCCAGCGCCACAATATAAGAACCGCTCGGCAAACCAGCCAGCGAATAAGCCTGGCTAGGCTCCGCTTCGATGCG
>Ga0116158_10005642_pt1 | contig 10539 bp, 9 predicted proteins | sample AD_UKC052_MetaG_FD_89883 | JGI IMG/M metagenome (GOLD analysis project Ga0116158, IMG submission 89883) | Active sludge microbial communities of municipal wastewater-treating anaerobic digesters from USA - AD_UKC052_MetaG | ecosystem: Engineered > Bioreactor > Anaerobic > Digestate | place: USA... | reverse complement strand
TTTTATATAACTTACAAATTTACCAAAATAATATATTACAAAAAAGCATTAAATAAATAATAAAAAAATAGCTAATTTTGTAAAAAAATTTTTTTATTTTTTAAATTGAAAGGAAAAAAATGCCAGAATTCAAAAATTATATTAACGGAAAATGGGTCCCAGCCAAAGCAGGCAAAACTTTTAAAAATATAAATCCTGCAAATATTGAAGATGTAATCGGTGATTTTGCTTTTTCAGAGCAAGAAGACGTAAACAATGCCGTTGCTGCTGCAAAAGCTGCTTATAAAACTTGGAAGCTTGTTCCCGCACCAAAACGCGGCGATATCTTACGTAAAGTTGGTGATATTTTTAATCGCAGAAAAGAAGAACTTGCTCGCATTATGACCCGTGAAATGGGAAAACCAGTATTTGAAACCAAAGGCGATATTCAGGAAGCTATTGATACTGCATACTACGCTGCTACAGAAACACGCCGTCTATTTGGACATACTGCTCCAAGCGAAATGTCTAACAAGATGAACCTTTCATTTAGAAATCCGGTTGGTGTTTGTGGTATTATTACTGCTTTCAATTTCCCAGTTGCAGTACCATCTTGGAAAATTCTTCCAGCTCTTGCTGCCGGCAATACCGTAGTATATAAACCCTCAAAAGATACTCCACATTCGGGAGTAATTTTTGCAGAAATTCTTGAAGAAGCTGGTTTACCTGCTGGTGTTTTCAATCTCTTACTCGGAAAAGGTAGTATGGGCAATATGATGGTTGAGCATCCAGATGTAAATTTAATTGCTTTTACCGGCTCAACTGAAATTGGTTTCAAATTAGGTGAAATCTGCGGACGCACTAATAAAAAATGTTCGCTCGAAATGGGTGGAAAAAATGCTCAAATCGTTATGCCAGATGCCAATTTTGAACTCGCTGTTGAAGGTGCTTTATGGGGTGCTTTCGGAACTACCGGACAACGCTGCACTGCTACTTCACGCTTAATCGTCCATAAAGATTGCTATGATGAATTCATCGGTTTATTAAAGGAAAAAGCATCAAAACTTCGTCTTGGAAATGGTTTAGAGCAAAATACTGACGTTGGACCAGTTATTCACGAACAACAATTGCAAACCTGCATAGATTATGTGAAATATGGTAAAGAAGATGGTGCAAAACTTATTCTTGGTGGCGAAAGAGCAACCGATGGAGATTTAGCTAAAGGTTATTTCTTCCAGCCAACAATTTTCATTGACGTTACAAAAGATATGCGTCTTTTCAAAGAAGAAATCTTCGGTCCCATTCTTTCAGTTTCTAAAGCAGATTCACTCGAACACGCAATCGAATTACAAAATACCTGCGATTTCGGACTCTCTTCATCAATTTACACAAGAAACGTAAATGATGCTTTCCAGGCAATACGCGATATTGAAGCTGGTATTACTTACGTAAACAGCCCAACAATCGGAGCAGAAGCACATATGCCATTTGGTGGTGTTAAAGGTACAGGCAACGGACACCGCGAAGGTGGATGGACAGTATTCGATATCTTTACAGAATGGAAAACTGTTTATATTGATTTTTCTGATAAACTTCAAAGAGCCCAAATTGATAATTATTAATTGTTAATGAAAAATGAAATATCCCGTAGAATTAGTATTGATAGTGAATTTACGGGATATTTTGTTTTATCAGTTTTCTATAAGAGTAAAATAATATTGGGTTTAAATCGTAATTTTATTATTATTGAAATTTATAACATTTTAGTTTATTAGAAAAATGGATGCTAATCCTTACAAATATATAAACCCATTCACAGATTTATTTTAATAACACTAAACAAATTAACAAAATTAATTTTATGACATCACAGGAAATAAGACAATCGTTTTTAAATTTTTTTGTAGAAAAAGGGCATAGCATTGTTGAAAGTGCGCCCGTAATTCCATTTAACGACCCAACACTGCTTTTTACTAATGCCGGAATGAATCAGTTCAAAGATGTGTTCCTTGGAGTTGGTAACCGCAGCTATTCAAGAGCTGTCGATACTCAAAAGTGTATCCGCGTTAGTGGAAAGCATAATGATTTGGAAGAAGTAGGACGCGACACCTACCATCATACTTTCTTTGAAATGCTCGGGAACTGGAGCTTCGGCGATTACTATAAGCAGGAAGCTATCAAGTGGGCTTTTGAATTGCTTACTAAGGTATGGAAATTAGATGTAAATCGTCTACACGCTACAGTTTACAGAACCGATGACGAAGCTTTAGAAATATGGAAAAAATATTTGCCAGTCGAAAGGATCCATCGTTTTGACGAAAAAGATAATTTTTGGGAAATGGGTGAAACAGGTCCCTGTGGCCCTTGCAGTGAAATCCATTACGACAATACTGCTGATCTATCTGGTGCTGCACTCGTTAATGCTGGCACTCCGGCAGTAATCGAAATTTGGAATCTCGTTTTTATCCAATACAACCGTAAACAAGACGGAACTCTCGAACCGCTTACTGCCAAGCACGTTGATACTGGTATGGGCTTTGAACGTATTTGCGCTGTAATTCAAGGGAAATCTTCTAATTACGAAACAGATGTTTTCACTCCGCTAATTAATGAAATCGCAAAATTAAGCAAAAAAGAATACTCACAAGCACTCGAACACACTGACAGCATAGCAATGCGCGTGATTGCCGACCACGTCCGAACATTATCATTTGCTATTGCAGATGGGGCGCTACCGAGCAATGAAGGACGCGGCTACGTTTTACGCCGTATTCTTCGTCGTGCTTCACGTTTTGCACGAAATATTGGTTTCAGAGAACCCGTCATTTATTCTTTAGTCCACATTCTTACTGAAACAATGGGTGAAGTTTTCCCAGAATTGAGAAAAAATCAAAATACTATTGAAAGAGTAATCAGGGCAGAAGAAGAAAGTTTCCTGCAAACACTTGAACGCGGTTTAGACAAATTTGAGCAAATTTCAGAAATTGCAAAAAAAGAAAATAAAAATATAATATCCGGCGCTGATGCTTTCCTGCTTTACGATTCATTCGGTTTTCCTTTGGATTTGACTGAGCTAATTGCCCGCGAAAACAATTTTTCTGTTGATATTCACGAATTTAACGAAAAAATGAAGGAGCAGAAAGAACGCTCACGCAAGGCACGCAAGCAGTTCATTCAGGAGGTAGAGCAGTTCGACCAGCAGCTAAAAAGTGAGTTTATTGGTTATACTGAAATGTCAAGCGAGGCAAACGTTTTGTTTATAAAAGACAATCAAATTGTTTTCAATCAAACTCCGTTTTATGCTGAAAGCGGCGGACAGGTAGCTGATACCGGCAGCATTACTCTTGCTGGCGAAAAGTATGAAGTTACTGACGTCAAGAAGATTGGCGATGCTATTTTTCATTTTTGCGATAGGGACATTGAGCAGCTTGTTGGTGCAAAGGCATTTTTGGAAGTGAACGAAAAGCGTAGAAAAGATATAATGCGAAACCACTCTGCTACTCATCTTCTTCAAGAAGCACTTCTTGAAACTCTCGGTTCACACATCAAACAAGCTGGTTCGCTTGTTACTCCAGACTATCTACGATTCGATTTCAATCACTTTGAAAAATGCTCTCTGGAGGAATTGGAAAAAGTAGAAAAAATTGTTAATGAAAAAATTCTTGACGGAATAAACGTTCAAATAGAAGAGCTTGATTTGGAAGAAGCAAAGAAATATGAAAAAATAAAAATGTTCTTTGGCGATAAATATGGTGACAGAGTGCGTGTTGTTAAAATGGACCCTAAATTTTCAATGGAACTTTGCGGAGGCACCCACGTAAAAAATACTGCTGATATTAGCTTTTTCAAAATCATTTCCGAATCTTCCATTGCTGCCGGTGTAAGAAGAATTGAAGCGATAACCGGTAAGCAAGTGCAGAACTATATTACAGATTTGCAAAGCAAAATTGAGCAAAAAGCTAATGAACAGCAAGAGCTTTTAGAAAAAATCAAACAACTTGAAAAAGAGCTTAACTCTCTCAAAATGCAGGAAGTTGGGAAACAACTTGAAAAGCTAATCGAAAATGCTAATCAATTTGGTGATATTCGAATAATTGCAACAGAAATTCAGGCAGAAGATTTAGACCAGATGAGAAATATTGCTGAAAACCTGCGTAACAGCTTATCTAAAAACGGAATAGCACTTCTTTCAACAATATTAAACGAAAAGGTTCAGCTTGTTTGTACCGTTACAGACGATTTAACAGGTAAGTATCCTGCTTCCAAATTAGTGCTTGCTGCAGCAAAACAGCTTGGAGGCGGTGGCGGCGGGAAGCCACATCTTGCAACTGCCGGCGGAAAAGATATTAGCAAATTACCAGATTTGCTCAGGGGTTTTGCTGATTTAGTGAAAGAGATGTAAAGATTAATGAGTCCACTCTAAAAAGTGTCATACCCGTGAAAACGGGTATCAATAAATCACGCTGGGAATGGATTTCCGATTAAGCGGAAATGACATAATATCTTTTTTAGAGTGGACTCATTAATAATAAAATAATTTCAATGAATAGCAATTTATTATTCTACTAAATATAAGTAACTATTTTTTTAAAATAATCGCTATTTAGAAAATAAATAGAACTGAATAATATGAAACCATGGAGCATATCAACAACAGTAAGAAATCCAGAAAGAATAAGAAGTTTTCTATCTATTCTAAAAAAAATGGAAGGCCAAATTTGGGATAGACCAAATCAAAAGAAATTCCAAATCTTACTTATTCAATATAAAGTATATGGAGCAGGTGAAGCACAATTTTATAAAGATTTAACAAAAGAACAAGTTTATTTGATGGATAATCCTGAACCGATTGAATTTGAAGAAGCTGAAGAAATATTAGACTCAAAAAATTACGTTGGCGGAGGAGATATGAGAGGCAGACAATCATTCAATCCATTAGAGAAAATGGGGCTTGCCTTTCTTGATGATGATAACAAAATACGAATAAGTAATTTTGGAAATTATTTTTTACAGGAAGATTATGATTTAGGAGAAGTGTTTTTCAGAAGTTTTCTAAAATGGCAATTACCAAATCCTGATACTAATGATTACAAAGTTGAACATGGTTATAATATTAAACCTTTTATTGCTACACTACATTTGATAAATAAAGTAAATAAAATATGTAATAATAAAGGAACTAAAGCAAAAGGAATTTCTCGCATTGAATTTATGCTATTTGGACTGACATTATTCAATTTTGAAAAAATACAAGAGGATGCTGAAAATCTTTACAAATTTAGAGAAAAATTTGAAACGCTTAAAACAGACATTGAAAAGAATAAATTAATTGATGATTATATTGATAAAAACTTATCTCATATAGACGGAACAAACAATTTAAATGACTATGCTGATAATGTTATACGCTATTTTAGGTTAACAAGATATATTTATTTGCGAGGAAACGGCTGGTATATTGATTTAGAGCCAAGAAGAATAGTTGAAATCAATTCAATTTTACAAAATGATAATGCTTCTGCTATTGTATTTGAAAATAAAGCTGATTATAGGAACTATATTTGTGATTTAGCACAACCAATACTGCCTTGGGAAAACAAAAATGAACTTATAAAAATTGGTGAAGCAACAGTTTCTGACATTAAACAGTACCAAAAAGAATTAGCAGCAAAAGCAATATATTATCCTACCTTTGATTTAATTGACTTTAAAAATCTTTCTAATGAAAATTTAAAAAGTTTTATTCAAGATATAAGAGATTACAGGAAAAAACTACAACAATTAGAAATTCATCACTACTCTCAACAAACTATAGAAGTCGAAAAGTATTCAATAGAATTAAAAAATATCTTTAAATCAAAAAGTAAAAAGCCAGTTGAACTTGAAAGACTTTGTTCACTTGCATTAATTGCTTTAAATGATGCAATTAATATTAAACCAAATTACCCTGTGGGTGACGACAACGAACCTACATTTACCGCACCTGCAAATAAACCAGATATAGAATGTTATTACGAAACTTTCAATGCAATTTGCGAAGTTACTATGCTTACTAACCGTCAGCAATGGTATGCTGAAGGACAACCAGTAATGAGACATTTGAGAGATTTTGAAAATTCCAACAAAAAGGAAACATATTGCTTATTTATTGCACCTGACTTACATCGTGACACCGTTAACACTTATTGGAATTCAGTTAAATATGAATATGAAGGTATAAAACAGAAAATTATACCTATGACAATCAATCAATTTTTGATTTTATTGGATGCCCTGATTCAAAGGAAAAAAAATGGTAGTAAAATATATCATCATGAAATGAAATTACTATTTGATAGTATAGTTGAAATTACTACAAGAGTTAATAACTCTGATATCTGGTTGGCAACAATACCAGAAACAATAATCAAATGGAAAAATAAAATTATAGCTTAATGAAACTAAATCATATCTACGAAGGAGATTGTATTGAAATTATGGAAAAAGAAATTGATAAAAATTCAATTCCTTTAATTTTTGCGGATCCACCATACAATCTCTCAGGTAAAACTTTAAATCTTGAGAACAATACAACAGGAGGTGCATTTTATAAAGTAAATGAAAAGTGGGATACTTATGATTATAAGGATTACATAAAATTTACTCAAGATTGGCTTAATGCAAGTATAAACGTGCTTTCACCTAACGGTAGCATTTATATTTCTTGTACTCAACACAATATTGGCGAAATTCTTATAAATGCAAAAAAACTTGGTTTCAAATTAAACAACATAATTACATGGTATAAAACTAATTCAATGCCTAACATTACAAAAAGAACATTCACTCATTCAACCGAATTTATCTGCTGGTTTGTTAAGGGTAAAAATTGGGTTTTCAATTATGACCAAGTAAAGAAGTTTAATCCAAATAAAACTAAAGAGGGAAAAGAAAAACAAATGAGAGATTTTCTTGACTTTATTGAATTACCTATTGTTCAGGGAAAAGAAAGAATAAAAGCCGATAATAAGCGTGCTGCTCATCCAACACAGAAACCTGAAAAACTATTAGAACTCATTATTCTTGCATCTTCAAATGAAAATGATATTGTTCTTGACCCTTTCTTTGGTTCAGGAACGACAGGTTCTGTTGCAAAAAGACTTAATAGATATTGGATAGGTATTGAATGTAATCCAGAATACATAAACATTTCTAAAGAAAGAATGAATGAAAAATATACAATTATTTAATGATGATTGCTTGAATATTCTTAAATTAATTCCTGAAAAAAGTATTGATTTGATATTTGCAGACCCTCCTTATAATCTTTCCGGTGAAGGTTACTTGACAACTCAAAACGGTAAAGTTGCAAAACTTAATAAAGGTGATTGGGATATAATTGAAGATATACATAAATTTAATGAGGAATGGATTCAAGAATGTATTCATGTTTTATCTGACACAGGAACAATTTGGATTAGTGGAACTTTGCATAATCACCCTTCAGTTGGTGTTGTTTTAAAAAAATTAGGTCTTTGGATTATTAATGACGTAATATGGTTTAAACGTAATGCAACACCGTTATTATCTAGTAATAGACTTGCTCCATCAACAGAGCTAATTTGGGTAGCAAGTAAATCAAAAAAATACCTTTTTAATTACGATATAGCAAAGAAGATTAATGGCGGAAAACAAATGAAAAATCTTTGGGAAATAAATGCTGAAAGACATAAAACAAAACACCCAACAGAAAAACCTGAAAGTTTATTGCAAAGGATTATTCTCCTTGGAAGCAATGAAGGTCAAACTGTACTAGATCCATTTACTGGAAGTGGTACTACTGGTGTTGTTGCAAAGAAATTAAACAGAAATTTTATAGGTATTGAAAAAAGTAAAGAATATTATGAAATTGCAAAAAATCGGATAGATTATCTGGATGAAGACTTCAAAGTTTTTCATAATTGTATCAATATAAATACCAATAATTATAATTCAGTAGAGAAAGAAAAAAAATTATTTTAATATGTATGACAGTTCTTATGTTATGTTTTGAAAGTAAATTGTTATCATATCGGTCATTGAGCGTAGCAGAAATGACCATTTCTTTACTCTAACTCTTCGAAGCTGCCATTTTTTATTTTCATCAACGTAAATTCATATTCTGCTCTGCACAATTCATCGAATTTTATATAGTTGAATGAACCGCTCATTGTAGAATTTTTTGTAAATTGGAAAACCTCATCACGAGTATATTTAGAGCTATTTGCTGCATTTTTTAACAATAGACATAAATCAATGCATTCGGCAGAAAAGGCAGTAGGGCGGTAACCGTATTCTGTTTGAAATTCTTTGATTAATGAGAAATTGTAATTGATTTTCGGATAAGAAAAAATTAAGCCGTTAGATATGCTATCAGATAGTAGTTTATTAGTCAGAACAGGTCTTGTTCCAATAAATTTTGAACTAATACCAAGAGTTCTAGCTTGATTTAAAATGGTATTGGTTTCAGAAGTAGTAATAAGCACTACCACATCAGGTTTTTTACTTGCAATACGTATTAATTCTTCAGTAAAATCAGTTTTAGAATCGTCATATAATTCAGTAGCAACAACTTTATTTCCCAATCCGTTAATTAAATTGGCATTCCATGATTTTCCTAAATCATTATTAATATACATTACAGCAATTTTGTTATAATCTGATAGTTTGTTTATCAAAAATTCACTTTCATTATTTACTCTTACAGTCATTAAAACAGAAGAAAGCAAATCTGACCTGTTAAAAGCGGTGCTTCCTACCGGAATGTGAAGTAAATTGTTTTGAGCAATTTTTTCAGCTAAATAATTGCTAATCCAGCTTGATAGTGTAACAATTACCGGCTTTTTATCTTCCGCTATTATCAAATTCAAAATTGAATCAGCAGACTCATTTATTCCCTGACAATCGAAGAAGTTAATTTCAAAATTACTATATTTTTTTTGAATTAGCTCTAATGCTTGCTTACATTCAAGTCCATAAATTCTGTAATGACCCGACAAATCTAAAATTGCTGCAATTTTTAATTTCTTTTGTTGCGGATTATTTGTAGAACTATCGTTGCATCCTATCAAAATAATAAGAAAAGATAAAATCAATAAATATTTGTTCATTTTTTTTCCTAATATCAATTTTTTATCTACAAAACTAATTTAAAAAATTAAATTTCAATGGAAAAAAATGTTTTTTCTGTTTCTTTTGTTTTAATACCAAACCGCTAACTATAATGATAATATAATCTGTCTTTCTGAGGCGAATATAAACGATGATGTTTACTTTTGGAGAAATGAACTTTTTAGTCATCCGATGACTTCCGCTTTCATATTTATCATTATAATTTCATATAATACATATAGTTACGTGCTAATAAAACCGAAGTGGTTCATTATGAGAGTAGCGATGAATCTCACAAGTCATTGATACCACATAGTTTGAGATTCTTCGCTTCGCTTCAGAATGACATTATGATTTTGTAATATTAGTTATCGGTTAAATATTAGAACTACTGATTTAATATCGAAAATATGGGATTAAAGTGATTTGCTAAGTTAAGAATAAATTTGCTTTTTTTTCCCAAATAAATTATAGATTTACTCTTATGTTAGAATAACTCTATAATTTATTATGGATTTATATATTTGCAATTTTGTAAAATTACATTTTTTGAATATAAAAACTATATTTATTACGAAATAAAGACCTATGAAGGGACAGGAACTCAGAAATTACCAAATCCTTGTTATTGGATACAAATCAAGTTTTTTATCCTTAGAAATAACAGGTATATTTTCGACCTTTGCTTGTGCTATAATTATTCTATCGAATGGGTCGCGGTGGTGTAATTCTAATTCACTTATATAAGCTGCATGCTTGAAATTTATTTTTAAAAAAGAAAAATGCTGCTTTTGAAGTTCTTCTATAAATTCATTCAAACTGATATTTAAAGATAATTTGTTGATTTTGATTTTTACAGCCATTTCCCAAACACTTGCAACACTGATATAACAAATATTATTTACGTCAGTGATGATTTTATTGGACAACTCTGATAACTGTTTATTACCTTCGCTGAACCAAATAATAGTTTGAGTATCAAGAATATATTTCATATTATATACTCCTTTTCTTCTTTGATTTCATCATTAAAATCTTCTGTAGTTGAGATTTTTCCATAAAGAAAACCTACTTCTCTTTTTGTTAAATCTTTTTTTTGTTTAGATTTAAAAAATAAAAAATCAATAAAAGAAGCGGCTTCTTCTTTTAATTCTTCTGGTAGCAACTCTAACTGGTTTTCCAAATTTTCAATATTCATTTTTTATTTCCTTATTTTCTTTGAATATAAAATAATAACATATTTTTAATTTTCCAATTATTTTTTTTTAATTTAGAACCTCACCTTACGCATTCCCCTCTTGAGAGGGGCAGGGGTATGTTCTTTTTCCTTTTTAAAATAATGAATCTGGGAACAAGATGTAATTCTTTAAACAATGATTTATGTGTCTTATGTGATTAAAACGAATCTATTATTATAAGAACTACACTAAT
>Ga0116158_10005639_pt1 | contig 10545 bp, 6 predicted proteins | sample AD_UKC052_MetaG_FD_89883 | JGI IMG/M metagenome (GOLD analysis project Ga0116158, IMG submission 89883) | Active sludge microbial communities of municipal wastewater-treating anaerobic digesters from USA - AD_UKC052_MetaG | ecosystem: Engineered > Bioreactor > Anaerobic > Digestate | place: USA... | reverse complement strand
ATTAGTATCTTCGAAAAAGTACCAATAAACCAGCTATTTCAGGAAACTCAACTACAATATTTCAAAGAGCAAGATCATAACCAATTGAAAATGTTCGACTTATAACGCAACGCTAGTGAATTATGAAAACGATTAAACGAAGTTTTAAAACAGGGTCTTTCTTACTTTTTGGTGCAACTACCCTGATGATACTTTTAATGAGTGCATGTGCTACTAAAGTTCCTTTCCAGTATTCTGCTACGGCGCCGGCAGCAAGGGGAGCGGCTAAAGTAAAAAAGGACGCTAATAATAACTATACGATTTCTGTTGAACTAACCAATCTTTCAGAAGCAAACCGTTTGGTTGCGCCTAAATCGGCCTATGTTGTTTGGATGGAAAGCGGTGGTCATTCAGCTAAAAATTTAGGTAAAATTCAAAGCGAAAGCAGCATGTTATCAAAAACCCTCAAAGCTAACTTTGAAACTGTTTCTGCTGAAAAGCCCACCAAAATTTTTATAACTTCTGAAGAAGACGGTAATACATCCTACCCGAGTTCTGACATCATTTTAACTACCAATAGCTTTTAAGCGATATGGTTTAATAAAATTTCATGTAAAATGAAGCTTTCCAATGATTCTTTCATCCAAAGGGTAATTCAAAAGTTGGTTTCATTATCCCTTCCTTTTCTCATTAAACCCACACTTCCCTCCTGATCCACACACAAAAATTTGCCAGGGCATATTGCCCTGGTAACAAGTAAGTTAATTTTCTTAAAATGAAAACTTTGAAATTTGCTTCGATAGCAATACTGATGGCCGCCCTTGTTTTTCCGGGCTGTACATCAATGAACAAGACACAAAAGGGCGCTGCCATAGGTACAGCAGCGGGTGGTGCAACAGGTGCGGTTATTGGTCGTGTTGCGGGTAATACCGCCCTCGGCGCGGTAATTGGCGCAGCCGTTGGCGGAGTTACGGGTGCCCTGATCGGCAAAAAAATGGATAAGCAGGCCGAGGAAATTGCCAAAGAAATACCCGGAGTAACCGTTACCCGTGTAGGTGAAGCTATTGTAGTAGAATTTGCAAATGATATTCTGTTTGGATTTGACAGCTACACCATAACCAGCGCAGCCGGAGAAAATCTTACTAAACTGGTAAACATCCTTGGTTCTTATCCTGATACAGATATTGCCATTGTAGGTCATACTGACAACTCGGGCACAGCTGCCTATAATCAGGCTCTTTCGCTCAGGCGTGCCGATGCGGTTGCCAATAATCTGATTGGACAGAAAATTGCCGCTACCCGAATTACCACACTTGGTTATGGCGAACAAAATGCAAAATACAGCAATACTACCACCGGTGGACAGGCGCAGAACAGAAGGGTAGAATTTTTAATTACTGCCAACGAAAAAATGGTGGCAGATGCCCAAAAAGAAACCGGAAAATAAAAGTTTTATACGCACACCTATAATCCTTACCCCCAAAACAACCCCTTCCTGAAACATAATAGTTAAGAGCATGGCTTTGTAGTCATGCTTTTTTTATGTATAAGGGGAAAAAAAGGGCCCTCCGTAGAAACGGAAGGCCAACCCTTTTAAAACTTTTATCCTTTAGTACATAATAGTTACCGCCAGGTGTTAAAATGTAACTATTTAGCAGCAAATTGGCTTTTTTTCTTTGAAGATGTTGCAATTTGCCCGGGAAAGTGGCCAATTTTCCGGCGTTGAACCGGATTGGTACAATCAGTTGATTTATCCCGGCTTGCTGTATCCAATGGTATTTTAGGGCTACGTGGGGCAAAACAGCAAAGTCAAAGTTTACCATAACCAGCTCCGGCTGAATGTCCCGGAGCTTCAGACTAACAACAGCTTACCTGAAATCTTCAGCCTTCTTTAACAACCCCCTTTTTATAAACTTTGGGCTTCACCCTGCCTTATTTGTAACTTGCCCCCCAAAAATCGTTTGCCCGTGCGATTTAAATGGATTTTATTTTTTTTGCTGAATGTGTGGCAGGAACCCCTTGGCGCGCAAATACCTGTACCCAAACCCGACTGGCGAAGTTTTCCACCAACTGCCTACCTGCCCGATGAAATCCAGGTCAGGCTTTCCCCTGCCGCCATCAGGCAGCTACCCGGAACCAATATTCCATTAACCGGCAATTCCGGTATTGGCATTCCTGCCCTCGACAGCGTATGGCATCAGCTTGGGTTTGTTTCCTATAAAAAACTGATCAGTATTTCCATCCTTCCTTCCAAAAAGGGGATTGACCCTGTATCAACAGATGTTTTACGCTGGATAAGGATCAAACTGCCCGCTGCAAAATTACTTGGGCCCGCTTTGCAAATGCTTTCCTCCCAAACCCAATGGGTTGAAATAGCCGAACCGGTCTATAATGTTGAATTGTATGGAACAGTTGAAACCCCTTTTTTTGAAGGCCAGTGGTTTCCCGACGACAGCCTTTTTGCAAGGCAATGGCATTACCACAATGAGGGGCAAACCGGCGGCACCCCCGATGCAGATATTGACCTGCCCGAGGCCTGGGAAATTGAACGCGGGCATCCATCAGTACTGGTGGGTGTACTCGACAATGGCATTGATACCACCCACGTTGATCTGCTGGCAAGCCTTTCACCGCTTCGTGGATATAATTTTTATAATAATCAGCCCGAATTGGTACCCGGCAACCATGGCAATCATACTTCAGGAACCATTGCCGCGCGAAACAATAATGTTTCCTGGGTATCGGGCATAGCGGGCGGCGACGGTACGCCCGAAAGCGGGGTGCGACTGGTAAGTTGCCAGATTTTTGGTGTGCCTTCGGGTTCGGGCGGAATTGAAAACGCCTTTTTCTGGAGTGCCCAAAATGGGGTTGCCATCAGCAGCAACAGCTGGGGTTACACGCAGCCGGGTGCTTTTAACCAAAGTGTACTTGATGCTATTGACTACTTTATTGAAAATGGGGGAGGTTCAGTATTAAAAAACGGCCTTGTTATTTTTTCGGGTGGCAATGGCAGTGATTATGCAGAGCGCTGGCCCGGGGCTTATTCAAAAGTAATTGGGGTAACGGCAACCAATCAGGATGATTTCAGGGCATGGTATTCTACTTATCACGAAACCCTGGACATTGCCGCACCCGGAGGTGAAACCAACACCTCAAGCGGCGGGCAGGTGGTAAACGGGGGCAGGCAGGGCGTTTTGAGCACTATTTTGCAGGCTGCGGGCGGGGTAGGGTACCTGCAGGGTTCAAGCATGGCGGCGCCACATGTATCGGGTGTGGCCGCATTGGTAGCAAGTCACGGGCGGGGCAGGCTGAGCGCCGATGATGTAAAGAGTATCCTGCTTACCCAAACCGATCCAATTGACAGCTTTTTACAACTTTCTTACCGCAACAGGATGGGTACAGGGCGGTTAAATGCGTTTAAGGCACTCAATCTTACCCGTGGGCTTATGTTACAGCTGGAGGTGCCTGCACCTTCGCAATTCCAAACAAAAGTTATTTGCAGTGATATAGAAATTAACTGGGTCAAAAACAAGGCTGAGGATAATGTAATGGTGGCGGTGAGCACAGAGGATAACAGGGGTGGATTATTTGGCGTGCCCCAGGGTGTTTACGCCGCAGGCGATACCCTTTTGGGCGGCGGGCGCATTATTTACACAGGGCCCGCAAGTACATTCCTGTTCACGCAAACAAGGGAAGGTCAGCGCTACTATTTTAAAATCTGGACAACCGGACCGGATGGCAACTATAGCATGGGTATCGTTCCGGCAAACCCGGTAACCATATCCTCATCATTAGCTTCCTTTTCAGCAACCGTTAATTGTTATGATTACACAGACCTAAGCTGGCAATTCAAATCAGGATGCCTGGATGCAAAGTCATTGGTTGCCTTTAATACTTCAAATAGTTTTGGAGAGCCCTCCGGTAATTACAGCGCCGGAGATGCAATAGGGAGCGCGAAGGTGGTGTTTGTCGGTTCGGGTAATGTTTATCGTCATTTATTGGGTTCCACGGGCGATTCTGCCGGTTTGTATTATCGTATCTGGCCAATAAAGGCTGAAGGGACTTATGGCGAACCCGTTTCCAAAGAAGTTTTTACCCCGGCGGCAATACAACGTGCATATGCAAAAAATACTGGTATCACATCCGTTTTATCCATTTGGGAACGGCAGGAATGTTTTACCGGGGAGGTATTGATAGCCTGGAATACCAACGGGCAGTTTGCCCAGCCTGAAGGCCTGCTGAACGCGGGGGATGTTTTTCCTGGCAGCAGCGATACGGTATTATACAGGGGTTTTTCATCAGAATGGCTGCATGCGGGCCTTCTCAGTAACCAAACCTATTATTACGGCGTTTGGCCCGTTATTAATGGAGAATATGGCCTTCCAAAGTTTTTTTCGGCCAAAACCAGGTGTACCGGAACCGTTTTACCACTACCTTTCCGTGATACCATCGGCCCGTCAAGTCTTTTGGGTTGTGTACTCGACACCATCGGTTTCCGCAATTTCACTGCTGGGCCGCATCCGCAATTAAAGGTCACAGAATCGAATGTAAACCCTTCCGCCAATCCATTTTCTGGCAATTTCATGCTGTCATTTAATTCGTTTGACACCCGCGAAACCAACGAGGTCTGGCTTACCTCCCCTCCTTTAAGTTCAAGGGGTGTTCAATCGGTGGATGTGGCATTTAAATGGTATGAAGATGGCAGTGATTACAATTCAGAATTTTTCAGCAAAGAAGGTATTACCCTTTTGTGGAGCGCTGATTATGCCAATTGGGATAGTGTAATTACCTATCCCCGTATTACCCGGTATGGCCCCGATGGATGGAAATACAAACAGGTTACCCTGCCCGCCGCAGCGGCCGGTAAGGATGTAATCTTTGTCCGTTGGGTTTTTAGAAGCGCATGGGGTTTTAATTGCTATTTCGATGAAATGGCGGTAATACCTACGGCCCCAAAGATTGCCGATGGAATTTTCAGTAAAGCGGTCGCACAATTTCAGTCACCCTCAGGATTTACCCACTTTTATGATGAAAAGGAAAAATTGCTGTTTTCGGTTAACTCCGGTAACGATACGCTGGGCCATGTAAACGATACACTGGATCTTGGGGTTGGTGGAAATGAAGGCGTCGTAAAAATTGCGGGATCCAGCAATTATGTGCGCAATAGCGGTGGTTGGGCTACATTGGGCAAATACTGGCATATTGAAAAATGGAGACAACCAGTAAGGCCTGTAACCCTGCGTTTTTATGTTTCGGATGGCGAATGGGAGGCTTTGAAGCAAATGGCAGCCGGGAGTTTTGCTCCTCCAACGGCATTGGGCGACAGCCTGCCTTTATTCACTTACCTGTTGGGTGATGCCACAAGGGGGGCTGCAAATCCTGCTGCCTTCCACACCGGATTATTAAACGGATTCAGTTATGGTCAACTCGGTTTCTGGCAATTCAACCGGGGCAATATTATAGATTCACTCAGGTATGTTTTATCAGCTTTTGTGGCCGGATGGAATTATGTGGAACTACCGATTTCGCGTAAGGGTGGCGGGGGTGCAGGTGCAGGCAGCAGCGCAGGCAATGGCGCGCTGGATGCAAATTGGTTGCAGGGAAGTGCGGTGCGAATTCAAAAAACAACTGAAATTAACTGGACTACCGGTTATGAAAGGGAATGGCTGCTGATGCAGGTTGAAAGAGCGCCTTTATCTACAGGCAATTTCCAGGTGTTAGGCTATATTTCCCCGGGCGGTTGGTCGCAATCCGGCGGTAATTATTCTTTTACCGATGCAGCATTATTGCCAAACGGAACCTATCATTACCGGATAAGGGCCACGGATATACATGGACGGGAATTTATCAGCCCGAAAATAGCCATTACCATTGAGGATACAAAGGGCATTTTAATTTTTCCCAATCCGGCAACGGGTGGACAACTGACCGTTTTTAGCGAAGAACCGATGGAATGGTTGCGGATTATGGATGGCCTTGGAAGGGTTGTTTACCGTGCAAATCCGGGAACCACCCAATTTCTTCTGAACCTGCCTTCTTTGGCTACGGGTATCTATTTTTTACAGGTGGGCATGCCAACCGGGGTAAAAACTCAAAAACTCTGGATTACACCTTAAGGGATCATCTTTTTATTTAGTGCGCATGATTGAACCAACCGAACTTGAAGTTTTTTTAAAAGAATTGAATGAAGCCCCAATGGTAGATGTGCGTAGTGAAGGAGAATTTGCACAGGGGCATATTCCGGGAAGTATGAATGTGCCGTTACTTACCAATGAACAAAGGGTACAGGTGGGAACGCTGTACAAACAAATGGGTAAGGAGGCCGCCGTACTGAAGGGTTTTCAACTGGCCGGTCCAAGGTTTTACGATATTTTTAAGGCGGTGCGTAAGGTTTCGGCAGAACACCGCATAAGTTTATACTGCTGGCGCGGTGGCATGCGCAGCAATATTATTGCCTGGATGATGAACCTTTCGGATTACAGGATTAACCTGCTGAAGGGAGGTTATAAAAGCTACCGGCAGTATGCGCACCATTTGTTTGAACAACCCTGGAAGTGGGTTGTTGTAGATGGAAAAACAGGTTCAGGTAAAACCATGCTTTTGAAACAACTGGCCGAAAGGGGCGAGCAGGTACTTGACCTTGAAGCGATTGCTAACCACAGGGGTAGTTCATTTGGCCATATTGGTTTGCCCCCTCAACCTTCTGTGGAGCATTTCGAAAATTTGATTGCATGGGAATTAAGAAAATTTGATCCGGAAAAACCTGTTTGGGTAGAAAACGAAAGCCGGTTTATCGGGCAGGTGAAAATACCCGATCCAATTTACAATCAGGCGCGTACCATGCCCGTAATTGAGGTGGAAAGAACGGATGGGGAGCGCAGGCAGTTAATTTGGGATGAGTATGGTAAACTTCCTCAAACCGACCTGGTGGAAGCCACGGAAAGGCTGACCAAAAGACTTGGCGGCGACAGGATGAAGCAAGCCTGTATTGCCCTGGTGTCGGGTGACTGGCAGGGCTGGCTTGATGTACTGTTGCCCTATTACGACAAAACATACGCCCACAGCAGGCAAACACATACCGGTACTATTACCAGATTAATGCTTACAGGCAATCAGCAAAAAGATATTGATGCCCTCCTTGGTTTAAAAGAAGAAATATGGAAGAAATAAAAAAGCTGACCTCATTCAGTAAGGCATCCGGCTGCGGCTGCAAACTGCCCCCGGCACTGTTGCATCAGATACTCGATGGATTTACCACGGGTGGCAGCTTCCCCGGGTTACTGGTAGGAAACGATAAGGCTGATGATGCTTCGGTTATGCTGTTGAGTGATGAGCTCGCTTTGCTGCAAACCGTTGATTTTTTTACCCCGATTGTAAATGACCCGTTTCAGTTCGGCAGAATTGGCGCGGCCAACTCTATTGGTGATATATATGCCATGGGAGGCAAGCCTGTTATGGCCAATGTTGTTTTGGGTTTTCCGGCCGACAGTATTCCCGTGGAAGACATCAGGAGTATATTGGAAGGAGCGGCCGCAGTGTGCCGTGAAGCGGGTATTCCCATGGCAGGAGGCCATTCGGTAAATATCGGTGAACTGGTTTTCGGTTTATCCGTAACAGGAACCGCCCATCCTGCGCATATAAAAACAAATTCTGGGGCCAAAGAAGGCGATTTACTGTTGCTTACCAAACCGCTTGGCACGGGAATGATGGGAACCGCCATTAAACGGGGGCTTGCTACCGCGGAAGAAGAAGCCGAACTTGCTGCGCATTGCAGCAAGCTGAATACCGTGGGGGAGGCCCTGGGGAAAATACCGGGTGTTCATGCCATGACCGATGTTACCGGGTTTGGCTTTTACGGACACCTGCTCGAAATGTGCAGGGGTGCCGGTCTTACGGCGGATGTAAATTTTGCCGCCATTCCATTATTGGAAGCAGCAAAGCCATACGCGGCAAAGTTTGTGTTGCCCGATAATACCTTCCGCAACTCCAATGCAGTAAAGGATTTTGTACAAACAACCGTTAAGGAAGCCTTCGCATTTCTTAATGATCCGCAAACCAACGGGGGGCTGATGCTTTCGGTTGATCCTGAAGCATTGCCAGCCATTTCAGAGGTGTTTCAGCAGTTTGGCCTGCAGGCTTTTTCTTCCCCAATAGGAAAAATGGATAGGGGGGGAAATGCCCCCCTTATCCGTGTGGTGTAGCATTTTTGTTTTACTGAGCCATGCTGTTCAGTATAACCGGAACGCCCAGTTGAATATTTACATTGGCATGTTGATTTAGTTTCAATGACCGAATCTCTACAGGTTTGCTGATAACGGGTGAATGGGGTGTTCCGGCAGGAATGGTTACATTGGATTGAATCCATGGAACGCCGCCGCAGCTCCAGTTGGCAGGATTATGCCAGTTGTTGTTTTGGGTGCCGGTCCAGGTGATTTCATTTCCACAGGACCCTTCAATGAAAAAGTTCCCGGCTTCCTTTCCGTTTGTTTGCACATAATAATCCGCACCGTAAGATGCCCAGGCGGTGGTGTAGGAATTAACATGGTTAATTATCGCTGCGCGGCATAAACTGGTATCTGAACGTAATATCAGATTTGAAGTTCCGGTAACCGTTGAATCGGATCCCGTCAGTACCGAAATTTCAGCGGATTTTATATAAATCCTGATCCTGCCGTTGAGGGGAAGGTTTCGGTTTGAAAGATGCAGATTCCGGTCGAGGTAAAGTTTGTTATCCTTTTGCCTGACTGTGCCGGTATTGTTTACAAAAAGGCTGGTGAAAAGCGTATCGGCGGCACTGCTGTTAGCGAAATATTCCGCAATAATGCGACCCTGATTATCAAGCACCGGGATCCACCGGTAGCCATTTGCAAGGCTATCTGATATCAGCAGGGTATCCTGTTGGCAATTGCCCTCCGGGGCTATGGCAGGTAAAACAGAGTTGGTGGTATCAAATGCACAGGTAGCAAATCGTCCCATACCCTGCTCGGTTACCGATACTACGCGGAAAGTTATTTTTTCGCCCGGGGTACGGCCCGAAAATACGAATTTGGGGTGGTTGGCTGCAGGTGCCGGGTCCGGGTTTCCGTTGTCGTTACAGTCAATCTGGGCAAGTGCGTTGCAGCTTCCGGTATAGGCTACCATTACCAGGTCGTTTACACTGGTATTGGCAGGTGAGGTTTGCACAACAAGGTTACCGGTGGCCGGTATGGTAGCCGTGTACCAAACATCTTCGGTGCGGCTGCCTCCCCTGCATGTTGGCGCGGTATTAAAACCCTGCGATGTTGTAGCGTCAAATAAATTGATTACAGCCGGTTGGGTACAAAAGCCTGCCCCGGTAGCCAGGGCAATAGCTGTTGTACATTCATCATTCGGCGGGGGGATTACGGCCTGCAGGCATAATGAGTACGAAGCGAAATTTTCGTTGCCGCTTGCCCAGGTTCTGAAATAATAGGTTTCTCCAGGTTCAAATCCTTCCAGGATGGTTTTACCGTTGAAAAAGCCAAAATTTAACTGGCAAATTAGTGCTGAACTATTGGCAGGACAAGCTGATTTATAAAAGGCGAAACCAATGGAATTTGGTGTGCCTAATAATTGCTGCAGGTTGCTGTAAATTAACCTGATTTTTCTACTGGTTGCGGTAAATCGGTACCATACATCGTCTTCCGGATAATTGCCCGTTTGGCATGAAGGCTGATTGGCCGATTGGGTAGCCCCGGCGGTATTGACCGTCATGGGATTGCTGCACGCCAAGGCTGAACTTTGCAGGCTTATTTCAGTTGCATTTGCACATTCATCATTTGGTGGTGGAGGGGGCACTTCCTGCACACAAAAATCAACCGAAGCAAAATTTTGAGACCCACCGGCCCAAATCCGAACGTAGTAGGTGTTGCCAATAATGAATCCGCCAAGTAGCTGATATCCGTTGAAGAAACCAAATGCGTTGGTACAGAAAATATTTACCTGCGATGCAGGGCATACCGCAGCACCCGATGGTCCTCCGTTGTAAACTGTCATACCTATATTATTGGGAGTTCCCAATAGTTGGCTAAGATTGGAATACCTGAAAATATGCTGGGTTGAGGTAGCAGTAAATTTCATCCAAACATCATCATTATTACTATCGTTACTGCAGGTAGTGGCAGGAGCAGAGGAGGCTGTGGCACCTGCCGTATTTATGGTGATGGAATTGGTACAGGCTTGCCCGAAAGGCTGAACAATCAGGCTGGTAGCGCCTGCACAATCATCGTTGGCAGGTGGTGGTGGCACTTCCTGTACACAAAAATCGAAGGTAGAAAAGTTTTGTTGCCCTCCGGCCCATATACGGATGAAATAAGTGTTGCCTGGTGTAAAACCACCGGCAAGGTAATACCCATTAAAGAAACCAAACCCGGCGTTACAGAAAATATTGGTGTTGGTGGCTGGACAGCTAGCTGAACCAGAAGGCCCGCTGTCGTAAATGGTTATGCCAAGGTTATTGGGGGTTCCCAATAGTTGGGTTAGATTGGTGTACCTGAATATATGCTGTCCCGACGTTGCGGTGAATTTCATCCAAACATCATCATTATT
>Ga0116158_10005630_pt1 | contig 10555 bp, 8 predicted proteins | sample AD_UKC052_MetaG_FD_89883 | JGI IMG/M metagenome (GOLD analysis project Ga0116158, IMG submission 89883) | Active sludge microbial communities of municipal wastewater-treating anaerobic digesters from USA - AD_UKC052_MetaG | ecosystem: Engineered > Bioreactor > Anaerobic > Digestate | place: USA... | reverse complement strand
TTCTCGTTCAGGATCACAATCAGTGAGTCCACGTTGGCTTCCAACTCGGCCAAACCTTGGTCGGCGTTGGTCATGCGACGGCCGCCTTCCCAGTCGAAGGGCTTGGTGACCACGCCCACGGTAAGAATCCCCATCTCTTTGGCCACGCGCGCAATCACGGGTGCCGCACCGGTGCCAGTACCACCGCCCATGCCCGCGGTAATGAAGAGCATGTGAGCACCGTCGATGGCGCTGCGGATTTCGTCCACCGCCATCTCGGCCGCTTCACGACCCTTGTCGGGCTTGCTGCCTGCACCCAAACCACTGCCCCCCAGCTGAATGGTCTTGTGCGCGGCGCTGCGCGCCAGCGACTGTGCATCCGTGTTGGCGCAGAGGAACTCCACGCCTTGTACCGCACGCTCGATCATGTGCTCGACCGCGTTGCCGCCGCCGCCACCGACCCCAATCACCTTGATCTGGGTGCCCGAGTGAAACTCTTCGACTTCAATCATTTCGATGCTCATATATTTCTCCTAAATTTCTAAACTGCAGTTGCCGTTAATTTGAATGTCGTGATCTGTCTAAAGCTGTTGCGTCAGCTTTCTGGTGGGCCGGTGACCGGCCATCGTCGCCGGTCAGGGACGGTAGGACTTCCGCGTGCAAACCAGTGATGAAGGTTTTTCATGGTCAGAAGGTCCCCAAAAAGAAGTCCTTGAATCGGCCCAGCGCGGTCTTCATCGACCCGTTCTTCTGTGCCACCTTGATGCCGCGCATGCGCGCCAATCGCGCCTCCTCCAGCAAACCCATGACCGTCGCGGCACGGGGCTGGGCCACCATGTCGGACAAGGCGCCCCGGTAAGTGGGAATGCCCCTTCGCACCGGTTTCAGGAATATGTCTTCACCCAGCTCCAACATGCCGGGCATGGTGGCGCTGCCACCAGTAAGCACAATACCGGACGACAACACTTCTTCGTAACCCGACTCGCGCACCACCTGGTGCACCAGGGAGAAAATTTCTTCAATGCGCGGTTCAATCACCCCGGCCAGCGCCTGCTTGCTCAACATACGCGGGCTGCGGTCTCCCAGGCCAGGCACTTCAACCTGTTGATCTGGGTCGGCCAACAATTGCTTGGCATAGCCACTTTCGACTTTGATATCTTCCGCATCCTTGGTGGGCGTGCGCAAGGCCATGGCAATGTCACTGGTGATGAGATCGCCCGCAATAGGGATAACCGCTGTGTGGCGAATGGCGCCACCGGTGAAGATGGCTACGTCGGTCGTCCCTGCACCAATGTCCACCAAGGCCACGCCCAATTCTTTTTCATCTGCGGTCAACACGGCCTGGCTGGACACCAATGGATTGAGCATGAGCCGTTCCACTTCCAGCCCGCAACGGCGCACACACTTGATGATGTTCTCTGCCGCGCTTTGGGCGCCTGTCACGATATGCACCTTGGCCTCCAGGCGGATACCGCTCATGCCAATGGGTTCCTTGACATCCTGACCGTCAATCACAAACTCCTGGGGCTCGACCAACAGAAGTCGCTGATCTGTCGAAATATTGATAGCACGCGCAGTTTCGACCACGCGGGCGACATCAGCCGCTGTGACTTCCTTGTCCTTGATGGCCACCATGCCACTGGAGTTGATGCCTCGAATGTGGCTGCCGGTGATGCCGGTGTACACACGGGCAATTTTGCAGTCAGCCATGAGCTCGGCCTCTTTCAGCGCCTGCTGAATGCTTTGCACCGTGGCATCGATGTTGACCACCACCCCGCGCTTGAGCCCATTGCTGGGCGCTACGCCCAGACCCACAAGGCGCAGCGTGCCGCCGGGCAGCACCTCGGCCACCACAACCATGACCTTGGCCGTCCCAATGTCGAGCCCGACAACCAGATCTTTGTATTCTTTTGCCATTTCGATACCTGCTATTTCTTCTCGTGTTTCTTTTGCGCTTGCTCGCCGGTTGTCACGCCGCGCAAGCGCAAGGCGTAACCGTCGGTGTGGCGCAGGTCCGCAGACTCCAGGGTGTCGGCACGACGGCCATACTTGGCAGCCACCTGCGTCAAGGTGTGCGCGAAGCGCTCGACCCGGGGGATGACTTCGTCGACGGGGCCGCGGCCCATCTCGATCACTGCGCCGGTATCAAAAGTGACTTGCCAACTGCCCCGGCCGGACAGCCCCAGCTCGGTCACGATCAGGTCATGGGCGTCAAAAAGCGGCTTGATGGCCTGGTACAACGCCAGCACCTGCGGCGCTGATGCCGCATCAGGGCCTGACAGGCGAGGCATGTCATCCTGCTCTACATCGCCCGTGTTGGCATCGAAGACTTCGCCCTGGGTGTTGAGCAACTTGGATTCGTCTTCAACACCCCAATAGGCCAGCGCCTGGTGCTCCTGCAAGATCACGCGCAGCCGGTTAGGGAACTCGCGTTGCACCACGGCTCGCCGCACCCAGGGCACGGACTCAAAAGCAGTGCGGGCTTGAGCCAGATCGACAGTGAAAAAATTGCCGCGTAAGCGGTGCGCCACATTGGCGCGCAGCGTGACCGCATTGTTGTGGACTGTGTCGCCCGTGATGGTAATGCCCGCCAGTGAGAACGCCGGGTTGCGCAGCGCCCACCAAATACCCGTGGCCACCAGCATGACGCCACAGGCCACGAACAAGGCCGACGCGGCGATGTTCATCAGCTTGACGTCAAATGGTGCGGGCATGGCGTCGGTCATAGACGTTCCGTTATGGTGGCTGGCTGGTCCAACGCAGCCGAGGCCAACAGGGCCACACACAGGTCCTCATAGCTCATACCCGCTGCCCGGGCAGACATCGGAACCAGTGAGTGCCCCGTCATCCCTGGCGAGGTGTTGATTTCCAACAGGTATGGCATGCGTGTGACCGCATCGATCATCACATCCACCCGACCCCAGCCACGGCAGCCCAGCACCCTGTAAGCCTGCAGCACCAGAGCCTGAATGGCCTCCTCTTCAGAGGCAGGCAAACCACTTGGCACGAGGTACTTGGTGTCGTCAGTGAAGTATTTGTTCTGGTAGTCGTAGTTGCCCTCGGGTGCCACGATGCGAATGACGGGCAGTGCGCGGGCATCTTCACCCGTACCCAGCACCGGGCATGTCACCTCATCACCGCTGATGAACTGCTCGCACAGCACGTCGGTGTCCATGCTCGCGGCCAAGGCCACGGCTTCGGCCATACCCGAATAGCCGGCCACCTTGGTCACGCCGATGGATGATCCCTCGCGTGCAGGCTTGACAATGACGGGCAGGCCTAACTCGTCGGGGATTGCAACCACCTTCTCACGGCTCAGTGCATGACGCTGCAGCAGCTTGTAGCGCGGTGTGGGCAAGCCTTCGGCCAGCCATACGCGTTTGGTCATGACTTTGTCGATGGCTATGCTGGAGGCCATCACGCCCGAGCCGGTGTACGGAATGCCTTGCAACTCCAACGCCCCCTGCACGGTGCCGTCTTCACCAAAACGGCCATGCAGCGCAATGAAGCAGCGCTTGAAGCCCTTCTTTTTCAGCTCGGACAAATCACGCTCTGCAGGGTCAAACGCATGGGCATCGACTCCACGCGACTGCAAGGCCTTGAGTACGCCCGCACCTGACATGAGCGACACCTCGCGCTCTGCAGATCGGCCCCCCATCAGCACGGCCACTTTTCCGAAATCGGCATTCCGTTCGCCCTGAGCTTGTCGAAGGGTCACACTGCACCTCCCATCTCTACCAACTTGGCCGGCACGGCACCAATCGACCCCGCGCCCATGCATATCACCACATCGCCATCACGCGCGTTGTCAAACACAGCCTGCGGCATAGCGTCAATGGCATCGACAAACACCGGCTCCAACTTGCCCGCCACACGCAGCGCTCGGGCCAATGAGCGGCCGTCTGCCGCCACGATGGGGTCTTCGCCTGCGGCGTACACCTCCGCCAGCAAAACGGCATCTGCCCCCTGACCAATCACCTTGATGAAGTCCTCAAAGCAATCCCTCGTGCGGGTGTAGCGGTGTGGCTGGAAGGCCAGCACAATGCGCCGCCCCGGGAATGCACCCCTTGCAGCCGCCAACGTGGCCTGCATTTCCACTGGGTGGTGGCCGTAGTCGTCGATCACAGTGAAGCGGCCTGCGCCGTTGGCTGGGGTCACGGCCAGTTCGCCGTAGCTCTGGAACCGACGTCCCACGCCCTTGAACTCAGCCAGGGCTTTTTGCACGGCGGCGTCAGGCACATTGAGTTCTACTGCAATCGCAATGGCGGCCAAGGCGTTGCGCACGTTGTGTTCACCAGCCAGATTGAGCACGATGTCCATGTCCGGCAAGGTCACGCCGTTGCGCCGCTGCACCGTGAAATGCATTTGCCCGCCCGCAGGTCGCACATTCAGGGCGCGCACCTGGGCACCTTCGTCAATGCCATAGCTGGTCACGGGGCAGGATACCTCTTGCATCACCTCGCGCACAGCTGCGTCATCTGTGCACAATACGGCCGTGCCATAGAAGGGCATGCGGTGCAGGAAGTCGATGAAAGCGCCTTTGAGCTTGTTGAAGTCGTGGCCGTAGGTCTCCATGTGGTCGGCATCGATGTTGGTGACGACCGCCATCACAGGCAGCAGGTTGAGGAAGGAGGCGTCGGACTCATCCGCCTCCACCACGATGTAGTCGCCCTGCCCCAGGCGTGCATTGGCACCTGCGCTGTTAAGGCGCCCGCCAATCACGAAGGTTGGGTCCAGCCCGCCTTCGGCCAGCACACTGGCCACCAGGCTGGTGGTGGTGGTTTTGCCGTGCGTGCCCGCAATGGCAATGCCGCTTTTCAGGCGCATCAGCTCGGCCAGCATCAAGGCGCGCGGCACTACGGGAATGCGCATCGCGCGCGCCGCAATCACTTCCGGATTGACTGATTGCACGGCGGTAGAGGTGACCACGGCATCGGCCCCTGCCACATTGGCCGCGTCGTGGCCCACGTAGGTTTTGAGCCCCAACCCCGCAAGGCGCCGCAAGGTGGCGCTGTCGCTCAGGTCTGAACCACTGATGGTGTAGCCCAAGTTGTGCAACACCTCGGCAATACCCGACATGCCCGCACCACCCAGCCCCACGAAGTGAATGTGTTTGACAGCGTGCTTCATGCGCTCAGCTCCTCACAGGCGGCCACGACGGCCTCAGTTGCCCCGGTTTTTTGCATTTTTTTGGCTGCTAGGCCCTGTGCCATCAAAGTATTTCGCTCCTGTTTTTGCAGAATTTCGGCCAGCGCCGCAGCTGTCAGGTCACGCTGCAGCAGCACCCGACCACCGCCGTTGTCGGCCAGGAATCGGGCGTTGGTGGTCTGGTGGTCGTCCACCGCAGACGGAAAAGGCACAAACACTGCGGCGGCACCTACGGCGGCAATTTCAGTCACGGTACTGGCGCCGGCGCGGCAAATCACCAAGTCCGCATCCGCAAAAGCCTGGGCCGTGTTGTCAATAAAGGGCGTGAGTTCAGCCACCACACCGGCTGCCTGGTAGTTCGCGCGCAAGGCATCAATCTGGGTGGCGCCACTTTGGTGCAACACGCGCGGGCGCTGCTCCTTAGGCAACAACGCCAGCGCCTGGGGCACAACCTCGTTGAGTGCCTTGGCACCCAAGCTGCCTCCCACCACCAGCAGGTGCAGTGGTCCGCTGCGCCCGGCAAAGCGAGTGACGGGGTCTGGCTGGTTCAAAAATTCAGCGCGCAGCGGGTTGCCCACCCACTGGGCCTTGCGAAACACATTCGGGAAAGCAGTGAACACGCGGTCGGCCACTCCGGCCAGCACTTTGTTGGCCATGCCTGCCACCGAATTTTGCTCGTGTAACACCAGGGGCTTTCCCAGCAGCACACTCATCATGCCGGCCGGGAAGCTGATGTAGCCCCCCAGGCCCACCACGACATTCGGCTTCACGCGGCGCACCACCTGAATGCTTTGCCAAAAGGCCTTGAGTAAGCGCAGCGGCAACAATGCCAAGGTGACCGGGCCTTTACCTCGCACACCTTGGAAGGCGATGGTTTCGAAAGCAAAACCGCGCGGCGGCACCAGGCGGCTTTCCATACTGTTGGGTGCACCCAGCCAGTGCACGCGCCAGCCTTTGGCACGCAAGGCCTCAGCCACGGCCAAGCCGGGAAAAATGTGCCCCCCGGTGCCGCCCGCCATGATGAGTGCTACACGTGCCCCCACGCTTGCCACTGCGTGTGCTGCGCTGCCCACCGAGGGGGCCCTCGCGCCTTGGGGTTGCCCGGCGTCGCTCAAAATCTTGCTCATGGCCTCCCCCCTCGCATGAGCGCACGGTTTTCATAGTCGATACGCAGCACTACCGTGAGGGCCAACAGGTTCATGAGCATGGCGGTACCGCCATAGCTCAGCAACGGCAGGGTCAAGCCCTTGGTGGGCAAAGCGCCCAGGTTCACGCCCATGTTGATAAAGGCCTGGAAGCCGATCCAGATGCCCACACCCTGGGCCACCAGGCCGGCAAACACACGGTCCAACGCAATGGCCTGGCGGCCGATATGCATGAGTCGGCGGGTCATCCAGAAAAACAGGGCGATCAACGTCACCACACCCACCAAGCCAAACTCTTCACCAATCACCGCGAGCAAAAAGTCGGTATGCGCTTCGGGCAGCCAATGCAGCTTTTCGACACTGCCGCCCAGCCCCACACCAAAAATTTCACCACGACCAATGGCGATAAGCGAATGCGACAACTGGTAGCCCTTGCCCAAGGCGTGCTTCTCGCTCCAAGGGTCAAGGTAGGCAAAAATCCGCTCACGCCGCCAGTCCGAAAGCGCCACCATCAGCACAAACGCCACCAGCATCACGGTAGCGATCAGGAAGAACATGCGGGCGTTGACACCGCCCAGGAACAAAATGCCCATGGCAATCACGGCAATCACCATGAAGGCGCCCATGTCGGGCTCGGCCAGCAACAACGAGCCCACCACGGCCACGGCTGTGGCCATGGGCAGCACAGCGCGAAAGAAACGCTCTTTCACGTCCATCTTGCGCACCATGTAATCTGCCGCGTACAGCAGTACGGCGAACTTGGCCAGTTCAGACGGCTGGAAGCCCATGAATCCCAGCGAGATCCAACGTCGCGCGCCGTTCACCACGGTGCCTATATGGGGGATCAACACCGCCACCAACAACACCAATGAGACGACAAACAACCAGGGTGCGCTTCGCTCCCAGAGGGCCACCGGCGCCTGAAAGGCCAGTAACGAGACCATCATGGCGATGCACACAAACAGCAAGTGGCGCATCAAAAAGTGCGTCGAACTGTAGCGCGCGAAGCGCGGATTGTCTGGCAGCGCCACCGAGGCCGAATACACCATGACCAGCCCAAACGCCAGCAGCGCTATGGTGACCCACACCAGCGGTTGATCGATGCGGGTCACGCGCGCAGGCGCATCAGCGCGGTCGCCGCGACCCCACCAACTGCTGAGACGGGCAGCCAATGCACTCATGCCATGCCCTCCAGATCAGTGCCCGCTGCGTGGGCCAGGGCGTGCACCGCCTCGGTGAACACACGAGCCCGGTGAGGGTAGTTGTCGAACATGTCAAAGCTGGCGCAGGCGGGCGACATCAGCACGGCGTCACCCGGCCGCGCCAACTGGGCCGATAGATTCACAGCCTCGGGCATGGTGGCCGCCGTATGCAACGCCACTGCGGTGGACTCCAGCGCGGCGCGGATCAACGGCGCGTCACGCCCGATAAGCACCACGGCGCGGACATGGCGCGCCACTGGCGCTGCCAGCGGTGAAAAGTCCTGGCCTTTGCCGTCGCCACCCAAAATAACGACCAACTTGCGGTCGGCCCCCAGGCCGCTCAATGCCGCTACAGTGGCCCCCACATTGGTGCCTTTACTGTCGTCAAAGTACTCGACCTCGTCGACGATGCCCACGGGTGCCACGCGGTGCGGTTCGCCCCGGTATTCGCGCAGACCGTACAGCATGGGCCCCAAGGGGCAACCTGCAACGCTGGCCAATGCCAATGCGGCCAACGCGTTGCTGGCGTTGTGGCGGCCACGTATGCGCAAGGCGTCCACCGGCATCAAACGCTGAATGTAGATTTCTTCGTCTTCGCTTTTGTGGCGCTTCTTTTGGGTTTCGTCGGCCTCGATGGCACGCACCAACCAGGCCATGCCATTCACCACCTCAATGCCGAAGTCGCCGGGGCGCTTGGGCATGTCAGTGCCAAAGTGCAGGCTGCTGCGCTGCGTCATCTTCCCGCCCTTGAGGCGCACGGCTTCGGGCAACATCGCCAGCACAGCGGGGTCTTCGCGGTTCAGCACCATCAAGGTCTCGGCACCGAAGACGCGCGCCTTGGCCGCCGCATAAGCGTCCATGGTGCCGTGCCAGTCAAGGTGGTCCTGGCTGATGTTGAGCACCGTGGCCGCCGTGGGTTCGAAATTGTCTACGCCCTCGAGCTGGAAGCTTGACAGCTCGATGACCCACACCTCGGGCAGCGTGGCCGCATCGAGGTGGCTCGCCAGCGTGTCGAGCAGGGTCGGCCCAATGTTGCCCGCCACGGCCACCGGTCGGCCGGTGCGCTCCACCAGCAAGCCCGTCAATGCAGTGACTGTCGTTTTTCCATTGGTGCCGGTGATGGCCAGCACGCTTGGTGCGTAGGCTTGGTCAAGCTGCAAGTCAGCCAGCGCGCGGGCGAACAGTCCCAGCTCGGTCGTGACCCACAGGCCCATAGCCTGTGCAGCCTCCGCCACCGGCGCCACGGTCGCGGGCGACAGGCCTGGGCTGCGGAACACCGCACGCACATCCGTGCCCTGCACCAACTCAGGCAGAAAAGGCCCTGCGATGAAGTGCGCGTCGGGCAGCTGGGCCTGCAGTTCGGCCAACCCGGGGGGTGCTTCGCGCGTGTCGGCCACCGTCACTTTGGCGCCGCAGCGGGCGCACCAGCGCGCCATGGCCAGGCCCGACGCGCCCAGGCCCAGGATCAGAACGGATTGGTCTTTCAATGCGTTCACGGCTTAGCGGAGTTTGAGCGTGGACAAGCCCACGAGACACAACAGCATGGTGATGATCCAGAAGCGCACGACCACCTGGGTCTCCTTCCAACCCTTCTTTTCGAAGTGGTGGTGCAGGGGCGCCATCTGAAACAGGCGCCGCCCCTGGCCGAAGCGGCGCTTGGTGTACTTGAAGTAGCTCACCTGCAGCATCACCGACAGGGCTTCGACCACGAAGATGCCGCCCATGATGGCCAGCACAATCTCCTGGCGCACGATGACCGCAATGGTGCCCAGTGCGGCACCCAAGGCCAGCGCACCCACGTCACCCATGAACACCTGGGCGGGGTGGGTGTTGAACCACAAAAAGGCCAAGCCGGCACCGGCCATGGCGGCGCAGAAAATCAGCAGCTCACCCGAGCCTGGAATGTGCGGGAAGAACAGGTACTTGGAATACACCGAGCTGCCCGTCACATACGCAAACACACCCAGGGCCGAGCCCACCATCACCACCGGCATGATGGCCAGGCCGTCCAGGCCGTCGGTCAGGTTGACTGCGTTGCTGGACCCCACGATAACCAAGTAAGTCATCACAACAAAGCCGAGTACCCCCAGTGGGTAACTCACTTCTTTGAAGAACGGCAACTGCAGGCCAGCCTTGGGCGGCAGACTGAGGTCGAAGCCCGACTGCACCCATTTGAAGAACAGCTCGATCACGCGCAGGTTGGAGCTCTCGGAAATGCTGAACACCAGGTACAGCGCGGCCACCAGACCAATGACCGACTGCCAGAAATACTTTTCCCGCGAACGCATGCCTTCGGGGTCTTTGTTGACCACTTTACGCCAGTCGTCCACCCAGCCAATGGCGCCAAAGCCCAATGTGACGATCAACACAATCCAGACAAAGCGATTAGACAAGTCAAACCACAGCAGCGTGGCCACGGCAATGGACATCAAAATCAACACACCACCCATGGTGGGCGTGCCGCTCTTGGCTAAATGACTCTCCATGCCGTAGCTGCGAACCGGCTGCCCAATTTTGAGCGCGGCCAGACGGCGGATGACTATCGGCCCGGCAAACAGGCCAATCATCATGGCGGTCATCGCGGCCATCACTGCACGGAACGTCAGATACTGAAAGACCCGAAAGAATCCAAATTCTGGGGACAGGGTTTGCAGCCACTGGGCCAAGCTAAGCAGCATTGGAGGCCTCCTTTGCAATGTCGGGGGGGAGATCGGTCTGGGCAATGGCCTCGATGACCCGCTCCATCTTCATGAACCGTGAGCCTTTGACGAGCACGCTGCCCACTTGGGGCAAAGCGGAAGTGACGGCGGCGATCAAGGCCTGCGCATCCGCAAAGTGGGTACCGCCCATGGCCTTAGCCTGTTCACCCAAAGTGAACAGCTGCTCAATGCCACTCGCCCGCGCATGCTCGCCCACCTCGGCATGGAACTGCGGGCCCTGGTCACCCACTTCGCCCATGTCGCCCAGCACCAGCAGGTGCGGCCCGGGCAGTGCGGACAGCACGGCGATGGCGGCACGCACAGAGTCAGGGTTGGCGTTGTAGGTGTCATCCACTGCCGTAAGCGGACGCCCGGCCACCGA
>Ga0116158_10005625_pt1 | contig 10559 bp, 6 predicted proteins | sample AD_UKC052_MetaG_FD_89883 | JGI IMG/M metagenome (GOLD analysis project Ga0116158, IMG submission 89883) | Active sludge microbial communities of municipal wastewater-treating anaerobic digesters from USA - AD_UKC052_MetaG | ecosystem: Engineered > Bioreactor > Anaerobic > Digestate | place: USA... | reverse complement strand
CTTACTGACCTTAACTGAAAGAATGCAACTGGGTGTAACTTGTGTCTGCTTTCACCCCTGTGCAGTGATATATGACAGTAATGTTAAAAATTGAAATTTTTGGAATAGTTTGATAAAGAATGTATAAATTGCGGGGCGAAAAGCAGCCACTGATCGTTATCGCTCAGTGTAAAAAGACAACGCACATTCAAGCACATTTGGTTTTGCCCGACACACAAAGCCGACCCTTCGCAAAACCAAAAGAGCTTGAATTTTTCCCAACGCACGGACGACAGAACTCAAAATAAATTGTATTTTTGACGAATTAGTCCAAACAATAACGACAAGATGAATTCTTTTGGAGAATATTTGCGAAGCAGACGAGAACAACTGGGACTTCCACTCAGAAAGGTTGCAGCCGAACTCGACATTGACACTTCAATTCTGAGCAAGATTGAAAGAAGTGAACGTGTGGCGACAAAAGAAATGCTGCCGACACTAGCTAAGACTTTGGAAGTTCAGGAAAAGGAAATGGAAATTGAATTTATCAAAGCATTTATTCTGTCTGATATAGGAGATTTAAAATTTTTGAAAAGCGGCTTGGAAGAAACGCTGAACACCATAAAAAGCCGCAAATAAATATGAGTATAGACAATAAAATAGACCAAACAGACTTGACTTTCTTCACCAATGAAGAAGGACATACTTTATTAAGCAGGTTCAAATCAACGCTAAAAGACACGCAACTTTTTGACGTGTTAGTCGGGTATTTCAGGGCAAGCGGTTTTCACCAACTATATGACGCACTTGAACCTGTTGAGAAAATCAGAATTTTGGTTGGGCTTAGCGTGGACAGAGACTCTTATGATATGATGCAGTACCATCAACAAAATGGCACAATAGACTTTGAATCGCATCAACGCACCAAAAAACGCTACCAACAGAACCTAAAGGAAGAAATTGAAAACAGTGATGAAAACGACAACCGACTTGAAATAGGAATCCGCAAGTTTATTGAGTTTCTGAAAGCCGACTGCCAAGACCCTGCAATGGACAAGGCATATAACGGCAATGGAAAGAAATTAGAAATTCGGGCATACCCATCCAAAAACATTCACGCAAAGGTTTACATCGGAAAATTCAAGCCCGAAGACAGAGATTATGGTTTTGTGATTACAGGTTCAAGTAACTTTTCTGAATCGGGTTTTGTGGCAAATCGTGAGTTTAATGTTGAATTACGAAGTAAAAGAGATGTTCTTTTTGCAGAAGAACAATTCAATGCACTTTGGAAAGAGTCGGTTGACATTTCAGAAGACTTTGTTGATACCATTCAAAACAAAACTTGGCTCAACGACCAAATCAAACCCTACGAACTCTATTTAAAGCTGATTTACGAATATCTGGAAGAAGACATCAATTTGGCTGATGAATTCGAGCCATTCCTGCCAGATGGCTTTATGAAATTGAAATACCAAAATCAAGCAGCTATTCAGGCAAAGAAGATTTTAGAAACATACAACGGTGTTTTCTTGGCAGACGTGGTTGGTTTGGGTAAAACATTCATCACGGCTTTATTGCTTCAACAATTGCAAGGCAGAACCTTGGTGATTTGTCCCCCTGTATTGAAAGACTACTGGAAAGATTCTCTTTTTGATTTTGGTATCAGAAGTTTTGAAGTGGAATCTTTAGGCAAACTGGAACACATCATCAAAAAAGGCTTGGAACGCTACGATTACATTGTTGTTGATGAAGCACACCGTTTCCGTAATGAAAACACACAATCATACGCCAACTTGCTTGACATCTGCCGTGGCAAAAAAGTGATTTTGGTAACGGCAACACCGTTGAACAATACCGTTGACGACATTTTTGCTCAGTTAAAACTGTTTCAAGCACCTAAGAATTCAACCATTCCGGGTATTCCGAATTTGGAAAAATACTTTTCAAATTTCAGAACACGGTTAGCCAAACTGGAAAAGACCGACCCTGAATATAAAAAACTCATCAAAGCCATTTCTGACGATATTAGAAATAGCATTTTACGCTATGTAATGGTTCGAAGAACCCGAACAGACGTAATGACCTATTTCAAACAGGATATGAAGATGCAGGGATTGACTTTCCCCAACTTGGACAATCCGCAAAAAATCGTGTACAAATACGAAGGTGAGTTAGAAACCATTTTCAACAACACCATCAAAAAATTACAAGAGTTCACCTATGCCCGATACACGCCTTTGCTTTACTACATCGGGAATAAAGCTTTGAGCGAATTTGAAATGCAGCAACAACGCAACGTTGGTGGATTTATGAAGGGCATATTGGTAAAACGATTGGAAAGCAGTTTTCACGCATTCCGCCAAAGTGTTGACCGCTTCATCACTTCATATGAAAAGTTCATTGCTATGTACAAAAACGGCACGGTGTACATCAGCAAAAAGGTGGATGTGTACGACCTGATTGAAAGCGACAACATTGAACGACTTGAAGAATTTGTGGAAGAAGAAAAGGCACATAAGTACGATTCACAGGATTTCAAAAAGGAATTCATTGACAAATTAGAGTTTGACCTTGCCATTTTGAAGGAAGTAAAAAAACTGTGGCAAACTGTCAACTCTGACCCCAAACTGGAGACATTCATAAAGGAACTAAAATCAAAGCCAGCCCTGAAAAGCAACAAACTGGTCATTTTCACAGAATCGAAAGAAACAGGAGATTACATCTACGAAGCTCTGCAAGATGAGTTCAAAGGCAAAGTGATGTTTTATTCCAGCACTGGCGGACGACACACTGACAACAAACTTACTTCAAACCATACGGTTTCTAGAGACATCATTACTTCCAATTTCGACCCGAAACACAAAGAAAAAAGAGACGACCTGAAAATATTGATTGCCACAGATGTGTTAGCAGAAGGTATCAACCTACACCGTTCCAACGTACTTATCAATTACGATTTGCCTTGGAATCCTACACGGGTATTGCAGCGTGCAGGTCGTGTAAATCGTTTAGGCAGCAATTTCCCGAATGTGCATATTTTCAACTTCTTCCCTACTTCTCATTCTGACGAACATCTTGGACTGGAAGTCAACATCACCAATAAAATCCAAATGTTTCACGACATATTGGGTGAAGATGCCAAATACCTGAGTGACGGGGAAGAATTCGGCAGTCAGGAATTATTTAACACATTGAACAGTAAAACCGCTTATACGGGTGAAGATGGCGAAGGCGATTCGGAATTGAAGTATCTGGAATTGATGCGAAAGTTACGTGATGACAATCCAGATTTGTTTGAGAAAATTAAAAACCTGCCGAAGAAAGCCCGTTCAGGTTTCAAAAAAGAAAATTTGGAAAATGATGCCTTGGTCACCTTTTTCCGAATCGGTAAACTCAAAAAGTTCTACATCAACCAAAGTGGCAAATCGGGTGAGATTACCTTTTTTGATGCAGTGAAAGAATTGGAATGTAAGCCCGAAACACAACGTGCTAACATTCCAAACGATTACTTTCATCTATTGCAAACCAATAAAACACGTTTTGAATTAGACACCACCGTAGGTGATGAACAAACCAAAGGAAGTGGCGGACGTTCAAACGCCAAATACATTGAAACCCGATTGAAAGACAAGTCTTTCAAAAACTTCAAAGGTTTTACCGATTCCAATGACGAATTTTTGAATGGTGTTCGTGAAATGCTGGCACAAGGAACCATTGCCAAGAAAACAGCACAGTTAATCAAAACGGAATTGGAGAAAACCACCGACCCGCTTCAAATATTGCATATCCTGGAAAAGCATATCCGATATGTGGCCATTGAAGGGGCACAGAACGCTAAGAAATTTCAAAAACGTGAAGTTATCCTTTCAGGGTACTTAATCAAGTAAGCAGTATGGATAAGAAAACAGCACAAGAACTCATAGAAAAAACGTTTAACAATGCTTTCAGCGAAGAGCAGTTCACCGTTTTTGCCAAAAACCTGTTGAATGATTTTGAAGATAAGCACAATCAGTATAGCGGAAACCTGATTTGGGACGACTACAAAGAACATATCAACACCTACAAACGCATTGGTAAGTACATTGACCCTTATGGCGAAGCTTTAGATGTATTGATTGTAGAAGTAAAAAGCGTTACCAAATTAGAACGGGCAAGAACCGCACTCCGCAATTTTGTCATCAAGCATTTGAGCAAGTTTGAAAAAGACTATGCTTTGGTGGCGTTTTACAGCAAGGAAGATAATGGCAACGATTGGCGATTTTCCTTTATCAAGTTAGAATACCGTTCTGAACTGGACGAAATTAAAGGCAAAGTAAAAACCAAGAAAGAGTTTACCCCAGCCAAACGCTATTCGTTTTTGGTGGGCAAATACGAAAAAGCCCATACTGCCAAAAACCAGTTGTTGCCGCTGTTGCAAAACATTTCCAACAACCCCACTATTGAAGAATTAGAATCCGCATTCAGTATTGAAAAGGTTACAGACGAATTCTTCAACCAATACAAAGACCTGTACATCAAACTTTCCGAGCATTTTGAAAATGACAGCAAAGTAAAAGCAGCCATTAAGGAAGCGGGAATTGACAATGCCCGATTTACCAAAAAACTCTTAGGGCAAATTGTGTTCCTCTACTTCTTGCAGAAAAAAGGTTGGTTGGGCGTAGCTCAAAATGAACGCTGGGGAACGGGTAAAAAGCGATTTGTACAAGAACTCTTTGAGCAGGCACAAAACCAAAAACTCAACTTCTTTAAAGACAAACTGCAATACCTGTTTTACGAAGCTCTGGCAAAAGAACGGGACAACGAAAACTCTTACTACACACGCTTCGATTGCCGTATTCCTTTTTTGAATGGTGGTTTGTTTGAAGCCGATTACAACTGGCAGGAAGCCAATATCAGCATTCCTTCAACTCTGTTTCGCAACGAAGAAAAAAACAAAGCGGGTGATGTGGGTACTGGCATTTTAGATGTGTTTGACCGCTACAACTTTACCATTAAGGAAGATGAACCGCTGGATAAGGAAGTAGCCGTTGACCCTGAAATGTTAGGGAAGGTATTTGAAAATATGCTCGACATCACCGAGCGGAAAAGCAAAGGTGCTTTTTACACGCCCCGTGAAATAGTGCATTATATGTGTCAGGAAAGTTTGATTCATTATTTGGACAATGCCCTGAACAGCGGCACCAGCAGTTATCAGGAATTAGGCTCAGACCAAACCAAACTGTTTGGCGGAAGTACCGACAAAAAGGGCAACCTGAAAATAAAACTAGAACACGGCAACCAAATGCTGGTACCGAAAAAAGACATTGAACTGTTCATTCGTGAAGGGCACTTTGCCTTGGAAAATGATGAACGGGTAGCCACCAAAGGCGAAACCAAAACCTACCAATACCAACTGCCTGAGAGCATTCGCAAGAATGCAGACCTGATTGACCGAAAACTGAGCAGTATCAAAATATGTGACCCTGCCATTGGTTCGGGTGCTTTTCCTGTGGGCTTGTTGCACGAGTTGGTAAACGCAATGCTGGTGTTGAAACCGCATTTAAGTTACGATTACCTGACCGAGAAATTAAAAGGCTTTGGCTTTACCCACCGAGAAAGCATAAGCGACAGCCGCTACATCTACCGCCTGAAACGCCACATTATACAAGAGAGCATTTACGGAGTAGATATTGACAGCTCTGCCATTGACATTGCCCGTTTGCGTTTGTGGCTGAGTTTGGTGGTGGACGAAGACGACCTTGACCCGATTGAAACGCTACCCAACTTGGATTACAAAATTGTTTGTGGAAACTCATTAATTGGTATGCCAAGAGACTCTTTTAGGGATGTGAACGTTGAGAAAGAGTTAGAAGAATTAAAAGACAAATTCTATGACATCACAGATGAGAAAGAAAAGAAAGCACTACGCCAACAGATAAACACCAAAATTAGAGAGCTCTTGGACTCTGCCGAACAATTTGCAGGCTACAAAATAGACTTTGACTTTAAACTCTTTTTCTCGGAAGTGTGGCGTGAGAAAGGCGGCTTTGATGTGGTGATTGGTAATCCTCCTTATGTTAATGTTGAAAAGATAGACCCTAAAGTTAAGGCAATTTCTAAATCGTTTAGAACAGCACATTTGAAGTATGATTTATATGTTTTGTTTTTTGAAAAGGCGATTGACGCTTTAAAGCCTAAGGGAACTTTAAGTTTTATTACTTCAAATAAATTTTTATCTCAGGGTTATGGTTTAAAACTCCGTGAAGAGTTCTTGAAACATACAATAACTGAAATTATCAATTTCAATTATGATGTATTTAATACAGCAACAGTAAGAACCTGTATTCTACAACTAAATAAAATCCAAGCATCCAATAATCACTCAATAAAAATAATTGATGTTCATACAAAAAATGATGCTGTAAAATTTGAAAAGCTAATGTATGAACACATTAATCAAGTTGTTTTCAATAGTACTGAAAGTAATAATTTTAGAATTAACCTTACTGATTATAAACTCAAATTGATTTCAAAAATCGAAAAGGAAAGTTTAACTGTAGAAGAAGTGTTTTCAGTAAATTATGGCTTAAGACCAAGCAGCGAAAAACTAGATTTGAAGAAAGATGCATTTATTTTTAGTGAAAGGGAAAATCCTAAATTAAAGGACTATTTCGAAGGGAAAGATATGGGCTATTGGAAGATAAAGAACAAATACTATCTTGATTATAGGCCTGATGTGATGTATAACCCAATGTTTGAGAATTTATTCGTTACAGAAAAATTAGTTGGCCTAAGAACTTTAAGCGATATCTCAAAACTTAGATTCATTTATGATAATCAGGGTTTCTACTGTAACGATTCTGTTGTAGTCCTAACTCTTTGGCACCTTTTCAAGAATGAAACTAATCAAACCATTAAGAGAAATATCACTGAAAATAGAGTTGTCAATTCAAAGCATTTCAAATATAGATATGCTCAGGCAATATTAAATTCATCTATAATTAAATTTTACTTCAATGAGCTAATGTATGATGGTACACATTTTTATCCAAATCATATGAAAGTGTTACCACTAAAAAAAGCTTCAACGGAAATTCAAGAGATTTGTGTTTTGATAAGTCATTTCAACTTCTTCCTTGAACTGTCAAATCACAAGATTCAATTTGATTTTTTTAATCAATTAATTGATACAATCGTTTTCGAACTTTACTTCCCCGAAGAAATCAAAACGGCAGGCAAAGAAATCCTTAAGCATTTGGGAGATTTGAAGCCCATTACAGATGATATGAGCGAAGAAGAAAAGCTGGCCATTATCCAAAGTGAGTTTGAGCGTTTGTACGACCCCAACCACCCTGTTCGCTTTGCCATAGAAACGCTGGATAGTGTGGAAGAAGTAAGGATAATAAAAGAAGCTTTGAAATAATTAAATCCAAAAATATGTCATTCAATCCGAAACCAGAATATACCATAGTACCCACAGAATTCAGCATTAAAGACTTCCACGAGTACAAAGAAGATTATGTAACTCGTCCACCCTACCAAAGGAAAGTGGTTTGGTCAAAGGCTAAAAAGCAATCTTTAATGGATAGTCTATTTCGAAGGTATTATATCCCAAAATTGGTAGTTAGAGAAGTTCGCTTATCAGATGACCGTACCGTGAATGAAATAATTGACGGTCAGCAACGAATAACCACTGTTCAAGATTTTTTTAGCAACCAATATCCCTTGCCAAAATCTTTGGAAGATGTTTCGGAAGATTTACCAGGTAAATATTATAAAGACTTAGATACAGATGTTAGGAAGTTCATCGATAAATCACTTAAATATCAGGCAGATGTTATCAAGAATATCGAAAAACCAGATGATGTAAAACATCAAATTATTGCAACAGAAATATTTTGGCGACTCCAACAAGGCGAAACACTTAATTATATGGAAGTTGCACACGCTCAACTTTCGAGCCTTACAAGAAATTTCATTGTAAAGTATGCTGACGACCAAACCTTTGACTACAACACTTACGAACCCATAGACAACAACCCTGATAAATTACCTTTTTTCAATTTGCTGAATGTTGACAACAACCGAATGAAGCATTTGCAGTTTATGGCTCGCTTTGTTTTGATTGAGTTGGGTAATGGTTATGCTGATTTAAGTGATAGAAAAATAGAAGAGTTTATAAACAGTGCCAAAACTGATAAAGGTATTGGGGACTATTCTTACGAAAAAACTCCTTCAGCACAAGAAGTATTGAAAAATCTGAGAGCCTTCTATGACATATTCAAAGACGACCCGATACTTGATGAAAACAATGGTATTAAAGAATTATCAGTAGAATATTTTATAATTTCCTGTTACTCGTTGGTAAGGCATCTCCGAAAGCATTACGTTTTTGATGAGCCAATGAAAGAGATTCTTAGAGACTTTATTTATAACTTCTTTCAAAGGTGGAAAACTTATGATGAGTCAGTTGATAATGACTTACTATCATTCAGTAATCACAGACAGCAAGGTGAAAACGACCTTGAAATTCGTGACAGGATAATGCGTCAGATTTTCTTCCAATACCTAAAAGACAATGGATTGGAAATTATTGAAAAAGATGAAAATCGAGCTTTTTCTGAATTAGACAGAATTATTATTTATAGGAGAGATAAAGGAATGTGCCAGCAATGTTTGCGTGAAGGTAAACCTGAAAATGAAGCAAAAGTCAGTTGGTCAAAATACCAAGCAGACCACGTTTTACCACATTCAAAAGGCGGTAAGACTGACATTGAAAATGGTGAACTTCTTTGTGCCTATCATAATCAATCAAAAGGAGCTAAAACTGTTTAATGGATGAGAATCAAAAAAGTTCAAATAAAAGATTATAAGGCATTCTACGGCTTGAATGAATTTAATGTAGATGGCAAAAACCTTTTTATCTACGGGGAAAATGGAAGCGGTAAAAGTTCGTTTTACTATGCTTTGAAAGACTTTTTTCAATCATCCACCGAAACATTGAGCTATGATGAAACTGAAAATATTTTCCTGACCAAAGCCCTAAAAGGCAAAGGTTTCATAAAAGTAACTTTCAACCCTGACCGAAGCGGAGTAGCCAATGACAAAAGCTACACGGTAAAGAAAACCTCAAAAGACACCTACACCGCAGGAGACACAAGCATCCGTGATGCTATCAAGCTCAAAAGCTTCCTGACATATAAACACCTTCTATCTATTCATCACATCAAAAGAGAAAATGAAATAGACTTGTTTGAATTACTGGTAAAAGGTGTTCTCAAGCATTTCAAGAGTGTAGCTATCACAGGAACAAAGGAATTGGGCGAACTCTGGGATGATGTGGAAGTGGCGATTGGAAAGGAAACCAGTCAGGCTTTTAACATTACTGCCAAGAAAAAGGAAGTTGATGAAGCCATTGACAAGTTCAATACGGCTTTCAAAAAGCTATTTGAAAGAAACAGCATCGAAAACATAATGAAGTTTGCCCAACCCATTTTAGACAAATTCGGGCACAACATAGAAATCGAACTCAACTATACACAAGCCAGACCAAACACCGCCTACAACGCAATTGAACGCAACCACGTAAGAGCCAAAGTGAAATATTTGGGTAAAGAAATTCCAAAACCACACATTTTCCTGAACGAAGCAAGGCTTTCAGCCATTGCCATATCCATTTACTTAGGAATGGTAAAACGACACGTTCAAGGCATTCCTTGTAAAGTGCTTTTCTTGGATGACATATTTATTGGTTTGGACATTTCAAATCGTTTGCCATTGCTTAAAATTCTTGACACAGAATTTCCAAATTATCAAGTTTTCATAACTACTTATGACAAGCCTTGGTATGAGTTTGTAAAATCAACATACTTAGACGGCAACAACGCGTGGAAGAGTTTTGAATTTTATGCCCGAAGGGCAAGAAAAGGATTTGAAATACCTATCGTAAGAGAGAACAAATCAAACTCACACATTCAAAACTATATTGATAAAGCTGAAGAGTACTTTAACAAAGCCGATAACAAAGCCGCAGGTGTTTATCTACGTTCGGCATTTGAGTTTATCCTGAAAAGATTTTGTTATGAGAAAGTTCCAGTTACGTTTTACTTGGACAGCTCAAAAATGAAAACAGACACCTTTTGGAACGCAGTAAAGAAATTCAAGCAAGATAAACCAACAAAATGCGGACTAACACCAGCTACAACTGCACAAATTGACCATTACACAAACCTAGTATTAAACCCATTAAGCCACCACGACATTAACAAGCACGAGATAACATCAGAAATTCAAGGTGCATTGACATCAATAAAAACTTTAAAAGCGGAACTGAATGCATAAGCCAACCCTTCACAGCCACACACATTGCCAAGCCGCACAAGCCCACGCTACAACCCAAGCTTGGCAAAGAGTGTGTCTGACCCACCGCATGACCAATTCACCTGACAAACAAGTGGACGAAAAGGAACACCGAAGCGATAACACATAGAGCGATAGCCGAAAAGCCCTAAAACGAAAGCCCGAAAGAATTGACACTCTTTCGGGCTTTTTGGTCTATCGCCTGTTCAGCGACTCCGACATCACTTATTTGAGCGTAGGGG
>Ga0116158_10005616_pt1 | contig 10566 bp, 10 predicted proteins | sample AD_UKC052_MetaG_FD_89883 | JGI IMG/M metagenome (GOLD analysis project Ga0116158, IMG submission 89883) | Active sludge microbial communities of municipal wastewater-treating anaerobic digesters from USA - AD_UKC052_MetaG | ecosystem: Engineered > Bioreactor > Anaerobic > Digestate | place: USA... | reverse complement strand
CAATTATATATAAATACTTGCGCGACTAATATTCACCTTTAGGTAATTTTGATTAATTGCGACTGACAATTGCGACAATACATGCTGCTGCAGAAATTCAATTATAGAATGTTTATAAAAGCTTACTTTCAATGGTATTGATTAACATGGTTTTATCAATAGTTATAGAAAAATATTGATGTGAAATTAGGTGATCTTTAAGCGCAGTTAATAAAAGTTTTGTTTGACGTGTTTTTATTAAAGCATAATAAATATAATCCAACTCTATTTCACTGCGATTCATGAAGATAAAATCAGCTCCAAACTTTTTAACGCAGAAAATAAATGCTTTTCTTTTTAACCATAAATCATTACCCGCAAAGTCTGGAGTGAGATGTGGGTTTTTTAATGCGATTTTCTGAATAATTTCGGCATCTGGTTTGTATTTAGCAAGGTACAAAAATGAAAAATATACTGATGGAAATACGGCATAAAATATGGATGAGGTTTGTTCCGCACCTCTTGCTTTCTTAGAAAGTATACTTTGAAAATTTAAGTCACTCCCTCCCACTAACCACCAGTTATAGTATGACGTTAATGTTTCATCAGCACATTCGATTAAGTAATCACTATTGCTGATAAATTGAGTCCAACAGTTAATATCTTGATATAGCCTGGCATCACTGAGGGATACACTTAAGCCATCCTGATTTAGTTTGAGTTTCTCAAGAAATGTTTGAATAACATTGGTTGAAAAGTGTTCGTTGAGGATTTGGTAGATTGCTTTACTTGGATGAGCCAAAAGCATTTCCCAAATTCGACAAAAAATAATATCAACAAATTCATTAACTCTTTTGAATTGTGCTGTATTGTTTAGCGCTACAGGAAGGCATTTACTTTCTTGAAAGTATGCAGGCATCCACACACTAATTGACTTTGAATCCTCTACAATAAATTGATCAATAAAATTTTCTGATTCGGCAATGCTGAATGCATAACCACTTTGTGTACAATATCCGCACATGATAAAAATTTATCCATTTATTAAAATGACTTCATTTAAACATCAGTGTGCGACTCTCAATGTCGCAGAGCAGGTTTGGTTTTGAATTCAGAGTTTTGTATTAAGATAAGCATAGTTAGACTTAAGTAGCTATTTTTTGGCTTTTATGGCTAGCTATAAATTCATTACCTATAATATTAATGACTGTCTATTAACTTCCCCAAAGTAATGGGAAGAATAACTTCAACTTCATCTCCAAATCCGCGTAACCACCAACGCAATTGAGAATTGTCATTAATCGTAGCTGACACCATTAAATGACCTTGCTCATCAACCGTAATGACTTGATCTTTGCTTAGGGGTGTTTCATACAAATGCTGCCCAGCGGCATAGCTAAACTTTGCTTTAAACGCTATTTCACCATAATCATTAAAACCCAACGCGCCAGATTCAGAATAGCTTTTAAGATTAAATCCCAATGGCCTAATGCTCGCAATATTCAGTAGCTTCACCTCTTTAAAACGATGCAAGGCAAACAGGCGTATATCTTGGTACTTAAATACCGTCGCCACCAGATAACTAACAGCACCGCGCAATATGATGCCAAGTGGATGCAAGGTGAAAGCTTTATCGGCTTGATCACTGCGTGAACTATACAGTACATCAATTTGCATTTCTTGCAGCAGTGCTTCGTCAATTAGCGCGATGATGGTTACGTTAATTTCTGGCGCTAACAGCGGTTGACCGGCAAAGGCTACTGCAATTTTATCAGGCCAATGCGCTAAGGTTGAACTGGACTCACTCGATTTAAGTACATGGTCAGCCGCATCAAAATAGGGCTTTAATTGGCTTATCATGCCTGATGGCATGAGCTTAACTAAATACTGCTCAGCCAGCTTAAAAGTTAATGCTTGGCTTGGCGATAAACCAGGCAAATCAAAACTGGGCGCATCGATAGACCAACTCCAACCATAAGGCTTTTCTCGCTCATCAGCGACTAGTGGAAATAGGGCCGACATGGCCTGTAAGTCACGCTCTACCGTGCGCTTAGTCACTTGGTAGCCCTCGCCAAGAATGCGCTCCATCAGTTCTCTGGCGGTTACTTTACGTGGATAGCGTGGAATAGATCTAAGCATCATCCATTGCCTCAGCATTAATTCATTGGGATTGGCCATATTGTTGTTCACCGATGTATTTTAGTAGCTCAACACGACAGATTGAGTCGCATGATTCATTACGACATAATATGACGCATGTGCATGTTTTAATCAATACATTCAAAACACACTCACGTAAATACTCAATGACACCAACCAACTACACATCAACCTCAGCGCAGGCAAACGAAATATTTCCCATTGAGTTAAAACGTCTTTGGTTGATGCGTATATTGGTTAAACTAAATGGGCTACGACGTTTGTTTGATGACCCAAGCTACTATCTTTTAAGCTTTATTGGGGTAGAAAAAATCAATCTATCAAAAGCAGAAATGGTAAAGCTTGGCAAACAATTAAACGATGAGCATTTAGCCGCAGAGCGCAACGCAACCGTTACCGTTGGCGGCGATTTAGCTAATAATATCCACAGCTTGGCAAATTTAATCGGTTTAAATTTAATTGAGCAGTCAATTTTAGGTTTTGTCATTTTGGCAAATAATGACCGTGTGTTAAGCGATTGCGCAGAAACCATTAACACGCCTAATTTTATGAGCATCACCCGAGCGCTGGCCGAAATACTCAACATAGAAGAAGTGCTTATTAAAGAAGCTTTGCATCCAAATGCGCCATTAGCAAAAATGGGCATTGTAAAAGTAGATGTTGAAACACCTTACTTGCGAGGTAAGTTTCGCTTTAGCATTGAAGACTTGCCCGTGCTCATGCTACAAAAAGACATGCCGATATTGCAAATATTAAAAGGCGCATTATCGCTAGCGGAGCCAAGTAAACTGGGCTTGGATGACTTTAGTTACGTGCAAAAAGATGTAGCAATTGTGCTGCCTTACCTACGTCAAGCCCTGCATCAGCAAGCTCAAGGGGTGAATATTTTATTTTACGGCCCACCAGGCACAGGTAAAACACAATTAGCCAAAACCATCGCTCACGAATTAGCCGCTTCATTGTATGAAGTTGCGGTTGAAATTAATACCTCAGCTAAAAGTGGCCCATCACGCTTACAAGCTTACCAACTAGGCCAATCCATTTTGGCAAAGCATAGCGCACTGATATTGTTTGACGAAGTACAAGATATTTTTGATGACGGCGACGCAACTAAAGCAGGCCATGCCAGCACAGCGCAAACACGCAAAGCACTGATAAACCAACTGCTAGAAAACAATCCCCTACCGGCTATTTGGGTGAGCAATAGCATCAGCTGTTTTGATGATGCGTTTATTCGCCGCTTTGATCATATTATTGAAGTTGGCTTTCCATCTGAGCAACAGCGCCAAACCATTTTAAACACGCACTGCCAAGCGCTACAACTATCGCCCAACGTTATTCAGCATATGGCGCAAACCAAGGCACTCAGCCCCGCCATTATTGAGCGTGCCGCTAAGGTGACGCGCTTAATATGCCAACAACAAAACAATACTGATACAGAAGCCGTATTTACACACTTGGTACATAACACCTTACGTGCGCAAGGCCACACACCAAACAAATTAAACACCCATGCACTAAGGTTTGACCCAAATTGGATAAATGCAGACGCCCCCATTACCCCGCTAATGGAATATGTACTGGCCGATGGCAATATTCGCCTGTGTTTATCTGGCCCGCCCGGCACAGGCAAAACTGAGTTTGGCAAATGGCTAGCCACACAAGCCAACCGCCCGCTGCATGTGCGAAGAGCATCGGATATTCTTTCAAAATATGTAGGCGGAACTGAGGAAAATTTAGCTTTAGTCTTTAGACAAGCAGAGCGCGAAAACGCAGTGCTATTACTAGATGAAGCTGACACCTATTTAAATGACCGCAATGACCTTAAACATAGCTGGGAGGTGAGCAGCGTAAACGAAATGCTAGTGCAAATGGAGGCTTTTAACGGCGTACTTATTGCAACCACTAATCGTTTAGAAGTAATGGACAGTGCTGCAATGCGCCGCTTTGACTTTAAAGTGCATTTTGATTATTTAAAACCCAATCAAATTACTGCAATGTTACAAAACTTGGTTAACGCGCTGGGCTTAACCCCCAATGCAGCCGCGTGGTTAAACATCAACCACCAATTAAAAGCATTAAGTCATATAACGCCTTCTGATTTTTCACTATTACAAAGGCAAATCATCATGTTAAGAAAAACACCCTCACTAGCTGATTTATATAGTGACTTATTGGCAACCTCTCAAGGTAAGCAAAGTCAGCTCAACAAACCCTTTGGCTTTGTACACTAATCGATTAGTATTTAATTTAAACAAACAACTTAAGCCAATAACAATAATGCGCACAACCGTAAACAAATCTAACCTAGCTACACCACAAGCACTTAATAAACTGGTTGTTGCTATTTCATCACGCGCTTTGTTTGATTTGGTAGAAAGTCACCAAGTGTTTACCACCCAAGGGGTTGATGCCTACCATTCTTACCAAATTGCCAATGAAGATAAAGCGCTAGCACCTGGCATTGCCTTTAACATGGTTAAAAAGCTATTAGCACTTAATGACCGTGACCCACAAAACCCCAGAGTTGAAGTGATATTACTTTCTAGAAACAGTGCAGATACAGGCTTACGGGTTTTTCACTCTATACAGCACCACGGCTTAAACATTAGCCGCGCAGCATTTACCAGAGGGCGCAGCACATACCCTTACGTATCGGCTTTTGGTGCCCATTTATTTTTATCGGCCGACGCCAACGATGTTGCCGAAGCCTTAACTGAAGGCTTTGCTGCCGCAACCATTTTACCTTCTCATATTAGCAGTAACGATAACCAACAGTTACGCATCGCATTTGATGGCGATGCCGTGTTATTTTCAGATGAAGCAGAGCGCGTATTTCAAGAACAAGGCCTAAAAGCCTTTACTGAAAGTGAAGTAAAAGCCGCTAAAACCCCGTTATCTGGCGGCCCATTTAAAGCCTTTTTAGCATTGCTGCACCAAATTCAAAGTGAATACCCAACAGAAAGCTCACCCATACGCACCGCACTGGTTACCGCAAGGGCAGCCCCAGCGCACGAGCGCGCAATTAGAACATTAAGAGCTTGGAATATCCGCATAGATGAAGCCATATTTTTAGGTGGGCTAGATAAAGGCCCATTTTTAAAAGCGTTTGATGCAGATATTTTCTTTGATGACCAAACTAAACATTGTGAATCAGCAAGACTGCATGTGGCTACTGGGCATGTGCCTAGTGGTGTTAAAAATAAATAAATTTAAAAGGATTTATATAAATGTCTTATCAAAGTATTTCACTTCGGGAAGCAATTGATAATATTAATACATCAGATTGGGTATTGCCTGCTACGCAAAGGCCATATGTATGGGGTGGAAGATATGAAGCTGAACTTTATATTTCAAAGTTATTCGATAGTTTGTTTAGAGAGTACCCTATAGGCGTAATAATTCTATGGCCAACAGACACGGTGGTTCCATTTCGAGAATTTATAGATCATTATAAAGATTCTGAAATTTCAAAAGCAATTGAGGATGAAGGTAAGTGGGGTAACAAAAAATCACTGGTTTATGATGGACAGCAGAGACTTCAAACGCTGTATTCTTGCTTGAAGTACACATTTAACAATAGAGTTTTAACGTTTGACTTACTTTGGGAAAAAAATATTGGTGATGATGATAATTTAACTAGTGGATTCACTTTTCACGAACGCTCTAACGTTTTACCTTGGAACGAAATCAGATTGAACGAGCTTTTCGGAAAGAATATTGATCAGGAAATTAAGGTCAGAAAAGAAATATTTAAAAAAGCATTAGATAACTCCGTTTCTTTAACGGATGAGAGTCAAGAAGTAATAGAGAAAAATTTAAGTCAATTATGGAAAGTCTTTGTTACTACAGATAAAAAATCAATTTCTTATTTCTCAATTCCTAGTAATTCAGATATTGAAGTTAATGAGATATTCCAACGATTAAACTCAAGTGGGGTGCCTCTATCTCAGGCCGATTTATTACTCTCTCGTATTAAAGAGAAATCCCCAGATTTTGAAGAAAAACTAATTAATGCATCCGCTGAAATCAAAGGAAAGTCAGGATTTGAAATCGATCAATATTTGATTATTCAATTACTTTTCTTAATAGTCAAAGGAGAGGTAAGACTTGAAGCTGTCAGAGTCAACAAGAATGAATTAAACGCATTTGTTTCGGCATGGGATCACTTGGCTCGGCCACTGCAAGACTTCTTTATCGAGTTTCTTGGGGAGCAGTTTAAGATAAATCATGAAGCAATAATACCAAGTAAAAGAGCCTTATTCCCTCTAATAATATACTTCTTTAATATATATAAACACGAATACACATTTAAGAAAGATGTGCATGAAAAAAGTGCCATCCTCACAAAATTAATGCAATTTTTTATTAAATCTCAAATAAATAATTGGGATTTACAAAGATACATCGATAAGTTTACAAGAGTAATTAATGAACCATTTGAGAACCATGAAATTGCAGCTAAGCAAAAAGAGCCAGAGAGTTTTAATAAGAGAATGGAGATTGTTGACTTTCCATTAGAAAAAATAGAAGCTTACATAAACGAAGGAAAAGAACGCGATGCAAATATGACCGAAGAGCGTTTCATAAACAAACGCCTATTTGCTCTTAAAATTTTATGTTTTGATAAATCCTATAATTTTTCACCTTCAAAAAGTCGTTTCAGTCCAGAGATTGACCATATTTTCCCTAGAAAATTGAAAGCGCAGTCAGAAAACTTTGCGAGTGAAGTTGACATTTTGTGGAATTTGCAACCTGTAAGAGGCGAAATTAATGGATACAAATCAAATTATCATCCAAAAGATTTTTTTAATGATAAGTTATATAACTCTTCAGGTGACTTAATCAGTGGCGGTAAGTATTTTGGAGAATATGACTTTGTTCCTGATAAAGAATCATTGGAATGGGATAACCCCTTAACATTTATAGAAAATCGACGTTCGAAAATGTTGCAAAGATTAAAGAGTAGGTATGATCTATCTATAGTCGAAAAAGCTAACACAGCTGATAAAATATGAAAAATGTTCGCTCCCTCACCAAATCCCGCTTCAAACTCGCACTTGAATGCCTGACTAAGCTGTATTATTCAGGCAAGCCAAATGAGTAACGTGACACCCTATCTGAAAATGCTTTTATAGCAACTTTGGCTGAGGGTGGTCTAGTCGGAACGCTGACAAAGTTTCGCTATTATGAAAGAGTGTAAATCCTTGAAAGATATACTCTTGAAAATATTGGTATCACACAGTTAATTTGATGCCAGCGTATTCAAGCCGAGCTTCTACAAGTCCATTTTCCCAATTCCAGTTTGGGGGCATAGTTGTTTTGAACTTAAGCACATGATCAAGATGATGAGCCTCTTCTTTAGTGATATGGGCGATAGCTAAGTATTTTTCTAACATATGGGCAACGTCATTTTCGACTTTAGTGAGATCTTTGTTAGAGTCCAAGCCTTCCCAAAACATTTCAAATGCCCGATTACGTAATAGTGCGCAGGGTACAAGGTGTTCTTTATGTCCGCCGCCTTTTAATGATTTTCCTAGGTTCCGTGGGTTACCAACAAGCACATCAAATAATCTTGAGTGCACTCTAACTTCGCGTTTTGGATCATCTTTTTGCTCTTCCCATAAATGCCTTAAAACCCACGCCAATCGCTCATAAGTACGGAAATGCAATTCTTCTGCGGTAAATTTACTCATATTATTATTTCTTTAGACAAAAATTTATAATCAAATGTATTTGGTAACACCGTTAACAGTATTATTATTTAATCACAGACAACCTTTATATGCCATCCATTTATCCTACGGCCTAGTGATTCTGTCCATTGAACCCATCGTAGTAGCCACTGCTTATTGACTCTCACAAGTTCTATTGTAACTTCGAGCTTTTGGCTAGGAATTCCGATAGGAAATATGTCGGTTAGCATACTATCACCAACTAAAAATTGAGCCGTTGATCTCACCTGCAAAATCACTTCATCAGTACCAGTAAGTGACAACGCAGTTTCTAGCACTCGTCCAATATCTTCAACTGTAACAATACCCGAAGGGACAGCAATCATACCAGTCGATTTAATTATTTTGTCTGGTGAGACTTGTAAAACTATGCTGAAGTCAGTTTTTGATTTAGTCAGATAAGCTAAGAAATCTTTATCAATAACTGCTAAATTTTCTGATAAACATATTTTATATTCCAGTTTATTTTGATTCATTTCGTTGTGCATATTTACCCCCTAAGTGCGAATAACCAACTTGCATTAAACACATCCCATGCGTCACATTGTGTCGCATAGCGGCTTTAAAATTGACTTATATTAGTTTTATTTAAAAATAGAGTAAGTTTTAATGTCCAATAAATCAGAAGTCACTCGGCAAGACCAATACCAACTAATCGAGATTAGAAGACTTAAAAAGAGTTTCGCTTCATTTAGTATGTACCAAGCATTTCGTACTGAAATGCTAAGCCTGGCACTTCAGCCATGGTTTAGGGGTGCATATCAACACCAAGCTAATATTGAAAACATTCCAGAAAGTGTTTGTGTAATACTAGGCTACAAAAAAAGCGGCGGGTTGAATCAATTAATTTTACTTGCATATGAAGAACTAGAGCATTCAATCAATATGGAAGGCAAACAATTAACTGATGACATAGGTGCAATAACCACTTGGATACAAAAGTTTAAACCAATCTGTTGGGATGATTGGTTGATGACGCCAAATCTTTACTTAATGCAACTGAGGTCTAAAAAATTTCTGCCAGCCTTAAACGCTAAATCGGATCCTTGGATAGATGCAGTATTGAAAGAAACGAGAGGGGTATTGATGTGGACGTATCAGTTTGTTGAGATAGTGAGAATGATTGCAAACATTTCATTTTCTGAAGCCACTCAGTTAAGTAGAGGGTGGATACTAAGAGATTCAAAAGTTAATGAAATATTAGGTAATGTAATATATGAGCCTACAAAGCAAAATCTGCTTGAAATTATAAAAGAACGAACATTGGGTATCGAGCATTTAGGTGCCCCAGATTATATTTTTGCAGATTGGTTATCGAGGCATTATCAATATGAAGTCTAAGGTGGGTATTTTCTTTGTTGTGAAAGGACCACTGCTTTATGACATAGCGTCATTAGAAGAAGTCGAACAATCTCAAGATGCCATCAATTTTAGCGGTCACTATGAATACTGGGAGTCAGTTAGACCAAAAAGCAATCTAGAATTACTTTTTAAACAGCATGCTTATGATTACCTTCCACGTGGACGGGTGATTTATTTTAATAAAACAAAAAGCTTCAAACTTTATGCTGACCGATGTATTTCAACCGTAGATTTAGATCTAATTACCACAGTGTTTCAATTAACTTCATTTAAACTAGTACGTGACGAAAATTATCAATGTGCTACTTGTAACCCAAATTCCTTGGAATAAAAAACATGAACAACACATCACAAAAACGTCACGGTTTATCCAAATCTCGCATCTTACTACACCGCCAATGCCCAAAACGCTTGTGGCTTAAAGTACATCATCCAGAGTTAGAAGAAATTGATGATGGCAACCAAGCGCGTTTTGATACAGGCACATATGTGGGTGAAATAGCGCAACAGCTATACCCTGAGGGCGTATTAATTGATGGTGGCAATTTAGCTGAAGCAGTAAAGAGAACGAAAGAAATATTGAAAGGGGATAAACGCCCCATCTTTGAAGCTACATTTCAAAGTGATGGTTTGCTCATTCGTGCAGACTTACTATTGCCTAACCAAGATGGTTATAGAATGGTTGAGGTTAAATCTTCAACCAGCGTTAAAGATTACCACTTAACAGATGCCGCTATTCAAAAATGGGTTGCGCAACAAGACGATGTACCCCTCACGAGTGTGGAAATAGCCCATATCGATAATACGTTTATTTATCCTGGTGAAAATGATTATCAAGGTTTACTGAAATACGTAGATGTCACAAATCAGATCTTAGACATGACCCGTGAAGTTACTGAATGGATAAGTGCAGCTAGAAACACGCTAACTGAGAGTGAGCCTTGCATAGAGGTTGGTAAACAATGTAACGAGCCATTTGCTTGCTCCTTTATGGGTTATTGCTCACCATTAGCAGAAGATGCATCTGAATTTCCTCCAGAAATATTACCTAGAGTGGGTGCCTTGGCTGCCAAGCTTCGCTCTGAGGGTTTTAATGATTTGCGTGATGTACCTAAAGAGCGACTTACAAATGCTAATCATCAACGTGTGTGGCGTATTACTAAAAGTGGTGTGGCTGAACTTAGTTCAGAAGTTAAATCATTACTTGCCGCACTACCATATCCACGCTATTACATTGACTTTGAAACTATCAATCCTACTGTGCCTATTTGGGCAGGCACTAGGCCCTATATGCAAGTGCCGTTTCAATGGTCATGCCATACAGAAGAGT
>Ga0116158_10005614_pt1 | contig 10574 bp, 12 predicted proteins | sample AD_UKC052_MetaG_FD_89883 | JGI IMG/M metagenome (GOLD analysis project Ga0116158, IMG submission 89883) | Active sludge microbial communities of municipal wastewater-treating anaerobic digesters from USA - AD_UKC052_MetaG | ecosystem: Engineered > Bioreactor > Anaerobic > Digestate | place: USA... | reverse complement strand
TAATAGATACGGCAAAAGTTTTATTGGAGATTATTCACAGAAAATGAAAGAATTAATTAGCTTGGTTTTAGATAGAATATGAAACTTGTACCTGATTTTATTGATTTCGTTAAAAAAGATTTTAACAGGAAAGCCTATACTTATGCTGCAGTATTACTTGTAGTATTGCTGTTTTTGAATCAGCACTATAATTGGTATTATACCTATTTAAATCCCACATATTGGGAAGGTACATCAATGCTTTGGTATACAGTGTTTTATCTATCAACATATTTTATTGCCGCTATTCCGTTTTTACTTATAAAGAAAGATTACAAGGTTCTAAAAAATCCCTGGTTTTATTTGAAATCGACATTTTTTATAATGCTTTTTGGTATAACAATCGGCTTCTATTCTTATTACGATTATAAATTTGTAGGTTTAACTCCGAATGAAGGTGCTTACATTAAACATTTGCTGTTTTATCTTAAAACTACATTTATGCCACTGCCTTTTCTTGTTTTGGCTAAACTGACCTTTGACAGGCGTTTGGAAAATTTATACGGCATATCGGCATCACATCAACATGTTTCTACATATTTATTGTGTTTATTGGCTTTAGTACCATTTGTTATTGCTGCATCATATACCTCCGAATTCCAATCTATGTATCCATTATTTAAGCCTTGGTATTATCATGGTGCTTTTGATATGAGTGATGCTGAATTGGCGCTTATTAACAGCATGGCATATTGTTTCCATTATGTAGGTACTGAATGGGTTTTTAGAGGATGTTTGGTTGTTGGAATGGCTGCTATTGTTGGACGCAGCGCAGTTGTACCTATGGCAGTAATGTATTGCGCTATACATTTCGGCAAGCCTATTGGTGAGGCTATATCATCTATATTCGGGGGATATATTTTAGGAGCCTTAGCTTATCAGACACGTCACATTTGGGGTGGAATAGTTATCCATATAGGCATCGCCTTAGTTATGGATTTTGCAGGTCTGTTTCAACATTATTGTACCTCAAGTAATCGATAATAAAGGCAATATCTTGCTCCGTAAAATCGACCGGAGCTAATCGTAATATTTCGTCTAATTTTGAAAATGGCACATACTCACGATAGCAATTGATTGCTTCTTTACGTTTGCCCGTTGCCCACAAACAATGACCAAAATACAGTTGATAATTCATTGATTGCTTCTTGTCAGGATTTAAGAAATCTATTTTATAAAAGTAGTTTAATGCACTATCGTATAGTCGTAATTCTGCACTACACATACCCATATTAAAAATAGTGTTCAAATTATTAGGCTCTAGTTTGTCTATTTGAATGTAATAGTCTAAGGCTTCTTTGTAATGTCCTGATTTTCTGTGGCAATATGCCAGTTTACGCAAGGTTCCTAATTGGTCTGATTCGATTATATCGGCTTTTTCGTAGTACGAAATAGCTTGAGTATAGAATAATGTTTTTTGATAACAGAATGCTATTTTTTTATATAAATCGGCATTAGGCTCTGAGAATGTTTCTAATTTCAGATACGCTGATAAGGCATTTTCGTACTGCTCTTTTGTAAAAAAGTAATCTGACAATTCTGGCAAAAATTCATTTTCAGGATTTATTAGTCTGAAAAATGATGCTTTGTGTATGTCGAATCTGTAAGTAAAGATATCTTCATAATCCTTTTTATCTCTGAATAATTTAAAGAAACGATATAGGTCCTGAATATAACGATTAGTGATGGATGCTGACTTGTCTGGATGTATTACATCTTCCTTCATCTGTTCGCTTTCCATACGTAGCTGATTACTCATTGATTTTCTGTATGTTTCAGGAATCATACTCAAGTTTATGCAAAACGAGTATTTGTCTGAATCGCATAAAAAATTGTCGTCAGTTAGAAATGAAACTAGAGATTTATTGTTATCGGCTTGCTCTTGAAATAGTTGACTTACAGCAGGATTCTCTTTGTAGAATGGAATAAACCAATTTTCTATTTGATTGAAAAACGGGAAAGCTTTTAGTTGCGAAAAAGTGCTCATATTTATATCAGAACCTTCCATTTGTAATTCTGAATAAATTCTCATCTTTTCTGAAATTTCACTACCTGCTATTATATCTTGCAGATTGGCATTTTTCTCTTCAAAATCTTCAGAGTCGAAGTTGCTTTCATCCATCTTCTCGCGAATTTTAGGCGCAAGTTTCGCTATTTTGGGGATGATATTTTCGCTAATATCTTTGGTGATACGTTCGGTTTCCTTACTCCTAATGAGTTGTTTTACAATTACTTGTGTCTGCTTAACGGTATCTTTGTTGTCGAATAACAAGTTGAGTCTGTTATTTATAGCAGGATAGAATTGTAGCCTTTTTTGATGTATGGTTAGGCATATTACAAGCCCTGTTAATGCGCGTAAAGCTGTTGTTTGATGTTTGTTGTCGCAAAAATCTGCTAAACAAAGCACTTTATGCTCGTCAAATATGCGTAAGCAATTAAGGGTTATTGCAGCTACTGCTAATGCTGTATCGATTTTGTCTCCGTCAGAATTTAGTTTGCTGCAATATTTAATTTGTTCGTCAGTAAAACGTTTAACATTCCACAATTTCGAAAAGCATGAATTTTCGCTGTATGCCGTTGTCATATATCCTGCACATACATCATCTGTAAGTTCGTAAGTTTCTTTTAATAGACGGCGAAAAATATCGATACGATCAGGATCTTCAACACCATCAAACAAGTATTGTAATAAATACCGATAGGTGTTTTTGATCTCTTCCAAACGCTCGCTATCGGCGTTATTTACAAGTAGTTGTAATTGTGCCAATGCTCGCCCGAGTAATTGTTTGTCTAATGAACCATTGATGATATTTCGTATGTCAGATATGTTCTTAGGCATAATTTATGCTTTTGTGTAGGAATGATTAAAAACCTGCTTTTTTTAAGTTGTTTTCTATACGTTTAAGAATGTCTTCTGATTCTGCTTTCTCAAATTTCTCTCCAGTAATATGCTCAAATAGTTCAAGGTATCTGTCGCTGATGCTTTTTACTATTTCAGCTGTCATTTCAGGAACTTTTTGTCCTGCTTTTCCTTGAAATCCATTGTCCATAAGCCATTCGCGAACAAATTCTTTAGATAATTGTTTTTGTGCTTCACCTTTTTCAAAACGTTCTTGGTATCCTTCTGCATAAAAATAGCGTGATGAATCAGGTGTATGAATTTCGTCCATCAAATAGATTTTGCCATTGCATTTACCGAATTCGTATTTTGTATCAACCAAAATCAAACCGCGTTTTGCTGCAATTTCTGTGCCTCTTGCAAATAGAGCTAAGGTGTATTTTTCGAGTTGCTCATATTCTGCAGCCGAAATCAAATTTTGCTTGATAATTTCTTCTTTTGAAATATCTTCGTCGTGCATTCCGATTTCTGCTTTGGTTGTAGGAGTAATAATTGGTGTAGAAAATTTTTGATTTTCTTTCATGCCCTCAGGTATCTTAACTCCACATATTTCGCGAACTCCACTTTTATAAGCACGCCATGCGCTACCACATAAGTATCCGCGTACAATCATTTCTACAGGATAGCCTTCGCAACGATATCCGACAGTAACCATAGGGTCGGGAGTTGAAATTTTCCAATTAGGTACAATGTCTGCAGTTTCGTCTAAGAATTTTGCTGCAATTTGATTCAACATTTGTCCTTTAAAAGGAATTCCCTTGGGTAGCACAACATCAAACGCAGATATACGGTCTGTTGCTACCATTATAAGTGTATCATTGTTGATACTGTATACATCACGTACTTTGCCGTGATAAACATTTGTTTGTCCTTTTAGATTAAAATTGGTTGCAGTTAGTGCATTCATAATGTTTATTTATTATTAGTTTTGTTCTGTTCGTTTTTCGTAGGCTTCAACTATTCGACTTACTAATTTGTGTCTTACTATATCATTCTTATCAAATTCGATATGTGCAATGCCTTTTACATTTTTAAGAATATGCATTGCATCTATAAGTCCGGATTGCTTTGCACTAGGTAAGTCTATTTGTGTGATATCTCCGGTTACAATCATTTTAGAATTAAAACCAAGCCTTGTTAAGAACATCTTAATTTGTTGAGATGTAGTATTTTGTGCTTCGTCTAATATGATTACGGCATCACTCAATGTTCTTCCTCTCATAAAAGCCAATGGAGCAATTTGAATAACATGTGTTTCTAAGTATTCTTTTAGCTTAAAAGGAGGAATCATATCTTCTAATGCATCGTATAATGGCTGTAAGTAGGGGTCAATCTTGTCTTTCATATCACCCGGCAAGAAACCTAACTTTTCGCCTGCTTCAACAGCCGGACGGCTCAGTATTATTTTGCGTACTTGCTTATTCTTTAAAGCGCTTACTGCCAATGCAATAGCAGTGTATGTCTTGCCCGATCCTGCAGGACCTACTGCAAACATTAAATCGTGATTTGTAAAGGCTTTAACGAGTTTTTGTTGATTTTCGGTACGTGCAGTAATAGCTTTTCCGTTTAAACCAAACAAAATCAGATTTTCGGCAGTGGTACTTACAATCGGCTCTTTGCCTTTTACTAGGTCAATTATAACAGCATCATTAATGGTGTTGAATTTGGTTATATGTTGCTCTATAAGGCTGAGTTTTTTTACAAAATCTACAACATCTGCATCATCACCCATAGATTTTATTGCATTACCGCGTGCAATAATTCTGATTTTTGGAAACAATACTTTCAGCAAATGAATATTTGCATTATTAACTCCGCAAAACAGTATAGGATCTGCTGTTTCTAATATGTATGTTTCTTCTGTCACTAAATTAATCCTTTAAGGCAACGTTTAAGGCCATCTTCCCAATGTGGAATAGCTATGCCGAATGTTTGTTTTATTTTGCTCTTATTCAACACACTGTAATACGGACGTGGTGCTTTTGCGGGGTAGTCTTTACTTTCGATAGGAGATACTTTGCAGCTTGTAATATTGCTAAGTTCGTGAATCTTTAAAGTAAAATCGTACCAACTGCAAACGCCTTCGTTTGTATAATGATAGATGCCGTATTTATTGTCGTTTTCATTTTTAATGGCATAATCCATTATTTGTAATATGGCTTTGGCAAGATCAGCTGCGTAGGTTGGAGTTCCTATTTGGTCGAACACAACCGATAATGTTTCGCGTTCTTTGCCAAGTTTAATCATAGTCTTTACAAAATTGTTTCCGAATTCGGAATACAACCATGCTGTTCTGATAACGAAGGATTTTTGGCATACTGCCATTAATTTTTCTTCTCCTTCGCGTTTTGTTTTGCCGTAAACAGATGCAGGACATGTTTTCATGTCTTCTGTGTATGGAATATTTGAAGAACCATCAAAAACATAGTCGGTAGAAACGTGAATAATGCCTGCTTTGTATTTATTAGCTGCTTTACCTAAGTTTTCGGGAGCATCGGCATTAAGTTTTCTGCATAAGTCTTCATTGTCTTCTGCTTTATCTACAGCGGTGTATGCAGCACAATTTATGATATACGCTACATTATTGCTTGAAACTATCTTCTCAATTGCCTCTAAATCACATATATCCAATGTATCAACATCTGTAAAAATAAATCCGTATTGTGGATAATTGGCAGAGAATATGCGTATTTCGTTACCTAATTGCCCGTATGCTCCTGTTACTAATATGTTTTTCATAATTAAAATACGAAGTTTGTTTGTATATCCTTTAGCAATGGATGTTTTGTGTCTTTATCGGAAATAATGCGTTTGTCGGCAGGTATCATCCAATCGATTCCTAATTCGGGATCATCAAACTGAATTCCACCTTCTAATGCCGGATTATAAAAATTATCGCACTTATATGTAAAAACTGCTGTTTCACTTAAAACGGAAAATCCGTGAGCAAATCCTTGAGGAATAAAAAATTGTGTTTTTGTTTCTGCATCAAGTCTAATTCCATACCATTTTCCATAAGTAGGGGAGCCCTTCCTGATATCGACCGCTACATCATATACTTCACCAATAACTACTGATACTAACTTTGCTTGACTTTCAGGTTGTAATTGATAATGTAATCCTCTAATTACACCATAACTTGATTTGGATAGATTGTCTTGACAAAAGTTTTGTTTGATACCTACTGCTTCGTATGCTTTTTTATTATAAGTTTCGCAAAAATATCCACGTGAATCACCAAAAATTTTAGGCTTTATCACTAATAATCCCTGAATGCCTGTTTCGATTATTTCCATTGTTTGTTGTTAAATTGTTTAATCGTTTAATCGTTTAATGTGTATGGGCGAATTGCATTCGCCCGTTGGATTCGCATTGTGATGATGTTTCGTTGTTCGATTTTGTAGGGGCATTATTGATCATTTCAACATTGGATTATACACACTACACATTACACATTACACGTCTTTCATCAATAAATATGTTTCTCGTTCGCAATTTTTATCAAATATTGACCGTAATAATTCTTTTTAAGCGGTTCGGCTAATTTAAGAAGTTGATCGCGGCTTATGTATCCGTATTTATATACAATTTCTTCGAGACATGCTACTTGCAAGCTTTGACGATTTTGTATTGTAGATATAAAATTAGATGCTTCGAGCAAACTGTCGTGTGTGCCGGTATCAAGCCATGCAACGCCTCTTCCCATTAGTTTGACAGTTAATCTGCCTTCGTTTAAATAAAGACGGTTAAGGTCAGTAATTTCTAATTCGCCACGTGCTGATGGTTTCAAGCCTTTGGCTTTTTCTACAACATCGTTTCCGTAAAAATATAAACCTGTAACTGCAAAATTAGATTTTGGCTTAGCCGGTTTTTCTTCTAGTGATAAAACCTTACCGTCTTGGTCAAATTCTGCTACTCCATAGCGTTCAGGGTCATTTACGTAATATCCGAATACTGTGGCTCCATCTTTTAGAGAAGCAGCCGCTTGCAGCATGTTTGATAAATTGTATCCATAGAAAATATTGTCGCCAAGCACCATGCAAACACTGTCTTTACCAATAAATTCTTCGCCAATAATAAATGCTTGTGCCAAACCATCGGGTGATGGTTGTATCGCATATTCAAAATGTACGCCTAAAGTAGATCCGTCACCTAAAAGATTTTCATACAGATGTATGTCTTGAGGAGTTGAAATGATTAAAATTTCCTTGATTCCTGCTAACAGAAGTATTGATATGGGATAATAAATCATCGGCTTGTCATAAACCGGAATAATCTGTTTAGAAATGCTTTTTGTTACCGGATATAAGCGCGTGCCTGATCCGCCTGCGAGTACAATTCCTTTCATTATGTATTGTTTTATTAGTGTAAGCTAAACATTGAAACAATCTTACAAAAGTAATAATAAAATTTAATTAATCAATTTCATCATCAAAGAAGGTATCTGATAAAAATTCGTCTAAATCGCGTCTGTCTTTTTTCGTTGGACGTCCCGTACCTTTGTCGCGGTTAATGAAGCCACTTATTTTGGTTATTTCCAGTAGTTCGTATTGGTCGGGAGTAGTTACGTTTTCCATATATTCGGGCACTAATTTAGCCCCTAAACGGTTTTCTGTTAGTGCTAAAACGCGAAATGAATATATTATAGGTGATTTTCTTATCTGAATGATATCTCCGACTTTGATAGTGCGTGAGGGTTTGAGATTTTGTCCGGACATCATTATTTTGCCTTTTTTACAGGCATCAGCAGCAATGCTTCTGGTCTTAAATAAACGCATTGCCCACAACCATTTATCAATCCGTACTTCTTCTTTCATCGATATTATTTGTTGTTGTATTGGTTCATAGTAGTTTGCATGCCGGCTAAGCAGAAACTACGAATCATTTCAACGGCAAGGTCGATTCGTTCGTTAAGTTTTTCTTGTTGTTCGCTTGAAAATTTACCAAGTACATAGTCGATTTGTTTCCCTTTTGGGAAATCGTTACCAATGCCGAATTTTAAGCGAGGATAAGCTTCGGTAGATATTAATTCTTGAATGTTTTTTAATCCGTTATGTCCGGCATCACTTCCCTTAGATTTTAACCTTAAAGTTCCTAAGGGTAAGGCAATATCATCTACAACAATAAGCAAATGGTCTAGATCGATATTTTCTTCTTTTAGCCAATAACGAACAGCTGTCCCACTCAAATTCATGAATGTAGATGGCTTTAGCAGAAGGAGAGTTTGATTCTTAATTCTGCATTCGGCAGTAGAACCATAGCGCTTCTCTGTAAAAAAAACATTGGATGCCTTTGCAAAGGCATCCAATATCATAAATCCTATGTTGTGGCGGGTCTCTTGATATTCAGAACCAATATTACCCAATCCAACAATTAAGTACTTCACTTTGCTTGATGTGCTTATTATTATTATTTAGCAGCAGCTTCTGTTGTAGCAGCAGCATCCTTAGCTGCACGTGTTGATTTAACACATACGACCAGGCTTTCTTTATTATCCATGATTTGTATGTTAGGGAATGACAGATCACCTGCTTTTATAGATTTGCCTATTTCCAAGTTCTCAACATTTATTGTTAATGAAGAAGGAATATCTTTGCATAATGCTTTGATTTTCAATTTACGCATTTCCAATGATATTTTACCACCGGCGCGTACACCTACAGCTAATCCTTCAGTTTTGATAGGAACACGGAATAAGATAGGTTTTTTGTCGTCTACTTCTATAAAGTCAACGTGTAAAATATTGTCAGATACAGAATGATATTGAACTTCTTTCAATATAGCTTTCATAGTCTGTTTGCCGATAGTTAATTTAACTTCGAAAATTTCAGGAGTGTAAATTAATTTACGAATAGCAGATTGTGTTACTGTAAAATTGATGTTTTCTTTTCCACCATAAATAACGCAAGGGATTAAATTTTCTTTGCGCATTGTTTTGCAAGCTTTTTTGCCTAGCTCGGTTCTTGGAGTTCCGTTTAATTCAAATACTCTCATGATAAATAATTTTGTGTTACTAAAATATGGCCATACGTACATTAAGTGATTAAGTGGCCTAATTCCCATCACACTTGTCTTTTTGACAAAGCGCCGCAAAGTTAGTAAAAAAACTTGAATAAATACGATATGATGCGAAAGTTTTTTTTAGTTTGCCGAATGATTTGCTCAGAGATGGAGAATACTAAGGTAATACTATTGTAAATATGTTAAATATGTGGCAAAATGTATTGTAATTAAATTATTTTTGTAATTTTGCCACATAATACTTGTAAATATAATAGGTCATGAATAAAATAGTAGGAAATAATTTAAAGAAAATGAGAAATGCTTCTTCGTTCTCACAAGAAGAAATTTCTTCTGCTTTAGGTATTAAACGTTCTGCTTATAGTAATTATGAGAGTGGTGATAGAGAAATGCCTCTGAAAATATTAGAAAAGGCATCAAATTTATTTGGATGCGAATTGTATGACTTTTTTGAGGAAGATGCAATGTCTGATGATGTAATTTTGGCTTCTGCTTTTAGATTTGATGACTTCTGCCATAGTGATTTACAGGAAATTATTAAGTTTCAGGATATTGTAAAATCTTATATAAAAATGGAGCGTTTAGCTGTGACAAAATGAAGGCAAATCAGATAAAAATAATAGAAAAACAAGTTGCTAAGTTCCGTTCAGATTATGGATTAGTGAGTGCTGATGCAATTTATTTAAAGAGTTTTTTAATTAGATTAAATGTATTAACGATATTCAGACCACTTTCTGAAAAATTTTCAGGTATGAGTTTAAAAGATTCTTCATCGCATTGTTTTATGTTAATCAATTCAAATCACCCAAAGGGTAGACAACATTTTACAATTGCGCATGAGTTGTATCACTTATTTGTAGAGCTAAATCCTAAACCTCATAAATGTATTACAGAAGATGGAAAAAAAGATCAAGCAGAACAAAATGCTGATATGTTTGCTTCTATATTTTTGATGCCGGAGGAAGGTATTTATAAGATGTTATCTGATGAAGAAATATCAAAACATGAGGTTAAATTGTCTTCAATTATTAGGTTAGAACATTATTTTTCTGTGTCGAGAGCTGCTTTACTAAATCGTCTTTGTGACTTGTCTCTTATTGATAAATCGACAAAGGATACTTTAAGTAAATTTTATGTAATAAAGACTGCCGAAGAATATGGTTATGATACTGCATTATATAAGCCGGGTAACGAAAATCTATGCATAGGTGATTTCGGTGAAAAAGCACATACTCTTTTTGAAATGGAAAAAATTTCTGAGGGTCATTATATTGAGTTGTTGAATAAATTGAGTTACAAATGACGCAAAAAAAAACTCGTATAGTGTTAGACTCAGATGTCGTAATTCACTTTATTAAGGGAGATAGTTTCTCTTTGCTTTTAAAGATATTTCCTGAGTATCAATATACAATTCTTGATGTTGTATATAATGAATTATCAAAGAATAATCAGACTCGTATAGTTATTGATAATGTGCTGAATTATATATCAGACAGAATACAGATGGTAGAATTTAATCCTGATTCTAATTTAAAACGAGAATATGCCAGGCTACTCAAAAATCTTGGTAAAGGAGAGAGTGCGTGCATGATATATTGTTTGGATAATAAAGATG
>Ga0116158_10005611_pt1 | contig 10575 bp, 5 predicted proteins | sample AD_UKC052_MetaG_FD_89883 | JGI IMG/M metagenome (GOLD analysis project Ga0116158, IMG submission 89883) | Active sludge microbial communities of municipal wastewater-treating anaerobic digesters from USA - AD_UKC052_MetaG | ecosystem: Engineered > Bioreactor > Anaerobic > Digestate | place: USA... | reverse complement strand
TGTTATCAATCGTATTACAACGAACGTAAACGCCCTTTGAAAGAGCTTGAAAAGCTTTTAGCGAATCTTAAAGCTGAGCAAGATGCAATGGATGAGTTTAAAAGATCACAGAATACCCATGAAAACATTCTTCGAAGGAACATCGAAATTATTGACCAACTAACAATTGACCCTTTGGTTGGAACTCAGTATGATGAAGATTCTCTAACAAAACTTGGAATCGACTTCAGTGTTTTTGATTTCAGAGAAAAAATAACCAATACAATGGATTCCTATGAACTCATCATGGGGAGCTATCGCCTTACATTGATTGACCCTAAAAAACTTCTAATTAAAAACAACTCACAACAATGAAACAATTACATCTTGCTGCATTTGGAATACCATTGTCGGAAGCAACATACATCCAACCTAGTATCGAAGGTAAAAATCGAACACTAAACATATTGATACCGTTAGCGCTAATTGCAGGTTTACTCTACGTAATATATCGAGTCACCAGTAATTCAAATGCTCAGATAGACATGCCTAAAAATTCCGAAAACAATGATTCAGACGAAAGCTGAGGAAATGAAAACATGATTAATCATTCCAAATTCCCAATTGTTAATTCTTGCGCATGCAACTAACAATTAAAGGTATAGGTCAATGTAGTTATTCTGATCTATTTCTCAATTATGCAATTTTTCTACCAGCAAGATGCTCCTTTGCAAGATGATTAATACATAACCCTTCAAGCATACGAACATTATCAACCTTAGTTGAACTGATTTGACTTATTAATTCCTCCGTCACATTCGAATAATTCTCCCTTTGAAATATTCTGCGAACAATTTCAGGATAGAGAGAGGGCTCACTTAATGAATACACAACTTCATGCGATGTTGCTTGAATAAAATCAGGCACTTTCAAATCCACCTCTTCCATCACCGTATAAGTAGCCAAGGTCTTCTTTCCCTTATCCCTTAATAGTTTGAAAGCACTTTCTAACCATAAATATTGATTCTTCTTTGAACAACCACATTCGATGTTATCAAACAAAATGTATTGATAGGGTGCACATATCTGCATAAATTCATCCAATGGCATTAGAGCCAACTGAGCATATTGATCTCCAGTAAAGATGATATGCCGCGAATCATCCTCATCCATCAACTTTAATGTTGAGCAAAGCAAATATGTCCCCCAATTTCCTTCTGTGCTTAATACGATTAACGAATCGCAGTTCTTCATTCGCTCTTAGGCAATTGATAAAAGCTTTTGTTTAACAGAAATATCTGCAAATAGATAGTCGTCAAAGTTGTATATGTCCAGAGAGTTGTTTGAAAAGAAGTGAAGTGGCATTGGTTAAATAGTGAAGATGTGAAAGCACAAACCTCAAGCAAATTGATAGAGAACCCTAATGGAAATTATGAACATTACCTCCCAATTAGAACTTGTAGATATTAGTGTTCATTTTAGATTTCATTTATCCAAAAGGCAAGTAAGTTGCAGTTAGGATTGTTATATTAGTTAGATGGTAAAAGTTAAAATTGATTGATTATTTTATTTTAGTTTACTTAAAACCCGATTTAATATATTGAATTTCAGAGATTAAAATGCGGGTATAAGGAATTTTAAGAAAATTTAAATTAATTTTAAAGCCCTATACTAACTAAATTATTCATGAAAATGAAATCACTTTTTCCCTTATTGATATATATACTTATATTTACTGATTCTAATTCTCAGACTCCAGCAGCAGACTTATTCTGGAAGGGTTCTGAAAATTTATCCAAAGGAAACTACAAACAAGCTATTTCTAACTTGAATCAAGCCATTGAATTAAATCCGTCAAATTATCTATCTTACTTGTTAAGAGGAAATGCAAAAGAAGGATTAAAGGATTTTAGAGGCGCTATTACTGATTATACGAAAGCAATTGACGTTCAATCAGAAAGGCATCCTAAGCCCAGTGCATTACCTTATTATTCTAGAGGCAATGCCAAAAACGCCCTAAAGGATTATGTTGGGGCAATTTCAGATTATAGTAAGGCTATAGAATTTGATCCTCAAGATTATATGGCATATGTAAATCGTGGTGTTGCTAAAGAAAGTATTAAAGATTTTAAGGGAGCAATAGCAGATTATACCAAGTCAATTGAATTGAATCCCAAAGATATTATTGCATATAAAAATAGGGGACTTGCAAAATGGAATTTAGGTCTAAAGAATGACGCTTGTCTAGACTTTAGTAAAGCTGGTGAATTGGGTGACGATGAGGCTTATGAAATTATTAAGGAGCGTTGTCAATAATCCACAGGAGAAGATATTCAAGTTAAAATTAATTGATACTCACCAGCAAAGCCAAGCATTTCGGGAGTTTGAGGCGTTCTTTTTTTCATGTTATATTCGTCTAACCTAAAGCATTCAGTTCATCTCATTTGGCTCTTCAGGTGTGTGCGGAACGTTACCTGCAAGGCAATAACACCGACAAGAATTGACAACATGGCAAAAATACATACGCTGAAAATATCTAACTTTAAGGGACTCGAAAAATTTGAACATGTTTTCGGCATGACAGATTTCGTTTGTCTTATTGGTCGTGGTGATTCTGGTAAAACTACAATTCTCGAAGCAATTTCAGCAGTATTGTCACCTAACTGGAATTTAACATTCTATGACACAGATTTTTTTAATGGAAATATTGCAAATCCTATAGAAATTGAAGCTTCATTATATGATTTACCTGCCACACTCATTCAAGAATCCAAATATGGACTTTTCATTCGTGGCCTAGATATATCCACAAATTTAATTCATGATGACATTGAAGATAGTCATGTGACTATTTTGACTATTAAACTTATAGTCGATAAAAACCTAGAACCTAAATGGTTTGTAATAAATGACAGAGTAAGCCAACAATCAATAGAAATAAGAGCAAGCGACAGAGCTAGTTTCAATGTATTCTTGGTTTCTGATTACATTGACCGTCATTTTTCATGGAGTAAAGGAAATCCTTTGTACTCATTACTAAAAGGTGAAGATATATCTAGTGACAAAACTAATATTATCATTGATGCATTTCGTGAAGCTAAAGAAAAAATAGACGCGACATCGTTTAGTCATCTTGATAGCGTAATTGATAAAATTAAAATTTCAGCACAAACTTTAGGCGTTGATATCTCCAACACTAATACTACCATTGATTTTAAAGATATTTCAATTAAAGACGGAAGAATTTGTTTACATGAAAATACTGTTCCATTTAGACAAAAAGGTAAGGGTTCTAAGAGGTTAATATCAATTGCAATACAAACAGAACTAGCAAAAGAAGGAGGAATATTATTAATTGACGAAATTGAACAAGGACTAGAACCGGATAGAGCACAACATTTGGCAAGAACTTTAAAAACTCAAAACAAAGGTCAAGTATTTATCACTACGCATTCAAGGGATGTTTTAGTAGAGTTGACAGCAAAAGATATATTTAGAATAAAGAAAGGTAATTCAAACCTTTTTACATTTGAATCTTCTCTACAAGCCTGTATTAGAAGTAATCCTGAAGCTTTTTTTTCTGACCGTGTTTTAGTATGTGAAGGGCCAACTGAAATTGGTATTTGTAGAGGCTTAAACAATTTTAGGATTTCTAAGGGAAAACTTAACGTATCATTTCTTGGAGTAAGATTTGCAAACGGAAATGGTTCAAATCAAATTGAATATGCTAAGGCATTTAAAGAATCGGGTTACGAAGTTTGCTTATTTTGTGATTCAGATGTTGCTGCTGTAAATGATAGTAAACCTGCATTGCTGGAAATCGGAATCAATATTGTCGATTGTGAACTAAATAAATCAATTGAAAATCATCTATTCGAAGATTTACCATGGAATGGCATTAAAAGCCTTTTAGAATACCGTATAAGTGAAAAAGGTGAAGAAAACGTCTCCGATTCAATTAAATCCAAGTACTCTGGAATATTTCCTACGGATTGGATTAATCAAGATACGGATTTGATGCGAAAGGCAATTTATGACGCATCAGTTACAAAAAAGAATGAATGGTTTAAACGAACTGACCACGGTGAAAAGTTAGGCGATATTTCTTGTGCAAATACTGAGGAAATGAAAGGAAAGAAGCTTGATTTAATTCTATCAAAGCTATCAAATTGGATAGACAATGCTTAACCATCTAGAATTTTCCTCAAAGGATAAAAGTATGTTGATTGCCCCAGCTGGTTACGGCAAGACACATACAATTGCTGAATGTTTAAAGACAATAAATAGTAAGCAACTTATATTAACTCATACACACGCAGGGGTTGCTTCAATAAAAGAAAAAATCAAAAAGGAAGGAATACCAAATTCATGTTTTGAAGTAGAAACCATTTCAAGTTTTGCTCAAAAGTATGTATTAGCATTCTACACTGGCAATGATTTACCTTCGCAAGATGATAAGAAATTGTATCATCCGTTTATTATTGAAAAGGCTAATGATCTCTTTAAACTTAAACCTATACGCCAAATTATTACAAATTCATACAACGGACTATTTATTGATGAATACCAAGATTGTACAGTAAGCCAACATAATTTATTGCTACTACTTTCTGAATTATTTCCAACTCACATTCTAGGTGATTTTCTTCAAGGAATATTTGGTTTTAATGGAGAACAACTTGTTGATTTAAACGATGAATTAGCAATGAAGGGTTTTATTGACTCAAAATATGAATTGGATAAACCACAACGTTGGTTAAATGGGAATAATGCAAAACTTGGCTCTGATTTGAAGAGCATAAGAGAGGACCTTATCAGCAAGAAAGAAGTTGACTTAAATAAGTACACTTCTATAGAATTAAAATTGATTACTGAATTGGATTTGTTTAATGCATCGAAAGATTATTACAAGCAAATAAGTAAACTGTTAGATGAAGAGAATGTGTTAATATTACATCCTGACTCAACAAGTATACATTCACGACTCAAGATAATTCAGACATTCAATAATAGATTTACATTGTTAGAATCTATTGATGCTAAAGAGTTCTATTCACTATCTAAGGAAGCAGATTTGCTGACAAAAGAGAATATTCGACTTAAGCTAATAGAGCTTTGCTATAAATTATTTAATAAAACAGGCGTTGATATATGGTTTAATAACAAGGGATTTAAAAGTAAAACAAAAACTGAAGACAAAGAAAAATTAAAACCACTAGCAATTTTATTTAATTCTTTAGAAGAGAATTTATCCTTTAAAAATTTAGCTAAATTATTAAAGAGTATAAAGGAGCTGACAGGTGTTAAATGCTATAGAAAAGAATTATTTAGCACATTTTGTAAAGCATTAGAAGATGCTGAAATACAAAGTATATCTGTCTTGGAGTCCATGAACAATAAGCGAAATATGACTCGTAGAATTGGCAGGAAAATTTACGGAAGATGCATAGGAACGACTTTACTAACTAAGGGTTTGGAATTTGATACAGTAGCGATATTAAATGCACATAAATTTGAGTGTCCTAAGCATTTATATGTTGCAATGACTCGAGCATCTAAAAGATTAATAATTTTTACTGACAAACCAATTTTGAGTCCTTACAAATGAAATGCCCACCAGGTAACAGGCGTTTGGCAAAATGGCTAATTATGTTTTTAATTGGACATTCTACCTAACTACAAATAATATTCATTTTCAACTCATTTCCATCAATAAATCACCGTCACATTTCCGACTCTATCATAATAGGATGCTAGAGATCCGCCAAATGCGAACACAATTTTGTAAACATATACATCTTGTTTAATTGGCTCTTTGTTTTGATTTTTGAAAGTTCCGTTCCACTTCTCATTGATGTCGTGTGTTTCAAAAATAATATGCCCCCATCGGTCGAAAATAAGGAAATCAAAGTAGGTTAATTCACCATCGAATTCAGGTCCAAACAAGTCATTTCGACCATCTCCATTAGGTGTGAAGGAACTTGGTATGTATAATTCCTGTGATGGTTCTACTTTCAAGAATTTAGAAGTTGTATCAGCGCAGTCAAATTGGTTATTTGCTATTAAAACGACTTCAAATTCCGATACACTTAAATCTTGATAAATATGTTGATTGATGAAATCTTCATAATGTGATCCATCACCTGGATAGAAATTATACATCGTTGCATTGCTACTTAGGTTTTGAAATATTACGATAGGATAGTCTGCTATGATAGATGTTTTATCCATTTCAAATTGTGCGACAGCTCTTGGATGCACGACTACCATTTGATTTATTGTAGTGTCTGCGAAGCATGTATTTGCATTTGAAACTCTAAGGCTAACTGTGAAATTACCAGAATAAATATACTCATGTTGGGTATCTGGTCCTTGAGTTGAAGCATTTCCATCTCCAAAATCCCATTCCCAATTATCCCCATAGTTGGATAGCGAAGAAAAATTGGCATTTAAAGGCATACAGCCAATTACTGGATCAGCATCAAATTCTGGAGTTGGTTGACCAGTTAATCTATATAATTGAATGGATGTATCTGCACAGGCAAATTCGTTTGAAACAACTAATTGGATAGGAAATACACCTGCATTATTTAATGTTATAATTGGTTCATCTTCAAATGAATTTGAAGTTTGCCAAGTCCATAAATAAGATGTAGCACCGCTAGATAAATTATCCACCGAAACAGATACGGTATCTCCACAGCTTGCACTAGAACTAAGCGTAAATAAACTTTCGGGTTTTGGAAATACAGAAATTACAATATGTGTATCGATTGGACAATCTAAATTTGAAGAAAAATTGAAGTTGTGAGCAATGGCATGCACATCGTAATCACCAAATTGATAGTAATCGGTGCTGGTACTAAATTGAGTGGAAATTTGACCATTTCCAAAATCCCATTCCATACCTGATGACCAGGTGGTAAAATTGAAAAAATTAACATGTAAAGGCATACAGCCCATCATTGGATCAATTGCAATATCAATTTGAGGCCTTGCCTGAACTTGAATCGGCAAACTCAATGTATCAGGACAGCCAAAAACAGGTGAATACCCAATCAATTGTATCGTATAATTCCCATTTTGTGTATATACATATGATGGTTCTATAGAAGTACTAGTTTCGCCATTTCCAAAGTCCCACAAATACGCCGCTGCGCCTAGTGAAGTATTGGAAACACTAATAGCATTTCCTTCACAAATAACATCTTCTGCTAATTGAAACTGAATATCGGGCTTCTGAAATACAGTAACTGTTGCAAATGCTGTATCTATAGAACACCCATCTGTTGCAATCATACTCACTTGAAAAATCCCACCCTCCTGAAAAACATGATTGGTGCTATATGAATTAACTAATGGACTTCCATCGTCAAAATTCCAAGTGTATGTATTCGCTCCTGATGAAAAATTTAGAAACTGAACATCTAATGGAGCACATCCAAATTGAGGCAAAGTATTGAAGAACGAGACAACAGTATTGGGCAAAGCAATGACTTCAATTTCTGAAGTATCCACACCACATGCATTTTCAGCAATTAACATTACTGTGTATAGGGTTGTATCATTGTTTAGCGCAATAAATCCATGTCCTTCAGGAACAGTATCATTGGTAATAAAGCCATCGCTAAAAACCCATTGATAGGAATCAGGTGAGCCATAACTAGCATTTGTAAATGCAGGAACAAATGGACTACATCCTGAATATGTATCTACTAATAAATCAGAAACAGGAGTTGGTCTCGCTATGAAACTAGTATCTAATTGCGTATTACCACATTGATTAGATACACTCAATTGAACTGTATATGTAGTGTCTCCAAATATGGGTGATGGAAATAAAATCGAATCGGGTAAAGCATTTGAATTAGAATAAATGCCATTTACTTGCCATGAATAATTTAAATCGCTTCCAGTTGTTGTATTTATAATCCCAACTAAAACAGGTGCACATCCTGAGTAAGATGTTAGATTAAATCCTGGACTTGGTAAATCAATTATTGTAAGTGATTGATCATAATCTTCAACACAACCAAATTGAGTTGTAATAGAAAGATGAATAACATAATTGCCTGTATCAGCAATACTCATTTGAGGAGCAGGGCCGTTGTATGTAGTATATACTTGATTTTGGTAATTAAAAACAGTCCAATCCAATGTAATTCCACCTCCATAAATCATATCTCCTAAACTTGTATTTGCTGGTTGAAAAACTGTATTAACACATACAAGTGAATCCACCGAAAATAAAGGAATAGGCTTAGGATGCACCTGAATAATTAATGAATCTTGGTTCGCACAAGTTGTAATAGGATCGGTATATTGATAGAAGACTGTTTGATCTCCGGGAATATTCAGAGCTGGACAAAATAAACCTTGATTACTAATAATTCCTGAGCTATAAAATAAACCAGTTGCGGGGACTCCACCTGTTGAATTTGTGGGCAAAAAATCATATAATTGAAAGCAAGGATCATCAATGCAAAAGCTCAAATCAGGTCCAAGTTTTACTTCAGGCAATTCATGTACAATTACATGAAGAGAATCAAGAGTTTGACAAGTTGTATTTGGGTGAATAGTATATATTAATGTGAATTGGCCAGCTCCAGAAAGCATTGGGTTAAAATAATAGCTATTCCCATTTTGTAATACTCCAGAACCTGTCCAAATACCCCCGAAATTATTAGTTGAAACTAACAATGAAGCAGTATCTGAAATACAGAATTCCTTATCTAAACCAGCATCTGGGAATACAGGCGCCTCAACATGTATAACCTTTTGATCATCATTTACACAGCCATTAACATCGGTAAATGTATAAGTCAATGTTTGATTTCCTATGCCATTTGGCGTGTAAACATTTCCAACTAAATTATTGCCTGTCCAAACACCTGTTCCGCCTGTTGTTGGACTATAACCACTCAATGTAAAAGCTATCGGTTGATTACATAATGTGTCATTTAATCCAGCATCGACAACTGGTAATGGATGAACGAGTAATTGCATTGAATCACTCGCAATACATCCTGCCGAATCGGTTAATTGAATGAGGTATTGTTGTGTAATATCTGCAAATGATGGATTAAATAATTGGACCTGTGGAGATAATGTGCTACTTCCAGAAATAATTCCAGTTGTAGGTGTCCATGAATAGACATAAGGCTGGGTTCCTAGTGATGCGGTAGCAGATATTGCCACTGTATCGCCCGAACACATTTCTTTATCTAATCCTGCATTTACTTGAGGCATAGGGAAGACTTTATACCGCAGAGTATCGTGCGTTTCGCAGGTCGTTCCTGAATTTATGGTATAAACCAAGGTGTGTGAACCAACACCTGCAGTTATTGGCGAAAACTGATACACACCAGCTGCCGAGCTCACTCCTGCCCCAGCCCAGGTGCCTCCAGGTTGAGTAATCGGATTTAATGCAACACTTGCATCTTGCAAACAAAACGAACGATCTGCTCCTGCATTAGGAAATACCGGAGTAACAACATGCACTATTTTTTGATCAGCATTTATACAGCCATTTAAATCTGTAAATGTGTATGTCAGTGTTTGATTTCCAACGCCATTGGGAGTGTAAACATTCCCTACTAAATTATTTCCTGTCCATACGCCCGTTCCGCCCATGGTTGGGCTATAACCAGTCAATGTGAATGCTATAGGTTGATTACATATTGTGTCATTCAATCCAGCATTGACTATAGGTAATGGATGAAGAGTAATTAGAACAGGTTCGTTCACACTACATCCCATACTATCTGTTACTTGAAGCGAATACGCTAATGAAAGGGTTGTAGCGGAGTTTTGATTCCCATAGAAATTAGGTGATAATATATTGGCGTTGCTTAAATTTAATGTCGGTAGCCAAGTGTAAGTAAATGGCGCTGTTCCTGTATTTACTAGTTGATTTGCATTTAAGTTAACAGTATCACCAAAGCATAATTCAATATCAGAAATTGATATTTGTGGTAAGGAACCAACATAAACTGAAACCGCATCTATGGCTGCACATGTAGCTCCAAATTCATAGGAATAATTCAGTGTATGATTTCCAGCACCTGCGAGTAAAGGATTAAACGTATATACTCCAACAGAAGCAACTACACCAGCCCCAGTCCAAAAAGCAGTATAGGTTGCAGGAGGATTTGCAGGCTGCGGCATTGGCAATGTGATTATCGCATCTGTAATACAAAATCCTAAATCGGGACCTGCATTTATTGCAATAGGCGATGTTACATTTATTACAATTGTATCGGCTGTATGACATCCAAATGCATTTGTATAGGTATAACTTAATGTATCTAAGCCAATTCCGCCAGTTTGAAAAGTTAGCCCATTTAACGTTCCGCTATTTCCAGGGAAATTCGTCCAATCACCACCAAGAGGAGAAAAGCCTGCGAGTAAATATGAATCTGTTAGGCTATAACAAAGACTTGTATCTGGGCCTGCATTTACAATTGGATTTGGACGAACCGTAACAACTACCTGATCGTTAACGCTACAACCATTTGAATCAATTACTTGAAATACAAAAGCCTGTGAAGTATTTATTGCACTAGTATTTAAAATGGAAACGTCAACAGATATAGT
>Ga0116158_10005610_pt1 | contig 10575 bp, 6 predicted proteins | sample AD_UKC052_MetaG_FD_89883 | JGI IMG/M metagenome (GOLD analysis project Ga0116158, IMG submission 89883) | Active sludge microbial communities of municipal wastewater-treating anaerobic digesters from USA - AD_UKC052_MetaG | ecosystem: Engineered > Bioreactor > Anaerobic > Digestate | place: USA... | reverse complement strand
CTTGCTGGTTTTACCATTTTTTGCCAAATCATTTTGGCTACAATAAGGACAGCTTAGCGAAGTAGTATGTAGCATAGTTTTTTTGTAAAGATAATATAATCAGTTAATTTATGACACTACCCAAGAAAGATAGTTGATACTAGAAATAGAATAGTTCATGGTTATGATTCAGTTTCTGATGATATAGTATGGAGTGTTGTAATTAAACATATTCCCAATTTTAAAACAAGAAGCTGAAAAATTACTAAATGAATAACCCTGACACCATGTTCTGTAGCGCCATCTAGAGTATATACACATCTCTATTCTTTAAGCCTGAAAGGATGCTATTACTATAGAAGATTACATATTTTGTATTAAAGAATCCCGAAGGGATAATATTATTTCACCCTTTCAGGGTTTTAAAAATCAAATAATTTTTCTATAATTATCCCATCCCTTCGGGATTTTTTTGTGTATATACTCTAGATGGCACCATAGACCATTCCACTAGCGCAAGCCTCCGCTTGTGCTTCTACAGCAACAAATAAAAAGGCTCATTAGTGTCCGATTAAATTAGATTGAGTTTCAATTGATTACAACCTTGTTCTTTGACATTTTGATATATATTGTTTGAAAGTAGTTGATTTAATTGAGTTTTATCAAAAAGCGAGATTCCTAAAATCTGTAGAATTTCGTAAGTTGATTTTTCTAGTTTCAATTTACTTTTTATGATTGCAATAAGGCAGTATGTAATAATTGCAACGTAGACTTGTATCTTTACTGCATTCATTGAAGTACCCCAAAATGTTTTTATTTTTAAGTGTTGTTTTATCCATTTAAAAAATAGCTCTACTTTCCACCTGTATTTATAAAGCATTGCAATATCAGTAGCACTAAGCGAAAAGTTGTTGGTCAAAAATACCAATGTGCGTTGCTGTTCTTTATCAAAATATTTTAATCTGCGTAGATATTCAGGATAATAATTTTTTGTTTTTATACCTGTTAGTTTTACTTTTTGGTCACATAAGATGCCTGTCGTTTTATCTACTTTTGATGAATAAACTCTTTTTAATTGAGTGTTATCTTTTGCTCTTGTAACAAAGAATGCTTTTTGTTGATGGATGATGTATAAGCGTTTAAAATCAACATATCCTCTGTCTAAAATGTAGTATCCATCTTGTTCATAAACAAGGGCATCTAATCCATGTACATCATGCACACTGCCGGTTGTTATGTGTATGAAAGTTGGAATGGAAGTCTTGATATCATACAGTGTATGAAGTTTAATTGCTCCTTTATTTTTGCGGAATTTAGCCCACCAAAATACATTCAAACAAAGATCAATTACAGAGGCATCAAAGGCGTAAACATTGCCGGTGATGGACAAATTAAAATCACTATCAGCTATACAACATTCACGTGCTTGTGCAATGAGGTCATAAGCAAATTGTTCAAAAATTTGATAATCTCTTTTCTCATTTGCATTTGCCAAATTAGAACGAGAAACACCGGCTCCAAAGCCTAAATGATAATGCTTTGATGGATGCGCTTCTATGCCAACCATCAAATCTCTGAGGCTTTCTCGATTGCTCAATTGACCAAACATCATACATAGCATTTGATTCCAACAAGTAAAATGCTTTACCCATTTGTTGCCTTTAAATTCAGCAACATGCTTATCGAATATTCGAGCAGGTAAAAATTCAACCACTTGTGCGAAAACGTATTTTCCTGTAAACATGATTGTTGATTTTAAGGTCAAAAATCAAAAGAAAACTCAAGTCGTCACCAAAATTTTATACCTTCAAAACAATACGCATCAAAGATTTCAAAGAATTTTTATCTGTTTTTATCGGACACTAATGAAAAAGGCTATATATTTTCTTGCCTTTACAACAAAACATATGCTATGCAATCTGTAGTAACTATTCCCAAAAATCCGAACGAACGTCAATTTTTGTCCAACCTCACTTCTTTACACTCAAGAGGATAAATTTTTTACTGTAAAAAAATAGAAACCTAAATACCATTAACTTCGCACACCAATTATTGTTACACTCATAAACCATCATTGTTCAACCACTAAAATTATCATTATGCAATTTTCGAAACTTAGTTTTATTAACCGCATACTACTTATTAATATTTGTTTTATACAAATATCCTTTCTAGCTACTGCTCAAAAAGTTGATCTCGATAGATACCATTTTAATATTAGTTACCGTGCTTGGCCTACCAACTATTTAGGTAGCAATTATATTTCGTACAATGTACAATCCAATGTAGGCAGTAGTATAAAGGCATTTTACACACCAGACGCCATAGCGGATGCCATAAATCTTGAATTATGGAAAAAAGTGAATACCAATGGCGACCTCACCATAAATATTTTTTTAGATGATTTAGTTATTGAACATTCGGAACAAAAATCAAGACAACAAGATGTAAAAGATAAGGACGGAAAAGTAACCGGCTCTGAAACCTACTATTGGGTTGAAATGCAATACTCTTACTATACAACAGTAGAAGCAATAGACAACAAAAAACAACAATCCATACAAAAATTAATTATTAATGATAGAGCTACTAAAATGACATGGAAGTCTGGTGAATATAAGGATAGCAAACAATCAGCAGATTACTACAACAACAATAGGTATGGCATAAAAGAACAGCTTATAAGAACACTTACCAACAATGCCTTAATAACCATCAACAACAATCTTAGGAGAAACTATGCATTTATAAGCAACAATACTATAGATATACTTTGGGTGCTTAATAATAGCAAACATCCAGAACACGAAGCGCAACAAGCCGTGTGGGAAAAATGCAAACAAACCATACAATCTATTACAGCCGACTCCATAGCTCCATCACAAAAATCTGCTTTATTACAAATTGTTCAATATTTCGATAGCGTAAAAGTAAGATTTACGAGCACGGAAAAAGCAGATAAGAAAATGAGATATGGCGCTTACTACAATAATGCTAAAATTTATTATTATTTAGATATGCCCGATATGGTAGACAAAGAGGCAGATGGCCTTATCGCAAATGATTATGACAAGGGCGATGGCCGCATGCTTAAAAACTTGGCCAGCGAACTAAGAACAGAATTATCAAAACCTACAAACCATAGCAGACATTATACAAGAAACATTGATATAGCTACAACACCTACAACTACTACAACGCCTACTGTTGCTACACCTACTGCTGCAACTGTTGACAAAGCACCTTCTGCTACACCCAATGTCAATGATAACTCTAGCGTAACTATATTCAATAGTTATGGTAATATACAAAATATACAAGGGTGGATACTACTACAATCAGGTGATACCATAAAAGGCTCAGTAAGTATTGATTTTTTCCCTGAAAAACAAGAAGGAAGTATTATAGATATTTCAGTATACGGACGTACAGTAAACATAACGTACCAAAACAATAAAGGCAAAACCAAAAACAGTAGCTACAAACCAAAAGAAGTAAAATGTTTTTTTGTAGGAACTAAAATGTTTGAACCTATCATCTTAAAAACTACAGGATTAATTAAAGCTATGAACATCTTAAGTGGCGATTATGGCAGCTCATATTTTATGGAAAAAGTATATGCAACAAATACTTGCACCTTGCTTTATTATGTATGCACCCGCAATTATGTATTAAAAAAGGCGAGTGATAATAATGGCGTATATATCACTGATATATTACAATGGAACAAACCAGCCAAAATATTTTGCGAAACATTAAAAGAAAAAGTTTCTACAATAAACGAAACAGACCCTCTAAAAAAAGCAATACAAGTGGCTGACCTATACACAAAAACGTGTAAATAAAAATTTAGTTTTACTTCTTGAAAGCAATTTAAAAATTATGAAAAAAAATATTGTATCAGCACTAATTATACTAATAGTAGGGCTCTCTTTTTCATGTAAAAAAACTGATCCCCCATACTTAATTCCAGTTATTACTGGCCTTAGTTCAACCAATTTAATAGCAGGATCAACTTTCATCATTAACGGAGAAAATTTAGGAACGGATGTTAGTCAAGTAGTAGCAACCTTATTTGATGTATCAGGTAGAAATAGTGAGAAATTAGTCATTACTTCAGTATCTAATAAGTCTATAACAGCTACTATTCCAAATAAACCATTCACATTTGGAACTCGAGTTTACACATTGCAAATAGAAATTGGCAACAGTATTCCTCAGAACGGTGCTAATAGATTTCAACTTACAATAGCCTATCCTGAACCTACAAGCAAGTGGTTTTATGTTTCAAATTTTTTTGAAGGTTCTGGAGGTGTTTTTAAATCAATAAATTTTGCAACAGATAGCATCGGTTATATTGTTTTAGGTGCAAGTTTATATCGAACAAAAGATGGTGGGCGCAATTGGGAAGCATATATTCAAAGCGGCAGTACGAGCTTTCCAGGCTATAACCCATTGTATATATTTGATAAAAATAATTTTTGGTTTGATGATGCGGTATATATGTGTGTAAGTAAAAATGGTGAAACGGTTAATTATTATGGCAAAAAAATTCCTGATAAAGACGGTTCTATTAGTCTTGCAGGTACTTTTATGTCCTCAGTTAATAAAGGACAATTAGCTGCTACTGATGGTAGGCTTTACTATGTTAATGGTTCTTTTTCTGATACTCTAATTAAGGAATATGAAAGTAGATATTATTCTGATGAAAATAGCTACTTCGCTACTTGGAGAAAAATGTCGAATATAGATGAATTTAACTTAATGATTGCAGGAGTTTCGAGAATTGGCGATAAGTATAAACCTATCATTTCTCACAAAAAAGCAGGTATATTTACTGAATATGATATAAGTAATGTAACTACTTCTAGGAGTATTAATGCTTTACAATTAGTTACTCCTACCATCGCATTTTTAGTAGACGGAAATAATGATTTATTTAAACTAACTAGTGGTACTACATGGATAAAACTAAATCAAAAAGCAACTACCATTTATTTTAAAAATGTTAATATAGGATACGCTTCTTATGATGGAAAAATTCTTAAAACTACTGATGGTGGCTTATCTTGGAAAAATGAATGTACCTTAGAAAAAGGAGAGACTATTTGTTCAATAACAGAAAAGAATGGAAAATTATGGGCTCTTGGCAGTAATAAAGAAAGTGGAGTAATATTAAAATATAATCCATGAAATCTTTACCTCCATGAGCGAAAAAAGAACCATAGCCTTTCATACCTTAGGATGCAAACTCAATTTTTCTGAAACCTCGACTATAGCAAGGCTATTAGCACAAGAAGGATTTCAAAAAAAATCATTTGAAGATACTGCAGATGTATACGTTATCAATACTTGTTCCGTAACAGATAATGCAGATAAGGAGTGTAGGCAATTAGTTAGGCAACTCCAACGAAAATCTCCCGAAAGCATAGTAGTAATAACCGGTTGCTATGCACAATTAAAACCCGAAGCCATAGCTACCATTCCGGGTGTTGATTTAGTATTAGGCGCTGCCGAAAAATTCAATATTGTTGAGCATATCAATAATTTCACCAAAGGCGATGCCAGTAAAATTTGTAGTTGTGATATTGAAGAAGTAAATGTCTTTACTGCATCCTATTCCCTTAACGATAGAACCAGAAGTTTTTTAAAAGTACAAGATGGTTGCGATTATAATTGTAGTTTTTGCACCATACCCATGGCCCGAGGAAAAAGTAGAAGCGATAGTATAGAACATGTAATTGAAAACGCTAAAACGCTTGCTACAAAAGGCATTAAAGAAATCGTATTAACCGGTGTAAACTTAGGAGATTTCGGCCTCCCCAACCCCTCCAAAGGAGGGGCCAAAGCAACATTCTTGGATTTAGTGAAATCCTTAGAAAATGTTGAAGATGTTGAGCGCTATCGCATTTCTTCTATCGAACCTAATTTGTTGAGTTATGATATCATTGAATTTGTTGCGCAGAGCAAAAAATTTATGCCCCACTTCCACATACCCTTACAAAGTGGAAGCAATAAAATTTTAGGGTTGATGAGAAGGCGCTATAAGCAAGCATTATATGCAGAAAAAGTGCAACATATAAAATCTCTCATGCCTCATTGTGCCATAGGTGTTGATATAATTGTAGGCTTTCCCAGCGAAACAGATGATGATTTTAAAGACACCGTTGACTTCATTCAAAGCCTTGATGTATCGTACTTACACGTATTTACCTATTCGGAAAGAGACAACACTAAAGCCTTAGATATAAAACCTATTGTACCCATAAATGTTCGACACGAAAGAAACAAAGCATTGCGTAATTTATCTTTTATGAAAATGCAATACTTTACCCAACAGCACACAGGCCAAACCCGTAAAGTACTTTTTGAAAAGTATAATAAAAATGAAATGATGGAAGGTTATACAGATAATTATATTAAAGTAACTACGCCGTATCGAAAAGAATGGGCTAATGCTATTGTAGACTGGAAATTGTAAGCACGCCATCCTTCAACTTCGCATCCTTCGACTCCGCTCAGGACGACATCCCTACAATACAAAAATTATCAATTGTCCATTATCCATTATCAATTAACTTCCTCCACTCCTGCTCACTCAATATTTTAACCGTATTTATTTTTTTAGCCTTTTCTAGTTTAGAACCCGCATCTTCTCCTACCACTAAATAATTTAATTTATTACTTACCGTATTAAGAATAACACCTCCTTTAGTTTCTACCAAAGCCTCTGCCTCTGAGCGTTTCATAGTGGTAAGTGTGCCTGTAAATAAAAAAGTTTGATTAGCCAACTCGCCTGTTAAAATAGTTTTGGTATGATTATGTAAAGAAACACCCAGTTGTTCTAATCGGTTAAGTATATCCATGATAACAGGAGTATGAAAAAAATCGTACACACTATTCGCTGCTTTTGGACCCACATCTTCTAATGCCTGCAATTGCTCTACAGCAAAAGATTGTAAGTCTAATAAATGCGTTGCTGTACGGGTTAATATTTTAGCAGTATTCTCTCCCACATACCGTATACCTAAAGCAAAAATTAACCGATGTAAAGGTTGATGTTTGGATTGTTCAATAGCTGCTTTTAAATTTTCTATAGACCTTTTACCAAAACCTTCTAGCTCACCTATTTTTTCAAAATCTAAAGTATAAATACCTGGAATATCTTTTAGCAATTGTAAATCATATAATTTTCTAACATTCGCTTCGCCAAAACCTTTAATATCCATAGCGTCTTTACTAGCAAAATGGATAATCCGTTCTACAATTTGTGCTGCGCAATTTGGATTAATGCATCTCCAAACGCTTTCCTCTTCAGGCTTGTGTAGTGCGGCACTACAGACAGGGCATATTGTAGGAAATATAATATTACCCTCTGTTCCCTTTCTAGCTTCTGCAATTGATTTAACAATATATGGAATAACATCTCCAGCTCTTTCTACTAAAACAGTATCGCCAATTTTTAAATCTTTCTCTCTAATCACTTCTTCATTAAATAAAGAAATAGAAGAAACGGTTACACCACTAATAAATACAGGATCAATTTTAGCTACAGGCGTAATAGAACCTGTGCGTCCTACTTGAAATTCAACAGCCCGTAACTGGCTAGTAGCTTGCCTTGCCTTAAATTTATACGCTATGGCCCAGCGAGGATGGTGTGTGGTCATCCCTAATTGATCTTGCAAAACCGTATCATTTACTTTAACTACCATGCCATCTACTTCGTATGCTAAATCATCTCGCTGTTGTTCAAAATGAGTACAATGTTCAATCACATTATCAATATGTTCAAAAACTTTCATTTCCTTTACAGGGCTCCGAAAGCCGCATTCCCAAAGCATTTGCAACATACCACTATGAGTTTGCAATAACGGATGGGGTGTTGCATTGGGTTTAAGTTGATAAAAACTAACATGATATAAAAATGCTTCTAAATTACGCTTACCTACTTCTGCAGGATCTTTCATACGAAGCGCTCCAGCTGCAGCATTGCGAGGATTAGCTAATGGAGGTATATTTTGTTCGGCCAGTTGTTTGTTATATTTGGTGAAGTTTGATTTGTTCATCAACACCTCTCCTCTAATTTCAATTTGCGCAATGCCATACGTTGAAAATGTTGCAGATAGCGGAATAGAACGAATTTGTTTGATGTTGTTTGTAATCTCATCTCCTTCCACCCCATTGCCACGAGTAGCACCTCGTACCAATAAATCATTTTCATATATTAAGGATATACTAGCACCATCAAACTTAGGTTCTACACTATACGATATAGCAGTTAATTCAGTTAGCTCTTTTGCTTTTCTATCCCAATCTAACAAATCATCTGCATTATAAGAGTTTTGAAGCGATAGCATAGGCACTGTGTGTTGCACGGTAGCAAACGCTTTGCTCAATCCTTTAGCAACACGCTGTGTAGGCGAGCTTGGTGTTTGTAAGGTTGGGTCTACGGATTCTATTTTTTCTAAATATTTAAATATTCTATCATACTCTATATCGGCAATAATAGGATCGTTTAATACATAATATCTATACTCATGAAACTGCAATATGCTTTGTAATACATGCGCTGTTGCTTTATTTGCAGGTAAATGTTTTTCTGGATTGTTGTTGCTTAATTGTAGCAACACTGTTTTGGTGCGTTCAATAAGCTGTGTTGTATCTTTATCAGAGTACATATTGTAAATAAGGTAAATGAATGAAATGCAAATTTAGTTTAATAAGATTTGGGTATGAATGTTTACAAAATATTTTTACATTTCACACACATAAAATAATTTTTTATGTGCCGTTTTAAGCGTTTTCAATTTACTCTATTTTATGTTTACTATTTGTAGATATATTATCTACCGTCCAATCTATTCTTCTTACAAAATTAAATTGTCGTTGAGTGCATGCTGTTTTAGTGCATATTTTACATGAAAAATGGAGGCATGCATCGGTGTGTACAAACAGCTCTACACTTTCTCCAAAATTCTCTTTTACTAATTGCTCTAACGCTTCTACTTCTTTGTGGGCTTCGGTTACATTTAAATACCAAGGTACGGTTAAATGACAATCTAAATGTAAAATGCTTCCGTATTTGATGATGCGAAGGTTGTGCAAGTCTATCCAATTTTCTCGCCTAGATGTATTAAAAAGAGCTACTACTTTAGTTAATAATGTTTTGTCTGCTTCGTCCATAATGCCTGCAATGGAGTGGCGTAATATTTTGTAGCCTGTAATAATAATGATGAAAGCAAATACCAAAGCAACTATACTATCTATCCAAACATATTTTGTAAAAGCAATAAGTATCAGCCCAACAACAACACCTACTGTTGCATAGGTGTCCGACTGCATGTGTTTGCCTGTTGCTATTAAAGCAAGAGAGTTATTTTTTTTGCCACGGCGTATGGCATAATAACCCATAGCATAATTTATAATGGCTGTGGCCGCTATTAAATAGATACCATAATCAAGCTGGGAAATATGATGTGGGTGATTGAGGTTATTGATGGCTTCATATATAATTAAAAAACTAGATATGATCATCAGCGTGCCTTCTACAGCTGCGGATAAAAATTCTACTTTCCCATGTCCATAAGGATGATTTTCATCTGGAGGACAAGCAGAAATATAGAGGCTATACAATCCAACAAAACAACTGATAAGATTGATAGTATATTCAAGGGTATCGGTAAGAATGGCTACAGAGTGGGTTATATACCATGCTAATATTTTAACAGCAAATAATATTACTGTTATGAGCGTAAGTTTTTTTTGAATGCTATAGTTTTCTGTTGCTGTATTCATGTGGTAAGCGTTGAATAGTTGAGTGGTTGATTAGTTGATGAGTGTATGGGTGATAATCATGCAACATTCCCTGCCGTGGCGAGTGTCGCCACTACCCTAGGCTTGTGAACCCTTGATGCGCATGAACAGGCAATAATCATTCAACATGTAACATTCAACATTCAAAATAATTCTATACCAGTAGTTGATCGCTTGTTTTGCCAAAGCGCCGTTGTCGTTGTTGAAAATCAATGATTGCTTTATATAAATCTTCTTTACCAAAATCTGGCCAGAGTGTTTCTGTAAAATACAGTTCTGTGTATGCTAATTGATATAATAAGAAATTGCTAATACGATGTTCGCCACTGGTTCGAATCATTAATTCAGGATCGGGAAAATGTTTGGTGCAAAGATATTGCTGAAATATATTATCTGTAATCGTTTCAACATCCAACTTATTATTTTTTGCATCTATTGCTATTTGTTTTGCTGCGTTTGCAATTTCCCAACGAGCACCATAACTAATGGCTATAATAAGGTTTAAGCCTGTATTTTTTTGTGTAATATCTATCGATTCCTTAAGCTCTTGTTGTGCATTAGCAGGTAACCTATTGATATTACCAATCATATGTACACGTACATTACGTTGATGGAGTGCATCTATTTCTTTACGCAAACTTTCTACAAATAATTCCATCAACCCACTAACTTCTTGTGTAGGCCTATCCCAATTTTCTATGGAAAAAGCATATAGAGTTAAATATTGAATGTTTAATGTACAGCATACATCTACTACTCTACGCACACTATCTACACCATGAG
>Ga0116158_10005609_pt1 | contig 10577 bp, 7 predicted proteins | sample AD_UKC052_MetaG_FD_89883 | JGI IMG/M metagenome (GOLD analysis project Ga0116158, IMG submission 89883) | Active sludge microbial communities of municipal wastewater-treating anaerobic digesters from USA - AD_UKC052_MetaG | ecosystem: Engineered > Bioreactor > Anaerobic > Digestate | place: USA... | reverse complement strand
TGCCCGAATTTGATGTCCTCGAACTTCACCATGTTGGGGCCGAACACCATGGTCTGGCAATAGAAACGGCCACCCACTGGCAAGAGATCGCTCACCTGTTTGAAGTACGTGCGGTAGATCTCGTCCTGCTTCCCGGCGCGGTACTCTTCCACCGAACACAAATGCTCCGGACTGCCCATTGCGCATACGGCATCGAACTTCCCGAACGTCGCTGGTGTGATGGCCTTGGAGTCCATGTGGTGAACGTTCAACCCGTTCTTGCGGCAGGCATCGGCTTGGCCTTTCGCGAGCACCACACCGGTGGTGGAAACCCCGTGTCGGTTGAGGTAGTCGATGAAAGCACCCCAACCACAACCGATGTCCAGCACCTTGCTGCCCGGCTTGATGTTGCAATGGTCCATGATGAACTTGTGCTTCTTCTCTTGGGCTTGCTCCAAGGTGAGCGAGAAGTCGCCATCGAACCGCGCGCCGCTGTAGCCGCCCTTCTCGCCCAAGCTCAGGCGGAAGATCTTGTCCATGGTGGTGTAATGCGCGTCGAGGTCTTTTTGGTCGGCCATGGTATGGTGTTCAAGCGATCATCCGTTGTGGATGACGGAGACAAGGTAGGGTTGAGAGCGGTACGCAGCATTAGTAATGCAGCAGGTTGCGGACCGTGATGTTCAACGCGATCCGTTCTTCGAAGAAGAGATGGTCAATCAAAGGCCGAATGGCCGGGTGTCCAATTGACACAAAGAAAGCCGTGAACAGCCATAGGCTGGGTGCATGCGGTTATTTGACCAACGGACGGATACCCTACTGAACATTCGACCAACAGGCGGGGCACCTGTTGTACCTCACAACCCCAACAACACCTCACCCGGCTCCTTCGCGCCGAAGATGAGTTTGTTCGGGTCCTCGATCATCTCCTTCACCTTGTAGAGGAAGCTTACGCTCTCCTTGCCGTCAATGATGCAGTGATCGTAGCTCAGCGCCACGTACATGATCGGGCGGATCACCACCTGACCGTTCACGGCGATAGGGCGTTCCACGATGTTGTGCATGCCGAGGATCGCGCTCTGTGGCGGGTTGATGATCGGTGTGCTGAGCATGCTACCGAAGACACCGCCATTGGTGATGGTGAAGGTGCCGCCGGTCATCTCGTCCATACTGAGCTTGCCATCGCGCGCTTTCACGGCGAGGGCTTTGATGCCACCTTCGATCTCGGCGAGGCTCAAGCGTTCAGCGTTCCGGAGCACGGGCACCATCAGGCCCTTGGGGCTGCTCACGGCGATCCCGATATCCACGTAATCGTGCGTGATGATCTCTTCGCCATCGATCTGGCCGTTCACCGTAGGGAAGAGACGCAATGCTTCGGTAACAGCTTTGGTGAAAAAGCTCATGAAACCCAGGTTCACGCCGTGCGCTTCCTTGAACTTGTCCTTGTACTTCTCGCGCACGGCCATCACCGCGCTCATGTCCACCTCGTTGAAGGTGGTGAGCATGGCGGTCTGGTTGCGCACGGCCACAAGGCGTTTCGCAACGGTCTGGCGCAGCGAGGTCATCTTGGTGCGTTTCGCTTCGCGAGTTCCACCCCAGCCGCTCATGACAACGGCATCCGCGTTCACACCACCGGAAACGTATGCGGCCACATCGCTCTTGGTAACACGCCCGTTGGGGCCACTGCCTTTCACCTTGTCTGCGCTGAGGCCCTTCTCGTTCAACATCGCCTTGGCCACGGGTGTTGCGCTAGCCGCTGAAACGGCTTCAGCCTTCGCGGCCGGTGCAGCTTGCGCCTTCGCAGGTGCTTTCTCTTCCTTGGCGGCGGCCTTTGCAGGAGCAGCCTTCTCTTCGCTCTTCGCAGGCACCGCGACACTAGTATCGATCTTGGCCACCACATCACCCACGTTCACCGTGGCATCGGCTTCTGCGAGCAATTTCACCTGCCCTGCACCTTCGGCAACAAGTTCAAGTGTTGCCTTGTCGCTATCGATCTCGGCGATCACTTGATCCTTGCTTACGAGGTCACCGTCTTTCACGAGCCATTGTGCGATACGCACTTCGCTGATGCTCTCTCCGGGAGAAGGGACTTTGATGTCTACGATGGCCATTGGTAGGGTGAAGTGGGAACGGTGTTGTGTGACTATCGAATTCTATCAGGCTTTGACCTTCGATGCTGTTGTGGCGGACTTTGCAAAAGCTTGTTCAATGATGGCGATCTGCTGGTTCGCGCTGCGTTTGCTGCTGCCTGTAGCCGGTGCTCCGCTGGCGGGACGTGCGATCACTTCCCATTTCACATCTGTGAAGTTCATCGCCATGTAGCTCCACGCGCCCATGTTCAATGGTTCTTCTTGAACCCATAGGTAGCGCTCGGCTTTCGCATATTTCTTGATCACCGCGCGCATCTGTTCGGCGGGCAACGGATGCAATTGTTCCAATCGCACCAGTGCCGTGTCGGTGATACCGTTCTTCTCGCGGTGCTCAGCCAGATCGTAGTGGATCTTGCCTTGCGTGAAGATCACCGTCTTCACCATTCTCGGGTCAACAGAAGCATCATCGATCAACTCCTGGAACTTGCCTGTGGCGAGCTCATCAAGCCTGCTCAAGCACTTCGGATGTCTGAGCAGGCTCTTGGGAGAGAACACGATCAGCGGCTTGCGGAAATCCCACTTCAACTGGCGGCGTAAGGCGTGGAAGAAGTTGGCTGGTGTCGTACAATTCACCACCACCATGTTGCCATCGGCACAGCTCTGAAGGAACCGTTCCATACGTGCGCTGCTATGCTCCGCGCCTTGGCCTTCATAGCCGTGCGGCAACAACAGCACGATGCCGTTCTGCGTGTTCCATTTCTCTTCGGCACAGCACAGGTACTGGTCGAGGATGATCTGCGCGCCATTGACGAAATCGCCGAACTGCGCTTCCCAGATGGTGAGCGTCTGCGGATTGGTGAGGGCGTAGCCGTAGTCGAAACCAAGCACGGCGTATTCGCTCAACAGCGAATTGTAGATCTGCAGCAGCGCCTGTCCGTCCTGGATATGTTTCAGGTGGATGAACTCCTCCTCGCTATCCTCCACTTTCACCACGGCGTGGCGGTGGCTGAACGTACCGCGTTCCACATCCTGACCGGTGAACCGCACGGGATGCCCTTCGATCAGCAATGAGCCATAGGCAAGCAGTTCGGCCATGCCCCAATCGAGGGTCTCCTCGGCCATCATCTTCTTGCGATCGTTCAGGATCTTCTCCAGCTTGCTGAAGAACTTCTTGCCGTCGGGATGCAGCACGGTGAGCTTTTCCCCTATCATCTGGAGCACCTCCTTCTTCACCTTCGTATCCGGCGAGGAAAGGAAATCCTTCGGCTCGGCGCGCTTGAAGCCCTTCCACCGCTCCTCCATGAAGTTGGTGATCTTGCCCACGCGTGCTTGCTTGGCTTCGGTGAGCCGAGCATCAAGCATTTCGGTGAACGATCGTTCCATCTCCTGCGCCATTTCACGCGCACCTTCCACACCGCTGTCGATCAAGCGTTGCGTGTAGATCTCGCGCGGATCAGGGTGTGCCGCGATGGCCTTGTACAACAGCGGTTGGGTGAATTTGGGTTCGTCGCCCTCGTTGTGGCCGTGCTTACGGTAGCAGAGGATGTCCACCCAGATATCGGTGCCGTACTTCTGGCGGTAATCCATCGCCAGTTCGATCACGTAGGCGACCGCCTCAGCATCATCGCCGTTCACATGGAACACCGGGCATTGTGTGGTCTTCGCCACATCGGTGCAATACGTGCTGGTGCGCGCATCCACGTAGTTGGTGGTGAAGCCGACCTGGTTGTTCACCACGATGTGGATGGTACCGCCGACATCGTAAGCCTTCAGGCCTGCCATCTGCACCACTTCGTACACCACACCTTGTCCGGCTACTGCAGCATCACCGTGGATGATGATGGGTGCGGTGATGCCTTTCGCGAAATGATCATCGTGCTCGATGATGGCACGAGCGATGCCTTGCATGACGGGACCCACACTTTCCAAATGGCTCGGATTCGGCGCGAGCGTGAGGCGCACTTCTTTGCCTTCGTTGGTCTTCACGATGGAACTGTACCCCATGTGGTACTTCACATCCCCTTCCACCAATTGATCCTCGTAATCCTTGCCTTCGAACTCGCTGAAGATGGCGTCGTAGCTCTTGCGCATGGTGTTGGCCAGCACATTGAGGCGGCCACGGTGGGCCATACCGATGACGTATTCGGTGATGCCGAGCTGGGCACCCCGTTCGATCACTTTGTCGAGTGCTGGGATCAACGCTTCGGCACCTTCTATGCTGAAGCGTTTGGCACCGATGAACTTCTTCCCTAGGAATTTCTCGAATACCACGGCTTCGTTCAACTTCTCCAGGATCTCCTTCTTCTGTTCAATGTCGAAGTTGGGTGTGTTTCGCACGCTTTCCATGCGTTCCTGCATCCAACGGATCTTCTCCGGGTTGCGGATGTAGCGGAACTCCACGCCGATGCTCTGGCAATAGGTCTGTTTGAGCAATGCCACGATATCGCGCAGCTTGCTTGGGCCAAGGCCCACTTCGCTACCGGCGCTGAAAACAGTATCCAGATCGGCCTGGCCTAGTCCGAACTGTTCCAACTCCAAGGTAGGATCGTACTTGCGCCGATCACGGACCGGGTTGGTCTTGGTGAAGAGGTGGCCGCGTTGGCGATAGGCGTTGACCAGATCGATGACCCGGAACTCCTTCTCGAAGCGTTCGTTGCCGGAGGGCGAAGGCGCGCTCGAAGACGTGCTCAGGGCTGTCCCGTCTTCATTCACCGACTTGGCGAAGTCGAAGCCCTCGAAGAAGCGGGCCCATCCCGTTTCCACGCTCGATGGGTCCTTCTGATACTGTTGGTACAGGTCGTCCAGCCATACGCTGTCGACGTTGCTGAGGTAGGAATACTTGTCCATTTAGGGTCCTGAGAAGGACGGGGCAAAGGTAGTTCTTGGATCCGGCGGGGCCTGTTTACGGAAGGCGATCGTCCACAGTTCCGTGCTCAAGGCGGCACGGCGGGGCAAAGCGGTGGATCCGTTAGAAACGGCCGGCGAACCGAAGGCGGGTAAGGACCTTCTGCAATGCCCGTAGTACCACCTCACCTGCCAACGCATGCAAACCGCCACTTGCCATGGTGCGCCGCAGGTGCGGCTCCGGGATATCCACGCGGTACATGGCCACCTTCAGGCGCTGCTCACCCACGTTGCTGAGTTGCTGGAGGACGGGGAATACGCCCGCGCGCAACTGCTCGAAGGCATTCTCCGGGTCAGGCGGTGTGGGTAGTTCTTCGGCATCCAAGGCCAGGTCCTTGCGCAGTTGCTCCACGGTGGCTTGCAGCACCTCTGCCCGATCGAGGAAGCGCTGCGGCGATGCATCGCCTGCTTTTGACAGTGATTTGTCCATTGCTGTGGAGAACTTGCACAAAGGTGGGTCCAGCATGGCACTATTTTCGCCCACCGGGAATTCCACGATCCCAACGAACCGACACTTCAACCCATGCGCTCGATCTTGTTGACGGCCACTGCGGCCCTGTACACCTTAAGTGCCACCGCCCAATATGGCACCTTCTCCACGGCTGCCGTAAAAGCAGCGAAAGCCACCAAGACCGTGGTGGTGCTGGATGCCGGCGATTCGCCTTACAACCGGGCGGTGATCGACGCGATCAAGGCGGATTGGAAATTCACCTCGGCTTTCGAATTCGTGACCACCGCAGAGTTGGCCGCACAGCCGATATCGCCGGACCGCACCTACCTGTTGAAGACAGCGAAAACGGACCCGGTGAAGTTCGATGCGACCTTCATGACACTTGTGCAAGGTTGGAAGGCGAAGAAGGGCGAGGTATTGGAGATGAAGGACAACGCCTTCACGTCCATCACGCCGGATCACGAACTGGCCTTCATCCAGATCGACACCAAAGCCATCAACGAGAAGAACATGAACGCGATGGTGGGCATCTACGTGAAGCACTTGGTGAACTACCTGTCGCTGGTTGAAACCGGCAAGATCACCGACAAGGCGACCGCGGACCGCACCTACGCAGGTCGCAACCGCTTGATCCGCGACACGGAGCTTTGGATGGCACAGGAGCATTTGGACAAGAGCGTGCCGGATGCCGCGAAGTTGAAGGAGAGCTACACAGCACCGTGCCAGGTGATGGCCATGAGCCAACTGCCGAGCGCGGTGGAGAAGAAGGACAAGGGCCTTACGGTGAGCGATGTGATCATCACGGGCGACAACAAGAACAAGCATTGCTTCAAGCGCATCTTCAACGCCGGCAACGGTGAATTGATGTTCTTACGTGATGACGCTGCCATCTTCGGCAAGAAGGAAGGCTTCATTGATGAGGATCTGAAGACGATCGAGCGCGCACGCTGATCATGCACCTTTCGCGTGGAGAACCCATGGCCGCGGTCATGGGTTCTTCGTTCCCGGCCGGCTCGATCACAGCGGGCTTGGTACATTGCATTACGATCGCACACTTCGCCCATGAAACCACGTCTATTCTCACTGCTCGCGCTGCTCCTCGTTCTCCCCACTGCCCGGGCCGATCATTATGCTGGCGGGTCCATAACCACCCGGTGCACGGGCGGGAACTTCTACGAGGTGACGTTACAACTCTTCCGGAACTGTACTGGTTCAGCCTTGATCGACCAGACCCTGAACTATACGAACGACTGCGGTGTGGTGTTCCAACAAACCTTGACCTCCCCGATCAGTGTGGTGGGAGTTTCCCCGCTTTGTGCAGCCGAACTTCCGAACAGCAGCTGTAACGGCGGCTCGCTCATCGGCTTTGAATTGGCCACGTTCCAGACGACCGTATACCTGAGCCCATGCACGAATTGGCGCATCGCATGGGACATCTGTTGCCGACCTACTTCATTGAACGTGGTCTCCACGCCAGGCATGTACATGGAGACCGTACTGAACAACGCGGACAGCGAGTGTAGCTACTCTCCGGTCTTCACACAGGACATCATACCAACGGTCTGCGTAGGCCAACAGGTGGGTCATGATGCCAGTGCAGTCGGTGATCCTACGCACCGGTTGAGCTATCACTTGATCGACGCACGCTTCGGCAGTCCTGCACCACTTCCGTTGAACTATGCCTCCGGATTCTCCGGGGAACAGCCGTTCACAGGCATGGCGATCGACACTATCTCTGGCGAGATCACCTTCCAAGCCACCGCCGCCGGAAGCATCATCACGGCTGTGGAAGTCCGCGAATTCGACGGCGACGAGATGATCGGTACGGTGATGCGCGACTTCCTTTTCGTGGTGACGAATTGCAACAACACCTTGCCAGCAACCGAGGGCGGGACATTCGTGTCAGCGGACGGTGTAGGGAACATCATGGACGCACGTACGATAAGGGCCTGTGGATCGGGCGCCTTCTGCGCGACATTGGAATTCACGGATGTTGATGAAGCGCAGCAGCTATCGATCACGACCGATATCGCAACGCAACTACCCGGCGCAACATTGGACGTTACGGGCAGCAACCCGCTGGTGGCCACGCTTTGTTGGGATTCGGAAGGCCTGGAATTGGGCAATTACCCGTTCTTCCTGCGCGCTTCTGATGGTGCATGTCCCATCCCAGGAAGTCGCCGGTACGACTATTCCATCCTAGTGGATATTGCGCCGTTCCCCGGGGCGGATTCCAGCACCCAAGTTTGTGAGAATGGCAGCGAGGTCGACCTATTCAGTGCTTTGGGTGGAACACCGGAAGGCGGAGGGTCCTGGACAGATCCGCAAGGCCAGGCCTCTTCGGGCATATTCACACCAAGTACTTCTTCCGCCGGTGGGTACACCTACACCGCAACAGGCTCCAACGGCTGCACGGCGAACGCGATCGTAACAGTTGAAGTGCTTCCTGCCAGCACCCCTAACTGCGTTGACGCGAGTATGGATGAGCATGCGCTGAGTGACATTCAGCTTATCGTGGACGGAAGCTCGGGCCGGCTGAACATCGTTTGTGATCGAGGGTTGGATCTGGATCTACACATGCTCGCGTTGGATGGACGGGAAGTTTGGAACACTCGAACACGACTCGGGACTGGATCGAACAAGGTCCTCGATACACCGACTGACCTACATGGGATGTTCGTTCTACGTGTCCATGATCGCGCCACTGATAACCATCGTGCACTGCGTATCCTGATGCCATGATGTGAAGTGTTGTGAAGGGGCGAACCATCCACAAACAGTGACGTTTCCTTCTTGGAGTCGAAGCCGCGCACATGGCAACCATCCTCATCACCGGAGCCTCTGGGCTCATCGGCTCCGCACTTAGCCGTGCCTTGTCAGGCCAAGGTCATACCGTGCATCTCTTGGGACGGACGACCCGGTCCACCACCAACGCACGATCCTTCGTGTGGGACCCACCGCGCGGTGTGATGGATCCTGCTGCGCTGAACGGCGTTACGCATATCGTCCACTTGGCCGGGGCCGGTATCGCGGACAAGCGTTGGTCTCCAGCACGCATCCAGGAGCTTATCACCAGTCGCACGGAAACAGCACGCCTTTTAAACCGCCTGGTGCAAGCACAAGGGGTCGCCATCGAGGCGTTCGTGAGCGCTGCGGGTATCGGATACTACGGCGCCCGTTCAGGGTCGCACGTATTCACCGAGCAAGACGGACCAGCGACCGACACCATCGGCACCATTAGTTCACGATGGGAAGATGCCGTTGATGAATGGCGCGACGTTACCCGCGTGGTGAAGCTGCGCACCCCCGTGGTGTTGGAGCGCAAGGGCGGCGCACTTCCCAAGCTCGCGGCACCGGTGCGCCTAGGCCTCGGCGCTGCACTGGGTCGTGGCGATCAATGGATGCCGTGGGTACACATCGATGACCTTGTCCGCGTCTACACCGCTGCGCTCTTCGATGCGCGCTACGAAGGGGCCTACAATGTGACTACCTCGGATGACGTGACCAACGACACGTTCATGCGCACAACTGCGCGTGTATTGGGCAGGCCCTACTTCCTCCCGCGCGTACCGGCATTCCTGTTGCGCATGGCACTTGGCGAACTGGCTTCGGTGCTGCTTGAAGGCACCCGTGCGTCCAACAGCAAACTCCTGGGGAGAGGCTTCGAATTCGAACACCCGCGACTTGCGCCTGCTTTGAAGGACCTGCTCGGTTAGGATACACGCATGCGCAAGGCATCGGCCACAGCGCGCAGGTCCTGCGTTCGTGTGCCCGAAGGATCAATGGCGCTCAACTGCGCGAAAGCGATATCCTCCAACCGCGCCACTTCAGCTTCAGCTTCCCGGTCCACGCCCAGGACTTTCAACGCTTCGACCATGAGCAGCGGTTCCCGATCGTGTACGGCTCTTTGCAATTGTGCTCTTAGGATCTTCCCACCCTTGGCACCTTCGAGTTCCAATCCGCGGATCAACAACCAGGTCTTCTTGCCGTTGCGCAGGTCACCGCCCTGTTCCTTGCCAGTCACACCCGTGTCGCCGAAGGCATCCAACAGATCATCGCGCAACTGGAAGGCCAGCCCAAGGTTCTCGCCGAAGGCCGCGATGCGCTCTTGATCCGCCAGGCTCGCTCCGGCTTTGCATGCACCGATGCGCAGCGAACAAGCAAGCAGAACGGCCGTTTTCAGGCGTATCATCCGTTGGTATTCATCCAATGCGACGTCACTACGCCGTTCGAAATCCATGTCATGCTGTTGTCCCTCGCATACCTCCAACGCATGCTTGTTGAAGATCGAAAGCACTTGGGCGTTGGCGCCCATGAGCTGGTAAGCCTTCACCAACATCGCATCACCGCTGAGGATGGCGGTGTTCACATCCCACTTCGCATGCACGGTGGGCTGTCCGCGTCGCAAGGGGGAGGCGTCCATGATGTCATCGTGCATCAGCGTGAAGTTGTGGAAGAGCTCAATGCCGACAGCTTCGTCCAGGACATCCTCGGCCTTGCCACCGAAAAGCTCACAGCCCATCAGTACAAGTACTGGTCTTACACGCTTCGCCGGTAGGCCGAGCAGGTACGCCATTGGCGTATACAAGGGTCCGTTAGGCAGCGCATCGATCCACCGTTGCAGGTGCGCATCCACCATAGCACGCTGTGTCCTCATCGACCCTTCAGCAACTTCATCAGGTACTCCCCGTAGCCACTTTTCAGCAACGGGCGCGCGAGCCGCTCCAGTTGCGCAGCATCGATGAGGCCCTTCTTGAACGCCACTTCCTCGATGCAGCCGATACGCAACCCTTGGCGTTCCTCGATCACTTGCACGAACTGGCCTGCTTGGGTGAGCGAGGCGAAGGTTCCCGTATCCAGCCATGCTGTGCCGCGATCCAGGATCTCCACTTTCAGCCTTCCGCGCCGCAGGTATTCCTTGTTCACGTCGGTGATCTCGTATTCACCACGCGCACTAGGCTTCAGGTCGCGTGCGATATCGAGGACATCGTTATCGTAGAAATAGAGACCGGGTACCGCATAATTGCTCTTCGGCACGGCAGGCTTCTCTTCGATACTTAGCGCACGGTTCTCCTTGTCGAAATCAACTACTCCGTAGCGTTCCGGATCGCTGACGTGGTAGGCGAAGACCAAGCCCCCTTCCGGTGTGGTGTTCT
>Ga0116158_10005608_pt1 | contig 10577 bp, 9 predicted proteins | sample AD_UKC052_MetaG_FD_89883 | JGI IMG/M metagenome (GOLD analysis project Ga0116158, IMG submission 89883) | Active sludge microbial communities of municipal wastewater-treating anaerobic digesters from USA - AD_UKC052_MetaG | ecosystem: Engineered > Bioreactor > Anaerobic > Digestate | place: USA... | reverse complement strand
GTATGAGCATTTTACTTTCAAAAAACTGGCGGAATCCATCCACACCACCGAGGCGAGCATATACCGGTATTTTGAAAACAAGCACCGCCTGCTGTTGTATTTCCTGACCTGGTACTGGAATTTGCTGGAATTTACCGTCGTCACTTCCATTCAAAACATGAGCGACCCGGCGCAAAAAATCGCCAGGGTCATCGATATTCTGACCAGCCCCCTGCCCGACATCGAGGAAGCCGCCGGCATGAACAAATCGGCGTTGCAAGGCGTCGCCATCGCCGAGAGCAGCAAGGTATATCTGGTGAAGGAAGTAGACGACATCAACCGTGAACGGCTTTTTAAGCCTTACAAGGACCTGTGCGGTCGCATTGCTGCGTTGTTTTCGGAACAAAACCCGGACTACCCGTATCCGCGTTCGCTGGCGAGTACCGTGGTCGAGATGTCGCAATTTCAACCCTATTTTAAGGAGCACCTGCCATCCCTGACAGATTTTGCGGACCGAAAGGACTCAAAAAGTATTGCCGACTATCTGAATCACCTTGTTTTTTCTTCATTAAATCGGGAATGAAAGTGTAAGAGCATCCCACACCCTTCATTTCAGCCGTTCTTTTACCTTTACCGCCCAAACCAGCGGTATGAAAAAGAAACAACCATCCCTGAAAGAGCACAGAGCCCCCGTAATAAAAACCGGCGACCTGCCCACCGGCAACCCGCTCACCAGTGCTATAGCGGCTGCGGTTATCGCATTTCTGGTGTACCTGCCGTCTCTGAAAAACGGGTTCGTCAACTGGGACGACGACGCCACCATCGTCAACAATCCCCTGCTCGCCCAGGCCAACTGGCAGAACCTGCGCGGTATTTTCGACCTGCAGCAGGGCTCGGCCGGGCTGGGCAACTACAACCCACTGACCATCTTCAGTTTTTACCTCGAAAAATGGGTAACAGGCGGCCTAAGTCCCACGCTGCTGCATTTCGACAACGTGCTGCTGCATGCGCTGACGGTGTTTTTTGTGGTGCGCGTGTTGTTTGCCATGGGCATCGGCGCGGGCGGGGCGTTCGCGGGCGGACTCCTGTTTGCCATTCACCCGATGCGCGTGGAATCGGTGGCCTGGGCGACGGAGCGGAAAGACGTTTTGTTCGCAGTGTTTTTCTTCGCCGCTTTGTGGTATTACATCCGCTGGATCCGGGCGGGTGGAAACGAGCGGCGTTATTACGTGGCAGCCGTCGTGCTGGCACTGTTGTCATGCCTGGCCAAGGTGCAGGCGGTCGCATTGCCGCTGAGTATGCTCGCGCTCGACTACTGGCTGAAAAGGCCTTTGAATGTAAAAACGGTGTTGGTGGAAAAAGCCCCTTTCTGGGCATTTTCACTGCTTTTCGGGGCTATCAACGTGTACACGCTCGGCTTGCAGGGCGCTACGGATAACAGCATTACCAACTTCACACTGGCAGACAGGCTCTGCATCGGTGCCTGGTCGTTTTGCGTGTATTTGTATAAACTGGTCATTCCTTTCCCGATGTTGCCTTTGTACACGTACCCGAAACAACTGCAAGCCTGGATCTATGCTTCGCCGCTGTTGTTCGCGGGCATCGCTTACCTCGTATGGCGACTGCATCGCAGCGGGCAGCGCATCTGGGTGTTCGGGTTTTTGTTTTTCTTTTTTAATGTGATGTTCCTGTTGCAGGTACAAACTGCCGGGCAGGGTTACCTGGCCGACCGTTTTACCTATGTGTCTTATTTCGGTTTTTTCGCGGTAGCGGCCTTTTTGTACGACCGCGCCGCCGAATCCGCGCAGGGCAAATGGCGCACCGGGCTGATCGCGCTGGGCCTGGCATACGTGGTCATGACTTTCCTGCAAACAGGTATCTGGAAAAACAGCGAAACGCTGTGGTCGCACGTCATCGATCACGAAGGCGATAAAAGCGGGCTGCCGCACTGGTACCGCGGACAGTATTACCGCACGCAGGGACAATACGACAAGGCCATGGCCGATTACCAGCACGCGCTGACGCTGGAACCGAAAAATGCCGAGCTGCTCAACAGCCGCGGAAAAACGTATTTCGACATGGTCGTTTCCGGCAAATACCCCAAAGAGCAGTCGTCGGACTTTATGAAACGATCGTTGGACGACTACAATACCAGCCTCGCCCTTGCCGATAATGTGAACCCGAAAACCCGGGCGGCCATGCTCATCAACCGCGGCGCTGCTTACGGCACCATCAACCAACTGGATAAAGCGTTACAGGATTTCAACGAAGGGATTCGCCTTGATCCGCAAAACAAAATGGGGTATATGAATCTCGGCGCCGTGTACCAGAAAATGCAGCAGCGCGAGCAGGCCGCTCAGGCGTATACGAAGTACCTGGAACTGGACCCGGGCAATGCGCGGGTGCGGAAGGAACTGGAGAAACTACGGAAGTAGTTTTTGGGGTGTGGTGTTTTGTGTTTGGGGGTTGGTAAGGGTTTATCTGTGCTATTGCGAGGCCGCCGTATGGGTTCTACTTTCAATAGAGTTGTGGTCCAAGATATGGGTCAGGAACTTATACCAAGCTCATGTGTCATTCCGGAGCGCAGCGACGGAACCTGCAAAAACCAAGAAAGAGTGAAGATGCTGTTTTTCACGTCAGGCTTATGCAGGTTCCGTCGCTGCGCTGCGGAATGACACCAAATCTTGGTATTTAAGGTAATAGAGACATATAAATCAATATTTTTGAAGCGTTTGCCCTGGCCCATCGGGCCGGTAACTTTGTAGCAATCCCGGGAAGTATTTCATCCGGCCCAGCGGGCCGGTATATCTTAAGTAGAGATGACGGTCCGCTGGATTGAGTGGCCGTCCATCCGGCATAAATGATATTCCTATCGCGTGGCTGCAAAAAACTAAGGGCTGGTAAAGAGCAAATGCCCCCTTACCAGCCCTCAACATCTCAACACGCAACAATCTCAACCAACTACGCCACTTCTTCCCCTACCAGAGACAAAACGCCCGATTTGGCGCAGCTCTGCATCCAGCCGTATTCATCGGGTTCTTTACCCATACGCAGGCGGTTGAGGTAGTTTTTCAGGCGGGAAGCCACCGGGCGATGTGCATCGTCGATGGGAGGAAGTTCCATTTTACGGTCGCGCCAGGTAATGTCGCTGATATTGCTCACCACGGCTGCCGTGCCGGCGCCGAAGCATTCCTGGAGTGTACCGCGCCAGTAAGCGTCGGCAATTTCAGCGATACTCAGCAGGCGGTCTTCTACGGTGTAGCCCCAGTCTTTCAGCAGGGTCATAAAACTTTCGCGGGTGATACCGCGCAGGATCGTGCCGGTAGTTGCCGGGGTGATGACCTTACCGTCGATGACGAAAAAGAGGTTCATCGTACCTACTTCCTGCACGTATTTTTTCTCCACGGAGTCCATCCACATGATCTGGTCGTAGCCTGCCTGCTTGGCGCGGGTGGCTGGAAGGAGGGATGCGCCGTAGTTGCCGGCGCATTTAGCCTCACCCGATCCGCCCTGGGCAGCGCGGGTAAAGACCTCCTCCACCCACAGTTTAACGGGCTTTGGATAATAAGGGCCTACAGGGCCGGTAAATATGAGGAATCTGTATTTTTCGGAAGCATGTACGCCGAAATAATCATCGGTCGCGAACATCAGCGGGCGTACATACAGGGAATAATCGTCTTTTTCAGGAATCCAGTCGGCGTCCAGTTCGACCAGCATTTTGGTGGCCTGCAGGAACAACTCTTCCGGGATTTGCGGCATACACATGCGTTCGGCCGAAGCGTTCAGGCGGCGGGCATTCATTTCCGGGCGGAACAGCACCGGTTCGCCGTTGCGTTTGGTGGCTTTCAGGCCTTCAAAAATACTCTGGCCGTAGTGCAACGCCAGGTTGGCAGGAGAAATCTGCATATCCTGGAATGGTTCGATGCGTGCATCTACCCAGTTTTTGCCGTCATAATCGACCACGAACATGTGGTCGGAAATTACTTTCCCGAACGGCAAATTGGTAAAGTCGACTTGTGATAACCGGGATTTGGTCGTTGGGGTTACGGAAACTGGATATTTTAGGTCCATAGTGAGGGAGTTTAACAATGATGAAAACCTAAGAAATGATGCTGCAAAGTTAAGTATCTTTGCGAGAAGAAAAAAATATTATTCCAAATTAAAAGAATCTGACACCCGTTCAACAAAATTTTTATTTGCAAAAAATAATTTTTCTTCCCAAAAATATCAAATTCGATTCAAAAACATTTTTCAATACCCTTTCCGGTTTTCAACACAAAATTTAAAAAATGTTTAGTCCGAAAGAATTGATTTTTGCCACACCCACCGGTTTGCCGAACGAAATTGCGAAAGGGCAATTCGCGAAAGGGATTTGGATACTCGCTCTGGCCGAATCCAACCAGTCCGGCAATACGGATTTTCTGAAAAAGGTATTGTCGGCGGCCCAACTGGACCTCGAACGCGATACTCTTTTTGCGGAAATCCCGGAAAGCGAACCCGTCGATATGGCTGCCAGCCTTCGTATTAAACCGGCGGCGCAGGTTTTGGTTTTCGGAATTCCGCCCAAACAACTGGGCCTCCACCTGAATGCGCCGGTTTTCCAGCCCTTTGCCTTTTACGGCACTACCTGGCTGTTTGCCGATGCGCTTTCGGTACTCGAACCGGATAAAACCAAAAAAGGATTGCTGTGGACGGCGCTGAAAACGATGTTTTTGAATAGTTAAGTAGTTATTAGTTGTCAGTTATCAGTTATCTGGGTTGATACTCAGGCATTTGGAGATAAAAATATCCAAAACTGATACTGGCTTGGGAATGAGGGTGTGCTTGAAATCCGAAATGAATTCCCCGCCAACAACAAACCACTATCCATGCCAGGCAAGTTGATCCGCTATTTTGCCTGAAATCCGGTATGAATTGCTGTTGGCGCAGGGTCCAGGCATTACCAGCCTGATAACCGATAACGGATAACCGATAACGAATAAAAAAATGCCTTTACTTTCGCCGCCACATTTGCACAAAAAGCCCAGGCGTCACCAGCCTGATAACTAATAACGGATAACTAATAACTCAAAATGAGCAAAAAAGCATACGTATTCCCCGGCCAGGGCTCCCAATCGGAAGGTATGGGCAAGGAACTGTACGAAAGCAATGCCCACGCCAAAGAACTGTTCGAGCAGGCCAATGAAATTCTTGGCTGGCGTATCACGGACGTTATGTTTGCCGGCACCAAGGAAGACCTCACGCAGACGAACGTGACGCAACCCGCAGTATTTCTCGACAGCATCGTACGCGCCAAAATTGCGGGTTCGGCATTCCAGCCGGCCGCAGCGGCCGGTCACTCGCTGGGCGAATTCACCGCCTTGTGCGCTGCCGGCGCCCTGTCGTTCGAAGACGCCCTCACGCTGGTCAGCAAACGCGCCCTCGCCATGCAAAAAGCCTGCGAAATCACCGAAGGTACCATGGCCGCCGTGCTGGGGATGGAAGACGCTCTGGTGGAAGAGGTTTGTAAGGGTATCACTACGGAAATCGTGGTGGCAGCCAACTACAATTCCCCGGGGCAACTGGTCATTTCAGGCTCCAGAAAAGGCATCGACCTGGCCGTGATTAAACTCACCGAAGCAGGCGCCAAACGTGTGGTGGTATTGCCGGTAGGCGGCGCCTTTCACTCGCCGCTGATGCAGCCCGCGCAGGACGAACTGGAACAGGCCATCCGCGCTACGGCTTTCCAGAGCCCGATGTGCCCCGTATACCAGAACGTACATGCTCTACCCGTAACTTCACCGGAAGACATTCAAAAAAACCTGATCGCTCAGTTGACGGCGCCCGTGCGCTGGACTCAAACCATCGAAAACATGGTAGCCGACGGCATTACCCTGTTCGTGGAAGTCGGTACCGGAGCGGTCCTGCGCGGCCTCATTCGCAAGATCAACAAGGACGCAGCAACCGAAGCGCTGTAAGCCGGAACGGGGCGGGTAAAAAAAATTTGGAGACTCCAAATGCAACCTTTACTTTCGTACCGGACACAAATAAGTACGATAATATGGCGACACAATCTCTTGTGAAAAGTGGACAAGTCTTGCTGGCCGATCCATTTATGCTCGATCCCTACTTCCACAGGGCGGTCATCCTGCTCTGCGAGCACCATCAGCAAGGAAGTGTCGGATTCATCCTGAATAAGAGTATCGATATGAAGGTGAATGATCTGATGACTGAATTTCCTGATTTTGACAGCGAAGTATTTTACGGAGGACCGGTGCAAACAGATACCCTGCATTATATACACAACGTCGGTGATTTACTGGATGAAAGTGTACTGGTGGCAAACGGCGTATGGTGGGGCGGCGACTTCGATAAACTGAAATTCCTGATCGCATCCGAACTCATCAAACCCGAAAACATCCGCTTTTTTGTCGGTTATTCGGGCTGGTCGTCGGGGCAATTGAACGAAGAAATGGAAATCGGCTCCTGGAAAACGGCTCCGATGGACGCCAACTACCTCTTCAAACTCCAGCCTAATCAACTCTGGAGCAAGGTGATGTACAATAAGGGCGACCTGTACGAGATCATTTCGGATATGCCGGATCATATTAGCTGGAATTGAGGATGCCGCACATCCCTCTGCCCCCACATCTTCCCGGCATCACGGGCCTGCTCGAATACCGCCAGGATACCGCCGCGCCCATCCGCGAACTGACGCAACTGATCCTGCGCGGGGAGTCCAGCCTCACGTTTGCCGAGCGTGAACTGATCGCATCCCTCGTTTCCCATCGCAACGAATGCCGCTTCTGCACGGCTGCCCACTCCGCGGTGACGGGTATTCTGATGGGTGAAAACGACACCTGTGACCTCGTCAGGGAAAACTACGAGACGGCGCCCGTTTCGGATAAAATGAAGGCCCTGCTGCATATTGCGGCACAGGCGCAACGAGGCGGCCGATACGTGACAGAATCTGCCGTAGATCGCGCCAAAACCGCGGGCGCCACCGACCTGGAAATCCACGACACGGTGCTGATCGCAGCGCTGTTTTGCTTTTACAATAAATACGTCGACGGACTTGCCACCGACCTGCCCGCCGACTCCGGCTACTTTCAACTCCTGGGCGAACGAATTGCCGTCAGTTATGGCAGAAGGCCCGAAGGATACGAACATTCGCTCTCCCACACACCAAACACCACACCCGAAACACACTAAACATGCCGCACATCCAACTTCCGGAAGGCGTTCCCGGCATCCGCAGCCTGGCTGCCTACCGGCCCGACACCGGAAAATTTCTGTACGAATGGGCGCAAACCCTGCTGCGCGGCGGCGATTCGCCCTTGTCGGAAGCGGAACGGGAATTGATTGCGGCCTATGTTTCACACAGGAACGAGTGCACGTTTTGTATGTCGAGCCATGCCGCAGCGGCGCGTTTTTTATACAAGGAAGCCGGTCAAACAGTGGATATCGTACTGAATGACTACCGCAATGCCCCCATTTCCGAAAAACTGAAAGCCCTGCTCACTATTGCCGGAAAAGTACAAAGCGACGCCCGAACCGTGCTGGACGAGGACGTGGCGCTGGCCCGCTCGCACGGCGCTGTCGACCGCGACATCCATGATACGGTGCTGATTGCAGCCACTTTTTGTATGTTCAACCGATATGTCGACGGACTGGCAACTATCACACCACCTGCAAACGACCTGGACACCTGGAACGCCATGGGCGAACGTATGGGTACTTTCGGATACGTGCCACCCAGGTAGCACCGAACCCCAGTTCGGTGAAAACAAAACAGTACCACCGAACCCCAGTCAGGTGAAACAAGTTTTAAAAATCCGAACCCGGTTCGGACATACCACATGAAAAAAATCTTCTACCTCGCCCTCCTCTGCTGGCTGCTTTTCGAAATAGCCAACGTTTATTTCATCATGCCGATACCCGGTAGCCAGCGGATGGAAAGCATCGGATGGGCATATTTTTTATACGGCAAACGCTGGGTATTCCGGGGCGTGCTGGCGGCAGTAGCTTTGCTGGCTTATTTCAGAAGCAGTTTCAGGTACCGGTGGTTGCCCTTGCTCATCCTCACCATAGTGGCCGGTTTGTCGTGGTATATCAATTTTGAAATGCCGGCCGACCACATGTTTTACCAGCCGGAGCAAGTGCTGATGAAAAAGTCGGCGGAAAACAAAGTCGATTCCAACCGGATCGTCATCGGAATCATCCGAAAGGGAGAAGCCCGCGCCTACCCGATCCAGTTTATCGGATACCACCACCAGGTGCGCGATGTAATTGGTGGTCAGCCTGTTATGGTGACGTATTGCACCGTTTGCCGCAGCGGTCGTGTTTTTTTACCGGAAGTGGACGGCCGCACAGAGCGGTTCCGGCTGGTGGGCATGGACCATTTCAACGCGATGTTTGAAGATGCCACCACGCGCAGCTGGTGGCGGCAGGAAAACGGCGTGGCAATTGCCGGCCCGCTGAAAGGCGCCGTATTGCCGGAAGTTCCCTGCGAACAAATGTCCCTGGGCCAGTGGCTGCAACTCCACCCCTCCAGCCTGGTGATGCAACCCGACCCCGCCTACGCCGAGGAATACGACCACATGAAAAACTACGAAAGCGGTCGCGGCAAGAGCGACCTGACGCGTACGGACAGCCTGTCGTGGAAGGAAAAATCGTGGGTGGTAGGTATCGAACTGGGCAATGATGCCAAGGCATTCGACTGGAACAAACTGAAAAGGGAACGCATCATCAACGAAAAGGTAGGCGAAACGCCCGTTGTGCTCGCGCTCACACCCGACACCCTCGGGTTCGTTGCTTTCCGGCGCCCCAATGCAAAAACACTTTTCGATCTCCGCCAGGATACGCTCGTCTCCGGCGAAACGCGGTACGATCTGGCCGGCAGATCACTCGACACGCCTCCCCTCCCGAATCTGAAAAAAGTGAACGCCTATCAGGAATTCTGGCACAGCTGGAGTGTGTTTCATCCGCTGGGGGGGAAGTATTGATTTTGTTATTGGTTATTGGTTATTGGTTATCCGTTATTGGTTATTAGGGGTGTTTCAGGCTGAAAGAAGAAGTTAAGGGCAGAGTTTGTTTTCCTTCGTAGTTTATTATCTCAGGTTTTGACCTATGATTGCCCAAGTACCAAGTGTACATACCTAAGGTGTCATTCCGGAGCGCAACGACGAAATGACACGTCCATCCACTTCGAATTCCAGCCTGAAACACCCCTAATAACCAATAACGTATAACTAATAACAGATAACAGATAACCAATAACAAACAATAAAAACACTTACCCTGTAATTTTCTCCACCCCAACGACTACTAACCTGTAAAACGATTTTTCACAATGAAAAAGTTATTCAGATTAGTCTTGTTTGTATGCATACTCGTCAGTAATCCGGCCGGCGTTTTCAGTCAGGCGCTGGAGAGCACCCTGCTTTGGGAAATCAGTGGAAAAGGACTGTCCAAACCCTCCTATCTGTTCGGCACCTACCACCTGCTCAACAACGAATTTCTCGACAAAAATCAGCCGAAAGCCCTCGCCTGTTTCCAAAAATCCGAGGGCGTGGTGGTAGAAACCGTCATCGATACGCCGTCCATGATGAACGCGCAAATGCACATGGTGATGTTCAACAACAAAGTGTCTGCTCTGCTCGACACGGCGGCGTATCAAATCCTGAAAAAAGACATTCAGACCATTATGGGTGTCGACGTAGCCCTGCTGGAACAAATGAAACCGATGGCCCTTGCCACCATTCTGACGGTAGGATATGCTAAAGATGCCAATCCGCAACTGGCCGAATACAAGGGCAAACCACTGGACCAGTATTTTGCGACGGAAGGGACAAAAGAAGGCAAACAGGTACATGCCCTGGAAACTGTGGAAGCACAAATGACGATGTTATTCGATCATTACACCTTGCAGGAACAAGCGGCCCAGTTGTCGGAAATGCTGTTGAAAAAAGACCTGTCGCTTCGGATACAAAAAGATGTCACGCGTTACTATCTGGAGCAAAACGTGCAAAAAATGTACGAAGTCAGCGAACAGGCCAAACATGAAATGTCCTCTATAGGCGATATGGACTACCTTACCGTCAATCGCAACAAAGCGTGGATGAACCAGTTGCCGGCCATTCTGCAGTCCGGGTCGCAGTTCATCGCCGTCGGCGCCTTGCACCTGCCCGGCCCCGACGGGCTGATCGACTTGCTGCGAAAACAGGGATATGTAGTTAAACCGGTGCTTTGACAATTTTTTGAGGATTTGAGTATCTGATTTCAAATCCCCGCATCCTCAAACCCTCGCATCCTCACACCCTCTACCAACTATTTCAACATGAACTGGGAAAAAACAGGGCCCAAACAATACGAACTCCGCCAGGGAGACCACGTTTTGGCTAATATGATAATAATCGGTTCTGCTGCTTCCTGTACCATCGGCAGTCGCCTGATCCAGGTGAAAAGGTGCGGATTCTGGCAGTCTGTCATAGAAATGACCGACCACAACGGTCAGGTGTTATTACGTACAGAACCGGTCAACTGGTACAGTTCCAAATCCAGATTTACCTGGCAAACCCTGCCGTACGAACTGGGTATTCGCAATTCCCCGCTGGCAG
>Ga0116158_10005596_pt1 | contig 10594 bp, 9 predicted proteins | sample AD_UKC052_MetaG_FD_89883 | JGI IMG/M metagenome (GOLD analysis project Ga0116158, IMG submission 89883) | Active sludge microbial communities of municipal wastewater-treating anaerobic digesters from USA - AD_UKC052_MetaG | ecosystem: Engineered > Bioreactor > Anaerobic > Digestate | place: USA... | reverse complement strand
CGCTGCGGCCATTGGCGATGCGCGCACGTTGGCGTTGACCAAGCTCGGCCACGCGGCTTTAGCGAAGCATCGAGGGGTCGCGAGCTCCGTGGTGCTGGCCGAGAGTGCCAATGAAATGAAACATACGGAAGGCCGCGCCGTGCGTGCTGCACGCCGCGAGTTGACCCCGCCTGCTGGTACGCGGGCGTTGTTATCGCGGCTCGGCTTGATGGCTGGCATGCGGCATCGGGTGGTTACACGGCAAGCTGCACGCATTGTTTCCGACGACGAATTGGCAACACTGCGCACCGTGCATCGCGTTGTGGTGGAACCGGCCCGCGCTGTCATTACTGCGCGCGTTGGCGAAGAATCGCGGGTTGATCGAGGCCGGCCGCTGGCTTGCGAATTGCTGGCCGTGTTGGTTGAGACCCAAGGTGCTGTCATTGCAGCCGAACAACTTTTTCTATCGGTCTGGGGCGCCCGCGAATATCATCCGTTGCGGCATCGCAACACGCTGTACGTTGCCGTGAAACGCTTGCGCACGACGCTGCGAGAGCTGCTCGGTGATGATCGTGAGTTGATCGAAACCGCTGCCGGCGGTTGGCGCGTGGTCGACGATCTTGATGCCATCGTGATTCGGCCCGACGGCGGCACGTAGCTGCCGCGCGGTCTACTGCGCGGTTGCTTCCACGCGGGTTACGTTGAAGCCACGCTTCGTAAGCAGCGCCAACACCCCTTTGTCGCCGGGTAGGTGATCAGCGCCGACGACGACAAATACGTCGCTGGCCGCGAACAACTGTTCAAGCTTGGGTATCCAATTGCGATTGCGTTGAAACACCATCTTGTCCTCGATCTGGTTGATCTCTGCGTCGCTGTACCCCGCGGCCAGCATGTCCTTGCGATCTTTGGCGTCGATACCGGGCGCTTTTTCGACGCCCGTACAGTAGTCGCGCACGTCTGTTTCTGTGTCGTGCTGCATGCTGTTCCGATCGGAAGTTTGCACTGCGACCCGCAGCGCACGAGCGTCGAGCAGACTCACCATGAGATCGACTTGCAACTGTTCGGCTTCTAACCCGGCGGTTGCTTTTTTGAGGCTAACGGCCAATGTTTCAATGTCCGAATCCAACCCCTGAGATGTGTCTTCGTACATACCAAGCATGAGAAAGTGAGCCATCAAGACACCTTTGCGGGCAAGCGCGTCGGCGCGCCTTGGCCCAACGAGTTTTCGATAGCGTTGCCACAATTCAGGTCCTAACAGCTCAGGGACCGAGCTTTTGTCCTCGGGGAAATCGGCCTCGTCGTCGGGCGCGGTTTCGAGCACAACGGTTGAAGCGCTACGCACTTTGGCTTCGACGATCGGCGGTTGTTTCGCAAGGCTAACACCCGCGTGCCGACTACCGAGGATGTAGTTGACCTTGCCGTTTTTCTCGACTTGAAAAAATGGCGCGCGGGTAACGGATGCGCACATGGCGTCGGCGCGGCGGCGATTGTCGACATCCGACGGCGGGTCGTCCGGCGACGGTGGTGGCGTAACCCACGGATCAAGAGTTTGTGGAGGCGCCGGCGCTGCAGTGGGCGTCGCTGTCTCTGCGCTGGGTGGAGCTTTGGTTTGGCAACCTAGCGCCAGGAGCAATGTTGCGGCAACCGCGGCACGTCGATGTTTCAGCATTGTGCCCCAATAAGCACGAACCGCGCCAGCGTTACCGGGCGACGAAGGGGAGCCGCGGTGCGCCTGCGTTCGTCTTGCGGTTGCTCAACGGTCGCATTGGCTGTCGCATGAGGCGTCGCACTACCGTTCGTCGGTCACGTCAACGCGGGTCACTTTGAAGCCACGCTTCGTAAGCAGCGCCAACACCCCTTTGTCGCCACGCAAGTGATCGGCGCCGACGACAACAAACACGTCCTTGTTCGTAAACAACTTTTCAAGTTTAGGGATCCAATCGCGATTGCGTCGGAATAGTAGGAGTTCTTCTTGCTCGGCAATTTCGGTTTCGGTGTAGCCCGCATCCATCATGTCTTTGCGATCGTCGGCATCGAGCCCTGGCGCTTTGTCGACGCCGGTACAGTATTCGCGAATGTCTTTTTCCGAGTCGGCTTGCATCTCTTGACGGTCTGCCGTGCCTTGCACGGCGGCACGCAAGGCGCGCGCATCAAGCAACTTGGCGATCAGGTTGTTTTGAAACGCTGCCGACTCCAACCCGGCGGTTGGTTTGCTGAGTTGGCCCGCCAGTATTTCGATCTCGTGATCCAGCGTTTGGGTTGGGTCTTCGTACAGTAGCATCAAACGTAACGCAGCATTTGCAGGCCCTCGTTGGGCTGCAGCGTCGGCTTGCGCAGGCCCAGCGAGTTTGCGATAGCGTTGCCACAACTCGGGACCGAGCATGTCGGGTACCGAGCTGTCATCATTAACCGGATCCACGTCATCGCCCGGCGCAACTTCAAAGACCACCGTCGAGGCGGCACGCACCTTGGCTTCAACAATCGGCGGTTGTTTACCTAGGCCAATGCTGACGTGCCGGCTGCCAAGCATGTAATTCACGTTGCCTGCGCGTTCGATCCGATAGAACGGCGGCCGTGTTACTCGTGGGCAAGCTGCTTCGGCCCGCTCATGGTTTTCCGCGAGCGTTGGCGGATCATCCAGCGAAGGACGCGCCGGTTCTACGGCCCACGGATCATGGGCAGTGCTGGTGTTTGCGTCAAGCGCAAGCGCTGTGGTCGACGGCGCGGCGGGCACCGCCACCATCGGTGACGCTTTCGACTTGCACCCGCTGCTTAAGCTCAGGATGAACGCCGTTGCGATAAACGTCGCTTGCCTCCACCGCCGCCACTGTTGCCGGGGTTGCATACTATTTCCGCGCTGCGTGATCAGCGAGCACGTCAGCGACGCACAAGGTCAAGCGCTTCGCGGTTGGGATATCGAGGAACTCGTTGGGGCCGTGGGCATTGCTTCCTGGTCCAAGCACGCCAGTAATGCAAAATTGCGCATTGGGAAACTTTGCACCCAACATGCCCATAAACGGAATTGAACCACCTTCGCCCATGTAAACCGCAGGCTTGCCGAAGTGGCGCAGCGATGCGGTTTCGAGCGATTTTTCCAGCCATGGAGCGAGTGGTGGTGCGTTCCAGCCTCCGTTGGCGCCGATCACATTGAACTTTACCGAGGCACCGTACGGTGGATCTTTTTCGAGCAGTGCTTTGACGGTAGCGGCTGCCGCTTTGGCATCAGCTTCGGGCGGCACCCGCAAGCTCAGCTTGAGCACAGTGCGTGGCCGCAACACGTTGCCGCCATCGGCAGACGCTGGAATCCCGTCGACGCCCGTGATCGAAAGAGCAGGGCGCCAGGTGCGGTTCAGAATCAATTCGGCGCAATCGCGCGTTACTGGGCCAGCGCCTTCGCACATTGGCATCTTGGTCCAGACTTCATCGCCGAGCACTTCGGCTGCGACGGCCGCTTGCATGATGCGTTGGCGCGGAATTTCGACCGAGAGCGACGCTGGGCGAATCACGCCAGTGTGGCTGTCTTCGAGCCGGTCGAGCAGTTGCCGCGCGATGCGGAAGGTCGATGCCACCACGCCCGAGCCGTCGCCCGAGTGCACGCCTTCGCGCAAAATGTCGACTTCCAAGGTGCCAACGACCAAGCCACGCAGCGAAGTGGTTGACCACAGTTGGTCATAGTTGCCGCAACCCGAATCGAGGCAAACCACCAAACTTGGCGTGCCGATGCGCGGCGCCAGATGTTCGATGTAGGCAGGCAAATCGAAGCTGCCCGATTCTTCGCAAGCTTCGATCAAAATGGCGCAGCGCGAGTGTGGAATGTTGTCGCGGCGCAGCGCATTGATGGCGGTTAGCGACGCAAAAATCGCGTAGCCGTCGTCGGCACCACCGCGGCCGTACAACCGATCGCCGTCGATCACTGGCGTCCATGGCCCTAAGCCGTCGCGCCAGCCGACCATTTCTGGCTGCTTGTCGAGGTGCCCGTACAACAGCACGGTATCGCCAGCTTGGCCGCCGGTGCCAGGCACATCGATGAAGATCACTGGCGTGCGGTCTTCGACGCGCACCACTTCAAGCGTCGCGCCGCTCGGCAAATTGGCTTTGGCCCAACCGCTGAGCAATTCAACAGCGCGCATCATGTGGCCGTGTTCGCGCCACTCTTTGTCGAACATCGGCGATTTATTCGGAATGCGAATGTAGTCGACCAGCGTAGGAACGATGCTGGCACTAAGTTGTTCGGCAACCCATTGTTTCGAAGCGTCGGCAGTACGCGGATTTGACATGGCCGGAATCTAGCAAATAAATCGCAGCCTGGCCCATCCTTGCATTGGCGTTTGGCAGCGCAGCCACGTTTAGGTTGCTGGCCACACTACGGTGTCATGCAAGTCGCAATTCGTAGCGCTATGGCCAACGAATATACTTCGGTGGCACATGTTCGGTCAGCCACACGCCGTTGTCGGAGCAATAGAAGACATAACCGTCGCGCTGCATAGCCGCTGCATCAATGCGCAAAATCACTGGTGCGCCGCGGCGGCCACCGACGATGCGTGCAGTCGCTTCGTCAGGCGAAAGGTGCACATGATGGCGTTGCATCTTTGACAAGCCGTCCCGTTCGATCGCGTTACGCACGGCTGCGACGGTGCCATGGTAGAGCAAGGCCGGCGCCGTCGCTGGCGCGTAGCCAAGCTCCACCTCGACCGAATGGCCTTGGTTGGCGCGAATGCGCGCGCCGTCGTCGCTTAAAGCAAAGCGTTGCTTCGGACTGGTGGCAACGAGGTCACGTAGCTCGGCCACCGAAATGGCTCGGCCGTGGGCGGCACAGCGGCGCAATAAATCGGCGGTGTCGGCCCAGCCCTGGCCGTCGAGAGTTAGCCCAATAAGTTGGGGCTGATGGCGTAGCACCAAGCTCAAAAACTTGCTGTAGCGAGTGCGGGTGGAGTCGTTCATACGGTGGGTGCTGGCATGGTTGCGTAACATGGTCGAGGTCCGGTTTGAGTTGTTCAATGGGTTGACCTTAGCCGTATCAGAGATAATCGAGAACTATTGTAAAACAATCGGCTATAGTGTGAAGCAATAGTATGAACTACCACTGGCTGTTCGCCTTTACCGCATTTGCCGAGCATCGCAATTTCACTCGCACGGCACGCGAGCTGCATCTTTCGCAGCCTGCGTTGTTTGTGCAAATCCGCAAGCTCAGCGAACTGGTCGGGCGGCCCCTTTATCGACGCGTGGGCCGCGACTTGGTGCTCACCGCCGAAGGCGAAAAACTCGCTGCGTATGGGCGTGAAGTACACGCGCGAGGGCGCACTGTGCTGAGCGACGTGCGTGGCCAGGCCGATGCAGGGCCGGTACGGTTGGCATCGGGCCAAGGCGCGTTTCGATATCTACTCGGCCCCGTGGTGGCAGCGTGGAGCAAACGGCAATGGCCACTGCAGCTACAAGTGATCAGCGGGCCCGCCATTATCAACGCCGTGCGCGATGCTCGCGCTGATGTGGGCGTCGCCGTTAGTGACTCACCAATAGCCAATGTACAGGCTACACCGCTGGTCACCATTGGCCACGTTGCCATGCTGCCGCGCAACCATCGTTTGGCTGCCAAACGCGTGATTCGCCCAGTTGATCTCGATGGCGAGGCGATAATTGTGCCACCGGTAGGCAGCCCGCATCGCTCAGCATTGACGCAAGCGATTCGAACGGCCGGCGGCGACTTGCTGCCAGCGGTTGAAGTTACCGGGTGGGAGCTGATGTTGCATTTTGCCAAACAAGGCGTGGGCATCGCCGTGGTGAACGATTTTTGCCCAGTGCCAACCGGCATGGTAGCTCGCGTGGTTGAAGGCTTGCCGCCAATCCACTATCAATTGTTGACTCGGCCCGGTGCGCTCAGCGCGCGCACGGCGGCGCTGGGCGAGGCAATCGTGGCGGCAGTAGCCGCCCAAGCCGCGGCAAGTCGCGCGGCCTACCCTAAATCGCGGGCTGCACAAAACGCGCGCCGTGCCCATAGTTAAGCTAAGCTGCGCCGCAGTGAGAATTCGTATGGCGGAAGACAAGAAACCACCTCAGCGAGATAACGACAAGCAAACCGGCCTGGTGCTTGAAGAGCGAACCCGCACCAAAAAGCCGCCGATGTACAAAGTGCTGTTGCACAACGATGACTACACCACGCGCGATTTTGTGGTGTGGATTCTGCAAAGCGTGTTTCACAAAAATGAATCCGACGCGACCGTGATCATGATGCATGTGCACAACAACGGCGTTGGTGTTGCTGGCGTGTACACGTTTGAAGTTGCGGAAACCAAAGTCACCAAAACCATGCGCTTGGCCAAAGCGCAGGATTTCCCGCTGCAGCTATCGATTGAACCAGTCGAGTAAGCACTGAACCCCAGGAGCCTTATATGTTGAGCCCCGAATTACAAAATACGCTGCAACGCGCGCTAACCGATACGCGCGAACGTAAACATGAATACCTCACGCTGGAACACTTGTTGTTGTCGATTCTCGACGATCCAAGTGGCGCCGATATCATCGTCAAATGCGGCGGCAAGATCGACGTGCTGCGCGATGAACTCGAAGCGTTTTTGGCGGAAAGCGTCGAAGAGATTGAACTCGACGACGAAGATGATGGCCCTGACCAAACGTTAGCATTTCAACGCGTGTTGCAACGCGCTGCGATCCACGTGCAAAGCGCTGGCCGCACCCAGATGTCGACCGGCAACGTGATCGTTGCGATGTTTCGCGAACGTGACTCGCACGCCGTCTATCTGCTCGAAAAATCCGGCGTCACGCGGTTCGATGTCGTTAACTACATCAGCCATGGCGTGGCCAAGGCCGACCCTGGCCGCATCATGCTGCCACGTAGCAAAGGTGCTGAAGAAGAAGGTCCTGACAACGCTGCATCAGCCAATCCGCTGGAGTCGTTCTGCGTAGATCTAAATGCACGCGCCAAAGAAGGCCGCATCGATCCATTGGTCGGGCGCGTCGACGAAATCGACCGCATGGTGCAAGTGCTTTGCCGGCGCCGCAAAAATAACCCGTTGCTCGTTGGTGAACCTGGCGTTGGCAAAACCGCCTTGGCCGAAGGCTTGGCCGTGCGCATCGTTGAAGGCAAAGTGCCTGACGCGATCAAAGACGCCGTGGTCTATTCGTTGGACATGACGGCCGTGCTTGCTGGCACGCGCTATCGCGGCGACTTTGAAGAGCGCATCAAAGCTGTGCTCAAAGTCTTGATGGAGAATAAGAACGCGATCTTGTTCATCGACGAGATTCACAACATCATTGGCGCTGGCCAAACCTCGGGCGGCACCATGGATGCAGCCAATATTTTGAAGCCACCGTTGTCAAACGGCGAGTTGCGCTGCATTGGCTCGACGACGTTTAAAGATTTCCGCCAAGCCTTTGAAAAAGACCGCGCGCTGGCGCGCCGCTTCCAACGCATCGACGTTGGTGAACCAACTGTGCATGAAGCGATCGAAATCCTCAAAGGTCTAAAGTCGCGCTACGAAGAGCACCACGGCGTCAAATACAGCGACGCTGCAATCGAAGCGGCCGTCGATTTGTCGTCGCGCCACATCTCTGGTTCACAATTGCCTGACAAAGCGATCGATGTGATCGACGAAGCCGGCGCCAAAGTGCGCTTGATGGCACCAGCTGATCGGCCCGACGAGATTCGGCCACCGCTCATCGAAGAAATCGTTGCGAAGATCGCGCGCATTCCAACCAAGTCGGTGACGAGCCAAGACAAAAAGAAATTGTCGGATATCGAAGCGGATCTCAAACGCTTGATCTACGGCCAAGACAAAGCCATCGAGCAACTTGCGATGGTGATCAAGTTGTCGCGTGCTGGCCTTGGCAATCCCGACAAGCCAACCGGCAGCTTCTTGTTCGCAGGGCCCACCGGCGTTGGTAAAACCGAGCTGGCCAAGCAGTTGGCTGCTGTCCTTGGTAACGAATTTATTCGCTTCGACATGAGCGAATACATGGAAAAACACACGGTGTCGCGCTTGATTGGCGCACCTCCAGGCTACGTTGGGTTCGACCAAGGGGGCCAACTCACCGACGCTGTGAACAAACATCCGTATTCGGTGATCGTGCTCGACGAAATCGAAAAGGCGCATCCCGACATCTACAACATCTTGTTGCAAGTGATGGATTCGGCGACCTTGACCGACAATAACGGCCGCAAAGCGGATTTCCGTAATGTCATTCTGATCATGACCAGCAATGCTGGCTCACGTGAAATGGCTGCGGGCCGCATCGGCTTCGGCGATTCGGTTGGTGATACGCATGAAGGCAAAAAAGCCCTCGAACGCGTGTTCACGCCAGAATTCCGCAACCGCCTCGACGGCACGGTGTTCTTTGAAGCGTTGCAGCCTGTGGTCATCAAGCAAGTTGCCACCAAGTTCCTCGATCAGCTCGACACCCAGCTGATGGAGAAAAACGTATCGCTCGAAGTTTCCGATGCAGCCAAAGACTGGTTTGCAGCGCGCGGCTACGACAAAGCAATGGGCGCACGGCCGATGGCGCGGCTCATTGCCAACACGCTCAAAGCACCGTTGGCCAACGAGATCTTGTTCGGCAAATTGGTCAACGGCGGCACGGCCTTCGTCGATGTCAAAGACGGCGAAATCGTGTTGAGCTACGAATCGGCACCAGCGCCGGAAGGCGATGCGCCGGCAACGCCGCCGTCGCGGCCACGCAAGCCAAAGGAAAAGGCCAAGGCGTAGGGCTACAGGATCGCCGCCGCGACCGCTTCGGTTAGTGCTTCTTTCGAAACAGTTCCGCTAGCGACGCCTTCCGTGATGGTTGCTGCCTCATCTGGCTCCCATCGGATGTCGTGGCCGTTGATGGTTAGAAATACCAGCATCGATGCCAGCGCAGTGCGCTTGTTGCCGTCGACAAATGGATGATTTTTGGCGAGGTGAAATAGATACGCCGCGGCGGCTTGGGCCACGCTTTCATGCAGCTACTGACCGCCAAATGTCGCTTGCGGCTGTGCGATTGCTGACTCAAGCAAACCATGGTCGCGAATCGCTGCATCGCCTCCATTGTTGGTGATTTGCTCAAGATGAATCATCAAAACGTCTTCAACGTCGAGATAGATCATTTGGCAAGCCTCTTGAAGGCGGTATCATACTTTTTCATCGCTTTGGCGTGAGCTGCTTTCACGGCTTCACGTTTGCTCGTTGGCTGTGCGACTGGCTCAATCATCAAGCGTTTGCCGTCAGTCGTGATTTCCAGATCAGTTTCGGGGCCAATATTGAGCAGCTCAAGTATCGCTTTGTCGATAATGATGCCGTAACTGTTGCCAATCTGGCGGAGGTTCTTTGTCATGATAACAATGTTATAACATTGTTATTGACGCGTGTCATGGGTTACTTCCGGCACTGCTTGCCCCAGCCGGCACGGCTGCGCCCTCTGGCGATGTCACCGCGCTCGGTACGGCCGGTCCACGACGTTCCGTGTGGGGTGGCGCTGCTTTCGGATTAAGCCGGGTGAGCTCGCGTTGGCAAACGTCGGTCGATGCGTCGCGCCACGCAAGTTCGGTGGCTTTGGCAACGCACGCGGCATAGGCTTGCTCGGCGCCGTCGGTAAGTGCAGCCGCTTGCTCATGCATGGTATCGCAGTAAGCCGTGACCTTTTCTTCGCCAAACTCACCGGCTCGCAACGATGCTGGAATATCGCTATTGGTCAGTTCGTAGCTGAACTTGTCAGCGAGTTGGCCCAAGCGCGCCATGGCTGCGAACATGTTGGCGGGATCTTTGAGCGATAGCACTTGTTGGTATTTCGTCCGCAACGCAGCGCTGCGCTGAGTGGACTCGGTTAGCCAAGCAGTGAACGCTTTCTGGGCTGCAGCTGCAACCTTGGGCTTGGCCGGATCAAAGTTCAAATTGCGTGGAAACTGCAGTGCCCAAAATGCTTCGAACTCTGGCTCGGCCAACATGCGTTGCGCAGTGGCGATGTCATATGGTTTTGGGGTGTCGTCGGTGGGCACGCCGTGCACAACGCTGAAGCGTTGCGCCAATTGCTGCACGGCGGAAAACGCCGTCATCGCGGCTTTCACATGGTCGGCTTTGCGCGTCACCATCTGATACCGTGGCCGCGCCGGCACACCAGCTTCCCCGAGCGGCACCGGTTTGTGCGCTGCGCACGTCAGCGGCGGGTTACGCTTGCGTAGCTGCATGCACAGGCCGTCGACGGTGTCGACGGGGCAGGACAGGGCCCACTCGAGTTCGCCGATGGTGCGCTGCACGGTGATGTCTTTGCTTGCATCGCCGCGCTTGCCGAATTGCGTCAGGTACGTGCGCAAGCTTTTGAGTGCTGCGGCCTTATCACCGCGGCGTTGATGGATATCGGCAATCGCGAGCTGCGCCGCCGCTGCGTCGGCCGGTCGCTTGCTGCCGAACAGTTTGATGATCTTTTGGGCCGTTGCGATAGCTTTGGCATCATCGCCGGCAGCGCGCCGGTAGGTGAAGGCATCCGCGAGTGCATCAACCGCGTCGCGCTCACCTGCATACAGCGATGCATACATTTCAAGCGCATCAGCAGCTTCGCGTGGCATGGCCAACGTGCCCAATGCTGCCCCCAACCGCAACATTGCGCGACCGTGCATCTTCGACGCAGGCTG
>Ga0116158_10005583_pt1 | contig 10607 bp, 11 predicted proteins | sample AD_UKC052_MetaG_FD_89883 | JGI IMG/M metagenome (GOLD analysis project Ga0116158, IMG submission 89883) | Active sludge microbial communities of municipal wastewater-treating anaerobic digesters from USA - AD_UKC052_MetaG | ecosystem: Engineered > Bioreactor > Anaerobic > Digestate | place: USA... | reverse complement strand
TGTCGGCAGGCTTGCCCAGACTTATACCCTCCCGACAAATAAAGCGTCTCAAAAATACACGGCAATACCGTCTGCCATCACCATCCATACTCACCCTTCCGTAAATGTAAATCCCGCTACGGATCATCCTGTAACTTTCAGGTCTCTGAGATGGGGATTACCATCTCATCCCATTAACCCTCTCTGCTGTGAATCCGGAGCAGCATTTAACTGAGTACAACCTGTAGAATTTATCAAAGCGCTATAGCATCCATCCAGAAATTCACGATACACAAGCTACACCTTTCAACCAGCTATAAATAATCTGTTCTGGAAAACCAAATTCCACCTTAATTTCAAAATCCCGTTGGAAACGAAGATTGGCGATCAACAGAATCCGTGAATCGCAAAATCAACTACGGAGCAGACATATCAACATTGGTTCACTTTATTGAGTAAGGGTAACTTTGATCGTCCATACATCACGAAATGCGGATACCCAATATACGAATAGGAAAAATCGCAAAGTATAGCCTTGACATTATATAGCTCGCAGGTTATATTGCAACCGAAAAGGAAATTAAAATGGCGTGGAAAGTCGTTACCGTTGAGTATTTCGATGATTGGTTTCTTGGTTTGGGTGAATCGGAGCAACAAGACGTATTGGCAGCCATATTGGTGCTGGAGCAATTCGGCCCAGCTTTGGGAAGGCCATACGTTGATAGTATAAAAGGCACCGACAAGGTAAAGAACCTGAAAGAGCTTCGTGTTCAACATAAAGGGAAACCGTTTCGAGTCTTTTTCGCTTTCGATCCTCTGCGTCAGGCTGTAATGCTCTGTGGCGGTGGTAAGACAAATGACAAGCACTTTTACGAAACCATGATACCGATTGCAGAGCGAGAATTTCTGGACTACTTAGAAGAATTGGAGTGAGTGATGGCAAAACAACTTTCAGAATTGATGAAGAAAGTAAACCCGACCGTGGTAGAGAAAGCCCGTGCTCAGGCAGATAAGGAAATATTCGAACTTCACTTGGCTCAATTACGGCAAGCCGTTGAGATGTCCCAAAATGATTTGGCGATTGCATTGGGCGTCTCCCAACCTTCTGTTGCAAACTTGGAGAAACGCGGCCACGAAGTAAAAATATCTTCTTTGAAGCGGTATATTGAGGCTCTTGGATGTAAGCTGTCTCTTGATGTTGAGTTGGCGGATGGCCGTCACATTGGCATCAATGTGTAGCATTTGGTATGGGAACCGAGATGACGGCGTTTTTGATCGGCTTATTCATATGGCGGTAAGCGGTAAAGAATATACTTGCCGGATAGAAAAGCTGGGAAAATGAGAATTGCGAGAAATTGACATCCCGACCACCTCTTACCTTCACTGCTTTCAATCATTCCTTTCAACCGCGGCGGTCGGAACTCACAAACTGATTGACAGGATATAGGGTGCATTGCAGCCAAAAACTGAAGCAAACTGATAAGTTTTGGCAATCAACGACTCTTTATTGAAAGCGATAATCGGACGAAATGAGATTTTGTAGCAGAGTTCTTTCGGAAATATCTACACCCCCACAATGAGTCAGGCAAATATTAACTTTTATGTATTACTTAATATAGACTATTATTGATAATAGCATTAATATTCAGTGAGTTATAAAGCATCATCAGTGCAAGTTAATTTTACGCAATATTTATTATATTAAGATAGGCTAATATTTAAGTAGTAATTAATTTTCATTCTTATTCTTATTTGCAGAATCTGGTTTGCCTGCAAAAATCATTTCTGCTGCCGTTTGATCATCTGAAGCGAATATTTCGTCTGCTTTCCGCTGCAACTTTTCAGCTTCCAATCGTCTTCTTGCAACTTCTTTAAGGCCCCATGAAAACATAGCTGCGTTTTCACGCAATATAAATTCCCTTTTTAATAAGAACTGGAATAAATATCATTGGATTTTAAAATCCTTCATCACATCCCAGTACTCTTTTTCTATGTCCGCCAAGCTTAGATCTTGATAGATGCTTAGGCTCTCACGATTCTTATGCCCACTTATGAGTTGGATTTTCGCATCAACGATCCCTTTGCTCGTAAGATATGTAAGGATTTGATGCCTGAATAGGTGTGGGTATATTCGTTTCGAGATACCGGCTTTATCTGCATATTTTTTCACGATTGCCCTGATCCAGCGGGTTGTAAATTTTGTCATCCGGTTTGATTCGAACAGATAGACAGCGCCTTGCTCCTTTTGGATGATGATATATTGTGCCAATTCGCCCCGAAAGTAAGGAGGGAACAACACATAGCGGTCTTTATCTCCCTTGCCATGACTTATTCGTATTCGCAGTGAATCCAGATCAACATCTTGGAGAGTAATGTTGACCATCTCCTCATTCCGTATCCCTGTGAACAGTATCAATTTAAGCATGACCATGTGAGACCGATTTGACGCTTGCCATACGGCTTTATAAAACTTGTACAGTTCATCTTCCGTCATTAACTCCGGTAGCCTCTTGGACCTTACAGAACCACCCTTCAGGTCAAGATCATCACGAATATATTGAAAGACCTTTTTGATGTAATTGGGATCAGGGCGTTGTCTACGGAGATGCTTTACGATTTGATCGGCCATTTGCCTGGGGGGAATTCTATCCATCAGTGCGCCTCCAGAAAGGATGGCTTGTATATATCAAGATGGATATCACCGAAAGGATTTACGTTCGATGTGAATAGCGGTGTCATTGCATTCTTAGCGTCTGCCTGCATTTTGTAAATGTACCCTGACTCATGCAGTATGCGCTCCAACATAACAGTATTGACCAGCACCAATGCATTTTGCAGCAGGTGAAGGCACAACACCGTGAGTTCTTGCACCATTGGATCGTTGGTCTGGATTTCGGATTTTCCTCCATAGCAGATGAAATCGATGGCCGAATTCCAGCTTTCCATGGCGTTACGCTCGGCATGGATTCTCTGGCGGTAAGTCGGATTCGTCAGGAACTTACAATCATGAATGGTCTTAAGGGCTTTGCCGATCTCTAGAAAGCCTTTATAGGTATGATTGGCAGGGTTGTTGCGATTGAACCTCCTTAGAAGTGAATCTACAGGGGCTGTTCGCTCCTTGGCGGCCACGACATGGCGCACCATGTCATGATAATTTTCGTGGGCTTGATACCATCGGATCGGACGGGCCAGCACTCCGGAAAGATGTGGAAACCGGTCCTTCATATTTGCATCCGGCAGGTAAAGCCGTTCCCTTTTCATTCTTTTAAGCCAGGGTAGCAATTCCACGAATAAGAAGCGGCAAAATGCAAATCCCAGCTCGCTCTGACCATGGGAGTCCATTGAATTGGTTTCCACGGTCATTTCGGTATCATGCCTGATCAAAGCTGAGATCATGGCTGCCACCTCGGTACCTCGCCTTATCTGGGCGTGTATGCCCGCAGCGTTGGTATCGATCATGGAGTACATCATGATCCCGCATTCCTGATAATGCGGATTCCAGTTGGCGACCAGGTTTTGTTCCCAGGAACCAAGATACTTTCCATCGGAGGTGCAGGCTGTGGTTTTCCCCCATATTTCGGGACTGCGTACCTCAACGATACGATTGACCAAGGCCGAGATAGCTTCCCGCACTGAATCCAAGTGCACAAACCGCTTATTGAAATAGATCAGATCCTCGTATGAGAAGGATGGCTTGGCAGCTGCGTGTATCCTTTTCAATCCCAGTCCGGTCCCCCGGCCCAGAATGCTGAGCAGAAGCCTTTCTCTGATTTCATTGTGAGTCATTACTTGGCGCTGGCCCGTGGTATAGAAGAACCGCGTGAAATTGACCTGGCGGTCTGCTTCCAGGAGAATATCGGCCAGATCGAGGATACCCCAGCGATCCATTGTCTTTTGCTTGAGTTCCTGGAGGATTGGATGTTCTGGACCCTGAACGATCTTAGGGATATGGAATAATCCCCTCTCGCCATTACCTGGATAATAAATGTATACTTCTTGTTTTTCACTGAAGAACTCATTTGCTCTTTCCAGAGCCGAAGTAAGTTCCTCCCGGATCGGTTCTATGAAGTCTTCCGCTCGCGTTGGAATTCTGTGTTTGTTGCAATAGATATTCCATCTCTCGGCCCAGTCCATCGGCAGATCCCGGTCGGGGTTACGATATCGGTAAGAACCCTCGACCCACACTTCCTTGTTTTTCAGTGCCTTCTCAAGCTTGTGCAGCACGCACAATTCGAAATAGTGTTTGTTTATGCGCGGGTTTCCCCGATCGTCTTCATCGTAAAGTTCTTCCCATGAATCGATGAGCAAGGCTTCGGGAATACGCTCTGCTTCCGGATAGTAAGTATGCTTTGTGATCAGGTATCGACGGACCAGGTCAATGCCGTCTATTATGGGTTGGCGAACAGGATTGCTTGCACGAAAGACTAAGGTTTCCAGAATAGGCTTCATCATCTTTCGGTAATTTCCGGTGTATCTTCTCTTCTTCTCCTTGATCTGTGTGTTTTCATACCTGAGCTCACGCCCTTCGAATTCCTCAACTATCTGGAAGAGGATGTCCTTTCCTACAGCCGCAAAGACCACATTCTCGACTGTGCCTTGAGGATTCTCGGTAGAGGCCTTGGCCAGCTTATACAGAACCTCTTTCTTTTTATATACGGCTTGAATGCTGCTTATGAGTTCCTTCTCCAGCTTTTTATCTGTCTTATTTTCAATGCCCTTGATGAGCTGAAGGAAGATATCGAGAATATTGTCCGTCAATTCCATTTGGCGGTAATGCAGGAGGGCAGATAGGAAAGCATACCGGATATGTGCTGGGTGGCGTTTCATCTGGTACGCCCCCTCGGGGGCTGCCCTTTCGCGCATCAATTTCAGCACTTCGTCAGGAATGTCCCTGAAATGTTGGTTGGATTTTATTCCGAAGATAATGACAAATTGCAGTCGGCTGATCTCACCTAGAAGGGTTTTCATACCCGCTTTTCCAGGAAGGGCCTTCATCCATTCATAGCGGTCCTTATCCTTCGAGGGCTCAAGGCATTCATCCATCTTTCCCTGGATATCGGGGGCCAAACGATCGGATATCTTCTGGCATATCGTGTTCAGATATTGCTGCCAAGTCGAGCTTGCCAGACGCTGCAATTCCTTTTCCGCCGGCAATTCGAGGCGAAGATCCCGGCAGCGCACAATGGCGCCAGCATACATCTTCGATCTGCTCGGATAGCTTTTACCTTCATCAACAAGATATTGTACAACTGATTGGAAGTCTTCCTCATTGCCTGGTCGAAAACCGGTGAACTCTCTGATTGAAGCGAGATGCATATCCCATAATCTGCTTTTCCATTGATACTTTTCATATTCCTTGGGGTCAACATTCAGCTGTTGGCTTATCCATGTCACAATTATGAGAGGCACATCCTCTTTTCTTCGGGGAGGAAAACCTAGAAATGAGAAGGTTTTGAGCAATACCGCGAAGCCAAGAACATTCTTTTCTTTTCGCCATTCGGGAAGATGATATCTTTCGTCCTGGTTCAAGGTAAAATGCTCGATAAGGTCGTCCTGACTGAGATGTGGGTTAATGTGAGGATAATCCATGACTATTTTATCTCGGCCTCGATCTCCTTGACAGTGGGCAGAAGCCCTTTAAGTTCTTTCGGGATCGATTTCACGATTTTAGTTTCCCATTGGGCAACGCTTATGGGTTTCTTGAGATCTCGTAGGGCATACTCCACAACAATCTTGTCCTTTGAACGGCAAATCAACAAACCTATCGAGGGATTATCGTCGGGATGACGTAGAAGATCGTCCGTAGCTGAGAGATAAAGGTTCAATTGACCCACAAAGGCTGGATCAAAGGGGACTACCTTGAGTTCGATCACAATGTAGCACCGAAGTTTGAGATGATAAAAGAGAAGATCAAGATAGAAATCCTGGCCACCTACTTCGAGCAGAACCTGTCTGCCTACAAAGGCAAATCCGGTCCCCAGCTCAAGCAGAAATCGCTGGATGTGATCAACCAATGCTTGCTCGACTTCGCGTTCTCGCCGAAGATTGGCCGAACCAAGGAAGTCGAAAAGATAGGGATCCTTGAAGACCTGTTCGGCCATATCCGAATCTGCCGGAGGAAGAGTCTCAGAGAAGTTTGAGATGGCCTTACCCTGACGTTCATGAGCGCAATTCTCGATCTGCAAGACCATGACGGGCTGAGACCAGCCATTTTGAATGGCCTGGTTGGCATACCACAGACGCTCTTTTTCATTGTTCAGGCGTTCGATTAAAGCGATATTGTGCCGCCAAGGTAATTGTGCAACGCCCCGTTGCACAATTACCCGATCTTGCCAGGCTAAAGCGAAAGCACGCATGTATTTCAAATTTCGTGGTGAAAAACCATCCATGTCTGGGAAGGCATCTCTGAGGTCCATGGAGAGCCGGTCAATAACCTTGGCCCCCCAACCAGCTTGGTCTTGACGTTCTAGAATTATACGACCTATATCCCAGTACAAAAGGATCATGACTGAATTGGCAGCCAGAGCGACCTTCTGTCTTTCCAGCCGGATACGGTTCTTTATCTCATGCAAAACCTCGCCGTAATCCTGTGGTAAATGGGCATGCGAAGTCACCGCCGGGAATAAGGCATTGTCACGCTGCCGACCATGGAAGATACGAGCTTTATCCTTCTCTTTGCCCATTTAATCCGCTCCTACCATTATAATCATTTCGATATATGCTCATCTGAACCTTTCCATATCTGGTAATTATGCCGCAGCCGAGTCTTCCAGAGCGTCCGCACCTTTTTCAGTGCCTCTTGCTCACTTGTAAACCAGTATCTTTTGCCCTGTCTGCGTTTACCGTCGATCCTGCCCCATGCGGTTGATACGTAATAACCTCCAAATAGATCTTTCTGGAAGTCGATGGAGTATTTCCGATATCTGTTCTGATCTGGTATGACAGACTGCAAGATGATCATCCCTTTACCCCAACTATCGATCTCTTCAAACATGGTTTTCAGAAGTTCCGAGTTCTGGAAGAACCGGAAGTTTTCAAGGCTGTTTCTCAAAAGGAACAAGCCTGATGAGCACTATAATAAATGAAATTCGATGATAGTTCCAGTGTTATTTTGATAAAGGGAATTTATATTGCGTGAAAACGCAGCTATGTTTTCATGGGGCCCTCCAGCGTGATGTGCTTGCCCGCCTCGGCGGCGACCTTGAGCAGCAGCGAGCCGGAGCCGCAGGTCGGGTCGTTGGCGGTCGTAGAGGCCACGGTGTTGTCAGGCGCAATCCCTATGACCTTGGCGATGACGCGGCTGACCTCGGAGGGGGTATAGAACTGCCCTTTACTCTTGCCGCTCTCGGTCGCGAAGTGCCGCATGAGGTACTCGTAGGCGTCTCCGAGGATGTCGTCGTGCTCAGCCCGGTTCTTCGAGAAGTCGAGTGCCGGGTTCTCGAAAATGGCGACCAGGTTGGTCAGGCGCTGCACCATCGCGTCGCCTTCCCCTAGCTTGTCCGGATCGTTGAAGTTCGGGAAATCGCTGCGCGCCAAACGCTGGTTGGCGTCGATCAGGGGCTGGATCACCTGTGTGTTGATCTTGTCGCCAATGTCGGGCTTGCCCTTCAGGGCCTTCATGTCTTTGAAGCTTGCCCCCTTGGGGATGATGACGGGCGGCGCGAAGTCCTCAGAGTCGGCATACTTGTCAGAGATATACTTAATGAACAGCATGAACAGGACGTAGTCCTTGTACTGGCTGGCGTCCATGCCGCCGCGAAGCTCATTACAGGAAGCCCAAAGGGAGGAATAGAGGTCGGATTTCTTGATTGCCATATGCACCTATCGCAGAATAATCTGGTGGATGCGATTGCCATACTTGGAATGGAATTTCAATCAGCACTCTCGTTGGTTTGGTGGTTACTATGGGATAAGTTTTCTGTAAAATCAACAGATAAATGGAAGCTTCCACTCTAATGCCAGTGCAAAAACGTGCGCATTGCAAGTAGTTATCATTCCATTGTCCAAATCTACTCTTGTGCGGATAAGTATTTACTGTAGTGTAGGTTGTGATAAATGTTAGATTTGTGGAGCGGCTCTTCCCAAGAATTGAGCACGGACCTTTGCAGCCAGCAACGCCCTCCGGAGAGGAACCGTTCGTTTAAGTTGCGTTTCAGCGGATAAAACATTTGATTTATCCGCCGAAGTTTTCTAAAATAAAAAGCCTGAATAATTAAGTACTTTGTGAAAACAAATTTAAGGGGTTTTTTCCGCACTAAAAATTGTTGAAACAAGGCAGCCGTGGAGGATTAATTTTTCTTGTAGACACTTTTCCGGTGCCCGATGCGGAGAACGAGAATCAATATAACGGCGTCTTCGATATGAACGATAACCCGATAGTCTCCTACTCGATACTTCCAAAAGTTTCCAAGCTGGGAGCCTTTTAGCGCCTCTCCAACGCTTCGAGGATCTTCCAGGGGAGCAATCCTCTCGTGCAAAAACTTGAGGATACGCTTGGCGGCTTGCCGGTCGAGTTTGCTTAATTCCCGATCTGCCGCAGGATCTATCTCAATCTTCCAGGCCATAACGCTTCATAACTTTTTTTAGCGATATGGGTTTGCTTCGACCTGAACGGACATCTTCAAGGCGCTTCTTGGCAAGATAAATATCTTCAAGATCGTCAAGATATTCAAGGATTGCCTCGCGGACATAAAAAGTCTTGGTGCGGCCGGTTTCCTTCGCCAACACAGTCAACCGCTCTTCGATTTCCTCAGGCAGTCTAATAGCCAACATGTTTTATTCTCCTTTGCTATACAAGTATAGCCAACATAAATTTAATGTCAACAGAATATGTGGAAGACGGCTTGTGAAGGAGCGCAGAAGAGGTTCTATAATGGTTTGAAACGATTTGCATATTGTGATACAATGTATTGCAAAAGAATTCTTAAGGAGTTTTCAATGAAAGCCGCCGCAATCAACTTGAGAATAGAGCCTGAAGTTAAAAACCGCCTTGAAAGACTCTCAGAAGAAACAAAGCGATCAAAATCGTTTTTAGTAGGTCATGCGATAAAAGATTATTTGGACGCGAACGAGTGGCAAATAGGAGAAATCAAGAAGGGTCTGAAAGAAGTAGAAAACGGGGAAACGGTCACCCATGAGTCAGTAAGAGCAAAGTGGGAGGCCAAGATTGCGAAGGATAAAAATTGAGTGGACTGCGGGTGCCCTGGCGAACCTTGATCAAATTGAACAATTTATAGCCCGCGAGAATCCTACGGCTGCCGTCAATACCATTCTCAAGATCATTGATCGGGTAGAAAGCGAATTAGCTCTTTTCCCTTCCGCTGGGCGTCCTGGCAGAGTGGATGGTACGCGGGAGCTTGTATTCACGGATTTGCCTTATATTGTTGTATATACTGTTCGCCAGTCTTCGGTATTTGTTATCCGGGTGTTTCATGCATCCCAGGACTTTCAGCGCATAGTCCGCTGAACTTCTACAGCTAAAGCCACAAGGAAGGCACGTCTATTATTTTTAATAGACAAAACTTGCAAAATGATTTACCATGCCTTCATGAGTAATACCTACGAACGATTATTCGTTTCTCAACTCGAACAGCGACTAATTGCCGAAAACACGCGTATTCAGGTCTTGGTGGGGCCACGTCAGGTTGGGAAAACAACGGGTGTCAAGCAGCTCCTGGCCCGATACCCTTATGCCAGCCATTATGCCAATGCGGATGATCTCCTGAATACGGATCGAACATGGTTACTTGAGCAGTGGCAAACGGCGGTATCAATGGGAAGGCAGACTCTTCTCGTCATAGACGAGATTCAGAAGGTGCCAAACTGGTCAGACACGCTCAAGTCATTATGGGACAAAGCGCCACAATCTATTCGGGTAGCCGTCCTGGGGTCGAGTTCACTGCAATTGCAGAAAGGCTTAGCAGAAAGCCTGGCGGGACGATTTGAACTGATGAAGGCTCATCACTGGACGTTCCATGAACAGAAAGTTGCCTTTGGTTACGACCTTGATCGCTATCTAACCTACGGCGGGTATCCCGGCGCCGTTGTCTATGAAGATGATTATGACCGTTGGTATGCTTATCTAAAGGACTCCATTGTTGAAGCAGTGATCGGAAAAGACATTCTGCTGAACAGAAGGGTGGGTAATCCTGCTCTGTTCCGGCAGGCATTCGAGATCCTGTGCCGTTATCCGGCACAGGAAATCAGTTACACAAAGCTACTTGGTCAACTTCAGGACAAGGGCAACACGGACCTGGTAAAATATTACATTGAACTCTATTCGGGAGCTTTTCTCATACATCCGTTGGAAAAGTATTCTGCGAAAAGCTATCTGACCAGGGGATCAAGCCCAAAAATTATCGTGTCCTGCCCTGCCCTGTATGCCATGAACGAAGGACCTCACTTTCTTGAAGACCGTGAAAAACGGGGGCGGATTTTCGAGACGGCTGTTGGAAACCAGCTACAGCAGCTTGCTGGAAATCTTTATTATTGGCGAGAGAAAAACCTGGAGGTTGACTTTATCTACAAATACCGGGGGAAGATTTATGCAATAGAAGTCAAGTCGGGACGCCGGAAATCCTCCAAGGGGTTGGATGCCTTTATAAAAAAGTTTCCCTCAGTAAATCCAG
>Ga0116158_10005577_pt1 | contig 10614 bp, 10 predicted proteins | sample AD_UKC052_MetaG_FD_89883 | JGI IMG/M metagenome (GOLD analysis project Ga0116158, IMG submission 89883) | Active sludge microbial communities of municipal wastewater-treating anaerobic digesters from USA - AD_UKC052_MetaG | ecosystem: Engineered > Bioreactor > Anaerobic > Digestate | place: USA... | reverse complement strand
GCTGTATCTATGATTACCACGTCTGCTTCTTTGGCTACGGCAGATTTAACGCTGTCATAAGCCACTGAAGCGGGATCCGCGCCCATTTCCTGCTTGACTATATCGACTCCGGCACGTTCGCTCCAAATCACGAGCTGGTCCACCGCAGCGGCTCTGAAGGTATCTGCAGCGCCAAGGACTACCTTCTTGCCCTCATTTTTGAGTTGTGCCGCCAGTTTGCCGATAGTGGTGGTCTTACCGACTCCGTTGACTCCCACCACCATTATTACGTAGGGTTTCTTGGAGAAATCAAAGGGTTCTACCTGCGACCCGGAAGCAGCATTAAGCAGCGCCTCAATCTCTTCGCAAAGGATTTGGTTGAGTTCGGATGTATTTAAATATTTGTCCCTGGCTACTCTGGCCTCGAGACGCTCTATAATCTTCTGGGTGGTATCCACTCCGACATCGGATGTGATGAGGGCCTCCTCTATGGAGTCGAGCACATCGTCATCGACTATGCTTTTGCCAGCGATAGCATAGGTAATTTTGTTGAATATGGAGGTTTTGGTCTTCTTCAGACCCTCTTCAAGAGCCAAATCTTTCTGTTCTACCTCCTCCTGTGAAGCTTTCTTTTTGCCAAATATTCCAAAAATTGCCATTTTTTGTCTCTGTTATGAATTTACAAAGGTAAGAATTAATTCTAGACCTTTTTCCCTCTGGTGAAAAACATCATTTATGCGTTATCATATCGGCTAATTTTTCGAGTTCCGAAACACTCATCAAGCAGCGTATATAGAGAAAGCTCGCTTTTGGGAAATAGGTAAGAATGGCATATCCGTAAACCATATCCTCCTCAATCAAAGTATAGGCAGCCCATTTTATCTCTTCCTTGACCTCTTCTTTGACCTCCTCCGAGGCCGACTCCTTGGGTGGCAGGACGACATATCCGTCAGCCTGAAGAGCTTTGGTTATTTCAGCAGTCACTTTGGAAGCAATTTGCTCCGATTTATCTTGATAATCGGCAATGACGATTTCTTCAATATTCATCGCCTTGAAAGCCTTTTTGGTCTGACGATCCATTTTCATCAAAGGCATCATCATTCTTAAAAACTTCCCTCCCATCCTCATCGTCTCAATCTCATATTCAGACTTCAGACGCACTAAAGTTGAATCAATCTTCCCTTCATTAGCTCCGACTGCCCCGAAGGAGAGCATTGTCAGGAGCAACATCAACACCATCTTTTTCATAAACCTGTATATTTTCTTAAAACACAGAGCTTCAGAGCATTATGAGGCGGATATTTGAGTTTGAGTTCTTTGCGGGGATGTTTGATCATGATACTTTTGTAATGGGAGAAGGTCTCAAAACTTTTATCTCCATGATAGGATCCCATACCGCTCTGGCCTACTCCGCCGAAAGGCATCGAGAGTTCGCTCAAATGCATAATTGTATCATTAACAGCTCCTCCGCCGAAATGGCACTCTCTCATCACCATCTTTGCGTACTTTTTGCCGAAGAAATAGAATGCCAACGGCTTCTCCTGACTCTTGATAGTGCGGATAAGAGCAAATATATCGTCGAAAACCAGAACAGGCAACACGGGACCGAATATCTCCTCTTGCATCAAGCGGCTCTCCTGAGTCACCATATCTACGATTGTAGGTTCCATCCTGCGATCCTGAGCTTCTCCGCCCCAGAGGATTCTTGTATTCTCCAGGGATCTCTGCAGACGCTCCACAGCCTTTGCATTTACAACATAGGTAAAATCATCACGTAAAGTATATTCTCCGCCATTTTTGTTGTAATAAAATTCCTTGATACAGGCAATCATCTTCGAGACGAGTGCATCCTTGACACTCCTCTCCACATAAACGTGGTCGGGCGCTACACAGGTCTGGCCTGCATTCAGATATTTGCCCCAGACGATCCTGCGAGCGGCAGCATCGATATCGGCATCCTTGTCCACTATACAAGGGGATTTGCCTCCGAGCTCAAGAGTCATAGGAGTCAGGTGACCAGCCTGTGCCTGGCGCCACTGCAATTCACGGGCGACCGCAGTAGAACCGGTATAGAAAATATAGTCAAACTTGCATCCGAAGAGCGCCTCCCTCTCAATAGAGGAATTCCAGGTGACATACATATACTCTCTTGGAAAGTTCTGCATCAATATATGATGAATGAGTTCCGATAGGCAGGGAGTATTGGTAGAGAGTTTCAGCACCACCGTATTGCCCGCAGCCATGGCAGCCGCAAGGGGAACAAATGAGAGGTTGAAGGGGTAATTCCATGGAGCCACCACCAGAGCAACGCCATACGGCTCAGGCACTATATAGCCTTTTGAGGGACGGTTGATAATGGAGGTTTTGACCTTCTGCGGCTTCATCAGTTTTTTGAGTCGCCTTATAAGATGGTTCAACTCAGTAAGTGCATAACCTATCTCCGTTGAGATTACGTCAAATGCGGATTTGTTGTAATCCTTAAGAAATGCCTCGATTATCTCCGGCTCATATTTGCGAATGATGCTCCTGAGCCTTTTGAGCTGGTTGATACGAAAATCATAGCCCAAAGTGGCACCTGTATTGAAATAATTGCGTTGTAACTCTATAATCTTATTCATGGTGCAAATTTAATCATTTTTGAAGAAAGTGAGTGGCTTTAAAGCAAAGGGGATGCCCATAATTGAGCCGGATGACCTGACAACTGTCGTTGTCAAATCATCCGGCCACAAATCAAGTATCAATCAGAGACGTACCTGACGTCCCGTCATCTATTTATACTCTGCGATAACATCCTTTACCATGGAGGGAGTGAGACGGCCATAAACCTTCTCGCCAACCATAACCACGGGTGCAAGGCCACAGGCTCCCACACAACGGAGGCAATCAAGTGAGAATTTTCCATCGGGAGTAACACCACCAACCTCTATTCCCAGCTGTTTCTTAAATTCATCCAGCACATTTTCGGCTCCGCGCACATAGCAGGCGGTTCCCAAACAGAGCGAAATAGGGTATTTGCCCTTGGGTGTCATTGTGAAGAATGAATAGAAGCTCACAACACCAAAAACTTTGGCTACTGAAATTCCGAGATTGTGGGCCACTGCCCTCTGAACCTCTTCGGGGAGGTATCCGAACGCATTCTGTGTCCTATGCAGAATAGTAATCAACTCACCCGGATCATTGCCTAATGAGTCGCATATCTCTTTAATCTGCCTGAGGTGGCTATCCTTTAATTCGATTTTCATGTCCTATATTTTATGGTGTTTGTCAAAATAGTGTGTATGAAGCAGATGATGTGCAAGTTCGCTCATCGGCTCGCCAAGGAACTCCTCGTAGAGCTTTGTGATATAAGGATTCTCGTGAGACTTGCGCAAAGGTTTGTCGGCATCCTCACGATAGAGGGATTGTGCTCTAGCCTTTAGCAAGGATGCATCACCCTTGTGATATGGCTGACCGGCTCCTCCGATACAGCCACCGGGACAAGCCATCACCTCCACTGCGTGGAAATTGAATTTTCCGCTACGGATACCATCCATTACCTTGCGGGCATTGCCCAACTGGTGAGCGATGCAAACATTGACCATAGTGCCGTTGAAATCCACACTGGCTGTACGGATACCTTCAAAACCACGCACCTCCTTAAAATCGAGACGTTCTAGAGTTTTACCGGTAAATACTTCGTATGCAGTACGTAACGCAGCTTCCATTACACCTCCGGTGGTTCCGAAGATCACAGCGGCTCCTGTGGATTCACCAAGAGGATGATCAAAGTCCTCATCAGGTAGCGAAACGAAGTCGATATTCGCCATCTTTATCATAGCAGCAAGTTCAACCGTAGAGATGGAGATATCCACATCCGGATTGCCGTCCTTTGAGAATTCCTTTCTGGTACACTCATATTTCTTGGCGATGCAAGGCATCACTGAAACCACAACCAGATCCTCTCTCTTGACACCCATTTTTTGAGATAAATAATTCTTTGCTACCGCTCCGAACATCTGCTGAGGCGATTTGGCAGTAGAGGGCTGATCCAGCATATCCGGATAATTCTGTTCGAAGAAGTTGATCCATGCAGGACAGCATGAGGTGAGTAACGGCAGTTTAACCGAAGTGTCACCCTGGAGGAAAGCACCAATTCGTCCGAGAAGCTCAGTTCCCTCCTCCATAATGGTGAGGTCAGCAGCAAAATCGGTATCGAATACCCTGTCAAATCCAAGTCTGCGAAGGGCAGCAGCCATCTTTCCGGTAACACTTGTACCGGGCTTGATACCGAATTCTTCTCCCAACGCTGCGCGAACAGCAGGTGCTGTTTGTACCACAACTGTCTTTGTGGGATCCGCAAGTGCCTTGAACACTCTGCCGGTATCATCTGTCCTGGTTAGAGCTCCTGTCGGACAAACTGCAACGCACTGGCCGCAGAATACACAGGGTGAATCTGAAAGATTCTGTTCAAACGCAGTAGCCACAATCGATGTAAAGCCACGGTTAATTGCTCCAAGAGCACCTACGCTCTGTACATCATTACACATAGACTCACAACGACGACAGAGGATACACTTGTCCATATCTCTCTGCAGGGAAAATGAGTAATCTTTGCGGTAGGTAGAAACTTCAGCGTTTTCAACTGTACGTATCTCTCTGATACCGAGAGTAGCTGCAAGGTCCTGAAGCTCGCATTTACCGTTTGAAGGACATACGAGACAGTCCTGAGGGTGGTCTGAGAGAATGAGTTCCATCACGGTTCTGCGTGCATTCAGCACCCTCGGAGAGGTGGTCTTTACCACCATTCCTTCGGTACAGTCAGTGGAGCAGGAAGGTGCCAGGTTGCGGCGTCCTTCTACCTCTACTACGCAGATGCGACAAGCACCGGGACGATTTTCTACGCCCAAATTCTCCAGCTTCATGTAGCACAATGCGGGAATGTTGATTCCCACCTGGCGTGCGGCCTGAAAAATGGTCGTTCCTTTGGCGACCTCAACAGGCTTATTATCTATAGTAAGTTTTATTTTATCCATAATTATCAGCGTATTTGAATTGCACCAAACTTGCATTTTTCATAACAGGCACCACACTTGATGCATTTCGACTGGTCGATAACGTGAGGTACTTTCTTGTCGCCTGTGATGGCGTCAGTGGGACAGTTGCGTGCGCAAAGGGTACATCCTATGCACTTCGTCTCATCGATAACGTAGCTCTTAAGGGCCTTACATTGACCTGCAGGACACTTTTTGTCAACCACGTGAGCACGATATTCATCTTTGAAGTACTGAATGGTAGAAAGAACCGGGTTGGGTGATGTCTGGCCGAGACCGCAGAGGGCGGTATCTTTAATTACCTTACCGAGATTCTCCAGATACTCTATATCATCCAAAGTGCCTTTGCCCTGGCATATCTTTTCCAGAGTCTCGTGCATGCGCTTGTTGCCGATACGACAAGGAGCACATTTACCGCAGGACTCCTCAACTGTAAATTCAAGATAGAACTTAGCCACAGAAACCATACAGTCATCCTCATCCATTACAATCATACCTCCGGATCCCATCATCGAACCTGCTGCAGTAAGATGTTCATAGTCAATAGGGGTATCGAGATGCTGCTCTGTGAGACATCCACCGGAAGGACCTCCGGTCTGAACAGCCTTAAAGCGCTTGCCATCCTTGATGCCACCTCCAATTTCAAAGATTACCTCGCGAAGGGTTGTGCCCATAGGAACCTCGATAAGACCTACGTTGTTGATCTTACCTGCGAGTGCAAATACCTTGGTACCTTTGGACTTCTCAGAACCGATGGAATTAAACCACTCCCATCCCTTGAGAATGATGGGGGGAATATTGGCAAAGGTCTCAACGTTGTTTACGTTGGTAGGCTTACCCATATATCCGGATTGTGCCGGGAATGGAGGTTTGATGGTGGGCTCTCCACGAGATCCATGCATAGAACTGATCAACGCAGTCTCCTCACCGCAAACGAATGCTCCGGCGCCGAGACGCAGTTCAATGTCGAAATCAAATCCGCTACCAAGAATATCCTTACCAAGAAGGCCATATTCGCGAGCCTGCTTGATGGCAATCTCCAGACGGCGGATTGCAAGAGGATATTCAGCCCTAATATAAATAAGACCCTTTGTGGCTCCAATGCAATAGCCGCATATAGCCATAGCCTCTATAATAGAGTTGGGGTCACCCTCAAGGATGGAACGGTCCATAAATGCTCCCGGGTCACCCTCGTCGGCATTACAAACCACATACTTCTGGTCAGCTTGGTTACCTGCCGTTATCTCCCATTTGAGACCCGTGGGAAAACCTGCGCCTCCCCTGCCCCTCAAACCTGATTTCTTAATAAGTTCGATGGTATCCTTGGGGTCTGATGCGAGCACCTGACCGAGTGCGGCATAGCCGTCTCGCACAATGTACTCGTCGATATTTTCAGGATCGATGAATCCGCAGTTGCGTAGCGCTATTCTCACCTGTTTCTGATAGAACTCCATGTGTTTGGAGTCACTGATGTGTTCCAGTGTTTCAGGGTCCTCATAGAGAAGACGTGCCACTTTTCTACCTTTGAGAACGTGCTCTTTAACAATCTCCTCAGCATCTTCAGGTGTAACCTGGGTGTAGAATGTATTGTCGGGAATCACTTTAACAATGGGTCCCTTCTCGCAGAAACCGAAACAGCCGGTGGTAACCACCTTAACCTCCTCTGCAAGCCCATTGAGCTGCAAATGATGGTTGAGCTGTTCAACCAAACGATCGCTCTCGGATGCACGGCAACCTGTACCGCCGCATACCAGTAAATGCATTTTGATCTGTACCATAAGATTAGAGCTTTTCCTGGATTGTCTGGTAATTGACCGGAATTATACCGTCTATGAGTTCACCTTTGACAATGTATTTGTCAACGATTTCCAGCGCCCTGGCTGAATCAACATGACTGAAAACTACGGGGTCTTTGCCCGGTACGGCAACCTCAATGGTAGGCTCAGCATAGCAGTAGCCCATACAGCCGCCTTGGGTAACAACGACAGGGAGAGAATCCTGCTCTACCTTCCGTAGAAGCGTGTTCATCACCTCGCGCGCACCGGCGGCAATACCGCAAGTTGCCATTGCGACCCTCACTCTGACCATCTCCTCCGCTTTGTCACTTTTCTCGCGGATTGAAATGTCCGACTTGAGGCTCTGCTTCATTTTGCGCAAATCATCAAGCGATTTAATTTTGTTCATAATATTTGAGAGTTTTTATTTATAAAGTGTTTATTTTATGACAGAATAAACAGGGGTTTCCTAAAACAAAGTCCAAAAATAGCCATATTATTTCTCATAAACAAAAAGAAATGTTCAGATGTTGCTGCTGACCATTTCGTAAATCAGATTCATCACCTGCGGATCGTTTAGAGGCAGTCCATCCAGAGCCTCATCAAGTTCTCTTGTGCTGATGCTGAAATCGTTCTCATCGGTAATATAGTGTAAGGTTATATTGATCTTGGGATTTGCTCCGAGCAGCAGCACATAAGCATTTGCCAAATCTCCCATAGGAGGACGATCGATATGACTCAGGCCATATTCTGCCTTAACAGTAGTTCCTACTCCGACTGTGGAGTCAATGGAGAGGGAGCCACCTGCCTGCTCGGCACCCTGCCTTAAGAGCGGGAGTCCGAGTCCCACTTTACGTGTAGTACGAGTTGTACAGTAAGGGTCGGTCACCTTTGCAACCATCTCGGGGGTCATACCCTTGCCGTCGTCCCTGACGGATATGGAGAGCAGATCGCGTACTATAGATACCAGCACCTCTATCCATATATTTTTGGCTCCCGCCGAAATAGAATTTTGGACAATGTCCAGGATATGCATTGCAAGATCATTCATACTTTTAGGATTCAATCAAGTGAAACAAAGCGCCCCTCCTGCCCTCTGAGAGCCATCGCCACCTCCGAAAAGGTGAGCTCGCGGATATGGAAAGTGCATCCCGAAGAGAGGAAATCCTCCTGGTAATGAGCATCCGAAGAGCGGATGAAACGATATTTTGAAAGGTATTTATGCGTTTGGAGCAGTTGAGCATGGTCACACCGGGCTGAAATCTCCAGCGAATCCGGTTTGAGATCAAAGGGGATGAATCCAAGCTGACTTATCACCGAATCACGACTTTTGTCCACATGTGCAAGTATAAATATGCCATCCAAACTCCGTACAAAGGCCTCGACCTGCTCCAACGATTGGTCTATGGCTGATATGAGAAGATACTCCTCTTCGCCGAGAATATTCTCATCACGGTCAACCCACAACTGGTAACCGAATTTTTCAGGGACATTGGGTATCGGAGGAAGATGTTTGCTAAGATATTCCTGCAGCATATCAAGCCGTTCCGGACCTTCGACAAAAGCGAGGCAATGAACCTCTTCACGTGTGGTAATTTCCGCGCCACAGAGTACCAGAATGCCATTCTCTTGACCAAGAGCATGGATTTCAGGACATTGTCGGGTAGTATTGTGGTCGGTAATGCCCACAATGCTGTAACCCTTCTCCCGGGCGCGGCTGACGATGAACCTTGGAGTCATCTCGATGTCACCGCAGGGGGAGAGAAACGTGTGGTTATGCAAATCCCCTTTGTATGACCCAAGCTCCACGGTTGTTAGTTTATGAGAGACCAGAGTTTGCCCGTAAATTCAAAACAGGATTTGTCTGTACCCAAAATGGGCAGTCCCTCTTCGTTTGAAACCTCCATTGCATCCTCATCGGGTTTGAGTCCCTTAACCAGCACGATGGCGGCCAAATCTTTGAGAGAGGCCACTGCCATTATGTTTTTGTGCGTCTGGAGAGTTACCCAAACTTCACCTTCCTGTGAAAAGCCCATAACGTCAGAGAGCAGATCCGATACATATCCGCCCTCAATCTCCCTGTCAAGTCCATTCTCACCTGAGAATACCTGAAGGTCCATTTCTTTTACAAGTTCTCTAATAGTCATATCTTTTACCCCATATTTCTTCCATCAGGGCGATGGCTTCGTCCACATCCAGAGTGCCTCTCCTTTCATTGGCAATCTGCATGAAGACGCAATTGTTAATAGTTCTCTCACCATTGACTATGTCTCCGGCAAGAGCCTCACAGCCGGGAGAACCGCAGGCACCGCAATCGATACCGGGTAGCAATTGCTTTAACTTGCGTACCTCTTCCATCTTGCGGATGGCCTCCTTGATATCCCTGCCATATTTCATAAAGGCACGTGGCTGCACCTTGTCAAAGGTCATATATTCAGCGCAATATTTGCGAAAATCCTTAATATAAGGGTTAACCCAGGGAGCTGTGGATGCCCTTTTGTGGAGACCGTCAGCTACCAGAAAACGGTTGCCCCTTACCAGTATGCCACCGGAACAGGACTCGTCACAGCATCGAAGTTCCAAAAAGTCAACTCCCTCAATATCCCCATTCTCCACCTTTTCCAAAAATTCTATCACATTGCCCATACCGTCGATAGCCAGGGCTACACCACGGGTAGCATTGGCTTCCCCACGGGTGGTGGACCAGCGAATGGCGTTGGAAGTAATCTCTTCATTGATGCGGATGTTGTTCTCGGCACAAGTGTGATTGCGATGAACCATCATCACTTTACTATAGAGCAGATCCATATTGATGGCTCCGGTAATCGGAGAAACATATCCTCCAACCGGATCCTTGACAGCTGCAATCTTGGCTACGCAGGGAGTAAGGTAAAATATACCCAGATCTTCTTCAGGAATGCCGGCTTCACGGTATTTACTTATATAATATTGGGCTGTTATCTCCAAAGGAGGCAGAAGCGTCATTATATTGTCCACCAGCGAGGGAAAACGCACCTGTATCAAACGAACGACAGCCGGACAATAGGAGGAAATTACAGGTTTTTCCTCGCGAGGTGCTTCTTCAAGGTAGCGATTCATTTCTTCAATGAGATAATCTACACCCAACTCCACGGGACTTACCTCCGTAAATCCCAGCGAGCCTATAATACGGTTGATTTCGTTCATCTCTATATCCTCAAACTGGGAATAGAAGAGGCTCGGTACCAGCAACAGTCGGTGTTTGTAATCGAAAATATGATCGAAATCATCATCTACCACCCTTATCGCATTGGTGGGACATTCACGATAGCAGCGGCCGCAATCGATGCAGAGGTCGGTATGGATTATAGCCTTGCCTCCTTTGACCCTCAACGCTTCGGTCGGGCACACCTTCATACAGTGTGAACAACCGATGCAAAGATCAGGCATGATCTCCAGTCCACGGTAGTATCTGCAATGTGCACCGACTGCCATAATTTATCAAAATTTAATAAAAAAATCTAAAACCGTACCTTTGTTAACCTCAGAGGTTATATTGAATTCATCTACATTGGCGCGTATGTTGGGAAGGCCCATACCTGCGCCAAAGCCCATATCACGCACCTCCGCAGAAGCGGTGGAATAGCCCTTCTCCATAGCCTTTGCTATGTTTGGTATGCCGGGACCTTCGTCATCGAGTACCACCCGGATGCCGGACTCATTGACACCGGCTGTTATGACACCACGCCAGGCGTGAGCCACGATGTTGACTTCAGCTTCATATAGGGCAACTACCACACGCTTGATTATGTCAGGGGGTACGCCGAGTTGCTTGAGCACCCTTTTAATCT